>JACCDN011085817.1_pt1 | contig 34869 bp, 27 predicted proteins | sample 7441691 | NCBI WGS metagenome assembly JACCDN01 (sample SAMN15323439, study PRJNA562643) | freshwater metagenome | isolation source: river surface water | place: USA:Blue River Watershed | collected 2017-08-16
CATGGGCTCGCTGGCCGGCGCCTTGCTCGCTTCCATCCTGATCGGCATGCTGCAAACCTTTGCGGTTGCGCTCGACTGGTCGCTGCTGGGACCGCTGGGCCGGCTCGGCATCAGCGTCGCACCGGATTTCTTTGCGTATCGACTGCTGTCGATCACACTGTCGGAAGTCGCGCCCATCCTGCCGTATTTGCTGCTGGTGCTGGTGCTGATCTTGCGTCCACGCGGCTTGCTAGGCCAGCGTGCCGATTGACGGGGGAGGCATGACTGACCCGCGCATCCAGGCGAGCGCCAACCCATCGTCCCCGGCTGCAGGCGATCACGCCCCCGCACCGGCGGCCCGTTTCCGTCGTGCGCGGCCAATGCATTACCTGCCACTGAATCTCGGCCGCTGGCTGGTGTGGAGTGGCTTCGCGCTGGCGCTGCTGCTGGCACCGCGCATTTTCAGCTCCGGCGCCAGCGTGTCAATGCTGTCGATGATGGGCACGGTGATGATCTTCGGTCTGTCCTACAACATGCTGCTCGGGCAGTCGGGCATGCTGTCGTTCGGCCATGCGGTGTATTCCGGTCTCGGCGCCTTCATCGCCATCCATGCGATCAATCTTGCCGGGCAGGGCACGCTGCCGATACCGCTGGTGCTGATACCGCTGGTCGGTGGCGTCGCCGGCTTCCTGTTCGGCGCCTTGTTTGGCTATGTGACCACCAAGCGTTCCGGCACCACCTTTGCAATGATCTCGCTCGGCATAGGCGAGCTGGTGTTTGCATGCTCGCTGATGTTCCCGGGCTTCTTCGGTGGCGAGGCGGGTATCTCGGGCGACCGCGTGTATGGCACAGCGCTGCTGGGCATCAGCTTCGGACCGCAGATCCAGGTGTATTACCTGATCGCAGTCTGGCTGTTCCTGAGTGCCGCCGCGATGTTCGCACTGACGCAAACCCCGCTGGGCCGTATTGCAAACGCGGTGCGCGACAACCCCGAGCGCGCGGAATTCATCGGCTATGACACGCAGCGCGTGCGCTACCTGATGATGATGCTGTCCGGCTTCTTCGCTGGGATCGCGGGCGCGCTGTCGGCCATCAATTTCGAGATCGTGACGGCAGAAAACGTCAGCACCCTGCGTTCCGGCGGCGTGCTGCTATTTACCTTCATTGGCGGTATCGGCGTGTTCTTCGGGCCGATGCTGGGCGCGATCGTCGGCATCTTCATGACGGTGATGCTGTCCGAGTACACCAAGGTCTGGCAGCTGTATCTGGGCTTGTTCTTCATCCTGATCGTGATGTATGCGCCGGGCGGCCTTGCCAGTCTGGTGATGATGAACCTGCGCATTGTCGCGCACGGCAAGCTCAGGCGCGTGCTGCCGTCCGGGCTGGCAGTGGCCGCGTCTGCATTGCTGGCGACGCTGGGCGCGATCATCCTGATCGAGATGGGGTATCACTGGTCGCTGGAACTCGCGCAGGGCAGCCAGATGCGTTTGATGGGCGTGACCGTCGATACCCTGCAACCCGCTGCATGGCTGGCCGGCCTGGGCTTGCTGGCGGTCGGCGGCTTGTCTTTCCTGTTCACGCGTGCGCCCTTCGTCGCCGCATGGCATGAAGTGAATGCCGAGATCGAACAACTGGCGGCGAGGTCCTCATGACGCAGCCATCGATGACCATGACAGCGGCGCGAACAACGCCAACCACAGGTACAACGCCAACGCCAACAACGGCGACGCCGGCGCTGGAACTGCGCCAGTTGCGCAAGCAGTTCGGCCAGACCGAGATCATCCGCGGCGTCGATCTGTCGGCCGCGAAAGGTGAGCGGCTGGCCGTGATCGGCCCCAATGGTGCGGGCAAATCGACGCTGTTCAATCTGATTTCCGGACGCTTTGCGCCCACCAGCGGGCAGGTATTGCTGAACGGGCAGGACATTACCGGGCTGCCGGCGTTTCAGATCAATCGACGCGGCTTGTCGCGCAGCTTCCAGATCACCAATATCTTCCACCGGCTGTCGGTCTATGAAAACCTGCGCTGTGCGGTACTGTGGTCGCTTGGTTACCGCTACTCGTTCTGGCACAAGCTGAACGCGTTGCGCGATGCGCGCGAGCGTGCGGAAGAAGTGATGGAAGCGATCGGCCTCGGCTGGCGTCGCAACGTGCCGGCCGGCATGCTGACTTATGCGGAGCAGCGCGCGCTCGAAATCGGCATCACGATCGCCGGTGGCGCGGAAGTGATTCTGCTCGATGAGCCGACGGCCGGCATGAGCCGTTCCGAATCCGATGCCGCGGTTGAATTGATTGCGCGTGTCACGCAAGGCCGCACGCTGCTGATGGTCGAGCATGACATGAGCGTGGTGTTCGGGCTGGCCGACCGCATCGCGGTCGTGGTGTATGGCGAAGTGCTGGCCTGCGATACACCGGCTGCAATTCGCGGCAATGATGCGGTGCGCGAAGCCTATCTCGGCAGCCATGCCCCGGCGGAGGATGCATGAGTGCCTTGCTCGAGATCCGTGACCTGCATGCGTACTACGGCAAGAGCCATGTGCTGCATGGCGTGAACCTGGACGTGGCCGAAGGCGAGATCGTCAGTCTGCTCGGCCGCAATGGCGTCGGCCGCTCGACCACGGTCAAGGCAGCGATGGGGCTGGTGCAGGCGACTGGCAGCATACGCTTCAAGGGCGAATCCATCCTCGGCCTGCCAGCCTTCCGCATCGCGCATCTGGGCCTGGGTTATGTGCCGGAGAATCGCGATATCTTCCCGTCGCTGACGGTGGAGCAGAACCTGCTGCTGGGCCAGAAAAGCAGCCAGGGGAACAAGGGAGCGCGCTGGAGCCTGACGGACATGTACCGGCTGTTCCCGCGCCTGCAAGAGCGGCGGCAGGTGGCGGCCGGCGTGTTGTCCGGCGGTGAACAGCAGATGCTGGCGCTGTGCCGCACGCTGATGGGCGACCCGGACCTGATCATGATCGACGAGCCTACCGAAGGGCTGGCGCCGAAGATCGTCGAGCTGGTTGCGCAGTACCTGCAGGCGCTGAAGGAACGTGGCATTTCGGTATTGCTGGTCGAGCAGAAACTCGCGATTGCGCTCGATATTTCTCAGCGCGTGCTGGTGATGGGCCGTGGCAGCATCGTGTTCGAAGGCACGCCGGCGCAATTGAGCGACAATGCCGCCATACGCAAGGAATGGCTGGAAGTGTGAGTTGACGCAAATTCAGGCAACGCAAATTCAGGCAGCACAAATTCGAACAACGCAAACACGAACAAGCTAAATTCGATTAACGCAAACACGATCAACGCCAATCAAGGAGACACCATGACTGTCCGTACCCGCCCCTTACTGCTGGCTGTCGCATTGGCCGCTGCATTCAGCGCGCCGCTGGCACAGGCCGAGAATGTGCGCATTGCGTTCATCGATCCGCTGTCGGGCCCGTTTGCGCCGGTGGGGCAGAACCTGTTGAAGAGCTTCCAGATGGTGACCGAAGTCGCGAACCGCGACAAATGGGCGACCGGTCATACGTTTGAGATGGTCGGCTTTGACAACAAGGCCAGCCCGCAGGAATCGCTGACGGTGCTGAAGGCTGCGATCGATCAGGGCATACGCTATATCGTGCAGGGCAATGGTTCCGGTGCGGCCGGTGCATTGATCGATGCGATCAACAAGCACAACGAGCGCAACCCCGGCAAGGAAATCGTGTTCCTGAATTATGCGGCGGTCGATCCCGATCTCACCAACAGCAAGTGCAGCTTCTGGCATTTCCGGCTCGATGCGAACTCGGACATGAAGATGGAGGCGCTGACCACCTATCTTGCGAAGGACAAGTCGATCAAGAAGGTGTACATCATCGGCCAGAATTATGCGCATGGCCATCAGGTGACGCGCGCCGCGAAGGAATACCTGAAGCGCAAGCGCCCGGATATCGAGATCGTCGGTGATGACCTGCACCCGATCGGCAGCGTGAAAGATTTCTCGCCTTATGTCGCGAAGATCAGCGCCAGCGGCGCCGATGTGGTCATCACCGGTAACTGGGGCACCGATCTGTCCTTGCTGATCAAGGCGGCGCGCGAGTCGGGCCTGAAGTCGCGGTTCTACACCTATTACGCGTACACCACCGGGGTCGCGACCGCGATGGGCGCATCCGGCGCCGATTTCGTGAAGTACATCGGCACGTGGAATTCGAATGATGATGCGAAGGCTGGCCGCGAGCTGGTCGAGATGTTCAAGAAAAAGCATAACGATGATTACTACGGCCTGACCACCTATTCGGCCGTGCAAGTGCTGGCCGCCGGTATCAACCAGGCGAAGAGCACTGACCCGGTGAAGGTCGCGTTTGCGATGGAAGGTTTGAAGCTGAAATCGGTGAACGGTGAGATCGAAATGCGCAAGAGCGATCACCAGTTGCAGCAGCCGATCTTCATCAATAGCTGGACCAAGGCGAATGGCAAGGATGTGAAGTTCGATCAGGAAAATACCGGCTATGGCTGGAAGACCGAGCAAAAGATCGACAGTTACGTCGCTGCACAGCCAACCTCGTGCAACATGAAGCGCCCGTCCTGATCTGTTGTGTGCGCCGCAGTGCGGCGCACGTCGCAGTGGACAGCCCGCGCCACTGACCACACCATCGCCGCTCGATCACATTCGGAGGGGCGGCGATGGGGATACGCGCATTGATGTCGGCGGTATGGCCAACATCAGCAACATCAGCGAAATCAGCGAAATCAGCGAAATCAGCGAAATCAGCAGCCGCAGCGAGATCAGCCATGGCTGTCATCGCTGCCTGGTCCATCCTTGCACGGCTTTCACTATGCTCTTTGCCTGCCGGCGCAGCTACGCCGGCGCCGCTGCTGATTGGCCTCAGCGGTCCGTTCAGCGGCGGTTCGGCCGCGATGGGCGAAAGCATGCGCAATGGCGTCAGGCTGGCCGTCGAGGACATCAATGCGACCGGCGGCATCCGCGGCCGCATGATCGCGCTGGTCGAGCGCGACGACCGTGCCGACAACGACACCGGCGCGCGCATTGCGCAGGAACTGGTGGCGATGAAAGTCACGGCCACCATCGGCATCGTGAACACCGGCGTTGGCCTGGCATCGATCGCGCATTACCAGCAAGCGAAGCTGCCGCTGATGGTCGCGGTATCGACCGGCCCCGCATTGACGCGCACCTATGCGCCGCCTGCGGCACCGGCCAATTACATCTTCCGCGTGTCGCTGACGCTGGACCTCGAAGCCGCGATGATCGCGGCCGACCTCAAGCGCCGCAAGTTGCAGCGCATTGCCTTGCTGGCCGACCTGACGCCCTATGGCGACAGCGGCAGTGCCGCGTTTGACGATGCTGCACGGCGCGCCGGGCTGCAACTGCTCACCGTACAGCGCTTCCGCATTGGCGATACCGACATGCGCGCGGCGCTCAAACGTGCACGGGTTGCCGGTGCGCAGGCGGTGGTGGCCTGGGGCATCGGCCCGGAGCTGGCATCGATTGCACGCGGGCTGCAGGACAGTGGCTGGTCCGTGCCCTTGTATGGCAGCTGGACCCTGTCGATGCGCAGCTTCATCGATGCCGCGGGACCGGCCGGCGAGGGCGCGCTGATGCCGCAGACCTTCATCCAGGAAGCCGGTGCGGCAGCGAAGAACAGTTTCCTGCTGGCGTATGCGCGCGTATTCCACACTGCCCAGATGGCGTCGCCGATGAGCGCAGCCCAGGGCTATGACGGCATGCATTTGCTGGCGCTGGCCATGCGGCAGGCGCGTGCGCTGGATGGCGACAGCCTGCGCCAGGCCCTCGAAGACTTGCAGGTGCGCTATCAGGGCGCGGTCACCAGCTATGACAAACCGTTTTCGGCTCAGGATCATGACGCAATCACGGCCAACATGATGCTGATCGGGCGGGTGGTCGACGGTCGCGTCGATTATGCGTATCGCGAAGACCGGCAGCGCAGCGCGCTGCTGCGTGTGAAGCAGCGCTGATACGCGCGTTCATTGGAGGTACGGTCGTGCTTTTCTGCGGTATAGTTGTCCGCTGACCGATTGCCGCGCGGATGCGCGTCAGTTCACAACAAAAATACCGGACCTATCCGACCCTCGGGAGACCCTCGCATGACCGCCACTTATCAGGCGCACGGTGATATCGCCGTCATTACTCTGGATAACCCCCCCGTCAATGGCCTCGGCCATGCAACCCGCAGTGGCATCGTCGATGGCGTGCAGCGCGCGCTGGATGATGCGGCGATCAAGGCCATCGTGCTGATCGGTTCCGGCAAGGGCTTTTCCGGTGGCGCAGACATCCGCGAATTCAATACGCCGAAAGCTTTGCAGGAACCTTCGCTGCACACCGTGATCCGTGTGGTCGAAGACGCGGACAAGCCGGTGGTGGCCGCAATCCAGGGGCTGGCGATGGGGGGCGGGCTGGAGCTGGCGCTGGGCTGCCATTATCGCGTCGCGACGGCCGGCGCACAGATTGCGCTGCCCGAAGTCAAGCTCGGCATCCTGCCCGGTGCCGGCGGCACGCAGCGTCTGCCGCGTGTGATACCGCTGGAGCAGGCGCTGAACATGATCGTGTCCGGCACGCCGGTGATGTCGGAGAAGCTGGCCGGCACCCGACTGTTCGACCAGATGATCGATGGCGAGCTGCTGGCCGGTGCGCTCGCGTTTGCACAGCGCGTCGCAGACCAGCGTCCGCTGCCGAGGGTGCGTGATATCCGCATCGATTACCCGAATGCCGATGGCTACCTGCAGTTTGCGCGCAATACCGTGCGTGCGGTGGCGGCCAATTATCCGGCGCCGCAGAAATGCGTGGAAGCGGTCGCGGCAGCAGTCAGCAAGCGATTTGACGATGGCCTGAAGTTCGAGCGCGACCTGTTCCTTGAACTGGTGCAGACACCGGAATCAAAGGCGCTGCGGCATGCATTCTTTGGCGAGCGTGCCGCATCGAAGATTCCCGATGTGCCGGCCGATACCCCGCTGCGCGACATCAAGTCAGCAGCCGTGATCGGTGCCGGCACCATGGGCGGCGGTATCGCGATGAATTTTGCCAATGCCGGCATACCGGTCAAGATGCTCGAGGTGAAGCAGGAAGCGCTGGACAAGGGTATCGCGACCATCCGCAAGAACTACGAGAACTCGATGAAGAAGGGCAAGCTCACGCAACAGCAGCTCGACAAGCGCATGTCCCTGATCAGCGGCACACTGCAGTACGAAGACCTGGGTCCGGCCGATATCGTGATCGAAGCAGTGTTCGAAGACCTCGCTGTGAAGGAAGCGGTGTTCAAGAAGCTCGACGACGTGATGAAGCCCGGTGCGATTCTTGCGTCGAACACGTCCACGCTGGATGTGGACAAGATCGCTGCATTCACCCGACGTCCGCAGGACGTGATCGGCACCCACTTCTTCAGCCCGGCGAATGTGATGAAGCTGCTGGAGATCGTGCGCGGCAAGCAGACGGCAAAGGATGTACTCGCCACCGTGATGGCGCTGGCCAAGAAAATCAAAAAGACTGGCGTCGTCTCCGGTGTCTGCGATGGTTTCATCGGCAACCGCATGGTGGAGCAATACATCCGTCAGGCCGGCTTCCTGCTGGAAGAAGGCTGCCTGCCGGAGCAGGTGGACAAGGCCATCGAAAAATTCGGCTTTGCGATGGGCCCGTTCCGCATGAGCGACCTCGCGGGCAATGACATCGGCTGGTATATCCGCAAGCGCCGCTATGTGGAAAAGCCGGAGGTCACGTATTCGAAGATTGCCGACCTGCTTTGCGAGAAAGGCCGCTTCGGTCAGAAGACGTCGGCCGGCTGGTATGACTACAAGGCGGGCGACCGCAAGGCTTATCCGTCTGCAGACGTGAACCAGATGATCGTGCAGCACTCGGCCGACATCGGCGTACAGCGGCGCAAGGTCAGTGATCAGGAAATCATCGAGCGCCTGGTGTATGCGCTGGTGAACGAAGCGGCGCTGATCCTGGAAGAGGGTATTGCGATGCGCGCGTCCGACATCGATATGGTCTACCTGACCGGCTATGGCTTCCCGTTGTTCCGTGGCGGCCCGATGTGCTACGCGGACAGCGTGGGCTTGCCGAACGTGCTGCGCGCGATTCGCAAGTATGGCAAGGGCCATCATCCGGAAGCGTGGAAGCCCGCGCCACTGCTGGAGAAGCTGGCCGCCGAAGGCAAGACCTTCGCTTGACACTTACCAGTAGTTCTCCGTCAGGAACTGGCCCGGCGCCAGTTTCCTGCAGGGCATCAGCCCACGCTGATGCAGGCGCGCACGCAGGTGATCGATCATCTGCGGGTTCCCGCACAACATGACGCGTGAGCGTTGCGGCGTGATCGGCAGCGACGTCCACGCTTCCAGCTTCCCCTGATCCCAGGCATCGGTGATGCGTCCGGCGATCTGCAGCTTTCCGATAGCGTCTGTCGCACCACGGCTGATGCAGCTGACCAGCGTCAGCCGTGCGCGTCGCTGCTCTGCCAGCGCTTGCGTCTGCAGCTGGCGCAGTTCATCGTGATACGCGAGATCGTCTTCCTGCCGCACGCCATGCACCAGCACCAGATGCGCGAAGCGCTGCCATAGCGCGCCATCGCGCAGCATCGATATATACGGGCCAATGCCGGTGCCGGTGGCCATCATCCAGCAATCCTCACTGTCGCTGAAGCGATCGGCGGTCATGAAACCATAGTTCTCATGCTCGACGTGCAGGGTATCGCCAAGCTGCATTTCTTTCAGACGCGCGGTGAACAAGCCATCCGGTACCAGTACCGCATAAAACTCCAGCTTGGCCTCATGCGGCGCGGACACGAAGGAAAACGCGCGCCAGATCACTTGCGCATTCACATCGACGCCCAGGCGCGCGTACTGACCCGGCAGATAAGACAGTGCCAGCGGGCGCGTCACGCGAAAGCTGAGCAGGTTCGGCGTCCAGTAGCGGAGATGCATCACATGCTCGACAGAGTCGGGCCGCGAATGAAACGAACGTTCGTTCATGACAATGAAAATCAGCCGTGATCTGCATTCGACATCAGCACGACGGCAAAAGTCGTTGTGTGACCGCCACGAAAACACCGCGCTATGCGATGGCTGACGACAGGAACACGCGCCACAAGGACATGCAAAGAAGAATCTGCATGAACGCTTTTTATGATGGCCGTCCCTTCAACTTTCCTGAAAAGGATCTCACGATGAAAAACTTCTCTGCCATCGTTGCCACCGCGACCACCGCTGCTGCACTGGCAGTCACGGCAGCGACACCGGCTTGGGCCGGCACTGCCACCGCGACCCTGGATGTGACGGCCAGCATCGATGCATCGTGCACGATTTCGGCGACGCCGGTTGCATTCGGCGCCTACAACCCGACATCGGCCAATGCACACTATGCCAGCGGCAACGTGACCATCGGTTGCGTGAAGGGCTCGGTGCCGACCGTGGCACTGAACGGCGGGCAGAACCAGGGGGCATCTGCCATCGAACGCTCGATGAAACACGCGACGGACACCGACCTGCTGGCCTACAGCCTGTTCAAGCCGAGTGCGACGGTACCGAACACGGCTTGCGCGAACAACGAGGCTGATGCATGGGGTAGTGATGTGGCCGAGCGCTTCAGCCCGACTGGCGTCACGCTGAACGGCGCGGTGTATCACGTCTGCGGCAAGATCGCTGCCGGTCAGGATGTGGGCGCCGGTGCCTACAGCGATGTCGTGACGGCCACGGTCGAATTCTGATCACGCATGCCGGCCTGCGAACTCGCGGGCCGGCTACGCCGTCGCAGCCCGGCTATCTGGTGCGGTTCATTTTGTCGGATCGCATTTCATGGCTTCGGCTTGCTGCGGCTTGCTTCTGATTGCTTCTCACCGCGCCGCTTCGTACGCCGCTTAGTACGCCGCTTATTAGGCCCCTTATTACACCGCTTAGTACGCCGCGCGGGTTCCTGCCCCTCATCACACCGCCTTTGCATGCTTGCCGTGTCCCGCTTCTATTTTTTGTCGCTGTTTGCGCTGCTTCTGTGCATGAGCAGCCTGGCCTGTGCCGGCAGCTTTTCGATCGATCCGGTACGCATCGTACTGTCCGAGGCCCGGCCCTCGGCCGTGATGCGCGTCGAAAACCGTGGCGAGGCCACCACCACCGTGCAGCTGCAAGCGTTCAGCTGGTCGCAAGCGGAACAGCGCGATGCCTTGATGGCGAGCCGCGATTTGCTCGCCACGCCGCAAGTGTTCCGCTTGCGTCCCGGACAGGTGCAGGTGGTGCGTATTGCATTGCTGCGTCCCGTGGATGACCAGCGCGAGCTCGCTTACCGTTTGCTGCTGGACGAGGTGCCGCCACCGCCTGCGGCAGATTTTCGCGGCTTGCAGATGGCGCTGCGTATCAGCATGCCGATCTTCGTGCAGCCGCGTGCAGCGGCCAGCGCCGAGCTGGCCGCCGACGTGATCGCGCGTGACGGACGACAGCGGCTGCAGCTGGTCAATCGCGGCCACGCGCATGTGCAGCTGAACGCTCTGAGTCTGAAGTCGCTGCCGGCAACGTCGCCTGCCGATCCGGGCACCGCAACCCTGTATACCCACGACAAAACGATTTATGTGCTGCCCGGCCAGCAGCAAGAGCTGCCATTGCCTGCGGACCTGCGCTGGCCGGCGGGTACGGCATTGCGCTTGCGCGCACAGACTGCCGACGGCATGCGGCAATGGCCGGTGCCCGAGGCCGGGCGCTGAGCCTTGTCCGCATCATTACTGTCATCATGCGTCTGCTCTTTCGGCTCTGGCTCGTGTTTTTGCTGTCGGCTCCCGCGCAGGCGGGCTTGCTGACAGCCCTGCAAAGCGAATTCATGCCGGTGATCGTGCGCCTGGATATCAACGGCCAGCATGCCGGTGACGGCGTGATCGCACTGAAGGATGGCGCAGGGCACTGGTGGCTGCCGGTCCGGCCATTGCTGGAAGCGCGTGTCGCACTGGATCGGAGCCTTGATCGTCTGCAGCGCCGGCAGCTGGACGATACTGACTACATCGCGCTGCACAGCCTCGCACCCGAGCGACTGACATTCGACGATGCACAGCAGGCGCTGGAGGTGAGATTGCCGCCTTCCGTGTTTGAAGCGTCGGCACTGCGCTCACCCTCTGCCGCTGCGTTGCAGACGAGCACAGCACGGCCGTCCGGTGCATTCCTGAATTACGACGTGTTCATCGACCACAGCGAGGTCGGCAGCGGTCGCTCCGCCTTTACCGAAGCAGGGGTCGCGCTCGGTCCCGGTGTGGCGCTGGGCAGCTTTGCATTCATACGCCAGCCAGCCTTCGATGCCAACCTGCGGCTCGATACCAGCTACACGATGGACCAGCCGGCACAGATGACGACACTGCGCATCGGTGATGCGATCTCGCGTCCGCCGACCAGCATCGGGCGGCCGGTGCGCTTTGCGGGCCTGCAGTTCCGCAGTAATTTCCAGACGCAGCCGGGGCTGGTGACGGTACCGGTGCCCACGCTGCATGGGCAGGCGGCGCTCGCATCGACGGTCGACCTGTATGTCAACAATGTACTGCAGTCGCGCAATGCCGTAACGCCGGGACCCTTCGCCGTGACCACTGCGCCGCTGCTGGCCGGCGATGGCGAATTGCTGCTGAAGGTCACCGATATCGCCGGTCGCGAGCAGGTGATCAGCCAGCGTTATTACGCAAGCACCGCGCTGCTGGCGCCGGGGCTGACCGACTGGTCGGTCGAGGGCGGCGCGCTGCGCCTGAACTACGGCACACGCAGCGATGACTATGGCGACTGGTTCCTGTCCGGTGGCTGGCGTCGCGGCCTCAGCGAGCGCCTGACGATCGAAGCCGGCGCCGGTGTGCAGCAGGGCGGCCATACCGGTGTGCTGGCGGGTGTGGCGGCGGCCTGGCCCGGCATGGGCGCAGCATCACTGGCGCTGGGTGCCTGCCATGGCGACGCCGGCAATGGCATGCAGGCAGCGCTGGGTATCGAGCGGCGCACGCGCCGGCATACGCTGGCATTGCGCACGCAAGTGGCAAGCGACGACTACCGTCAGACCGGTGTCCCCGCGCCGCTGCAGTTGCGGCGGCTGGACACATTCTTCTATGGCTACCGTGTGCCTGAACTCGGCAGCATCAGCCTGTCATGGACGCGGCAGCAGCGCGCCGGCGGCAATGGCGCGCTGTCAGGCACGCCACCGGGATCATCGGCGGGCGTTTTGCCCTACCTCACTGAGGCGCCCTTGCAGATCGCGCAGATCGGTTTCAGCACGCGTCCTTCCGCATGGGGCAGCCTGATGCTGACACTGACCGATGTCAGCGGTGCGGCGCGCGACCGTGCGCTGAAACTGTTCTGGGTATGGCCGCTGGATGGCGGCCGCAGCGCCAGCGTGCTGCATGCGCGCAATGCGCATGGCGCGGATCAGACCGTGTTCCAGTTCCAGCAGGCGCCACGGCCGGGTGAAGGTGTGGGTTACCGGCTGCAGGCCGGCATCCATGCGCCCCAGCAGGCGGCGATCACGGCGCAGAACCTGCACGGCCTGTTGCGTGCGGAGGCGGCCGAGTACCGGGGCAACACGGCGCTGCGCGCAGGCTTCAGCGGTTCGCTGGTGCTGATGGAAGGCAGTCTGTTTGCGGTGAGGCAGGTGGACAGCAGCTTCGGGCTGGTGCGTGTGCCCGGCATCGCGGGTGTGCGCGTGTATGTCGATAACCAGCTGGCCGGCCGCACCGATGCACAGGGCTTGGCGTTGCTGCCGCGCCTGGCGCCGTATCGCCGGAACCCGGTGACGGTCGAGCCACTGGATGTGCCGCTGGATGTGCAGATCGATGCACTGAAGGTCGAGCCAGTACCCGCGTGGCGCAGCGGCGTGGTGGTCGATATGCCGTTGCGGACGATATCGGCAGCGACGCTGAATCTGCGGCTGGCGAATGGCCAACCAGTTCCCGCTGGCGCTGAACTGCGGCTGGCTGATGGCGATCCGGCCGATACGATGCCGGTTGGCCACCAGGGGCTGGTGTATGTGACCGGCTTGAAGTCTTACAACCTTCTGATCGTCAGCTGGCCGCAGGGACGCTGCGAAGTCGAGATGCCGTATGCGCCGGAGAAGGGCAGCATTCCGTATCTGGGTGAATTCCTGTGCCGTGAACAACGCGAGAAACCCGCTGAGGAGCGGCCACAATGAGGACAGGGTGCAGGAGACGTTGGACGATGTGCTTGATGATGTGTTTGAGGATGCGTTGGACGACGCGTTGGACGATGCGCTTGATGATCGTCACGATGCTGGCGCCAATCCCCGCGCGGGCAATGATCTGCATGCCTCTCGGTTCCGGCGGTTTGAACGTGGGTGCTTATCAGCCGCTGCAAGCGGCGCCACTGGATGCACAGACGTCGTTCGCGATCGAATGCTTTCCCGCCGTCCCCGGCGAAGCACTGAACCTGAGTGTGCGTGTGCCCGGTGCCGGCACCGGCCGGCTGCTGCTGCCGAACCTGCAAGGCGGCGTGCCGGGCACATCGGGTGCATCAGTCGGATCGGACACCGCTTATCTGACGGTGGGTCTGTATCAGGATGTCGCGCGCCAGATTCCACTGGATGACCAGACTGTGATCCGTTTCAGCGACCGGCCCCTGATCCCGACGCGCTACACGGTGTCGCTGTTCGCGAGGGTCGCGGCCGGACAGGATGCGGGCGTGGGCAGCTATCGGTTGCCGCTGACGGTCCTCATCGATTACTGACGCGGGCTGCCGGTGCCGCTTGTTCCGCTTGTATCGCGTGCGCCGCTTGCGCCACTTGTACCGCCAGTACCACCAGTACCACCCGTGCCGCCGCTGCTGAGCGCGCTGCTCACGATGCGCGGGTTGCCGCTGGCGCCAATGGTCTGCAGGCTGACCGGACGCCGCCACACACGGGTGATGTAGTCCAGCACACGCTCGGCCCGACTCAGGTCCAGCCCGCGGCCATCGCCTGCATGGTCATGCACCAGTTCCAGGCTGCCATCCACATGCATCGCTTTCGCGGCAATGCGTGGCGCGCCGTAATCAAAGCGCGGCGCGAGTATCGCTTCGCGGATTGCATGGATGTCGCGCTCGGCAATACGAATGCCGCCTTCATGGTCAGCTTCGTACACGAACAGGTCCAGCTTGTCGGCCAGCGCCACCGTCAGGTAGTTGCGCACGAAACTGAAGTCATCCTCTTCGCGCATCACCTGTCGCGCAAACGCCAGCCCGCGGGTGTCGATCAGGTCTTCCCAGATCGAAAAGCCCAAGTGATACGGATTGATGGCCAGCGCCAGCTGGTGGTCGGCGGCGAACGGGCGCACCACGTCGGAATGCGCGCGCACGGCTTCCACATACAGCTCGGAAGGCAGGAAATCGGCTTCGCGCAGCAGCCGCGCATGCCAGTACGACGCCCAGCCTTCGTTCATGATCTGGCAGGCGTACACCGGGTAGAAATAAAACGATTCTTCACGCACGGCGAGGAAGATGTCGCGCTCCCAGCCGTCCAGCTCGGGCGCGTACTGCGCAATGAACCACAGCAGGTCGCGCTCCGGGCGCGGCGGTATCGGTGGCGGTGGCTGGCGACCGCTGCGTGCGGCGGGCACGGCTTCGCCGGGCAGTTGTTGGTAGCGCTGCGCAAAGCGTTGCGGATCAGCCGTCGAACCGGGCCGCTTGTCTGCGCGCTTCGCTCCCTCACTGGCAGTGCGCTGGCCTTGACTTGCTGCCGATGCGGATGCGGCTGCCGCTGCGGGTGAGGTGGTGCCGTGCAACGGGAAGGGCGCGCGATGCAGCGGCTGGTTGATGTCCACATGCGGCTCCAGCGCGAGTGCCGCGTCAAGTATCGCTTCGACCCTTTCCTGACCATGCTCTGTCAACGCCAGCGCGATCGCATGCGCGCGTTCGGCGGCCTGTTCGAGAATGTGGCCGCCGGCCATCTGCATAAAGCGTGCGAACAGCTGGTTGTTCTTCGCGAAGTCGGCATGGCCGATCACATGCGCGACCACCAGCGTGTTCTCGGCCACCGAGTTGTCGCGCACCAGATACGCGTGGCAGGGGTCGCCGGGAAACATCACCTCGAAGATGCGCGAGTGCCCCATGCCTTGCCGTATCAGCTGGTGGATGTAGCGCACACCGAAAGACCAGTGCGGCATGCGTACCGGCAGGCCGTAGACCGAGATCTCGGTCATGAAGTTGTTCGGCACGATTTCGAAATCGATCGGGTAGTAATCGAGACCGAACTGCTGCGCCAGCGCCTCGATACGTTCGGCATAGCCACGCAGCGTCTGCGGATCGTCGATGCTCATGCGGCCTCGCCCTGCATCGCTTCCTGCATGAAGAACTGGCGGATCGCTTTCCAGACATCATCCGGCTGGTGCAGCACACAGCTGCCGAGGTGCGCGCTCTGGCGTTCGAGCTGGCTGCAGATGGCTTTCATTTCGGTATCGGTGATGCGTGACGAGCCGGGCACGGTTTCCACATAGCCGACGTAATTCAGCAAATCGGTCAGCCGGGTGAGTCCGGCCGTGGCGGCGGCGCGGTCTTCGGTGAAGTTTTCGCCATCGGATGCATAAAACAAATAGCCGTTGTAGTGCGCGGGGTCGTAATCGCTGGCGATGATGTCCAGCGCCAGCTCGAATGCGCTGGACGCACCGGTACCGCCGGTGCCGGTGACCTGAAAGAAATCCGGCTCTGAAAATTCCCACGCTTGGGTGGTGTGTGCGATGAAGCGCGTATCGACCTTGCCATATTTGCGCCGTATGCCCTGCAACACAAAAAAGAAGAAGGTCTTCGCCAGCTTGCGTTCGGCATCGGTCATGCTGGCCGACACATCGAGGGCGAACAGCACGACTGCGCTGGTGGCCGGTCGACGCCGCTGCACCAGCTGCCGGAAGCGCAGGTCTTCATTCGAGAACGGCACCGGGTTGGTCTGCATCGCGCGCCGCTTCACCGCTTCCTTCACGGTACGCCGACGATCTAGCCGCGCACGCGCACCGCGCTTGTCCCAGCCTTCGCGCACGAACGCGTCATCCTGCACCAGGGTCTTGCGACGCGGCTGCAGGTCGGGCAGCTTCAGTTCTTCCCACAGCCAGTCGACGATGTCATCGACTTTCAGCTCAAGCAACAGCCGTACGCCGCCATCATCATTGCCGCCGTCGGCATCGTCGCCATCCTCGTCGCCGGGGCGGGGCTGCGCCGAGCGCAGCAGGTCGCCGGGCTGGCCCTGACCCTGGCCGGCATGGCGCTCGCTGTCGATGGCATGGTCGGACAAACGGAAACGCGCATGCTCCAGCACCTTGACCGGCACATGCACGGTGCGCTCGGTCGAGCCGGTGATCAGGTCGCCGCCGGCGACCAGGTCCGGTAGCTTTTGCTGCACGCTGTCACGGATTTTTTCGTTATGCCTCAACCAGTCGCGCGCGCCGCGCGAAAACAAAGCGTACCAGGGGGATCCGGAGGAAATCGTGCTGTGTACGCTCATGGGCTTCTCGTCGGGCCTCCGTTATTCCTGCGCCAGCAGGGTGGTGACGTAATTCAGTGCCTCGCGCGCGCTGTGGCCGTCGTAACCGTATTCATCGACCAGGCGTCGCTCGACGATGGAGATCTTCTGTCGCGCTTCTTCATCCGGCCGCGCGCTGGAACTGACCAGCCGCAGCACGTCCCGACGCTGCTCGAACAGGTATTGCTGGACCGCGTCATGCAATTGCGCATGGCTGTCGAGCGTGAACTTCTCGCCGCGCTTGAACGCGCCCATCGCCTTCCGGACCACCTCCTGCCGGAAGGATTGCTTGCCGGAGTCGGAGATGTGGATCTTTTCCTCAACCGAGCGCAGGAAGCGTTCATCCGGCCGCCTTTCTTCATTCGTGATCGGGTCATTGATCTGCCGGTTGTCCAGCGTCGCCTCGACTTCGTCCAGGTACTTGTCCAGCAAATCCTGTGCCTCCTGCTCGAAGGACACGAACAGGGCCTTGTGCACGTCTTCCTTTACCCAGCGGTTGTAGAAGTGCTTGCGCGTCAGCACCAGGTAATCGATCCACTTGCGCTTCTTCTTGGGCTCGATACGTGCATCGCTGTCGATCGCGTCTTTGAGCGCCAGCAGCACATCCATCGTGGTCAGGCTGCGGGTATCGGATTGGATGATCGCGTTCGACAAGGCATTGATCACGAAGCGCGGCGACACGCCACCCAGCCCTTCATCCGGCATTTTTTGCCGCGCGCGTTCGGCTTCGGCCCGGTTCACGCCTTCCACATCTTCATGCGCATGCAGCCGTACTTTCTTCGCGAGCTCCTGGTCTTTTTCTTCGGCTTCATGCAGCCGGGTCAGGATTGCGAACACGGCAGCTGCATGCAGTACGTGCGGATCCAGATGCACCGAGCGGAACGCGGGGGCGGCCGATGAAATCAGTTTCTTGTAAATGCGCGCTTCGTCGGTGTAGTTCAGCGTATAGGGCACCTGGATGATGACCATGCGGTCGAGCAGCGCTTCGTTTTCGCTCTCCTGCAGGAATTTGCGGAATTCGGCCAGGTTGGTGTGCGCGAGGATGGTTTCATCCAGATAGATCAGCGGGAAGCGCGACACTTTCACGTTCTTTTCCTGCGTCAGCGTCAGCAGCAGGTACAGGAATTCGCGCTTCACCTTCAGGATTTCGATCATTTCCAGCATGCCGCGGCTGGCGGCATACACGGCGCCGGACCAGGACCATGCGCGCGGATCGCCTTCGTCGCCGAATTCAGCCACTTTGGACAGATCGACCGAACCGACCAGGTCGGCCAGGTCGGCGGTGGTCGGGTCATGCGGTGCATAAGTGCCGATGCCGCTGCGACCGGCTTCGGAAATGAACAGGCGCTCGATGGGCATCTGCAGGAAATCGCCATGAAACTGCTGTTCCAGACGCGCGCGGCAGAACGGGCAGATCTCGCCGCTGATATCGACGCCGTAGGTATCGCGAAAGCCCGGCCGCAGGCTGTGCGGCACCAGATGCAGAGGCGATTCATGCACCGGGCAACCGTGGAGGCCATACATGGCGCCGGCATCGGTGTAGCTGTATTCCTCCAGCCCGCGCTTCAACAGAATGACCAGTGTCGATTTGCCGCCGGAGGGCGGCCCGAGCAGCAACAGCAGCCGGCGACCGACTTCGGAACCGGCCGCAGCCGCCTTGAAATAATCGACCACGCGGTCGATCGCCTCATCCATGCCGAACAGCTCGTCGGAGAACAAGGCGGTGCGCAAATGGCCTTCGGCATCTTCGCGCCGGGTCCAGCGGATCATGTCCCAGATATATTGATGCGAACTGCGCGCAATGCCTTGCGGGTCCTTCGGCAAAATATTTTCAAGAAACTGTGCAAGCGTGCCCGACCAGTGCGTGGCTTTGTGCTCGCGCGTGAAGGCGAGCAGGGACTGCATGAGCTCTTCCTGCTGTCCGGCGCTCCATGCCTTGTCGATACTCGTCATGCTTTGTGCTCCCTGATGCGTTCGCGGACAACTGACAAGTGGACAATGCAGAACGGCCAGCGGTTCGCAGCGTGGCGTCAACATGCAGGATTTTCATCCAACGCGTCTTGCCAGAAGATAAAATCCCTGCTCGCTGCCCGATCGCAGCATCAAGCGCAGGCACAGAGTCAGCAACAGAGTCAGCAACAGAGGTAGCACGAGAGGCCGCATGAACAGCAGCATGGAAGACACGATGAAAACCACCGTCGACAGCGCGCCGCAGCGCACGCAGACCCCGGGCAACACGCCGCACCGCATTGTGGTGGTGGGTGGCGGCGCCGGCGGGCTGGAGCTGGTCACGCGCCTGGGCGATCAGCTCGGCAAGGGTGGCCATGCGCACGTGACCCTGGTCGACCGCGAGGCAACGCATTTGTGGAAGCCACTGCTGCATGAGGTGGCGGCCGGCAGCATGGACCCGCATGCGCATCAGCTGGAATACATCGCGCAGGCGCGCTGGCATCACTTTGAATTTCAGCAGGGCGAGATGCTGGATCTGGACCGTGTGAACAAGACGCTGAGCGTGGCTGCGGTGCTGGACCAGGACCGCGAACAGATCCTGCCCGAGCGCTGCATACCCTATGACACGCTGGTGCTCGCGATCGGCAGCGTGACCAATTCCTTTGGCGTGCCGGGCGCGGCCGAGCATGCGATGGCGATCGATACCGTCGCGCAGGCCGAGCAGGTGCGGCGCAAGATCCTCGCTGCCTGCATGCGTTCGCAAACCCGGCTGGCCGAATCCGGCGGGCAGGAAAGACAGCGCGTGAACCTGGTAGTGATTGGCGGCGGCGCAACCGGCGTCGAACTGGCTGCCGAGTTGCGCAATACCGCGCGCGTGTTCGCCGCGTATGGCTTGCACAAACTCCATCCGCTGGACGACATCACGATCACGTTGATCGAGGCCGGCCCGCGCATCCTGCCGCCGCTGCCGGAACGCATCGCGAATGCGACCGCGAAACTGCTGGGCGACCTGCGTGTGAAGATCCTCACCGGTGACAAGGTCACCGAGGTCACGCCGGACGCGGTGCTGACCGGCAGCGGCCGTTCGCTGCCCAGCGACCTGACGGTGTGGGCTGGTGGCATCAAGGTGCCGGCGGTGCTGGGCCGCGTCGGGCTGCCGACCAATCATATCGGGCAGGTGATCGTGTCACCGACGCTGCAATCGATCACTGACCCGGATATCTTTGCGCTGGGCGATTGCGCGAGCTGCCCGTGGCCCGCGACCGGCAAGTCGGTACCGCCGCGTGCGCAGGCTGCACATCAGCAGGCTTCGTTGCTGGTCGCCAGCCTGAAACGCCGGCTGGCCGGCCGCAGCCTGCCGACCTTTACCTACCGTGACCACGGCTCGCTGATTTCGCTTGGCCATTACGAAACCGTTGGCAACCTGATGGGCCGGCTGGTGGGCAGCTCGGTGAAGATCCAGGGCTTCCTCGCGCGCCTGCTTTACCTGTCGCTGTACCGGCATCATCAGCTGGCCTTGCATGGCTTCCTGCGGATGGCGCTCGACGCGTTCGCGCAATGGCTGCGCCAGCGCACCACGCCGCGGGTGAAGTTGCACTGATCACCGTATCCGCAGTTCTTGCTTCACAGAAAAGCGCCTGACCGGGCAACCGGCAGGCGCTTGATTTTTTGTCACGAAACGCATGCTTTCTTGGTGATTAGTGTCGGCAACGGAACTTTGTGTTGCGTGTCTTCACAGATCGGAAAAATTTAGCCGGTCATCGAATTTCCATAGGGGAAGCAGAATGGCAAGCAACCTGGAACGCATGCAAATCATGATGGAAGAAATCGGGCCCAGCATGCCCGAGATCGAAGCCGTCATTCAAAGCGAGGACAAGAACTGGGCAATACAGTTCGATGATCAATCCATCCTGATGCTCGAATGGGCAACCCAGCCCGACCGGGTGGTGCTGACCGCGATGCTCGGTACGCCGTCGGACGCGATGCAGCTGTCGGTTTACGAGACCCTGCTTTGCTACAACCTGCTGTGGAAGGACACCGGCGGCGTAAAGATGGCGTTGTCCGGACCCGGTGGCGAACTGGTGCTGCTGTATGAAATGTTTGTCGCCAACCTGAGCCTGCATGAGCTGCAGGTAGTGCTGACGAATTTCGTCAGCATCGCGCAAGTCTGGGGCACGTATGTGACCGGCGAAAGCGAAAACCCGGTGCCGGGTGGTGCGCCGGGGCCGATGGACATGCTGCACCTCGGCGCATGACGGCAAACAAGGCGCGACAGGACACAACACAGAACACAACAGAACGCGAGCGGGCACAAGCGGTAACACGAGGACACCAGGGCAACAGGGCACCAGAGCACCAGAGCACCAGAGCACCAGAGCACCGGGCCACCGGGGTACACAGGCACAAGGGGATTTCACGATGGGACCGAACAGTATCAATGCATTCAGGGGTGCGGCCGCAACCGGCGCAGCAGGCGCGCAGCCAACCGGGGCGGCAGCCACCGACGGCGCTGCGCATGTCGCCGGCAGCCCGGCAAGCGTGGGCCCGCAGGACAGCTCGGGCACCGCAGGCAGTGCAAACGCCGGCAAGCTGTTGATCAAATATGGCGACGCGCTGAAGGCCGGTCGCCTGCAAGGCGGGCTGCAGGCGCGCGATGCCGCGTATGCGAAAGCCGGGCGCTACATTCAAGGCATCAACCCTGACATCGCCATGATGTCGGCCCGTTCGTGAGGAGCGCTGCATGGCTACCACCACTGAACAGATACAGCAACTGATGCAGGAACTCGGTCCGGCGACGCCCGACATCGATGCGCTGGTGCAGACCGAGGAGCCGAGCTGGGCGATACAGTTTGCCGACGAGAGCGTCGTCGTCATCGAACCGGCGGAAGAACCGCCACGACTGGTGCTGTCGGCCGAGCTCGGCACGGCGCCGGAAGCGGCCGAGCGGCAAGTGTATGAAGTGCTGCTCAGCTACAACCTGCTGTGGCGCGACAGCGGTGGTGTGAAGATGGGTCTGGCCGGCCCCAAGGGCTCGCTGGTGATCAGCTGGGAACTGTGCCTGCAGGACTTGACGCTGCTCGATTTGCAGGCAGCCATTGGCCGCTTCCAGAAACTGTCCTCGAGCTGGCAGACTTATGTCGCGAAGGCCGAGGCGGGCGAGGCGGCCGGAGCGCCGCTGCCGGGCCTGGAGGGCGGCGGCTTTCATCTGCATGCGTGAGTGCTGAATGCCTGGATGGCTGCCTGAATGGCTTGCCTATGACCGACGGTGGCGTAATGCTGGTCAGTTAACGCAAGCCGGGATCCAGTGTCTTTTGTTGAGCACCCGAAAACTTCGCCCTTCACTGACCGGTATTAGACGGCGGCGGCCTTCAAGAAGGCAGTTTATATAAGTTTCATAAGCCATTGAAAATCCATGAAAAATCATGGATTTTTCTTTTGCTGATTATCCCTGTGATACGGCGCTTGCCGCACTGATCGGTGCAATGCCGATACGCCGGCTGCGCAGCTGTGTGCACCTCGGTGTGCATCTGTACGGCCACAAGACTTTTGTTTTTTGCCGTTGCACAGAGTCACTTATACTGTATATTTGTACAGTATAAATCTTGATCGTACTCATCCCCGTCCAACCCTATGAATACCTTGCCTGTCACCGCATCTGCGGTACCGGCAGCCTTGTCGTCGCTGCCTTCCGGTTTGTCCGGCGTTGTCTGGCGTGCCGGGCAGATGGCGTCGGCGCCGCTTGCCGTGACGTCCAGTGCTTACCCGGCACTCGATGCCGAATTGCCCAACCAAGGCTGGCCGCGCCGTACGTTGATCGAACTGCTGGTACAGCAAAGCGGCATTGGCGAAATGCGTTTGCTGCATCCTGCGTTGCAGGCGCTTTCCGGTCAGCGCATCGCGCTATTGCAACCACCGCACTTGCCGCAGATCGCCGCCTGGCGGGAGTGGGGGCTGCCGCCCGAGCAACTGCTGTGGATACGCGCGCAGCGTCATGCCGACTTGTTGTGGAGCGCCGAGCAAGTGCTGCGCAACGGCAGTTGCGGTGCGCTGCTGATCTGGCAGGGCACCTTGCGCATTGATGCACTGCGCCGCTTGCAATTGGCAGCGCAGTCATCGGACATGCTGTGCTGGCTGCTGCGTCCTTTGTCGTTTGTCGATGATCCCTCGCCGGCATCGCTGCGGCTCGCCTTGCGGCCCTTGCCGGGCGGCGTGCAGGTCGAGCTGATCAAGCGCCGTGGCCCGCCATGCGCCGCGCCGCTGCAGCTGCGCTGGCCGCTGCGACGCGGTGATCCCTTCGCCGGCTTGTTTGCCGGCTCACCCCATGACGAGGCAAGCGATGCGCTGCTGGATCGCCGTCTACCTGCCGCTGCTGCCACTGCAGTCGCTGCGTCCGCGCTGGTGTGAGCCGCTGCCGCTGGCCATCGTCGACGATGGCGAGGTGGTGGCGATGAGCCCGCTGGCAGCAGCGCAGGGCGTGCGGCTGCGCATGCGTGCGCAGGGCGTGCAGGCGATCGCAGCGAACGTGATCCTGCAGCAGCGTGACGTGCAGCGCGAACGTGATGCGATTGCAGCAGTGGCACTCGCGCTGCTGCAATACACACCGGAGCTTGCCTGTCCGCAGCACGGTGATGAAACCACGCTGCTGATGGATGTGACGGCCAGCCTGTCGGCCTTTCGCGGCCGGCGTGCGCTGTGTCGCCGCGTGCGCGACAGCGTGCATGCGCTCGGTTTTTCCTTGCGGCTGGCGATGGCGCCGACCGCGCACGGCGCCTGGCTGCTCGCGCACCGGCGTCTGCACACGTCGCAACGCAGCGCCACTGCGATGCGCAAGCGGGTGGTGAAGCTGGCCAGCTTGCAGCGTGAACTCGATCGCACGCCTTGTGTGTGGCTGCCGGCGACCGCGCCGCATGCCGACTGGCTGGAGGGCATAGGTTGCCGCACGCTGGGCGATGTGCGCCGTCTGCCGCGTGCAGGATTGCAGCGCCGTACCGACCCGCACCTGCTGGCGCAGCTGGACCGCGCGTATGGCGCCGCCCCCGAGTTATTCGACTGGCTGCAGGCGCCGGAAAACTTTGCTGCCTGCATCGACCTGCCTGAGCGCGTCGAACAGACAGCGTTGCTGCTGTCGGGTGCGCAGCGTCTGCTGGTGCAGATGGCCGGCTGGCTGGTCGCACGGCAGCAGGCTGTTGCCCGCTTGCTGTTTTCGCTCGAGCATGAGCGCGGCCGTACGCGGCGCCCGCCCACCATGCTCGACATTGCGCTGGCCGAACCCGCGTGGCAGGAAGCGCATCTGCTGCGCCTGGTGAAGGAACGTTTCAGTCGCTTGCAATTGCCGGCGCCGGTGATCGCGTTGCGGCTCGATGCACGTGAACTGTCGCCGTGGGCGCCGCCGAATGCGCAGTTGTTTCCGGAGCCGGGCGGCACGCCCGAAGACTGCCGGCGCTTGCTGGAATTGCTGGTGTCGCGACTGGGCGCGGAAGCGGTGCAGCTGGCATCGCCGCATGCAGATCACCGGCCGGAAGCCGCGAACCGCTGGCAGCCTGTTGCACAGGCCGGTCACCAGGCGCGGCAGGATGCGGTATCGGACGCGGTATCGGACGCGGTATCGGACGCCGTATCGGATACGTCACTGTTTGCCGCGCGACCTTTCTGGCTGCTTGAGCAGCCGTTGCCGCTGGCCTTGCATGCGCATCGTCCTTTCTATGGCTCGCCGCTGCGACTGTTGAGCGGGCCTGAACGCATCGAATCCGGCTGGTGGGATGGCGCACTGGCCTTGCGCGATTACTTCATTGCACAGGGTGACGAGGGCGCCTGTTACTGGATCTATCGCGAACGGGATGCGGGCAGCGCGCGCTGGTTCCTGCATGGCTTGTTTGCGTGATCGCCGTTTGCGCTGCCACCGCATTCCCGCACCCCGCACCCTCAGGCTATGCCTCCATCTCCTGTGCCCCCATCAGCCGCGCCCCCGGCCACACCTGCCGCACCGGCTGCACTTACTGCTGCGCGCGGCATGCTGCCCGGCTATGCGGAGCTGCAGTGCGCATCGAACTTCAGTTTCCTGCGCGGTGCATCGCATCCGGAACAATTGGTCGCGCGCGCTGCCGAGCTGGGCTACCGCGCCCTGGCGATCACGGATGAATGCTCGGTGGCCGGCGTGGTGCGTGCGCATGGCGAGGCAAAGCGGCAGGGATTGCAGCTGATCGTCGGCGCGCAGTTTCGCGTACAGCGCATGGATGCCGCTGCTGATGCGGTTAACAATGGGGGTAACAATGCGGGTAACAATGCAGGTAACAATGCAGGTAGCGACAGTGTCAGGCTGATCGCACTGGCGATGAATCGTGACGGCTATGGCAACCTGTGCGAACTGATCACGCTGGCGCGTAGTCGGGAGCAGAAGGGACTGTACCGCATCGATGCGCAAGACTTCACGCAACCGCCGGCCGGCCTGGCGCATCTGCGCGGCTTGCCCGATTGCCTGCTGCTGCTGGCGCCGGACTACGGCATCGCTCCCGAAGCCTTGCAGCGACAGGCACGCTGGCTGCACGCCAGCTTTGGCGCGCGTGCGCGGCTGGCGCTGACGCTGCTTTATCGCGGGCAGGATGAAGCTCACAAAGCCAGCGTGCTGCAGGCAGCGGCCTTGCACGGGCTGAAGGTGGTGGCGACCGGCGATGTCTGCATGCATCTGCGTTCACGCAAGCGGTTGCAGGATGTGCTGACGGCGATACGGCTGGGCGAACCGGTGGCTGCCTGCGGTCGGCGCTTGTTCGCGAATGCCGAGCAGCATCTGCGCTCGCGGCTGCGTCTCGCGAACCTGTATCCATCGGACACGCTGGCCGAAACGCTCGCCATTGCGCAGCAGTGCAGCTTCTCGCTCGACCAGCTGCGCTATGAATATCCGGACGAGCTGGTGCCGGCCGGTCATACCGCCGCCAGTTATTTGCGCGAACAGACCTGGATGGGCGCGCACCGGCGCTTCCCGGCCGGCATACCGGCGAAGGTGCAGCAACAGATCGCGCATGAGCTGGCGTTGATCACGGACATGGCGTACGAGCCTTATTTTCTGACCGTGTATGACATCGTGCGTTTTGCACGCAGCCGACAAATCCTGTGCCAGGGACGCGGCTCGGCGGCGAATTCCTCGGTTTGCTATTGCCTGGGCATCACCGAGGTTGATCCGGCGCGCGGCAACCTGCTGTTCGAGCGCTTCATCTCGAAGGAGCGCAATGAACCGCCGGATATCGATGTCGATTTCGAGCATCAGCGGCGCGAAGAAGTCATCCAGTACATCTATGACAAATACGGTCGTCATCGCGCCGCGCTGACCGGCGTCGTCATTACCTATCGTCCGAAGAGCGCGATCCGAGAAACGGGCAAGGCACTCGGCATCGATAGGCAGATTGTCGACAGGCTCGCGAAATCGCATCGCTGGTGGGACAGCAAGGAGCAGCTGGCCGAACGCTTCATCGATTGCAGTATGGATCCTGAGTCGCTGATGGCGCAGCAATGGCTGCAGCTGGCCGGTGAGCTGATGGGTTTTCCGCGCCATCTGTCGCAGCATCCGGGCGGCTTCGTGATCGCACGCGACAAGCTGTCACGGCTGGTGCCGATCGAAAAGGCGGCGATGGAAGGCCGCAGCGTCGTGCAATGGGACAAGGACGACCTCGATGCGCTGGGCTTGCTGAAGGTCGATATTCTCGCGCTCGGCATGCTGTCGGCGATGCGGCGCGCGCTGGAATTCATAGGCCAGCAGCAGGGCGAGCCTTTTGAGTTGTCCGACATTCCGGCCGAGGATGGTGCGACCTACGACATGATCAGCCGCGCCGATACGGTCGGTGTGTTCCAGATCGAAAGCCGTGCGCAGATGAGCATGCTGCCGCGACTCAGGCCGCGCAGCTTCTACGACCTGGTGATTGAAGTCGCGATCATCCGCCCGGGTCCGATACAGGGTGGCATGATCCATCCCTATCTGCGGCGGCGGCAGGGGCTGGAGCCGATCACCTATCCCAGCAAGGATCTGGAGACCGCGCTGTCGCGCACGCTGGGCGTGCCGATTTTCCAGGAACAGGTGATGCAACTGGCGATGCTGGCGGCCGGCTTTTCGGCCGGGGAGGCCGACCAGTTGCGGCGTGCGATGGCAGCCTGGAAGCGCAAGGGCGGTCTCGAAAAATTCCATGACAAGCTGATTGCCGGCATGCTCGAACGTGGTTACGAGCGCGAATTTGCCGAGGCGCTGTTCAGCCAGATCGAAGGCTTTGCCGAATATGGTTTCCCGGAGAGCCATGCCGCCAGCTTCGCACTGCTGGCCTATGCGAGCGCCTGGCTGAAGTGCCATCATCCGGCTGCGCTGCTGGCAGCGCTGCTGAACAGCCAGCCGATGGGTTTCTATTCACCGCCGCAACTGGTGCAGGACGCGCAGCGCCACGGTGTGCAGGTGAGAGCGGTCGATGTCACCCTCAGCGACTGGGAGGCGACGCTCGAACCCGTGCCCGGCAACACACCGGCGGTACGGCTGGGCATGAACCAGGTCAGCGGCCTGGCGCAACAGGCGGGCTGGCGCATTGAAGAGGCGAGGGCAGTGCGCCCCTTCGCCAGCCTGCAGGATCTGGCGCTGCGCGCGCAACTCGATGCCGGCGACTTGAAAGCGCTGGCGGCAGCGAATGCGCTGGCGCCGCTGGCAGGCCACCGGCGCGAAGCCTTGTGGCATGCGGTCGAAGCCGTCGCGGGCAAGGGCTCGCTGAAAGCGGCCGACCATGACGCGGCCGACATACGACTACCTGCGCCCTCGGAAGCACAGCAGATCATCGCCGATTACCAATCATTAGGTCTGACACTCGCACGTCACCCACTGGCGCTGTTGCGCAAGCATTTGCATGCGCGACGTTTTCTTCCCGCCGCTACGCTCGCCACGTTCGCGCAAGGCCAGTTTGCACGCGCCTGCGGCATCGTCACCGTGCGCCAGCGACCGGCAACCGCCAAGGGAACGATGTTCGTCACGATCGAAGATGAGAGCGGCGTCATCAATGTGATCATCTGGCCGGCACTGGTCGAACAACAGCGACGTGAACTGCTGCAAGCTTCGCTGCTCGGCGTGTATGGCATATGGCAAACAGAAAACAATGTGCATCATCTGGTCGCTAAACGGCTACTTGATTTGAGTCCGTTGCTCGGATCGCTGGCAACAGCGAGTCGTGATTTCTGCTGAACCTGTCTCCGTTCGAACTGCTGGCGATGCGGCGTTACCCAACGCGTCGCACAATACTTTCTCTGAATGGAGTCACCATGGCCTTACCGACCAGCAGCCCGCGCAGTATTCGCAGCACACCCGGCACTCACACCAGCGACATCAGCACCACCAACAACTCCAACACCAGCACAAGCACCAACACAAGCACGCCGCCGATCACGACGACAGCAACGGGCACAACAACGACCACCAACACCGCAGTTGCCATGCCCGTCACGGTTACCGCCGAAATGGCCCAGCTCAGTCGCACCGCCCCGACGAGCCCGCGTTCGTCGCCGCCCAAGGATGACAGCCCGACCGGACGTTCGAAGAAAACAACGATGCCACGCAGTCCGCGGCCGATGCCGGTTCCGGCACTGCGACTGCGCAGCACCTCATCGAGCATGGCCTTATCGGTATCGCCACGCAAGCTCGCACAATCGCTGCCGTCGCTGGCCGCCATCGATGACAGCCAGCAGCCAGGCCGCGAAGCGGCGTGTACCGGTGCCAGCGGTGCCAGCAACAGCGTAATGTCGGTATCGTCCCCCGTCTTGCAGACACATTCGGCGCCCACACTGCAAATCTTCCGCACCCGTATGCCGATGCGCTTGCTGAAAAAAAGCGAGCTCGAAAGCAAGCTGACGAAGCTGGCGGACCTGCTGGTGAATGATGTGCTCAGTGGCGACGTGTCGGCCGCCAATCTGAAGGTGCTGGGCCGGGTCGATTCCGCGTTCTATATCGAGCATCTGCCGGCGGAGTTCACGCCCTTCGGACAAGGTCTGGGCACCCCTACCATTGCGTGCAGCAAATTGCTGCAACGCTTCTTTGCTGTCGATTTTCGAACCAATCTCGGTTGGGGCGCCGCCCGAACCCTGTACAAAAATTTCCAGTTCGATGAAATAAAGCGTGCTTCATCGTCCCGCAGCGTGGCTGTCGGCGAAGCCGATCCGGACACCAAGCGCGCCGAGATGGAGCGCATGCAGGGTCGGGCCGAAGTTATCGTGCGCACACTGCTCGGCTTCCCGCCCACCATCGAGCAATCGCCGTTGCCTGCGAAAATGCTCCGATTGCTGGTCATCTGCGACCAGCGCCTGCATGAAAAACTGCTGAGCAGCGATGGCAAGATCAGTTTCAGCACGGACCAGATCCGTTCGGCGCGCCTCGCGATGCTGACCAACCTGGTTGTCACCCGACTGCTGCAACCCATGCTGTCCTCACTGGCAGCGAAGCAACCGACGCAATCCGAAATGTGGTTCCTGACCTTGCTGATGAAAGGTCTGGTCAGTGCAGTGCAGCAGTTCAGCGACGCGTTGTTCAGCAAATCCTTCGCCAGCTCACCGCTGTCGCTGCAGCAGCGGGCCGATGAAAAGCTGCGACGGGAGCGCATCGATGCCCGTATCCGTCAATTGCAGAGTAAACCCACGGTTCGTCATGTGCGTACGCGCAGCGCCGATACCGAGCCCATCAGTCCGCGCACATTGCGCACCATCGAAGAGGCGCGCAGCTTCCGCAGCCGACAGAAAGCGGCTGAAACAGCCCGAACCATGGAAGCGCAGGACTGGAGCGTGCTGGACGATACCCGACGTGAAATCGATGAAAACCTCGCGATCGCGCAGGCCAGTGCGGACCTGCAGGACTTCGATGCTGCTGATCTGCGGCTGGTTCTGTCCCTGCTTGACCAGCGCACGGACAGCGACGACCTGGATTTCATCCTGATCACGCCACGCCGTGCGCAGCCGCTGGAGGACAGTGACGACGGGCCCGGTGCGACTGTCCCACCGACGCTCACGCCCACCACCATCACAACAACGACGACCAGTAGCTTCACGACCACCACCACGTCGACCACCGGTGCGACGGTGACTGCTGCCGTCACAGCGGCAACAGCGGCAACCACTGGAGCCGCTGCAACCGCTGCAACCGCTGACACCGCCGCTGCAAACACGGTGCCCGCCCGCATCACCGCCACCACCGCCGTCACCGCCGATGATGTCGATGATGCCGCGACATCAGCGCTCAGCGGGGACAAGCCGGGCGGCCCGAACGTCTGATGCTGAATTTGCATGAACCTTGGCTGCGCTGGCGAGTCTTTCAAGGGCGCGCGCCGGAAATGGCCAGGTTCATGCGATTGCGCAAACGTGGCTTCCGGATGGATGCGAAAACGCAAGGAAAACTGCGATGACTTGATACAAGCTGGCTGGTGAACCTGCGCGACTAGGAGGGACAGCAGCATGACCGAACCGGCAATCCGTACCCGCGACAACACGACCTTTACGCTGAATATCGATGACCGGATCTACCGCTGTCCCGTTTCCGATGCGGCGCTGTATATGCTGTGCCGCGATCAGGACAATTCGCTGAATCAGCTCGACGCCTACCTGCAGCTGAAGATGAAAGTGCAGCACACCTTTGAAAAGCTGCTCGTACACGGCGAAGAGCGCGTGCCCGAGGTGCTGGAGCCGACGCACTTCATGGCCTGAGCTGCCTCAGGCCGGCATCGCTGCCTGTGCCGGCAACGGGTCGGTTGTCTGCAGGTTGCCGATCAGTTCGAATACCTCATCCTTCGACAATACATAGCGTTCCATCAGCGTATCTTTCAGCTGCAGCATCCATGACTGGTAGCTCGCGATGGTTCGCAGCGTTTGTGAATACAGCTCGTCAGACTTTTGCTCGACCTCGCGCACCGCATCCTCGCGCGCGCCGTCGCGCTTGAACTGCCGGTAGTCCAGCTTTGAGCGCGAGTACATCGACAACTGATTGACCATCAGGTCCAGTCGCGCGGTGGCTTTCTGGATGTCGTTCTGGCTGCCGACCGAAATCCCGCGTGCGCCATAGAACAACTCTTCCGCGGCGACGCCGCCGTACAGCTGCATCACGTCCTGCTCCAGCTCCTGCAAGGTTTGCAGTCCCGCGTCCGGCGTGGCCGACAGCACATACCCGAGCGCGCCCAGCTTCGATACCGACTCGGTGCTGATTTTCAGCAGCGGCGATTGCGCCTTCACCTGGTCCAGCGGCAGCCCTTGCTTCAGCAGTGGATCGACCTGCATGAAGAAATGACCAAGCTCATGCAGCGCCACCCGTTCGCGCTGGCGGTCTTTCTCGGCGCTGGCGGCGCGGTCGGTGAGGCCGATCGCGCTGCGTTCGAACGCGCGGAACAGCAGGTCGGTGTCGATCATGGCCTGTTCTTCGATGGCGATCATGCTCGCACGGTCAACCACGGTTTCCAGCAGGGCAGGGGACAGGTTGGCGGTGATCTCGGCCACATAATCGAGGTTCAGCCGGTCCCACGCGACCACCTGCGCATCCTTGCGCTTCAGGAAAACGCGCAGCAACGCGCGCCGCTCAGCCTTGTTAGGCAGACGGAAATTGATCTTCACCGCAAAGCGGCGCAGCATCGCTTCGTCCATCTCGCTGTTGGCGTCATCGAAGTTGGATGCCACGACCCAGATCACGCCATGTCCTTCATCGCTCTTGATGCCGTCCAGCAGGCCGAGCAGGGTATTGGCGGTATCGTCATCCCATTTGCGTTCGCCTCGGCCGCGCGGCATGAACAGCGATTGCGCTTCGTCGAGGAAGATCAGGCAACGGCCCTGGTCGCAAGCCTTCTTGTAGATCGCATTCAGGGTTTTCGAGCCACCGCCGACCAGCCCCGATTCCAGCCCCGAGCCTGATGCCTGGATCAGCGGTATCCCCAGCTGCTTGGCCAGATAGCCAGCCAGCTTGGTCTTGCCGGTGCCGGCCGGACCGGTCAGCATGACGTTGAACGGCTTGTCGATATTGTGCGACTTGTACAGCTCACGATTGCGGATCATCGATTCCAGGTGCGCAACCTCGCGCTTGATGTCCTCCATGCCGATCAGGTCATCCATGCTGCCCTTGAGCTTGTCCGGGCGCGTGACCGATACCGATGAACCCAGACCCGGCATGCTTTTCTTCAGCGCGATCACCATCAGCACCAGCAATAGCAAGCCGATCGCATTGCGCGCCAGGAAACCGCCGGCGGACGCAAAGAAGCCACCCGATGTCTCTTCGTCCCTGAGCACTTGCTGGTTGTCTGCCAGCCAGTGCGGCTGCGCAATCGCATACGGAATGCCGTTTTTCAGCAGCACCTCGCGCTCGAGATTCACATGCGTGCTGTTCGGTACCTTCACCGACAGCAGCTTGGACTGGTCCTTGAACTTGATCACATAGCGCGGCGATTCGGAAGAGGGCTGTGCAATCAGCAAATACTCGAGCCGCTCACGCTGCGCGGGCAGGGTCGTGACCAGCGACACATCCTGGCTGTAGACGACCGGCGAGCTGTGCAAGAGCTTGGGCGCACTCTCGAAGGAAATGATGATGGCTGACAGCAGCAACAACGAGAACAGGGCATTGCGCAAACGGGTATTACGCAAGGTCTGGGCGAGCGAATGGAAAGAGAGCTTGGGCATGAGCGACTTCAGAAAATGCCGCGGCCTGCGGCAGGGCGCGCGGGATTGACGCAGGGATTGCTTGAAGCTCGGTTAGGACAGGGCGCGGCGCTGAAAGTTGCCGGCCAAAAGAAGAATGACAGGAATGACAGAAGTGAGAAGTCAGACCAGACCGAGAAGTCAGACCAGACCCAGAATACGCCCCAATTCGGTCAGATAACGTGTATCCCGCAACACCTCGCCCTCGACGCTGGCCAGCAGATCGTCGAGGTTGCGGTGGGTGCCATGCAGCCTGGCCTTCAGTTCGGGGCCGGCGCCGGCATCGTCGTGGTCGGGGTCCGCGCTGGCCAGCGTGTGCTTCAGCGCATCGATCTCGGTGCGCAGCGCGGCGACTTTCGGGGAGTCGGCCGGCGCGCCGGAAAGCTCTTGCTCCAGATCAGAAACCAACTTGGCGATTCGTTCCAGACTGAATTCTTCTGACATCGCTTCCTCCGTGACAGCGTGGGCCGCCGGACGGCGCCCGGTGTCCTTTGATCTTGTTTCAATCGACAGGCAGTGTCAATGCCGGAAAGGTCGCCCATGCTGGTGCGCGATTACTGCAACATGAACGTCATCTGCTGCGAGCCGGACGCGCCGATTGCCGAGGTCGCCGGTTTGATGCGCCGCCATCACGTGGGCGACGTGATCGTGGTCGACAACCAGCTGGAAGGGCTGCGCACGCCGATCGGCATCGTGACCGACCGCGACATCCTGATCGAGACCATTGCGCTGGATATCGAAGCCAAGCTGTTCACCGCAGCCGACCTGATGAGCACGCCGGTAACCACGGTGCAGGAAGACGCCGGGCTGAACGAGGCGCTGGCCATCATGCGTGGCAAACGGGTGCGGCGGCTGCCGGTGGTCAACCGGGCCGGCAGCCTGTTCGGCATTTTGACCGCAGATGACGTGCTGAATCTGATTGCGTCCGAACTGTCGATGATTGCCGGGCTGGTGGTCGAGCAAACGATTACCGAGGGACGCGTGCGCAAATGAGCGGGCGTCCGCACAGGCTGCAAAGCGGGCAAAGAGGATCGACCAGGTACGAGAAAGTGCGGTATGGGCAGCTTGCCGAAATGGCTATTTGATACGTCTATAACGTTTTACATAATACAAATTATGCGCATAAAGGATTCATAACATGCCCAAAAGTTAAGCCACCCATCCGTTGTTTTATTGAAAATTTATGCCAGATCAAAAGACGCCCGGCCAAAGCTGAAAAACTGCCTTTGATCGGCGCTCTGATGCAGCAGCCACGCAATGCAGCGAGAACCAGACCGGCCCACGTCATCGACAACTCATGAGGATTAAAATGAAGAAAATACGCCAATACCTTGTTTATACGTTGATTTTCATTTTCAACTGGACGGCGCTGAGCGCACCGGCCAGTGCCGCGATGATCAGCTCTGAAGCGCTGATCCAGGCCGAGCGCCGCGACGTGACCGAAACCCGCGTACGGCAGGCATTGAGCCGCCCGGACCTGGTGCGGCAGATGGAAAAGCTCGGCGTCGATCCGGCGTCCGCCCACGAGCGCGTCGCCGCGCTGACCGATGAGGAATTGGCCGCGCTCGATCAACGGCTGGACAGCCTGCCCGCCGGTGGCGACGTGCTGGGTGCGCTGGTCTTCGTGTTCGTGCTGCTGCTGGTGACGGACATCCTCGGCTTCACCAAGGTATTCCCGTTCACGCGCGCGCAGCGCTGACAACGCATGCGGTTTTCGACCTCGCTGGCGGTATCGCTTGCAGTGTCGCTTGCAGCATCGCTGCTGGCCGGCTGCGCCAGCGTCGGACCGTCGCCGGCAGGCGGTGCCACTGGCACTACCGGCACGACCAGCACTAGCGGCATCACCGGCACCACCGGTACCACCGAAGCCGGCGCGCCCGCTGGTTTGCCGCTACGGGTCGAGCTGGCCGACACCCCGTTTTTCCCGCAGGAGCAATACCAGTGCGGACCGGCATCGCTGGCGATGGCGCTCGGCGCGGCCGGTTATCCGGCCAGCCCGAAGGAGCTGGAAAAGCTGGTGTTCCTGCCGGACCGCGAAGGCTCCTTGCAGACTGAAATGCTGGTCGCCGCCCGCCGTCGCGGCGCGCTTGCGCACACCCTGCCACCGCATCTGGATGCGTTGTTGCAGGAGCTGGCCGCAGGCCGGCCCGTGATCGTGTTGCAGAACCTCGGGCTGTCGTTTGCATCGCGCTGGCACTATGCGGTGGCCATCGGTTATGACTGGCCGGCGCGCCAGATCATCCTGCGTTCGGGGCCGGTGGCCCGCGAGACGATGAATTTCCGGACCTTCGGTCATACCTGGAAACGCTCGGGCAACTGGGCGATGGTGGTCCTGCCGCCCGGTCAGTTGCCGTTGCAGGCCGAAGCGCGCACGCTGGAACAAAGCCTGGTCGCACTCGAAAAACAGGCGGAGCCGGCGGTGATGGTGCGCTATTACGAGGCAGCCAGCCAGCGCTGGCCGGACCGCCCGTTGTTCCGCATGGGACTGGGTATCAATGCGTACAACGCCGGACAGCTGGACATCGCCGAGTCGGCATTTCGCACGGTCACCGAGCTGCGTCCGGACTACACCGCCGCACTGAACAACCTCGCCACCGTGCTGCAGGACCTCGGACGACTGGAGGAAGCGCTGGCGGTCGCAGAGCGCGCAGTCGCCCAGGGCGACCAGTGGCAATCACAGGCGCTGGCCACGCGCAACGGCATACGACAGGCACTGCAGAAGCGTCAGGAATAGTGGATACGGCCCCTGAGGGCGGCCGAGCCTCCACCTGCACCATGTGGCGGGCGGCGGGCGGCCTCTGAAGCGACCGCTGCTCAGCGCGGCACCCAGCCGCCGCAGAC
>JACCDN010846900.1_pt1 | contig 34862 bp, 31 predicted proteins | sample 7441691 | NCBI WGS metagenome assembly JACCDN01 (sample SAMN15323439, study PRJNA562643) | freshwater metagenome | isolation source: river surface water | place: USA:Blue River Watershed | collected 2017-08-16
GGTTACGAAATATTTACTTTTTTAAAAGAGCGGGTAATTTAGCTAAAAAATCTTTGGCCACCATTGAGTTACCGTAGTCAGAATAATGGTCGCCATAGCTATATAAAAATTGACCATCTTTTGCAATACCACAGTGATTCTTTGCAACATCACATACCAAGTTCGTAGGGTCATAAACAATCAATGAAGGGTGATTTTCTTGGAGTTTATTTACAAACAATCTATAGCGCTCATTGGTATACATGTGTTGCTCATAAGTCATACTACAGAGCGAATTTTCTTTTCGAAAAAAAAATTGATTCAAGAAGTCACTCTTAGTTAAACCTCCGCTGATGCAACTCTTAGGATCTGGGAATCCAGGGTGATCTACCAAAAAGATAACTCTTTTGCCAGCTTTTTCAAGAGCTTTAATTGCATTACCAATTCCATAAATTCCCTCATCAAATAGTGGACTCTTATCTAAATCATCTTTTGAATAGACCTCCCCCAAACTAAAGATTGATCTAGCTGCAGGCGCAAACATCACAGCCTCTAATTCTTTATTTGCAACTAAAGCGTCTATGACATATTGGTTTTTAGCAGCATTCCTACCTTTAAAACGAGGAATATCGCCCAACATTGGAATTGAATTACCAATCATCATCCACCTTGGACTATCTTGATTGAAAGCCTCTCTAGCCAAGCCATAAAAAACGGCTTCGCCCTTACTATCACCCCAAACTGCATAAGTAGCTTTTTGATCTTTAGGGCTGTAACAAGACTTCAGAATTAACTTTGCTTCCATAGGTATGCCGCATTCATTGGCCCATTGTTTACGATCAGCGCCCATCGTCAAAGAAGTTGGATCGGCATTTAGTAGACCAGGATGTCTTGCTTTAACTCCTTTAGTTTTATAGACAAAAGCTCCAGCAATACAAAGACACAACATTAATATTGACAATCCCTTGATCAAGGGGCGCTTCGAGGAAGATCGTCGTATCGGCTTTTCTATCAAGTAATAAGTCAAGGCGGCTAAAACAATACTTAGAACTACCAGAACAAAACGAACATCAACAGATGGTGTTTCTGAAGCAATAATTCTGGCAAATGACAACAAAGGCCAATGCCACAAATACAAAGGGAAGCTGATCAAACCTACCCAGACAAAAATTCTCTGCGATAAGACAAAACGATTCACAAAACCGTGAGGGCCTGAAGCTATTAAAAGAGCTGAGCCCAATACAGGCAACAGTGCCCACCAACCCGGAAAGGCTCTTGACTCATTGATCACTACAAAGCCAATCACCACCATGACCAAGCCCAAGCCTGAAAGAAGACCTCTATAGCGTTCAATGATGGGTGTGAGCACTTGCGCAGGGTGCAATGCTTGATAGGCTAAAAAAGCCCCTAAGGCTAATTCCCAAGAGCGGCCCAAAGGAGAGTAAAACGCCGCACCGGGATTGCTTACTACTTGCCAAACATTTAAACCAAAGGACAAAAGAGCCACGACCAAAATCATTGACAAAACATTCCAAGAACGCTTCGCAAAAAAATAAAGCAATAGGGGCCAAACAATATAAAACTGCTCTTCAATACCCAAAGACCATAAATGCAATAAAGGCTTGGTATCTCCAGCGGCATCAAAATAACCAGCTTCTTTCCAAAACATGAAGTTAGCAATAAACCCTGCACCACCCGCGGCATGCTTACCTAAAGATCGATACTCAACGGCGGTCAATACCACCCACCCCAAAGCCAAGCAGAACAAAAGAACAACACTCAATGCAGGGAAGATACGACGAACACGTCGCGCATAGAAAGTCTTAATGCTGTAAGTGCCAGCCTGAATGTCTTTTAACAAGATACTGGTAATTAAATACCCAGAAATAACAAAAAAGATATCTACCCCAATAAATCCACCAGGCAAAAGTTTTGGAAATGCATGAAAAAAAACCACCGACAAAATCGCCAAGGCTCGAAGACCATCAATATCGGAACGGTAAGAGATTGAGTGAGAACCTTGGCTACCCATGCATTATCTTTATAAATATTTTTTAAACAATTCAGTCTTTAGTTTATTTACCTACTTGATTTACTGACATAACTTACTTAGTGACTTCCAGCGCTTCAATGGCTGCAATTGCATCTAAAACAGCCTCAACACTTGGAGGATGGCCTTTATCACCCAAATTATGAATCTTTGGTGACCAATATCCCTCTGTTTTCCAGCGCGGTGAATCGCAATATAGTTCAATCGTTGGTCTTCCTAAAATGGCCGATAAATGAGTCAAGCCCGTATCCACACCGATAGTCATCTTGGCACCAGCCACGAGACCAAAAGCATCCGCAATTGAAAAGGCGTTCGGCACAATCGCTTTTGAGCCTACCAAAGAATAAGTCCCAGAAATTTTCCTAGCAATTTGAGTACTCACTTCTTTCTCTTGATCATTGCCCCAAGGTAATATAACTTGGATACCCTTGGCGACCAATGCTTTACCCACACTGATCCAATGATCATCAAACCAGCGCTTTGATTTGCCAGCTGTCGCATGAAAACACAACACATATGATTTACTCACATCAAATCCTAGATCAATGCGGGTTGATGCAAAGCCTAAGTTAGCAGCATCTAACAAAGACTGAACATAAGTATCTGGGTAAAACTGAGGGGGCATCAATGAACGGTCTGGCACTGGCACATCCATGGCGGAGGCAGCAACCCAACGCGAGCGATCAACGGCATGACAATGAAACGGCACCTGTACACAATCCGTATAGAACTTACGAGCCCACGGCTCGTAACCAGAAAACTCAGTTTGATTGGCCAAACCAAAAACTGAAGCAGTCTTATTTGGATTGGCTACATGTGTGACCCAAGCTGACTTCAGTAAACCCTGGGTTTCAATGATCAAGCCATAGTCAGCAAACACCCCTGACTTAAATTGCTCTTTAAAAGCGATGTATTCCTGAATGCTGCTGATGAATTCGCCTCGTTTTAAGGCTTTTTTCCAACGACGAAACCCCAAAGGAATAATGTTGTTGATTCCAGCAACAGAATTGCCAGATGGCAAAGTAATGGTCTTCAGAGGATCCAAAAGCCCCACATAGCCCTCTTCCACTACCCAATCAATCTGAGCTTCTGGGTTCTTGATACGCAAATCCCAAACTAAGGGTAAATTGTGCAAAACATCGCCCAACGAGGACAGCTTAACGATCAAAATCTTCATAGAGACATATTTTCCCTCAAAAATAAAAATTCCCGAGTTTTTATTGAAATGATTAAAAAAAATTCAATGAAAATTAGACTTGATTAAATCGTCCAATGGATAGATGGTAAATCCTTGAATTGTTCATTACGATGATTGCAAAAAATAATCATAAACATCGTCTAAATTCATTAGGAGGCACCTAAAAAGAAGACTAAAATTAATGTAAATATAGAAATCTAGTAACCATATCAACTTATTGGTATCTACTTTTTACTAAACTTTTAAGCCAATAGATATACTTAAGAAGTATTTTTTAAGAGTTATAAACATTTAATAAAAAAACTAATAGAATTAATTGAAAAATTTAACTACATATAACTAATAATGATTTATTCAATTTTCGAAAAACTAGGGTTGATTCAATTTTCTCAAAAAAATAAAATTACCATCGCATTTCTCATTTTGCTAATGATTCTTCCATTCGGATGGATGACACAAAAAGGTTTTTTTGGGTATGTATGTGCACTTTTGTTTTTATTATCAATTCTTCAATTGAGTTTAAATAAGAATCGGAATATTTTTTTTAAGGAGAAATACAATTTTTTGATTTTTTTCTCATTTTCAGCAATTTTTTTATCAACATTTTTTTCGCAAATGTTAAGAGCTAATTTTCATATACAAGCCTATGACGGCCCCATCAGACTAATACTTGCTTTACCAATTCTAATATCAATTTTTCAATTGAAAATCAATTTTTCAAAAGTAATTTCTTTCACTTTACCACTAGCGCTAATTTATATATTTTTATACGCCATACTAGTACCGAATGATTTTTATGGGGCAAGGCTTACCAATAACTATTTAGACCCAATTATCTGGGGTAACTTTTCAATTATTCTTGGATTTATTTGTTTCGCTAGCATCAATAATGATGATAAAAAACTATTAAAAACATATAAATTATTCGGATTGGTCCTGGGTATAACTATGTCAATATTATCCCAATCAAGATCAGGTTGGTTGGCTGGTATTTTTATGTCAATAACGTGGGCGCTTATAAATTTCAGAAATTTTTCAGCAAGAAAAATATTTCTTGTGCTAGCAATAGTTTCATCTACTCTTTTTTTCTTTTATTTAACATTGCCAATCTTCAGAATTAGGGTGGATTCAACTTTAATTGAGGTTATGAGTTGGTTCAATCATACTCAACCAATTTCGTCTGCTGGCATTCGACTAACTATGTGGAAAATGAGCTGGTATTTGTTTACTCTAAATCCCTGGATTGGTTATGGAGAATTTTCAACCCTTCCAGTTTTAAATGATCTGTACATCTCATCATTTGCAGATATAGATTCAATTCAAACAATTCTATGCTGCGGGCCACACAATGAAATAGCATCAAGAGTATTGCAATATGGATTACTTGGGTTAGCAGGGCTTGTGCTAACTTATTTAATCCCAATTTATGTTTTTTTAAAATCAAATCATCATCAAAGTAAAGTCATGGGCATAATTTTATGCGTTGGTATGTTTATTTCCGGCTTAACTGGTGAAATGTTGAGTCTTAAGGCAAGCTATAATTTCTTTGCTATCTTTATTTCAGGTCTTCTAGCAACAACTCTTTGGCAAAATCATGAACAAAAATAAGTATTCAATAACCTTCGCTTGCTATAACTCAGTTAAATATACAAAACTTTGCATTGATAGCATGATTAAGCATCGCACTCCTTTAGACCGTCTAATTGTTATTGATAATGGTTCAACTGATGAAACAAGAGCCTATCTAGAAAGCTTACCGTTGGGAGGTCGAATATTTAATCAACTTAATCTTGGCTGTGGCGTAGCCTGGAATCAGGGTGCTTTAGCCCAACAAGCTGAGTGGACTATAGTCATGAACAATGATGTTTTAGTTTCCCCTAATTGGATTGAAAAACTAATTAATACAGCTGAAAAACTTAATGTCAGAATAATCTCACCAGCCCTAATTGAAGGCCCACTAGATTATGATTTCGATATATTTGAGTGCGATGCCAGTAAGCGAATGTCAAATGTTCACAGAATTGGCGCAAAACACGCTGTCTGCTTAGCAGTTCATAGTTCTGTATGGATGGAAATTGGTTTTTTTCAACCCGTTCCAAGACTTTTAGGATATGAAGATACATTATTTTTTAATGAAGTTCGAAAATTCCAAATTCCCACTGCAATGACTGGCGCTTGCTGGCTTCATCATTATGGCTCGATAACTCAAACAGCAATTAAATTAGAGCGCGGCATGAATGAAAAAGATGGTCTAGGTTATCGCTATAATTACAAGCTTTTAAATCAATCTTGGCTCGATAGAAAGTTAATGAAACATAAAAAAAAGAAGCAAGAAAAGATGTGGAGCTCCGATGAAGTTAAACGATACGATATGTCAATTCATGGCATCAGAGAAAATAATAGTTTTAGGTGGATTTAGCGTTTTCACTGTCTTCAAAAATAGCTGAAAGTCCCGACCACGCACTCAATCGATAGCCATTTTTTATTAAATACTGATACGTCTCTCCTAAGATAAGCGCTTCAATACCGCTTGTTGACTCCCAAGCTTCTATACAGATAATTTTAGGGTGATATTTATCCAAATCCAAACTTTTTAAAACCAAAAAATCCATTCCCTCAACATCGATACTTAATAGTGAAAAATCTGTGGGCACTTGATTCTCGAACAAAATAGAGTCTAGTTTTTTAGTTTTAATTTGACCAATTTTTTTATAGCCACTTTGATCAACTATGGAATCAAGCTTAATAGTTGTATTGGTTGAAAAATTTTTTGGGCTAAAAATATCTACATAAGTTTCAATATCACTTACAGCAGCCAAAACTACTCTATCTCGCGGCCTAGATAGACGGCAAGCCAGAACCTTTTCATCCTCTAAATCAACTAGCAATCCTTGCCAACCCTTTTTATATAGGCCATAAGTATTAGAGCCACGTCTTGGATGATGACATCCGATATCTACATAATATGGACTGGCTATACAATTTTTTAGTAGCAACTGAATCAAAAGATCCTCTCCAAATTGAGAATAAGACAACTTTGCCTTAGCTGGAGAAATAAATGCTTTATAAACAGCTACAAGATATTGGGGTAAATTCATAAACGTGGCTGCAAAATTAAACTCAAAAATTCGTCTTTATTATTTACTAAATATACAGGCATACAATTCTGATCGATATTAACTAAATGTGTCGAAAACCCTGGAATACCTTCGCCCAACACATCCCCTCCCGTTCGAATCTTATACTCAATAAGTTCACAGTCTCTGTTTTCAGGTTTATTGAATTCTTGATGAGCCATACTATCCATTTTCAATAAAATTCGCTTAACCCCACCCATCCAAGTAAAATGCCAACCACCATTCCTAATTGTTTGGGTTCTAAATTTCATCCAATTTCTTTTAATTCCCCGCCAAAATCCAGAGCTTCTGAAATTTCTCACCTCTTCTAAAGATAAAAATTTGCACTTTATATTTTTAAAAGTAGTTATTTTTGGCAGGGTCCAAATATAGGGCTGCCCATTAAAAAAAACTTGATTATTTAAATAGTAGACATATGCGTACTGCAAAAGACTTGCCCTTGGAAAAAAAACTGGACTGTAAGAAAAAATTGAGCTTGGATTAGGTATTTCATCCAAGTCTGAAATTATTACCCAATCATGATCATTTGCATCCCAAAGACCATTTATTAAATAATTGCGTTGATAATTTTCATAAACCCAAGGATCAGTGGTTTGAAATGGATACGATTCAATTAAGAGGTATCGAATTTTTTCTTTGAACTTTAAAAAATTATTAATATTAAAATTTATGGCTTTTTCTTTACCAGTATGTGTTCTAGTTGCTTCGCAGATAACAAAAAAATCAACTGAATCCCAAAGAGTTTCTAAACGTAACTTTAATAATTGATCTTCATTGAAATAGGTAAAGCAATCATAAATTTTATTCTTTTTTTTCATTCATCTTCTCTAAAAATATGATTCTCACAATATGCCTTAAATTCAATAATTGTTTGTAAATACTGATCATTTAGGTCTTCATAGTAACCCCTCAACATGGGCAATGTAGTCTTTGCATGAGCCAAATCATCATAACCATAAGCTATACCGAAGAGCCTATTTTTTCTCTTCAACTCCTCAGCACTGTACGACCCAGATTCATCAGGAATGATAATTGACTCACATCCACAAAGCGCTGCTTGCACTGATAAAAATGTCATATGATCATAGGAGATAAATGTTTTTATGGTGTTAAAAAACTCGGCCTTCTCTTCATCATTAAATTTCAAAAAAATATTATCGATAAATTTAAAATTATTAGGATGCTTATTTAGGGTTTTATGATGTCCTTTTTTGATTAGAAAAGCCCCACCATCTCTTGAATTATGATTTCTATTTTGATAAGTTTTGAGATGATAGTTAAGATCAATTGCAGTTAGCACTCCTTTTATTGAATATCTTGAATTTACTTTATAAAAGTCAAAATACTTAAAGATATGATCTGATTCATTAAAAACACCAAAGCCTTTGGACTCATCAGGATCATTAAGGACCCAACGAACAATATGTTTTGCCCCCATTGGATTTCCTTTGATATTTTCAGGATAAATTACGACAGTATTTTCAATATTTAGAAATTTCCAAATAAAAAGTGGATACAGAGTCAAAATTTTCCGGTTAATTTTCCTATAAACTGTTTTTACGTTAATCAATTTTCTAAAAAAAAGAAGTATCTTGTAGATGCGAAATTTAAATGAGTTGTCATACTTTGCTTGTAAAAATGAATCTAATAAATTAGCGTTCCATCTATTATTTTTTCTTGGCGAAGTTAGAAAAACGTTTTTCACCCCCAAAAAAATTAGTCGATCTGCAAGAAAATGTAAGGCACAAATTCCTCCAATATTCTCGTCATATTCAGGGGCAAAAATTAGGTAATTTTTCAAAATTAGAATTTTTATTTATTTGAATTTAATTGTCGAATCCCAGGTCTTTCCAACTGAATCTTTAGTATTTAAGATAGGATGAATACCTATATTTGGCCATTGAATATTTAAGGTTTCATCTTTCCAAGAAAGACATTGCTCAGAGGTGGGATCCCAATAATCTGTTGTTTTATATAAAACATCAGCCTCATTAGATAAAACAAAGAATCCATGGGCAAACCCTTCAGGTATCCATAATTGTTTTTTGTTTTCTTCAGAAAGCTCTACCCCCGTCCACTGACCATAAGTTTTTGATGATTGCCTCATATCAACAATTACGTCAAAAATACAACCTCGAAATACCCTCACTAACTTACCTTGCGTTTGATTTGTTTGATAATGCAGGCCTCTCAACACACCCTTTTTTGATTTGGACTGATTATCTTGAACAAAAGATATTTTTTTTCCAACAACCTCTGAGAAATCTTTTTGATTAAATGACTCAAAAAAATAACCACGACCATCATTAAAGACTTGTGGTTCAATAATGAGAGCATCAGGAATCATTGTTGGAGTGACATTAATTGGCATTACTTACTTTCTAGAATTATTTTTTCCAAATACTTTCCATAATCATTTTTCTTTAATGGTGCAGCCAATTTCAAAACCTGCTCTGGGCCAATCCACCCTTGACGATATGCAATCTCTTCAGGACAAGCAATCATAAGACCTTGACGTTTTTGTAATGTAGAAATAAAACCTGCAGCGTCTAATAAAGAGTCATGCGTCCCGGTATCCAACCAAGCAAATCCACGGCCCATAATTTCAACTTGTAATTGATTCATTTGAAGATATGCCTCATTCACCGCTGTGATTTCCAACTCTCCTCGCGCACTTGGCTTAATAGATTTTGCAATATCACTAACCTGCTGATCGTAGAAATACAATCCTGTTACAGCATAATTACTTTTTGGTATCAGGGGCTTTTCTTCAATTGATAAAACTTTTAATGAGTGGTCAAATTCAACAACTCCATAACGCTCAGGATCATTAACGCGATACGCAAATACTGTGGCTCCGGTGGTACATTGATTTGCCGATTTCAATTGATTCATAAGCTCATGACCATAGAAAATGTTGTCACCCAAAACCAATACTGACTGTTTATTTCTTATAAATTCTTTACCAATAATAAATGCCTGCGCCAAACCATCGGGGGAAGGCTGAACTGCATACTGAATATTCAAGCCCCATTGTGAACCATCTTTTAGTAATTCAAAAAATAGACGTGTATCTTGCGGAGTTGATATTAATAAAATATCCCTAATACCCGCCAGCATTAATGTTGTTAGTGGGTAATAAATCATTGGTTTATCATAAACAGGCATCAATTGTTTCGATACTGCCTGCGTTACGGGATATAAACGCGTCCCAGAACCTCCAGCCAAGATTATTCCTTTACGCTGAAGTTCACTCATGAAGATTAATTCCAATTGAAGTCATTTGGCAATTATCCAGCATTTAAACTTTTAAAAAAACATCTTTTTGAAGTTTACGGGTCCGCAACAAGGAGGAAATCAATATTTCTACTTCGAACTTAAAAAATCTTTGACGTATTCTTTTACCTGATCTTCCCAATTAGGATAACGATCAATATGGCCTGCTTCAAATAAAGTTTTTTTTAACTTAGCATTATTTAGTCGTGAGTTGTAAGGTCTTTTAGCAGCAACGGGGTATTCATTTGCGGGTATTGGCAAGATATTGTTATGACTTACGAAAAACTTTGCGCCAAAGTTAGCGGCCTTTTCTATCGCATACAACGCCAATCCATACCAAGTGGTTTCTCCATCAGGCACGACATGATAAATTCCAGAGTTGACTTTAGATTTTATAAACTTGATAGACATTTCAGCCAACCATTTTGCCGAGGTAGGCACTCCCACTTGATCAACCACCACCCTTAATTGATCATGCTTACTAGCTAAACGCAACATCGTACGAATAAAGTTAACGCCATCACCGTACACCCAAGAAGTTCTTAATATATAGTATCTTGGGAATCCATCGGTATAAGTTGAAATATTTGATTCATAGAATTGATGAAAAACGGCTTTTATTGCCTCCTCACCAGCTAACTTACTCTGACCATAAATATTTAATTGGTCAATTGGGCCCGGGGAGTCGGTTTCCGAATAAGAGTCTTGCTTGGTATCAGCAAAAACATAATCTGTGGAAAAATGAACAAATATGCCGCAATTAACCTTAGATATATATTGAGCAAATAACTCAGGTGCCCTTGCATTTATAAAAAAAGCAAGTTTGCACTCGTTTTCTGCATTGTCTACTGCTGTAAAAGCTGCAGCATTAATAATTATCTGAGGACGATAAAAATTGAGCACATTTTCAATAGATTGTTCACAAGATAAATCACAATCAGATCTCCCCAAAAAAACAGCAGGGCTTTGCAAATTTACCAAATATTTTTGTAAAGCCTTTCCTACCTGACCATCTCTTCCAAATATAAGAATTAATTTATTCTGATCCATAAGCTTTAGAGATAAGAATGATGCTATACAAAATTAGTTATATTGAAATTTGACCCAATCACGATATGCGCCACTGATAATACTTTTGGTCCATTCTTGATTGCTAAGATACCAGCTAACTGTTTTTTGTATGCCAGAAGTAAAACTTTCTAAAGGTCTCCAGTCTAATTCTTGCATTAATTTATTCGCATCAATCGCATAGCGACGATCGTGCCCAGGTCGGTCTTTAACATAGCTAATTTGAGAAGCATATTTTGAGCCATCAGATTTAGGAAGCAGGTTATCTAAAATATCACACACTATGTTCACAACATCTAAATTAGTTTTTTCATTGCCACCCCCAATGTTATATGTTTCACCAACTTTACCGAAATTCAATACTCGACATATTGCCGAGCAATGATCTTTAACGTAGAGCCAGTCACGGATTTGTTGACCATCCCCATAAATTGGGAGCGACTTACCAGAAAGTGCGTTTAAGATTATCAAAGGAATTAGCTTTTCGGGGAACTGATAAGGACCATAATTATTTGAACAATTTGTCGTTAAAACAGGCAAGCCATAAGTATGGTGCCACGCTCTAACCAAATGATCTGATGCCGCTTTAGAGGCTGAATATGGACTATTTGGCTCATAACGATTTAATTCCGAGAAGGCAGGATCATTTGAGGATAAAGAACCGTAAACCTCGTCGGTAGAAACATGTAAAAATCTGAACGTCTGTTTTCTATGATTGGATAAGTCAGTCCAATACGCTCTCACTGCTTCAAGCAAGTTAAATGTTCCAACTACATTGGTTTGGATAAAATCTTTTGGACCATGAATAGATCGATCGACATGCGATTCAGCAGCAAAATTAATTACAGCTCTAATTGAATACTTTTTTAACAACGAAAGAACTAACTCATAATCACAAATGTCTCCGCGGATAAATACATGCCGAGAATCATGAGATAAAGAGCTGAGTGTTAATAAATTAGCTGCATAAGATACCTTATCTAAATTAACAACACCCTCAACCTTGCGACTATCAAGCCAATCTAATATGAAATTTCCACCAATAAAACCAGCCCCTCCAGTAACTAAAAGCATAAATTATTATTTTTTAAAAAAAAGAAATTTAGGAGTTTTAAATCGAACAATTCTTGAATAGAGTTTCAAATAAACGATTGACAAAAATATGACTGCCATAATAAGAACATAAGAATTATCCCAAAAAACTATAGATGGAGCAAAGGAAAGAAATGTAAACACCCACAAATATGGTGACGTAAAAGAATTTCTTTTGACCAAATCACCTGCAGTATGACCCATTGGAAAAGCAAACCAAGCAACACGCCTGTGTATGATTTGATGTAAATGAATTGAATCGGCGAAGCTAAAGTGATACTGACCGTAGTGTATTCTTCGGTAGATTGTAAATAAAGTTTCTACAATTGGATATAAGCATAATAAAAATGGAAACCAAGGAGATACCTCAGGATTTCTTACCACAAGCAATAAAGAGAGCTCTGCAACCAGATAACCTATTAAATACGCACCAGAATCACCTAAAAAAATTAATCCTCTTGGGTAGTTCCAAACAAAAAATCCAAAAAGTGCTCCTATTATCGAAAGCAAACATGACAATAATACATAATCATCAACTTTAAATGAAATATACGCTAATCCAATAAAAATAATTATCCCCACCATGGAAGATAATCCATTATTTCCATCAATAATATTAAAAGAATTAATTATTCCAACTACTGCAAAACAAGTAAAAAATATTGAAAAGTAATAAAAAGAAAATAAATAATCAATTGGTATTAATCCAACATTATTAAGCCAATTATTTAAGAAAAACCCCGCCAGAAATGCAGATATAAAAGCTAAGATAAAACGAATTTTAATATTTAAGTTTTTAATTAAGTCATCGATTAACCCAGCAATAAAAACAGGAAGAGAACATAATAAAATTACTAGGTAAAGCTTAAAGATACCAATATCTTTACTGTAAGAGATACCCAAACCTGTAATTAAACCAAGCAATAAAGCTACCCCACCAATTCGAGGAACGGGCATTTTATGAATTTTTTGTATGCCAGTTAAATCATTATCTAATATGAAAGCACTACCATTTCTTGCATAAAGCAATATTATGAATACTGCTACAAATGTAGTTATCAAAGAGCTTATTAGAGCAATCATGAGCGTTTTTCGTATCTCTTATTTCTATTGCTAAAATTAATAAATGAGTGCTTGATGTTATATCTAATTAAGCTTTTTACGTGCCAAATAAAATGCTTGAAATTACTGTGACTTAATTTCTGAGCATCATGCATTATAGATACAGCACTATTTACAGCTACCTTAAATCCCAAACCACGAATTCTAGAACAAATATCAGCATCCTCACAATACATAAAAAATCCAATATCAAAGCCTTGAACATTAGAAAAAATTTCGGATTTAAAAAGCATGCATGCCCCTGAAACCCAATCAACATACTTTTGGATACTACTGCTTTCTATTGATTTACGTTTGAACAAATTTCTCTTAATTACGGATATTAAGCTTATATCATCCCTTTGATTATCATCTGCAATCCCTGTATGATTTTTAATCAATGGTCCCAATACCCCAATTGAATCCTCTTTAGCCATGTTCATTAATTCTGGAAATGGATTTTCTAAGATCTCAACATCAGGATTCATAACACAAAAAAATGGTTGCTCACATTGATTAAATGCATTGTTATGATTTTCTCCAAAGCCCAAGGGTGAGGTATTTATTACAATTTTTATTTTTTCACTCGTTGGAAGGCTTAACTGCTCGGGAATATTCAGGGTAAGTATTACTTGGGCAACCTCTTCAATCACAACAATTGATTTCAAAAGGGCTGAAATCATATCGCCATGTCCATGACTAACTATAGAAACAGTAATTTTTTTATCTTTAATCACTATTTATATTCACCAGTTTTTTTTCTTAAGCCGTCCCAAATACCTTTTAAGATAAGCTTCATCGAATGATTCTTATTACTACTATAGTAAAGATAAAAAATTATTCTAGGTATTGTCATTAATAACTCTCTTGAGATCCATTTTCTTGGAACATAATTAAATGAGAATAAGAGCAAGGTATTTCTCACAATATAGTAATGCCTGAGTGGCGACTGATATATTGGCTTATAAAATCCCATGAAGTTAATTCCCAACTCACCCATATCATGAGTCATTTTTATTTTGCTTGAGATTCGAATCTCATAACCTTTGCTTTTAGCTCGAAAACACCACTCATGATCTATACAGTCTACAAATAAGCCATCAAGCATTGGGCCGACGTCATACCAAGTTGAGATCGGTATGAGAGTTCCAGATGTTGGCATTGTTGCGGATTTATTATTTTTTAAAGCGTTTCTGACTTGACACTTCTTAGCACTTTTCCGATCTATTAATGTAGGACCTATACAGGCCAGGTTTAAGCATGAGCATGCTTCAAACTCCTCCATAAGCATTTGCGGCAACATATCATTCGGAGTACTGTCTTGATCAAAAAAAATAACATATTTTGCTTTGAGAACCTGAAACGCAAAAACTGCTCCTTGATTTAAACCTGATGCTAATCCAATATTCCTTTCATTCTGAATGATATGTAACTGAGGTAAAGAACTAAGTTTTTCCTTAAATCCCTTAGTGACTTGATTGATTACCGCAATAACTTCATATTTTCTATTTAATAGATTAACAACGTTTGAAAAATCATCCTCACTAGGTTGATAAAATACTAAAACACATGCAATCGAATTCTTAGCTAAATTTTCAGAAAAATACTCATTTTTATTTAATGTCTCTGCCATAAAGAATTTTTAATTAATATGTTTTAATAATTCTTGAATTACCCAATTCTTTTGGGAGCCATTGGCATATTTTTCAATATCTAACTTGGCCTGCATAATTAAACATTTAGTAGCATCCCTATTTTCGAAAGCAAAACGCATTTTTATTCTTGCGTCCTCAAGAGAAGGCTCTGCCCAATAATTATTTTTATATCCAGAATAATGTCCTTGTTTAACCGGTGTTAAATTATATTGAACTACTAAGGAATTTTTCTCATTCATGTAAGTAGTATTTCCAGAGTATCCTGTAGCTAAAACTAAAGTCCCTAAACTCATAGCCTCAGCCATTGCTAGACCCAACCCCTCTGATCGATGTAAGGAAACATAGCAATCAGAAATATCAATAAGCCCCGAAATTTCATCGTCACTAAAGCATTCATCAACGACCTTTATATTTTCTGACTGACCAATTAAGTCATCAAGCTGATCTTGTTTAAACGAAACTTTTGTCTTGTTTAAAGTTTTAACAAACAGCAATACTCTACAATCATTACCAAATTCATCTTGAAATGCCCTAATAGTTGCTGCTGGATTTTTTCTTTCTATTTTTGATAAGTAGTCGAAAGTTAGAGTGAACATGAAAACATCTTCTGATATAAAAAAATCTTTGCGATTGTATAAATTTCTATTTCTATTTATTAATGCAAAAGGCATTAATTTAATTTTGTTGCTTTTTGATTCAAATATGCTCTTTGTGAACTCTGTCTGTACCCAAACTTCATCAATCAATTTATTCAATCCAATCCATTCTTTTGGAATTGAAGGCAACTCCCAAAACCAAATACCTATAGAATAGTTGGATAACACATTTATAAAATCTCGCCTTAGTAGTGATCTAGCCAAGATGGTTGGGCTTCCAACAAAAATATTAATGCCTGCGCCAATACAAGAAACCTCATATTTTTTTAAGTCCTCAAACCCTTGATAAGATTTACTCGAGAGTGGCAAATTAACTAAATAAAAATCAAAAGATCCTTCCAAAGATTTAATTAATGCCCTAACAGTGTTTCCAAGACCAGAAACCGAGTAGATATCACCGATGATAAATACTTTATTGCATTTTTTTTTGGGCAGGAATTTCTTTAAATGGTAAAGTAAACCGAATAGTTTGAATAAAAAGAATCTTATAGAAGTTTTAATAATTAGCACGGCTTTCCTAGCATCCATGAAATGGTTTCTGAAATTTCATATTGCTTGAAAGAACCAATCGCTTTCTTAATTTTTTTGCAATCACCAACGAGAGATTTGATATCATTTTCTCTAATAAATTTTGGATTAACTTTAATTTCTAGAGTTGCTCCACTTAACTTTTCTATTTCTTCTATTACTTTCTTAAGTGAGTATGGCACTCCTGAGCATACATTGTAGATTTGACTAATCGCTGTTGTTTGTAATAGTTTTAAGTAAATATCAGAAATCATACGAACATCGTTATATTCTCTAATAACATCCAGATTTCCAAGTTCAATTTCTTTTCTTTGATCTTTAAAGTGTTCAACAATTTTAGGCACTAAAAAGCTATTGTGCTGCCCTAAACCCGTGTAGTTAAATGGTCTGGCAATAATCAAAGGCAAAGCATTACTGAAATTCATTGCCATATGTTCCATGGATAACTTACTAATCGCATAATGATTGACTGGCCGAGGGCAAATCTCCTCATTAATAATTTTGCATGGTTGGTTCCCGTATACATTTGCACTACTAGCAATTAGAACTTTTTTTATGTTTTTAGCATTACAAGATAACGCCCTTAACAGATTTATTGTTCCAAATAAATTAACCTTATAGTATTCAAACTCATCTTGATGAGTTAGCGTACTAATAGCAGCCAGATGGCAAACATAGGCGGGGGAAATTAGTGATATCTCTTTAGAAACTGCCTCAAAATCGGTCAAATTTGATTTCAAACAATAGACTTCAAACCCCTCTTTAATGGCATTTGGTATCAAATGTCGACCAGTAAATCCATCTGACCCCGTTATTAATATTCGCATATCTAGAACGAAAAGCCTGAGGCATTTCTATTTAAATCGGAACTTACCATCATCTTACAAAGTTCTTCCAGCGAAGTTGCAGGCTCCCACCCTAATTTATCTTTAGCTTTTTCAGGGTTACCAATTAATAAATCAACTTCTGCCGGTCGATAAAATTTTGGATCAATTTTCATCACTATTTTATTGGTGGCTAAATCAACTGCAACTTCATCTTGATTTTTCCCAACAAATGCGACGTTTATGTCTGCATTTTTAAAAGATAACTCAACAAACTCGCGAACTGTAACGGTTCGATTTGTTGCTAGCACAAAGGTATCGGGAGAATCAACTTGTAGCATACGCCACATCCCCTCAACATAATCTTTTGCAAAACCCCAATCTCTCTTGGAGTCTATGTTTCCAAGTGTTATATGATTTAATTTACCCAATTTAATTTTTGCAACACCGTCTGTAATTTTTCGCGTTACAAACTCTAAGCCACGAAGAGGGCTTTCATGATTAAATAAAATACCGCTAGATGCGAAAATATCGTAACTCTCTCGATAGTTGACAGTCATCCAATGTGCATATAGTTTTGCAATTCCATAGGGACTTCTTGGATAAAAAGGTGTTGATTCTTTTTGTGGAATTGCTTGAACCTTACCGAACATCTCGGATGTGCTTGCCTGGTAAAATTTGACCCTTGGATTAACAATTCGAATTGCCTCTAGAATATTTACAGGGCCAATTCCAGTAATTTCTGCTGTGGTTAGTGGCTGATCAAACGAAACTCCAACAAAGCTTTGCGCAGCCAGATTGTAGATTTCATCTACATTTGTTACTTCGATCATCCTAATAGTCGCAGATAAATCTGTAAGATCGTACTCAATCAAACTTAGATTCGGATGATTGCTTATACCAAGCTCATTAATTCTCCAAAAGTTGACTGAGCTTGTCCTCCGATAAGTACCATAAACTTGGTACCCCTTAGACAAAAGTAGCTGAGCCAAATAGGCGCCATCCTGCCCTGTCACACCTGTTACGATAGCAACCTTATTTGTCAATTTTTGTTCGATAATTTTATTAATCAAAATTTACCCTTTCAAGCTCGACAACCAAGGGCATCTTTCTAGTTTGAGTGTGAATCGATCCGATGTATTCTCCAAGCAAACCTATAAAAAACATTTGCACTGCGCCAAAGAAAAAAATACCAATTAATAGCGGCGCAAGACCTAACTCAAAAGAATTCCAATAAAGCAATTTTGCAACAAAAAAACCAAATGCTAGCAACATACTTATTGCAGCAAGGGCAAAACCTAACATCGTCATTAATCTGAGAGGGATTTTTGAATGGTTGGTTATACCAAGCATAGCGATGTCATATAGAGTGTAGAAGTTATTTTTAGTTACACCTCTAACTCTTCGTGGCTGCTTAAACTTTACTGTATCAATCGGATAACCTATCTCGCACAGTAGGCCCCTAAAATAAGGATATGGGTCATTTAAGCTCCTCAGAGTTTCAATTACACACCTATCAAATAAGCCTGCGCCGGTTGCATTTTGAATTAGTGGCACTTCCGATATTCTTGAAATTGTTTTGTAATACATCTTTCTGATTGCAAACATAAGGGAGGATTCATCGCTTTGAGGCTTAACTGCTAGGACAGTTTTTGCACCCAACTCCCATTTTTCAATAAATTCCTTAATCATTTCTGGTGGATCTTGTAAATCTGAAGCTATAAGAACTACCGCATCTCCAGACGCTTGCATCATTGCATAATAAGGAGATCGTATGTGTCCAAAGTTTCTAGTATTTACAATAATTTTTAATCTTGCATCCGTCAATGCAAAAGATTTTAATTTTTTAACTGTATTATCTGTTGAGTGGTTGTCTATACAAATATGCTCATATTCATAAGGTAGTGCTTGCATAACAGAAGAAATTCTTTGATAGAGTTCCTCGATATTTTCTTCCTCATTAAAACAAGGTGTAACTATACTTATCTTTTTTCTAATTTGATTAGGTTCAGTCATTTTTAAACACCCATCGGTTCATTAGAACCCAGCTAATAACCACATTAAAAGGAATGCAAATCATTTGTAAAAAATAAATATCTAACATCAAGACTATCTTTAAAACATGCAACATTAATGTATTAAAGCAATAAATTAAAATATACGAAACTATAAATTTAAAAAACTTTAAAGGACTCGTTTTGCTTGAAAAAACATAAACTCCATAACTAAAATAATTAAATAAAACGCCCAAGATCGTAGAAATTAAAAGTGCAATTAAGTAGTCATAGTCAAAATATATCAGTAACGCAAAAACCAGGTATCCAAAAATGGTATTAACGATACCAGTAAATAAAAACTTGATTTTATTTAATGAAAGCTTGTGCAGCAGGCTAAATTTCATTTAAGACGCTTCAATTGAACTTCACTTCTTAAGAATTAAGCTAGCTTCTCTTAAAACACCCTCTATAGCCGTCAGCGATGGGTTATATTTGAAATATTTCTCAGCCCTCTTGTTTTCTGAAAAATAAAAGGGCTTGGCACCTGTGGCATTTACAGCAACTCCACATTCTTTTGATTTATATTTCAACCCAAAATTCTTGGACATACTTTGTAACAATTCAGATTTTTTCACTGGTCCTTTGCTGTAACAATCAATTGCAATATTAAGCTTGGGGCCATTCAATACATTCTGTATTAATTGAAAGAAATCAGGTGGGGTGATAAAGTCCCTCACGATTTCAGCAGGGGAGGTTTCTAGCACAACTTTGTTTTTGATTGCCCGCAAGATATCGGTTATCAAATATCTAGCTTCCGGATCTTGACTGCTACTGAAATAATTAAAAATTCTCACATCAACGATAGCCTTATCCGCTAGGGCTCTGTGCTTGCATTCTGCATAGAGCTTAGCGATACCATACCAATCTTGTGAATGTAAATTATTTAACGATATTTCAGCAATAGATTTTTCGCTCACCGGAGAATCATAGTTTGAACATAAAGCGGCACCACTACTTATAAACACATATCTACAAGAAGGATATTTAATTAAATAGCGTAGCGCAAGATTATCATAAAACTCCGTGATTTCCATAATGGATGCACCAATAGCAATTGTCCTCGCTGGATTACCAGATCCAACAAAATTAATAATTGCATCGAATTTAATTACATCATTTCTTTCAAATTCATCATAACTACATGCCTCATAAGAATTTAAATCTTTTTGCTTCAACCATAACTTCATTTCATCAGGTCGTCTCGAATAAAGATAAATCTCATTAGATGTAACTTCAGAAAAAGAAACAATCAAATCCTTTGCAATCTGACTATTTGAACCAAGAATTGCTATGCGCATATTTCACCTTGATTTAACCCACCCAGGTGATTCAATGTGGCTTGCTTACCCACCATACCACACACTTTTGAATTCAAACCTTTTATCTTTAATCGAACCATTAAATCAGGTCTATTTACTAAAGCTTCCAACATCCAACTACCCATACCACAATCAATTAAATGATCCTCAACAGTTACAACTGTCGAATACTTATTCACCTGATTAACCTGTAAATCTTTACTGTGCATATTCCATAGTGGCATTGATAAAACTGAATCAGATTCATCAGAGAATCTATTTATGAGCTCAAGTGTTGCGCCCGTTGATAAATAAGCTTTACCGCCTTTCTTACCCTCGCGAATAATAAGCCATTCACCAGGGGCAACCTTCGGAAGAGTCTTATGAATACATGGCTCTCCAGACTTGCCCAAACGTAGATAACTTGGCTGAGGGTTTTTTACTAAATAATCCATGCAAGCTTTAGTTTCTATCGGGTCACCTGGAGAAGCAATAAGTAAATTAGGCATCATACGCATTAATCCATAATCCTGAACAGCATGATGCGAATATCCTAAATTGCCATACGCAAGCCCCCCACCAACTGCAACAATTGTTACAGGTAAATTGTGGTATGCAACATCATTTCTAATTTGTTCGGCACAACGAAAAGTCGGAAAATTAGCTATCGAATATACAAAAACATGCATCCCCTCTGATGCCATTCCAGCTGCCATCCCCATCATATTTTGCTCAGCAACCCCTGCATTAAAAAAACGCTCCGGAAACTTGTCAGCAAATGGTTCAACAACTCCGTATCCTAAATCCCCAACAACCAATGCAATATTTTTATTTGATTCTGCAGCTATCGCCAACTCTTGGATAAACGTATTACGCACCAACTTCCCCTAGTTCAATTAATGCAGTCTCCAGCTCTTTGTCGCTTGGGTTTTTGTAGTGCCAGCTCACGCTATTCTCCATAAAGCTAACACCCTTACCTTTTATAGTGTGCGCAACAACAACCAAGGGTCCCGAGTTTGCAGGAACACTTAGTGCCTCAAGCAACTGTTCATGATTATGGCCATCGACTTCTCTAACACTACAATTAAACGCCTCTAGCTTGGGAATGAGTGGCTCTAATGCCAGGGTATTCTCGATGGAGTCTAGACTTTGCAATTTGTTGTAATCGATAATCAAAGTTAAGTTAGTGAGATTTTTATGGGCCGCAAACAATAATGCCTCCCAATTAGATCCCTCGTCCATCTCTCCATCAGAGGCTATTACAAAGGTTCTCCAATCTTCTTTGGTAGATTTGGCAAAAAGAGCTTTACCAACACCAAATGGGAGGCCATGTCCTAATGAACCAGTTGAGAATTCAACCCCATTAACCTTATGGCTAACATGATTCATCAACCAAGAAAAATCCTCTCCATATGTATTTAAATCAGATTCTTTAATAAGCCCTACTTCAGCGAGACTTGCATAGACAGCTACACAAGCATGCCCCTTACTCAAAATGAGTCGATCTCTTTGCGGCCAAGTTGAATTACTAGGCTGAAAACGCAATACCTTTCCATATAGAACGGCTAAGATATCGACAATTGATAGGGCACTTCCGATATGAGAAGCTTTTGCCCGATGAACCATCTTTAAAGCAGAACGTCTAATACTATTAGCTAAACGAACAGTATCTTTCATTAAAAATTAAGGCCAAAAAATGTTTCAATTTGTTCAACCGAATACTCCAACATTTCATTAGTTAAAGCTGGCTGAACACCTATCCAGAATGTATTATTCATTACGATATCGGTATTGATTAAATCTCCACTAACACGGTAATTTCGTCCAATCATATATGGTTGACGCGTGAGATTGCCGGCGAATAGCAATCGTGTTCCAACCTTTTTTTGATCCAAGTACTGCAATAAATCAACGCGATTAATTTGAGCTCCATCTCTAATGGTTATCGGGAATCCAAACCAAGAGGGGTCAGAATTATTGGCTGCACTAGGTAATAATAGAAACTCCTCACAACTCTTTAAGCGCTCTTTTAAAAACTTAAAGTTTTCTTTTCTTTGCTGTATGAATGCAGGTGCTTTTTGTAACTGCGCTAAACCACAAGCTGCCTGCATATCTGTTATTTTCAAATTATAGCCAAGGTGACTATACGTATATTTGTGATCATATCCTTCAGGAAGTGAGGAAAATTTCTGACAAAATCTTTTGCCACAAGTATTATCTTTCCCTGGGGGACAATAGCAGTCACGCCCCCAATCACGAAAACTTTCAGCAATCATCCTTAGTTCATTATTATTGGTAAATACTGCACCACCCTCACCCATCGTGATGTGATGAGCTGGATAAAAACTCATTGTGCCGATATCCCCAAAAGTTCCGACCATTTTTCCGTTATAAGTTGATCCCAAGGCATCGCAACAGTCTTCAATTAGCCAAAGCTTATATTTTTTACATAAGTCGGTGATTACATCTAGGTTATAGGGATTCCCCAGAGTATGGGCAAGCATAATTGCTTTTGTTTTAGGGCCAATTGCTGCTTCAATCTTGCTGGCGTCTATATTGTAAGTTTCGAGCTCAACATCGACAAAAACAGGGACTGCGCCAAATTGAATAATTGGGTTAACAGTCGTGGGGAAGCCTGCTGCCACGCCAATGACCTCATCTCCAGGCTTTATAGCTCTGTCACCAAGCTTATAGCTAGTCAAAGTATTAAACGCTACCAGATTGGCTGACGATCCTGAATTAACTGTAATCAGGTGCTTAACCCCGATAAACTGAGCCAGCCTTTTCTCAAATTCATCATTAAATCGACCGGCTGTCAGCCAACCGTCCAATGATGCCTCTACCATAAGTTGTATCTCTTCCACTCCTAACAATTTGCCCGAGGGTGGAATTACAGTGGCTCCAGCTTGAAAAGCCTTAGGGGCCAAAAAACTACTAGCATATTTATCAACTAACTCACTGATTTGGGCTCGAATTTCGTCATGACTACTCATTGTGACTTCCTAGATTATTAGATAAATACAAATTAATTTGCTCTAAACATAGAGCCCTTACATCTTTACCGCTTTCCCATGCCTGTTGCCAAGACACAACATTACTAAGAGCACTTTCTAATGACCATCTTGGCTTCCAACCCAATTTTTGACCAGCTTTGGATATGTCTAACTTCAAATATGAGGCTTCATGCGGTTGATGACTATCATCAAAACGAGCGCATGCTCCATTTCCCCAAATGTCAATCAGCTTATCAACAATCCACTTTACAGGCTTTGCATCATCATCTTTTGGACCAAAATTCCATCCTTCGGCATAGTAAGTAGGATTATTCCATAAACTTTCTGCAAGCAATAAATATCCAGATAGAGGCTCAATGACATGTTGCCATGGACGAGTCGACTCAGGATTTCGAATGACTACAGGCTCCTTTGAGCTAAATGCTCTTAAGATATCAGGTATTAATCGATCCTTTGCCCAATCGCCACCACCGATAACATTTCCAGCTCTAGCAGATGCAAGCGCAACCCCAGAAGAAGCAAAGTAAGAGCGCCTATATGCCGATGTGACTAATTCTGCACACCCTTTACTGCTACTGTATGGATCAAATCCCCCCATGGGCTCATCCTCACGATAGCCCCAAACCCATTCTTTATTTTCATAACATTTATCTGTTGTGACATTTACAATTACTTTTAAAGTTTCACATTTTCTAGCGGCCTCAAATAAATTAACAAGGCCGATTACGTTTGTTGTATAAGTTTCTAATGGAAAATCATAAGAGTGACGGACTAATGGTTGAGCGGCCAAATGTAAAATAACTTCAGGCTGAAACTTGGAAAGAATTTCATTTACTCTCTCATAGTCACAAATATCGCAAATGTTTGAAACAATTCCATCCGATACAGAAGCCTCTACAAATAAAGAGGGATTTGTGGGCGGATCAAGTGCCAAACCCTGTATTTGAGCACCCATGGATTTAAGCCAAATTGTTAACCAGCTACCCTTGAATCCAGTATGGCCAGTTATCAAAACACGCTTGTTGCGCCAGAAGCTCTTATTCACCCCCAAGTCCTCCACGGCGCTTTTCCTGATGACCATAATTCCTCTAGATGTTGCTTATCTCGAAGAGTATCCATGGGCTGCCAAAATCCATGATGTTGATATGCAGAAAGCTGCTTATTTTCGGCGAGGGCCTCTAAAGGTTCACGTTCCCATATGGTTGAATCATCATTCAGTAAATCAAATACTTTTGGTGACAGCACAAAAAAGCCACCATTAATCATTCCACCGTCCCCCTTAGGCTTTTCTTTAAAGGTTGAAACAAGATGATTTGCACTGATATCCAATGCACCAAATCTACCTGGAGGGTAAGTTGCAGTCAGTGTAGCAAGAGTTTTTTGAGACTTATGAAATGAAATAAGCTCTGTAATGTTTACATCACTGACCCCATCACCATAAGTAAAGCAGAAGCACTCCTCATCTTTAAGGTAATTCGATACACGCTTTAATCTTCCGCCAGTCATGGTTTCCTCGCCAGTATCAACAAGCGTTACTCTCCACGGATCAGCATATTGTTGATGCACCTCCATTGAATTATTTTTCATATCAAAGGTAACGTCGGACATATGAAGAAAATAATTCGCAAAATATTCCTTAATTACATAGCCTTTATAGCCACAACAAATAATGAAATCATTGATGCCGTGATGAGCATATATTTTCATTATGTGCCAAAGAATTGGTTTGCCCCCAATTTCAATCATCGGTTTAGGCTTCAAATGGGTTTCTTCACTAATTCGAGTTCCTAGGCCACCCGCCAAAAGCACTGCTTTCATTTTTCTACCTCAATAATCTTAAAATTAACTAAACCAAAAACAATTTGACGCGGATCACCATTTTTAATTGCCTCAGCATTTGTTTTAAAAGTGAAATCATTAATGCCATTTTTTAACCTCACAGGCACAATAATTTCTTTAGCACCATTAACCTCAAATTTTCTTAAAAATTTATCGGACTCATACATACTTATTTGAATCAAATTTTCATCAGGCCTGACTAAGCGAAAATTCAACTGAACACTGACAGACCTACCGCTTCGATTATCAACTTTTAAGAATGAATGGCCTGATGACCACCTTAACACTGTATTCAAATCACCTTCAGCGCCCCAAAATTTTTCATAAGCAACTGGAAATTTATAGAATTCGCTAAATTTAATATGGTCGAAATTGTAACCTTTTGGCAAACGCATAGGTAAATTAAGAATTCCACCGAAATTCAATGGGACATCTGATTGATAGGTCTCGATTTGTCCATTTTTGAACAAAAAATACTTATTAAATTTAATGTTGGCATCCTTGAAATCATTACTACCATTTGTATTTTCAATTTTTGCCAAAATCGCGAAGGGGGTGCCTTCAGCTGGAAAGCCATAATACAAACCGTAGAAATTACCTGTGGGATTTTTTTGTAAAAATTTATCAATGCAGGGCAAATAATTATGTTCAATATTGGCAGTACACACATTTAATGGTCGATTTATAGTTTGTGCCATGAACCATTCATTGTCGCTCGGGACCATGTAATTTCTAATTAATAAATCATTTTCAGTGAGGTTATTTAATAATCCTGAATTAATTACTGACTCTAAAAAATCACGGGGCGCCTTGTATGGCCAAGTTAATTCTTTAGCAACAAATGTATTTTCGTTACGAGTAATAACACCAGACAATCCAATCATCAACCCCAAAAAGGTTGCTAAAACGCCTTTAAGAATTTTTCTTTCACCCAATAAATTCATGATGAATTTGATAAAAAATAAAAGCAGTAATGCGACACCAAAGTACTGAACGTAAACAACGATATAGCCAAAACCAAGTCCAGCCTTTGCAATATCAACTTGGTGCCCACTGATAATTGCTGGTAGAGCACCTAAAAAAATTAAGATGAATGCAAGGGCCAAGACGAACAGCTTATCTTTTAATTTATATAAAAAATCCCACTTATAGATAAGCAATGAAATAACAACAGAAAACAATAGAAATACATAACTTTGATAACCAACTAATGGAAATGTTCTTGCATGCGGAACATTTAAAGCCAACTTCCACGTTAAAGGAAAGCCCGCAGATATCTGATAAAAGGCTGCCTTAAAAAAATAAGTTGGGTCAAGCCTAGGAATAAGAGATGGGTAGGATGAATTTGCATCCATCAAAAGTCTGGTAAATAAAAAGTGTCCCGCTAATAAAATAAATAATCCTATGATTCCAGTAAGTGCGACTCTTGTTTTACTTTTTAACAAAAACATCAAACAAAATATTGGAAACATAAAATATGACAGCTCATAGGTAAGAATAGCTGTGGCATAGAAAAAAAGTGCTGCCGCTAAAAATTTATAACTATTCTTAGTTATAGCTTTTTCATAAAATAAAACTGAGGTAAAACAAAGAACAGCTATGATGGGGATAATCGCTGAGAAAGCTACAACGGGATCATGCCACAATCTAAATTGGATGATTGTGGGAATACTTATTGAAATAACTAGTCTAAGTAACTTATCGCCTGTAAACAAAAATGCAATTTGAGAGAACAGTAGTATCGATATACCGATAAACAATAAGGAAAGTAACTTTATTAACAATACATTGGTTGTTAAAAAATAAAGTCCGTAAATGTATCCCCAGTTTACAGGGTTAAATCTTCCAGCACCCTTAAGCCAGCCCAACGACTCTGAGCTAATTCTTTCCCAAAGACTAATTCCATCAAGTAGTAATCTTCCTCTAACTTGAGAATTGTAGGCATCATCTGAAATAAATCCGGTATTTAAAAGAGGGAAAAGTACCCATAAACACCATATTAGAGATATAAAAATCCAATGAGTTATTAATATTTTTTTGATTTTTTCAATGTGAGTATCTAACAATTCATTTTCTCGCTATCTTTAAGGCTGACTTGAGTGATTCAACAATCCTCAATTGCATTTCTTCAGTTAAACCAATCCACAGAGGCAATCTGATTAATTGATTAGATAATTCATTAGTATTTTTTAAGTTTCCTATAAATCTTCCAAATTTCAATCCTGCCGGAGAACTATGTAAAGGTATGTAGTGAAAAACGGTATTAATTTTGTCCAATTTTAACTGCTGAATAACTTTATCTCGGTCAATATTTTTATTAAGAATAATGTAGTACATGTGCCCATTATGTTGACAATCATCTGGAATATGAGGCCTGGTCAACATCTCATCAAATTCTAAATTCTCTAGTAAGACGTGATACTTATTCCAGATTTTCAATCTTTCAGCTGTTATTTTTTCCGCATCATCAAGTTGTGCAGAAAGAAAAGCTGCAGTTAATTCACCTGGCAAAAAAGAAGATCCAAGATCTTGCCAAGTATATTTATCTACTTGTCCACGAAAAAAACGGCTTCTATTAGTACCTTTTTCACGAATTACTTCTGCACGCTCAGTGAACTGTGAGTTATTGATCAAAAGTGCGCCACCTTCACCTGATATAACATTCTTCGTCTCATGAAAACTGTAGCACCCCAAATCACCAATTGAGCCCAAAGCTTGTCCTTTATAAGTGGACATAACTCCTTGAGCAGCATCTTCGACTACGGCAAGATTTTGTTGCCGAGCGATCTCCATGATATTGTCCATTTCGCAAGCCACTCCAGCATAATGAACGGGGACTATGGCACGGGTTTTAGGAGTAATGGCTGCCTCGATTAAATGCTCATCAATATTTAGAGTGTCGGGGCGAATATCTACAAAAACAGGCACGCCACCACGCAATACAAATGCGTTGGCAGTGGATACAAAGGTGTAAGAGGGCATTATTATTTCATCACCGGGCTGTATCTCAAGTAACAGAGCCGACATTTCGAGTGCTGCGGTACATGAATGAGTGAGTAAGGCTTTGTTACTACCAGTTTTTTTTTCCAACCAGCCGTGACATTGCTTGGTGAATGGGCCATCGCCAGCAAGCATATTGCCAAATTTAGCCTCAGCGATATTGAAAAGCTCCTTACCATTCATGTAAGGACGGTTAAATGGAATCTTTACAAACATGAATTTGAATCTTTCAATCTGACAATGTATAGATAACTCGATTTAAAAAACCAGCTTTAAGATAATCAACCCATCTTTTTTGGGCTAGACAAATTACTTTACCTTAAAACAAAGGCAGTGAGTTTTTTAGGAGTGATTAAGAAAATAAATCAAAAAATAACTTTAGAGTTATTTATAAACCTTAAATCTCTCACCATCCATTACCCATAACTCATCAACAATCCCATCCTTTAAAGCCTCAAGACCGTCTGCCTCCCCAAGAATAATTGGTTCTTCATGTGCATTAAAGGATGTATTGACCAATGACAACTCTCCCGATACCTCTTCCCACAATTTCAATACACTCCATATAAATGCATTAGATTCAAACGTAACAATTTGAGGGCGCGCGGTCTGATCTACATGAACCACGGCGGGACATACTTCTCTAAATTTTTCGGTTACCCTAACAGTTGATGTCATGAAGTTAAGAGTTAAATCACCCTTCTTATAATCTACGATGATTTCTTTAGCTTTTTCCTCTCGAATAACTGGAGCAAATGGCATAAACTCCGTTCTTCTCATCCTTTTGTTTAACCAATTATTGATTGAAGAATCTGAGGTTTTATAAATGATACTTCTATTACATAGTGCTCTTGGCCCAAACTCCATTCTACCCTGCACTAACCCGACGACTTTACCCAATGATAAAGAGTTAACCATTTTTGCTGCTGCATTTTGAATTTCATAAGCTTCGAAATCCAATGCAGGCATAGTCCTCTTGCTTTGATAATCGGGCGTTGGCCCAAGATACATTGAAGTAAGCGCTTTTGTTTTGCGAAAAGCACCCTCTTTCGAGCCAAAAAGTTGTTCATTTGCCAATGCGGCTGCTCCAAGACATAATCCACCATCACCCATATGAGGCTGAACGTATGTAGCTGCTACATTTTGTATTTTTTTTAGTTCTTGTGTAACCTTAACATTTCCAAAAATACCCCCCGCACACATCAAGTTTACATCACTACCCAAAAAATCATTAAGATAAAATTTCAAAATTTCGCACATCATGTTTTCTAGATGGCACTGAGCAGCTGCTGCAATGTCCTCCCGGGCATGCTTTGATATTTCATCGACAAGTACATCTGAGTAGGGCTGAAAAAAAGGTGCATAAAAATCGCCCAAAAATCCAATTACCCTTCCCTCGGAAACGCCAATCATTTTTTCACACAAGCCAATGGCCTTCGATGAATCACCGTAAGCTGCTAGTCCAGTAATTTTTCCCTCATGTCGCATCGGCTTGAACCCAAGTAATCCAGTTATTCTTCCGTAAAAATATCCAAGGGAATCTGTCGTTAAGGCCGAGTAAAGCTTTGTTAGTGGTTTCGCAGAAAACCTATTAAAGCGCCAAATAACCGTAGATTCAAAGTCACCCCGACCATCAGCCGTAAAAACGATGCCGTCATCAAATGGCGATAAGAAAGAGGCGCTAGCCGCATGTGCTTCATGATGATAAAACTCAAGTACTTGAGTTTTTCTAGGATCAACATTTCTCGCAATCCAATCAAAAAATTCAGCTCTGTTTTTGGTATCTTGTGAAATCTCCCACTCAATCCTTTCATTGAAAATTTCTAAACCCTTCTTATCTTTTTGCAGATTAATACCTTTTAAGATGTAATCTTTCAGTAGGTCTGTCTGAAATCCTTTGCTCCAAGAGTATGCAACTGCCTGAATATCATCAAGAGAAATTTTTTCAGAATCCAAACAAAATTCAATACTTCTGAAAGGAAAAGAACTGTCCATCTTCACCTTAGTAAAGCGTTCCTCGGATGCTGCGTAAAGAATAACGCCATCTTTCATAAGGCAGGCAGATGCTGTTTCAGCGTTACAAATACCAAGGATATACATAACCACCTCTAAAAATTAAATTATCTAAATTTTTGTAACTTATAAAACATAACGATGGCACTCTAATTTCGGCATTAACTTTACCGGCAAAATTCAGATTTTGGCATATCCGACCTAAGATCTAACATTAAGTCAAATTTCATAATGAAAAGTATCTAAAAAATTAGTGCAATTCCACTAAAACTTTTTAATTTCATTTTTTAAATAGCCAAGCTGAAAATCTATGTGAACTATTAATAGTTGGATTATCGACATATCTCTGAAAGATATAAGATGAAATACAACAAAATATTATATAAATGAAAAAATTAATTATCAAATAGGCCTTGGTTAGCGGGAAAAATACATATAGAAATGATGATAAAGAACAGACAACAATGAAATGGATTAAATAAATTGAATATGAGATTTTCCCCAAAAATTGCGCTAGTCGTCCGGTAAGTACTCTATCCCCATACCCTCTAATAATTGAAAATGTAATAAAAAAAGCGCCGATCAAATTGTAAAATGTTTTCTTGTCCCAGACTTCTAAATTAAAAATAAAAATTCCAGGCAGGAAATCATAAAATATATTTTTAAATTGAAATCCTCCAAAGTACATTCCAATGGCGAATAGAAAAATATTATTCACTTTTGACTTTTTAACTAAGTTTAATATTGAACCAATAAATATTGCGTAGTAGTAAATTGAATCCTGTCCATGGATTACATAAATCAAAATAAAAACAATGAGCATCAGTAATGTTAAATATCGCTCTGGCTTCGATATATAAAAAAGAAGGACGTATAGAGATCCAATAAATTCAACTTTAAGTGTCCAAAGTGGGGGTACCAAGCTGCTTTGACCTAATATTATAGATTTATACAAACCCTCTCTTAAGGCATCAACTAATGAAATTCCAACCGGAAAGAAACTCCCAAGCCATGATGTTGATCCAGAGAGATTTGCTGCCTGTACATTCCAGTAAAAGCCAAAGAAATAAAAGGTAAATGAAATTAATACAGCCAAAAAAATTGGTGCGCTTAACCTAAAATACCGCGCCCAAAGTCTTTTTTCTAATATTCTATTTGAATTTTTTTTGGTAAAGTAAGGAATAGTCAAAACATAACCAGACAATAAAAAGAATATCAAAACTGCAAAATGTCCATTGTAAAAAACTGTAAAAAAAGGAGAGGATAAAACGTCCAACAAGATATTTGAATTTATTTTACTTTCAAAAATAGTTGGATAATTTTTGTGCAAAACTGATGGCATAAATGCAGCAAAAAAGTGTGCAACAACGACATTTAATGCTGCTATACCCCGAAGGCCATCTACGCTTTTATTTTTCATAACTTGCATTGAGAAAATAATTTCTTAATTTTCTATAGATTCTTGTAGATTAATCATTAGTAAATAAAATTTATATTTTTTCACGAATAAAATAAGCTGGTTGATTCAATGTTCTGAGATGGACGCGTGAAAGATACTCGCCCAATATGCCAATTGCCAAAAGTTGTGCCCCTGAGAAAATTGAAATAATTGAGGCTAAAAATAAAAATCCCGGAACAACACTGCCTCGCAATATCCAGATAGCTCCAACATAAACTAAGATAACTAAGCCTAGTAATGAAAAAGAAAATCCAACGACGCTTGCTATTTGAAGTGGACGAACAGAGAAACCTGTCATCATATTCAAAGTATGACGAAGAAGTTTACCCGCAGAATACCCAGATTTACCAAATTTTCGCATCTCATGTTTTACTCTAACTGCTGAAAAATTTGAAGTAGCCCAAGTTAAAAGAACATCAACATTAACCATTGGAGAACGATAATCAGCAAAAGCATCTCGAAGATTTGCTTTAAATACACGAAGTGCACTAACTTGTCTGGCGTTAGCTGCACCCATTGAACTCTCTAGTGCTAATTTAGTAATTCGAGAAAGTAAATCTCGAATTACTCCGTGTCGCTCTTGTTCTGGCGGACCATAAACAACATCATAACCAGCATTAAATTTTTCCAGTAACTTATGAATTTCCTCTGGCGGATGCTGCAAATCATCATCAAGTGTTACGATGACATCGCCAATAGCTTCACGAATTCCACACAACAATGCGTTATGTTGTCCATAATTGCGGTTCAAACGATATCCTCGAACACGGAAATCATTTCTAACAATTTCACGGATAAGATCCCAAGAATTATCATTTCCGCAATCTTCCACAAAAATAATTTCAAATTTGTTAGAAGTAATTGGTTGAAATGAGGAAACTAAGCGCTGATAAAGTTCAGGGAGGCTCTTTGCAGAAGAAAAAACAGGTATAACAAAAGAAATCATCATATATGAAATACCCTACCAAAAGATAAAACTCTAAACTTTAAAAGATAATAAGAATTCATAGAATTTATCATACTAAAAATAAAAGATCTAAAAAAAATCGAATTGAAACTGAATATAAAATTAATTTTCAATTTTTACTGAATAAACTTTACCTATAAAATTTCTTCCTCCGCCTATTAGACCGCCAACTTGAATGGGCAAATTGCTGTTTAAAAAACTATCGGAAGATCCAACTAAATCGCCATCAAAAAAAACATCAATAAAACCTCTATTAATTTTTATATTTAAATTGTGCAATTTATTATCATCAATTTTTATAGATCCCAAGGAGATCCAATCCTTGCCTGTACCAAAAGTGAATTCATAAATATTTTTTGACATATGCTTCTTTTGAAATACAAAACCCTGAAATCCTGCACCAGGATGATTGCCAATTATGTGAGCAAACTCTGGCTGAAAAGCATTCAAAGTACTATCTAGAGAAAATTTTAAAGATATTTCAGTAGAAATTTCTTTATTTATGGGCTTCAAAATTATTGATGACTTATTTAAATCGGTAGCACTACTCTTTAAATCATTATAAAAATCAGTAGGGATATGAAATGATTTATTGATAAATGGATTTTCAATATTCAAGTTAATTGCTTTACCGTCTATTAAAATGCCCTGTTCTTTTCTTTTGTATATAGCTAAAGTGCTATTTCTATTTTTTTTAACCAAAAAAGCACTATCATCAATAATATAATTACCGATTTTTTTTCCAGACTCGAGATCATAGGCATCAACAACAAAATTTAATTTTCTTGTGTCTTTTTTAAAAGTACTTTTACCCTTAGAGAAGATAATAAAATCATCACAAAGAACTGAAAGAAAATTATCTTGATTAGCAATTAATTTTCGAACACGACACAAGCTAATAGCGCTAGAATTTTTATTATTATTAATATAATTTAAATAATAGATATTAGAATTTTTCTCAGAAAAATCAAAATGATAATAAATACCATCAAAAAATTTTAAATTATTTTTAAGGTAAGGAAAGTCACTCAATAAATCATGGTTATCTGGTACTGATACTATCTTTGCTCCAGATAAAAAATTAATTTTATCCTTTACGGGAGAAAGTATTACCCCAGGGGTGCCTTGATAAAATAATTGATTCGGAATTATATTTCCATAAAGGTTATAAAAAGGAGCGATTGACCATGGATAATTGATAGAAGAAAGAATCACAGGTTCGGATGGTATTTCCGAAAAAATACCATTTTTCATAGCAGCAACAGCTGTTGCTCGGGGGGTATCCCAAAATTCATTAATCTTTTCTACAGTATCTTGATTGCCAATATAATTTAACCCATATGACAAAGCAACCAAAAATAATAATAAATAAATTATTTTTTTTAGATAACTACAAATAATACCAATAAAGATTGACAATCCAACAATAAAATAAAGCGAGTTTGTATATGGACTGCCAGCATTAGTTTCTATTTGATATTTAGGTGAAAGTGATATTAATAGAGTTGGTATTATAATTATATAAATAGATATTAATACTAAACTAAATTTTTCAAATTTTATTTTTTTATTCTCTTTTTCTTGAAATGGGAAATAAGTTGAAAATTTATTAACAAGAAATAGAAGTAAAGTAAAATAGATTAAAAATAGAATTATTCCTATTAATACCTGATTGGTACCAAAATTATAAGTTACTTTATCAAAAATAAAATTTGAAAATGGGAGTGATGAAATAAGCTGTATGGCAGCAGTTTTTAAAATTAATAAATAATTTTTAGATGGGTTGTACGCTTCTTGAAACTCTGGATTTATATTATCGTGGAAATTTCTAAAATAAAATAAAGCTATAAAATAAAATAAATAAAAAATTATTGTGGGTGATAAATGCTTAATAATTTTAATTTTTTTATCATTTATTCCCTTTAATAAAGCAATAAATGATAATGCCAATATAATTATATTATACTCATATAATTGTCCTGTAAATATTATTAGCGCATTGAATATTGCTAATTTAATAAAGCTATTATTTTCATTTAAAATTTTGTGGATGCTTACTATTGATAATAACAATACCAATATACTTAGTGGTGTTAAGCCGTAGAATGCAAGTATTGGGTCACCATAATCTCTATACTGAAGAAATCCTATAAAAACTAAAGCAGATAGTATTGAGAATTTTTTTTCAATTTTAAAATATTGGTGAAAATAAATGATACTGAAAATTAATGCGATAACAATTAATGAAACCCATATTTTTAAGTAAATTACTTCCCCTCCAATAATTAAAAATAAGAAGTAATATATAGGTAGCAAAGCAAGCCTACTTCCTTTCATATTGTTAAAATTTTCCAAATATTGATCAACAATACTTTGATTATTTAACTTCATAGATCCTTGGATCAAGGATGAAAGCGTGTCATCACCGATAAATCCGGAGGAGAACAATGGGATCAATATAGTTGGGATTGCGAGAACTATTAATCCTGCGTAGATTAAAAGCAGTTGTTTTAATTGATATTTATTCAACTTATTTACTAATAATTTGAGCATCATGTATTGATATTGTTAAATTTCTTGGATCACCTGCTGGAGCTCTCATTGCTTTACCTGATACTGATATTTCCAATATGATGGTTTTCTTGTTATTA
>JACCDN010152489.1_pt1 | contig 34857 bp, 25 predicted proteins | sample 7441691 | NCBI WGS metagenome assembly JACCDN01 (sample SAMN15323439, study PRJNA562643) | freshwater metagenome | isolation source: river surface water | place: USA:Blue River Watershed | collected 2017-08-16
AGCAACTCATCGTCATTGGCCTTGATGGCGCTCCGGTCTGCCTTTTCCTGGTGAAGGGCCTTCAAAACGCCAGGATTGGTCTTCTGAGCAATTTCAAGAGCCTCTTTCAAGCTACCCGGCAGGTGAGGTAATGCCCCCGGTTTCCTCAACTTGCCAGGACGGGCGCCCGTCACTTGCTCAAAGGTTGCTTCGGCGGCTAATAGCTGCGCTTCCGTTGTTTCACGTTCCGCAATGCCATTGGCTAAATTAGCTTCAGCTTGTGCAATACTTGTCCGCGTGTCTTCTCCTACCCTGAATTTAGCTTGCGTGGCTTCTAGTGTTTTCCTGAGAGCCGTCTCATTACTTCTCCGGTATTCCAGCTCAGAAGTTTTCGCAACAACGTTAAAATAAGCTTTAACCGTATTAAAAAGAATTTCGCCCTCCTTATCAACCAGTTCAGCCCGGCCCGCCTGAACCGCGCTTTCAGCCTTGCACGTTTCGGCGACTGTTTTGCCCCCATTGAACAGGTTCTGTCGCAGGGTTACGTCTGCCTGAGCTGTTGAAGAATTACTTCCCGATTGAGCAATGGTTGAGAGACCGTTATCGGCATTCGTTTTTATATCGCCTGAAAGAATATCTTTTTCACCAGCAATACTGGCATTCGCATAAACCGTGGGACGCCATCCGGCCAAAGCTTGGGGAAGTCCTTCATCCCTGGACCGCAGCGCCGCTTGCAGCTCCTTGATTTCCGTATTGTTCCGGTAAGCAGCTTCCAGGGCGGCTTCAATATCATTAACCAATCCCCTTCCTTCGGGCTTGCGGGCGGCAGCCGTTTTATCGAGCGGGTATATGACGGGATCCGTCGTCGCCGACCGCGCGGGATCACAATCCGCTTTTTTTACCGTTTTCTCTTTTGCGGCTGGGATCTTCTGAGCCAGGGCAATACCCGTAAAAAGAGGGGAAGCGGATAACGCCAATCCCAAAACCCCAACCCTTAAACCCCAGGGCACTACAGAATGCTGACTTCTCATTGTTTCGGTTCCCTTATGAATTATTATGTTTTTTATCTGGCCCTTATTAAACAACATTAAAACCTCCAAATTTGTCGATATAGGCGCTCCAACCCTGGAACTTTTCCCCCTTGTATACTCAAAGTTTCAAATTATTAAGGTTAATAGAAGGTTAATAGTTTCAAAAAAATTAAAAAAATTTTACATTAAATTTTTTATCTTTTATTGACCCATTTTCACAAGCAGATATTGCCTTTCACGCTGGATAAGCGCAAGGGGTAATATCATGAGCCAAGAATAAATGGTGCAAGAAACACACACAAAAGGAGGCGCCGCAATCCATCAACATAGAAGAGAGGTAACTGCATCTCAGTCCAGCTTTTTGGGGTGGGCCACTATAACCCACCCTTTTCATCCATCTCAATCAAATGAGATGAGGGATTTGCTATTTAATAAATTGACAAATCAGCATTTATGATTATATAAAAATAATAATCAAATAAAATTAAACCCTCGAAATTACGGATCAGAGAACATAAAAATGACCTTAAATAATATTTTAAACAAATATACATTATCCTTAATGATGGCAATAAACTTTAGCGTCTTTCTAGCGCCGACTATTGGTATAGAGACAGCAGGAGACGAAAAGTCATCAGCTATTCAGCCAATAGCTCAACGCGTATTAATGCCTAAAGAAGCGCTTGAATATAGCGCCCATTTATTCAATTTATGTAGCGATGGGAAATACGAAGAAGCCCTCCTGAAAGCTTTTCCAGAACCAGCTATAGCGATGGAAACGCAAATAATAGAAGGAAAAAAAGTAGCGATGGGTTTCACTATAGGAGACATGGAGCAGTATAATTTCTTTCGTTTAAGTTCTCTAGCCATGATCTATATCCATAAGGGGGCCAACAAACAGATCAATCCAGAAACCGCTATCCAGTATTATCAGCAATCATTTCAATACATAAATGATTATCTGAATTCTCCCATATTTGGCCCATCCTTCATATCCCGGTATGCTTCAGTTAATAATGTCGCGAATAAGCATCGTGCTCTAGCTTATAAAAAAGCCAGTGAAGCCTCTTCTTGCTGGGCGCATCTTTTGATAAAACCAAACCTGCGTAATGCTGATAAAGTTTTACCCAAAAAATTACTCTTTTCTTCAATTAATTGTCTTAAGAAGTCTATCAATTATTTAGAAATAAGTCCTGAGATTAACGGATTAGATAACGTATTAAAGTTCAAATTGGACTTATTTAATGAGTATATTACTTTCATTAATTTTTCCGATTCAGCAGAAGGAAGGGAGTATTTGAAAGAGGCTAAAAAAATTCATCGGGAGTTTCAAAGCAATAATCATACTTACTATAAAGGCAAAACTTCCCAAGCTTTAAAATTCCTTGAATTAAAGCAGGAACACGATCATTCTCTTGTAAAAACAGGTTCAAGAAAAGTTCAAAATCTCAGGCAAGAAAAAAACAATAAGCAAGCAGTTGCCCTTAGTACGATATTGAGGGATATCACTGCGGTCCCAGACAATCAAAATGCTCTTACCTCTTTGCAATTTAAGATTTTAGAGGCTCATAATAGCTTGTTTTTTGTTGTGCAAAATAATTTAGAAAATCCCGTTATCATATCTTCACTCAAAGAAATCGAGGGAAAAATTCATGAGAAGCTGATCGAGTCCAATGAGCCTTCAAGCCTTTTTGACACTTATCAAAAGTATGAAGTTTTCTTAGGTGGAAATATTCTAAGAGAACACATCATGTCCCTTATTCTCCCAGCTTTTTTGCTTGCAGGAGATGTTGAGGGCGCTCTTGAGCGCGTCATCATTTTGGCTCAACTTGAACATAAAAAACAAGGCAGCAATTCTCTTCTAACGCTTTGTCTTCGCGCAGCCATTAAAAATCTCAATGGAGATCACGAAGAATGGGAGGCATTTGAGCAAAAAATAATTTCAATGCGGGAGCAGGAGCAAGAAAAAAAGAAATTAGCAAAGAAAAAAACAGAACAGCAACGCGCAGCATTGATTAAAGAACGTCAGAAGAATTTGCCCTCTTTGGAGCCAAAAAGTAATAAGAGCAACGAAGAAACGATACTTGAAAAACAGGTGACGCGCACAAAAGAAAAGAAGCCTGATCTCACTGTCGGTCAAGAGGAGAGTTCTTCTTTCGGTCATTTATTGTCCTCACCTTCTCTTCAGAAAGAAAATGAAGAAAGAAGAAAGCGTCACGAGGAAGCCGAAATGCGGCGTGAAACACAAAGGAACCAATCAATCTCCCTCAGCATAGAAGAACCGAAAACTCCACCGGCCCTCTCGACGATGAATCAAAGTGCAGTTCAAGATTTTGATTTCCTTATCAAAGACCTTTATCCTTTAACGGGTGTTGCAAAGGCTGTTGACGAGGAAATTGAAAGTAATACCTGGACGTTTACCAGAGAAAATCTAATAACATATTTTGAGGCTTTGGGCTGTACGGCCACAAATGGTGGAAAGCACAAAAAAGTTTCTTTACCAAAAGCGCTCATTATCTCTTACGAAGGATCAACGATCACAATCCTCAACGAGTTAGGCGGAGCGTTAACCTTGCCTCGTTGGGATGATTCTAGCAGGAACGGGCAAGCGCCTTCTTATTTAAGAAGCCAGATTCTAAAAGCGAGAGAGAAATTGGCCTTATTGAAGTTTAAAGCTAACAACGCAACAAATTCAACCTCACATTGACTGATCCCTCATGCATGGATCTGCCGCGCGAGTCAGGATATTTTTGATTTAGGGTATAAGGCATCAACCATGTGCCTCCGGACTTTTTAAGTGTGGTTGTTCTTGCGCAATCCCAAAAATGGTTATAGGAGAGGTAATATGAAACTACTATTAGCGATTCCGCTATGCACATTTGTCCTTGACAAGGCATAGCGGAATCGCTGAGCTACCATCGACATCTTTCGTCGAGCTTTAAGAATGCCTAATACCGTTTCATAGAGGGATCGACCTGCTCTGCCCAGGCATGAATGCCACCCGCCAGATTCAGAACTTGATCAAAGCCATGGGCTTTCAGGAATAAGGCCGCCTGGAAACTGCGGCGCCCGTGATGGCATAGAGTGACGATAACCCGGCCATCAGGAAGCTTGTTCCATTCACCTGGTAAATTTCCCAAAGGAATATGGACAACATTTGGCAATGCGCAAATTTTTAGCTCTTCCCTTTCCCTGACATCAAGAATAAGAGGGCGAATCTCTTTAGCCAGAAGCTCTTTTAACTGGAGAGGCGTGATGTTTTCAATTGAAAAATCAGAAGAGGTCATAACTGGAATTGTCTTGCTGGTTCAAATTCAGGCACATAAGGACAGCTTGCATCAAATTTGGCGGTTTGATTCACCATATCATCCGTTCTCGTGATTAACACGCCTTTGCCAAATTCAATTTGACCAGACCTCGTTTGTTCTTTAATCACCGTAACGAGCCGTCCTTGGCGGGGGGATAGCTGTTGCAATATAAGAGACGGAATCCTGTTGACCGCGCCTTCAATAAGGATCACATCGTAAGGAGCCTCTTTCGGATAGCCAACGCTTAAAGCTCCAACGACCACCTGAATATGAGAAATGCCTTGCTCTGCTCCATAGGTGTGCGCAACTTGCGCCAAATCTTCATAACTTTCTATGCCAATCACCTGATTTGCCAATTGGGCCACTAAAGCCAAACTATATCCGCTACCACACCCGATAATCAAAACCTTATCAACTGGTCGAATGCTTGCTAATTGAAGGAGCTTTCCTAAAGTCAGGGGCGCCAGTAGCCATCTTTTGGAAACCGGACCTTGAGTCAAAGGCAAATCAGCATCGGAATAAACCAGGGACTGGATAGCGGGGGGGACAAAAACTTCCATCGGTATCATTTCAAAGGCTTGAATCAAATCCGCATCCCGAATACCATTGGAACGTAACTGGTAGTTGACCATATTGAGGCGAGGCTGAACCCTGTCTTTTAACAATCTTTCTGACGGCAGCATTGTATCTCTTCTTGACGGGGGGGTTATAACAGTACTATACGAGAAAAAGACATGAATGAAACATAATTTCTTATATTTTAAGAATTGCTGAAGCTTCAATTATCATATGGCTATGATAATCATAGCTTGGCCGGGTGGCAGAGTGGTCATGCAGAGGATTGCAAATCCTTGAACGTCGGTTCGATTCCGGTCCCGGCCTCCATTATTTTTAGGGCGTGTCATCAATTGAAGGATTTTGTGGCGAAAATGGTTTATTTTGAGAACCGTATCGCAAGAATACATTAAGGCGTATTTGAGAAACGGAAGCGCAGAAAACCCCCATTTGCAGTCCAAAAGCCAATAATTGATGACAAGCCCTAGCAAAAGCCCCTGAATTTATGTTATTTATTTTATACCCACCGTTAATCAAAAGGCTGGTTTTTAGCATGGGGAGTTGAGGCGGCTTTTCCTCTGGCGTGACGATAATCGTTGCTTCTCTTTGAGGAGCGCCAGGGAGGAAATGAAGCCAAAGGCCAATACCTTAGCTGCAAAATCAAGGTTTTGATTCATAATGGGGATAGATTCGTCATGCCCGAAAATCCGGAATTTTTTGGCCCCAAAACCGGGTGGATTTTCAGTCCTGATGGAACCATCAATTTGACGATAATTTTGGATAAAAGAGCGCACGCCAGCAATGAATGTTTTCCATTTCTTTAAAGAGGCTGTTTTAACAGTTATCCAGGACCTCATCCGGGATGGATGTTTGCCAGATGGTTTGGATCTCAGCCGTATCACCGTTGACCCCCCCAAAGAGGCCGAACATGGAGATATGGCCGTCAATGCCGCTATGGTTTTAGCAAAGCCCGTCGGCAAAAACCCGCGGACTCTTGCTGAGTCTATGGCTCAACCCTTCCGCCTCTTGCCTGATGTGATGCGCGTTGAAGTAGCCGGGCCGGGGTTTATCAATATCACGTTAAAACCCGACTTTTGGCAACGTCAGCTCCTGGATATTTTGAAAGCCGGCGCAGCCTATGGAAACAGCCTTCTTGGCGCCAACCAAAAAATTAATGTGGAATACGTCTCAGCAAACCCGACAGGCCCCCTCCACACAGGCCATGGACGAAACGCGGTATTAGGGGATGCGATTGCCGCTCTCCTCCAAAAGGTGGGGTACGATGTTTGCCGGGAATACTACATTAATGATGCGGGTGGACAAATTGATGCGTTGGCCCGCTCCGTTTACCTCCGTTATCTCGAAGCTTTAGGGCATACCATACACGATAGCGACTTCAAGGAAGGAATGTATGGAGCGGATTATTTAATCCCGGTGGGACAAGATCTTGCCGCTTCAAAAGGGGATATCTGGGCGGGGCAACCTGAATCCCTATGGATAGAAGAAATCCGGCAGTTCAGCGTTGAAGCCATGATGATTCTCATCCGTGAAGATCTAGGGGCCTTAGGGGTTCGTATGGATGTTTTTACATCTGAAAAAAAACTGGTTAGCGAGGGAAGCGTCAATAACGCCTTGGCTGCGCTGGAAGGAAAAGGAGATTTATATGTCGGCGTCCTTGAACGCCCGAAAGGGCACGAGGTCGATGACTGGGAACCGCGACCCCAAACGCTCTTTCGCGCAACGGCTTATGGTGACGATGTAGACCGTCCCTTAAAGAAATCAGATGGAAGCTGGACCTACTTCGCAAGCGACATCGCTTACCACCTGGACAAATTTCGTCGTGGTTTTTCCCAAATGATTGATGTATTAGGATCTGACCATGGGGGCTATGTCAAGCGTATCCAGGCCGCAACGACCGCCATAACAGGAGGACAAGGCCATGCGGAGGTAAAAACATGCCAAATGGTCAACTTCATGGAAAATGGCGTTCCCATCAAGATGTCAAAAAGGGCCGGTAATTTTATTAAACTTCGGGATGTTACAGACCGGGTGGGGAAAGATGTCACGCGCTTTATCATGTTAACCCGCCGCCAGGATATGAAAATCGATTTTGACTTTGCGAAAGTCGTCGAACACACACGGGATAACCCTGTTTTTTATGTTCAGTATGCGCACGCCCGAGTTTGCTCAGTACTCAGGCATGGGTTAACCCTGTTTCCCAATTCCCTTGATGATATATCAAAAATAAATGTCACTCTCTTGACCGATGCGTCAGAGTTAGAGATGATTAAATTATTAGCGGGTTGGCCAAGACAAGTTGAAGTTGCCGCTTTAGTTCGGGAACCGCATCGAATCGCCTATTTTTTGTATGATATAGCTGCCGCTTTCCATGTATTATGGAACAAGGGAAAAGACCAGACGCATTTGCGCTTTATAGATCCGCAAGATCATGCGACAACATGCGCGCGTTTGGCTCTGGTGAAAGGAACAGCGACGGTTATTGCATCTGGTTTAGATTTGTTCGGCATTGCCCCCCTTGAGGAGATGCGTTAAATGTCCCAGTTTCCCCCCCGGTTCCGGTCAACGCCTCCCAAATCCCAAGGCAGAGAGCCTGAAGTTAAACTACGCATGTCTCCTCAGGCTTACCCCCAAGAAAATTTTGATTCGGCCTATACCCGGCGCTATCAGGAAACTCAAAAAATTAAGAACCTGTCCTTTTGGGACAATACGGATCAAGAAGGCAGCGAAGAAGAGGAATGGGCAGAACGGCAATCCCCCACTCCTTTTATTCTTGTTATTATTATTCTGGTTGTTGCCAGTACCTTATTATGGTTTCTATTCCGCTGGGCCTCGGGTGAAAGCTCTAAGCCGCCCCCGATTATTCCGGCAGATACCGCTCCTTTCAAAGTCCGGCCAGAAAATCCCGGCGGTATGATGATCCCCCATCAAGATAAATTGGTCTACAGCCGATTAAGCCAAAACACGCCCCAACCCCTGGAACGGTTATTACCACCACCTGAACAGCCGATGGCGGCGCCACCTCTTCAACAACACCCTTCGGAGCCGTCCTTGCCGCAGCAACAACCCCTGAACGCGCCGTTTCAACCACAGCCTTACCCCCAGGGTCAAGGCTACGCTCCGGCTCTGCAGCCAGGCGTTCAACAACAGCAACCCTTTCAACAAGGAATGCCTCAACCGTATCCGTCCTTTCAGGCGCAAGCCCCTTATGCGCAGCAGCAACCTTTACCCAATCAACCTGCTTATGCCACACCCCCGCAATCACCTTATGGCCCTCCAATGCCTTATGCAGCGCTGCCTCCCCTGGCTCCTCCGGCAGCGGCTCCTCCTCCTCAACCGTTAAACTTGACCCCCTCAAAGCCCTCAACCATTGAAAGTATCAAACCCGCCCTGGATGAAGAAGATACAGATGAGATGGTCCCCAACAATGGGCGTCATGAGCTTGACCAGTTAATCGCCAAAGCAACTGAGGCGCCTGCGAAACAGCCTGTCAAAAAAAATGCTGAAAAACCAGTCAAACTGATCCCCCTGGATCCGAGAAAGCACAAGATTCAAGTTGCCTCCCTTCCTTCCCGTTCAATGGCTGAACAGGAAATGAAGCGTTTGCGCACGCATCACGGCGCTATCTTTGGAAATAAACCCTGGAATATCCAAAAGATTAACCTTGGGCCTGAGCGAGGCGTTACGCATCGTTTGGTTGTTGGATCATTCCCCAACCATAATGCCGCAACTCAGTTTTGTAAAAAATTACGGACAGAAAAAATTGGATGCCTGGTCGTCGCCCCTGCTCATGAATAGAGAAATGACAAATGTCTAATCCAAAGGCTGTTATTTTTGGTTGTCAGACAACTCAGCTCCTTGCTGAAGAAAAAGCCTTTTTCCAACGGACAAATCCCCTGGGATTTATTCTTTTTGCCCGCAATTGCGTAACCTTTACGCAAATTCAGCAGCTGGTTCATGACTTGCGCCAAGCCGTAAACCGCCCAGACGCCCCCGTTTTAATTGACCAGGAAGGTGGCCGTGTAGTGCGATTGATGCCACCCTGTTGGCGGGCAGCGCCTCCTGCAAGAACTTTTGGCACCATCGCCGAAGAAGATCCGGAGAAAGCAAGCTGGTGCGCCCGGGCCAACGCATGGCTTATGGGACGGGAATTACAAGCCCTCGGTATTTCCGTAAATTGCGCTCCCGTTGTTGATGTTTTACGCCAAAGCGCCCACCCCGTTATCGGAGACCGGTCTTTTAGCCATCATCCTGATATTGTGGCAACTTTATCCCTGCAGGCTATTAAAGGTTTTCAGGAAGCCGGCATTATTCCCATCATTAAACACATCCCTGGCCATGGGCAAACAACCGTCGATAGCCATGAAAAATTACCTGTTGTTCCCGCTTCCCTGGAAGATCTGGCCGCATCAGACTTTGAAGCCTTTCGTCAAGTTTGCCGCCATTTTAAAAGAGAGACAGACATAGTTCCCTGGGCAATGACGGCCCATGTCGTCTATAGCGCTATTGATCCCGTTACGCCCGCAACGCAGTCTCCCCTCCTTATTGATAGCGTCATCCGTGGTCACATTGGCTTTACAGGATTTTTAATCAGTGATTGCCTGACAATGAAAGCCCTGGAGGGAAGCCTGGGCCAGCGGGCCAGAAAATCTCTGGATGCAGGTTGTGACGCCGTCTTGCATTGTAGTGGCATTTTAGAAGAGATGATCGAAACGGCAGCGCAAACAGCGCCTTTAAAAAATGAATCTATGAACCGTCTCAGTAGAAGCATCCTGCCTCTCCAATCAAAAACTTTTGATTCTGAAGAAGAAACCTTGATACGCCTGGAGAAAAATCTTCGTTCAGAAGGCTTTTCGTCTCCATTAGAAAGGAACCAAACGTAATGTTCACCCAAACCGGCGTAGAAACAATCGCTTTTTTAATTGCCCTCATAGTGGCCATTACTTTTCATGAAGCAGCCCATGGCTTTGTTGCGCGTTTATTTGGTGATCACACAGCCAAACGGCTCGGGCGCGTAACATTAAACCCTCTTAAGCATGTAGACCCTTTTGGCACCCTTATTTTACCCGGTTTCATGCTTCTTTCGGGAGCGCCCTTTTTGTTTGGGTATGCCAAACCCGTACCGGTGAAGTTTGATCATTTGCAACCCAAACGCCTCGGTATGATTCTCGTAGCCGCCGCAGGCCCGGGCATGAACTTGCTTCTGGCCTGGATATCAGCTTTGTTGCTTCATATCAACTCGGGGCAAGACACCTTCGGCAATGAAATTTTAATTCATTCCATTCGCTTTAACATTGTGTTGGCTATCTTTAATATGTTGCCGCTTCCCCCGCTCGATGGGGGGCGGGTCGCCGTCGGTCTTCTTCCCAAACCTTTGGGGGAAGTATTCGCAAAAATTGAGCCTTATGGTTTTCTGATTCTGCTGGGATTGCTTATATTACCTGCCCTGGTTTTGCAACCCATCGGCATTGACTTTAATCCCCTTCATGCCATTCTGGTTCCAGCGATTGCATTTTTCAAGCAAGTGATTTTAACTTTAAGCGGTCATATTTGATGAGCATACATAAAGGACGAAAGACCATGATATTAAAGAAATTTTTCTTCATCATAAGCTTGTATCTTATAGGGGTTATCGTCCCTATGGCGGAAACTGTCTCCCTTATGACGCACAAAAGTCTCTCTTTTGAGCGCCTTTGGGTTCGCCCCTCCACAGGCCCCAATACAGCCGCCTACATCACCATAACAAATTCAGGCGACCAACCGGAGAGGCTGATTAAAGTTGAGTCTGCGGACGCCGCCACCGTAGAGTTGCACAACCACATTGAGGAAGATGGCGTCATGAAAATGCGCCCCGTGAGTTTTATTGAAATCGGCGCAGACGCTGTTGAGATGAAACCGGGCGGGCTTCATATTATGCTCATGGGACTTAAAAAATCCTTTCAAAGCAAAAAAGAGATTCCGCTTACCCTTCATTTTGAAAAAGCCGGTAAGGTTGATATCACTTTTTCCGTTAAAACATCCCCAGATGAACCAGCAGCCTGACATCCGTTACCACGGTCATAAAGATAATTTTTATGCCATCCGTAAGAATCCTGTCTTTTGGGGGGCTGGTTCTCCCTAAATAAATTAAGGTCAAGCCCCCAAAAGATTTTCTGCCTAACGGAACGCTCGTATTCTTCTTGAACCTCGTTGGGTGATCTGGTATTCAATTGAATAAGTTTATCATAACAGTTAAGCGGTCGTGGCGGAATTGGTAGACGCGCAGCGTTGAGGTCGCTGTGGTGGAAACACCGTGGAAGTTCGAGTCTTCTCGACCGCACCATATTTTTTTTAAAAAACCGAGGCTTAAAATCCGGTTTTTCATTCGTCCCCTCTAGGGTAACTCCCTGCTCCGTTCACAAAACGCAAAGGTTATACAACAGGTCTATTCATCATCATTCACAAGCGATATATTAAGGGCAATACTCAACGCAGGGCGTGTCGTCGATTGAAGGATTTTGTGGCGAAAATGGCGGGTTTTGAGAACCGTATCGCAAGAATACATGAGGCGTATTTTTAGAAACGGAAGCGCAAGAAGCCGTCCTTTGCAGTCCAAAAACCGATAATTAATGACACGCCCTAATGAATCCCCTGGAAACTGACAGAAGAGCGGACACGAATGAAACCTGATATTTATAAAGATTCTCTCGACTATCACCGTTACCCCACTCCTGGTAAATTATCAATTCACCCCACCAAACCCCTGGCCGACCAGCGGGACCTCGCGCTTGCATACTCCCCCGGCGTCGCCGCCGCCAGCCGTGCCATTGCGCAATCCCCGGAAGAAGCGGCCACGCTCACGGCCCGGTGCAATCTGATTGCCGTTATTTCTAACGGCACAGCTGTTCTCGGGCTTGGAAATATCGGGCCATTAGCCGCCAAGCCGGTTATGGAAGGAAAGGCTGTTCTGTTCAAAAAATTTGCGGGTATTGATGTCTTTGATTTAGAAATCAACGAAAATGACCCTGATAAGCTGGTTGATATGATTGCCGCGCTGGAGCCGACTTTTGGCGGCATTAACCTGGAAGATATCAAGGCGCCGGAATGTTTTTATATTGAGAAAAAATTGCATGAACGCATGAGCATCCCTGTCTTCCATGATGACCAGCATGGTACCGCCATCATTGTTTCCGCCGCTATCCTTAATGGCCTTAAGCTGGTCGGCAAAGACATCTCCCAGGTCAGGCTGGTCACGTCAGGCGCTGGCGCCGCCGCAATAGCCTGCCTGGATTTACTGGCCGCTTTAGGGCTAAACCCGCAAAATGTCATTTTAGGTGACAGTCATGGCGTCATCCATAAAAACCGCAAGGAACATATGGATGATAGCAAACATCGCTATGCGGTTGATACCCCCCATCGGTCTTTGGCGGAAGCTTTGCAGGGAGCGGATATTTTTCTGGGATTATCTGTTGGCAATGTCGTTACCAGCAATATGATTATGGCTATGGCGCCAAACCCTTTAATTTTGGCGCTGGCCAACCCTGATCCTGAAATTCTCCCGGAACTTGTCCGGGAAGTCCGGCCAGACGCGATCATCGCTACAGGCCGGACAGACTACCCGAATCAGGTTAATAACGTCTTGTGCTTTCCCTTTATCTTTCGAGGCGCCCTTGACGTTGGCGCAACAACCATCAACCTGGAAATGAAAATCGCTTGCGTTAAAGCGATCGCCAACCTTGCCCAGGTTGAAGGTTCGGACGTGGTGATCAGCGCTTACGGCGGTGAAATGCATAACTTTGGGCCTAACTACATTATCCCCAAACCTTTTGACCCCCGGCTTATTATGGAAATTGCCCCCGTTGTCGCCCAAGCCGCCATGGACACTGGCGTTGCAACGCGCCCTATCACGGATATGGAAGCTTACCGGCAAAAAATGAGTGAGCATGTTTACCGCTCCGCGATGGTCATGAAACCCGTCTTTCAACAGGCTAAAGCCAATCCCAAGCGTGTCGCCTTTGTGGAAGGGGAAGATATGCGCGTTTTACGCGCCATCCAGATACTGGTTGACGAAGGCATGGCGAAACCCATTCTGATCGGGCGGCCCACTGTTATTGAAAAGCGGATTAAACGGTTGAATTTACGCCTGAAAGAAGGCGCAGATTTTGAAATCATTGATCCTAATAAAGACAGCCGCTATAGCCGTTACTGGCACGCTTATCACGAATTAACCGAGCGCAAGGGCATTTCCCCGGATGTCGCAAGAATTTTGACCCGAACCAGCCCGACAATTATCGGCGCCTTGACTGTTCATTTAGGGGACGCTGATACAATGATATGCGGCGCCATCGGCCGTTATCACATTCATCTCGACCATATTCGCCAAATTTTTGGTTTTGATCAGGAACGCCGCCAGGATCTTGCGGCTCTGGGCGTCCTCATCCGGGAAGATGGCGTTTTGTTCGTCTGTGACCCGTATGTCAATCCTGAGCCATCCCAGGAGCAAATTTGCCAGATGACCTTAATGGCAGCGGACCAAGTCCGCCGGTTTGGCATGACGCCAAAAATCGCCCTGCTCTCCTATTCAAATTTTGGAGCTGGCATAACAGCCTCTGCCTGCAAGATGCGTCAAGCCGTTGCCTGGCTCCATAAAAACGCCCCCGATCTTGAGGTTGAAGGGGAAATGCATGCGGATGCGGCTCTGTCAGCAACGATCCGTAACCAGATATTCCCGAATTCTAAACTTCAAGGATCAGCGAACCTCTTGATTATGCCATGCATAGACTCAGCTAACATTGCCTTTAACATGGCGAAAACACTCTGGGACGCCTTAACGGTAGGCCCCATCCTGATGGGCTGCCCCAAACCTGTTCACATCGTAACGCCTTCCGTTACCCCGCGTGGATTGGTGAATATGGCAGCCCTCGCCGTGGTGGATGCGGGACTGAAAGGGTTAGTAAATGTAAGCATTTAATGGGTTCTGTCGAAACAACAGGCAGCATTTGAAAGAAAGATTGACTGTAGATGTTTATTTCAGTTATATACTAGAGTTAAAATCTATCTATTTTTTTGATAAAGGTGAGTTATGGCCAATCATTCGTCCTCTAAAAAAGCGATCCGGCAAATTGAAACCCGTACAGAACAAAATCGGGCGCGCGTTAGCCGTATCCGGACTTTTGTTAAAAAAGTTGAATCCCTTCTTGCGGAAGGCAACCAATCCGAAGCTATCGCCGCTTTGCGTGAAGCGGAATCTGAAATTATGCGTGGCGTCAGCAAAGGCGTCCTGCATAAAAATACAGCGTCCCGCAAGGTTTCTCGTTTATCTAAAAGAATCAAAGCTTTAGCTGCTGCTTAACCAGGCCGGGTCTCGCATGTCTAACCCATCAGGTTCTATTCAAACAGGCGATGTCGTCATTATTGGCGCTGGGCCTGTGGGTTTATTTGCCATATTCGAGTGCGGCATGCTCCAGCTGAGTTGCCATGTGATTGATACCCTCACTATCATTGGCGGTCAATGCGCCGCCCTTTACCCCGAAAAACCTATTTATGATATTCCCGGTTATCCTGAAATCACGGGCGCAGATTTAATTGAGAACCTCCAACAACAAGTTGCTCCCTTCCGCCCGACTTACCATCTCGGGCAACAAGTTACAAGCCTTGCTCCGGCAGATGCATCCGGTAAAAATTGGCTCGTCACAACCTCCAAAGGCGCCCAGATTCGCACCCGAACCATTATTATTGCCGCTGGTGTCGGGGCATTTGGTCCCAATCGCCCTCCTTTACCCGGCATTGAAGATTTTGAGGGAAAAAGCATTCATTACTATGTGGGATCCCGGGAATCTTACCGCGGTAAATCTATCGTCATTGCGGGTGGCGGTGACTCCGCCGTGGATTGGGCCTTGTCTTTAAGCGAAATCGCTGCTCGTGTTTCTGTGGTTCACCGCCGCCCCAAGTTCCGCGCCGCTCCTGAAAGTGAGGCCCGTCTCAAAGCCTTGGCTGAAGCGGGCGCAATTGACCTGGTTGTACCCTTTCAACTCTGTGGCGTGAAAGGAAATAATGGACAGCTGACAGAAGTTATTGTCCAATCCCTGGATGGACAGACAAAAGCGTTGCCTGCGGATGTGCTGCTTCCCTTCTTTGGGCTGTCAATGAATTTGGGTCCGATTGCTGAATGGGGGCTAGGGCTTGAGAACCATCATATCACCATTAATCCGGCAACAGGGGAAACCAGCCGCCCTGGCATCTATGCTATTGGCGACATTGCGACCTACCCCCATAAATTAAAACTCATCCTTAATGGCTTTGCGGAAGGGGCCCAAGCCGCCCATGCCATCCGAAGATTCCTTTACCCTGAAGAGGTCTTGCACTTTGAATATTCCACGACAAAAGGCTTACCTCTGGCTGCACCGCCCAAGACCGCTACAGCGGCTTAAAATACACCCTGAAAAACTTCCGGAGATCAAAGCGGCCGGGAATTAAGCCCTTGGGGGAGCCTCCTTCACTTCTTTGCCATTTCCTTTAACCGGTAAAGTTCATCCAGGGCTTGACGGGGAGAAAGGTCGTCAAGAGCCAGCGCCCGCAAAGCTTCTTCCACAGGAGAGGGGGCCAGAGAAGACGGCATTCCAGAAACAATAGCGGCAGAGGGGAGGGGAGGGGATGCGGCCATTTCGGGAATGACAGGCATTTCTTTCTGTTTCCCTTCCAGCATCCGTAAAACGTGTTGCGCCCGCTCTACAGCCAGGGCGGGTAAGCCCGCCAGGGCGGCGACATGGATACCATATGATTTATCGGCGCACCCCGGGATCACTTCATGAAGAAAAATGACGTCACCATTCCACTCTTTAATACGCATGGTCGAACAAACCATCATGGGTAATGTTGGCATTAATTGAGTCAGCTCATGGTAATGGGTGGCGAATAAGGTCCGGCATTTATTGACCTGACACAAGGATTCAACCACGGCCCAGGCAATGGACAGGCCGTCAAAGGTGGCCGTACCACGGCCAATTTCATCCAGGATAACGAAGGATCGAACCGTTGCTTGGTTCAGGATGGCGGCCGTTTCAACCATTTCTACCATGAAGGTGGAGCGGCCGGCCGCAAGATCGTCCGCAGCGCCCACACGGCTAAAGATGCGGTCAACCACCCCGATGTGCGCAGAAGCCGCCGGCACGTATGATCCCATTTGCGCGAGCAAAATAATCACCGCATTTTGGCGTAAATATGTACTTTTCCCCGCCATATTCGGACCCGTCATCAAAATGAGTTTTGTTGCGTCATCCATCAGGCAATCGTTCGCCACAAAAGGCGTATCGTTTCCGGCTTTCAACGCCGCCTCCACAACAGGATGGCGTCCCCCCCGTACATCAAATATCAAACTGTCATCTACGCAAGGACGCGCATAACCTTCGCGCGACCCTAATTCAGCGAGAGCAGCTGCGACATCAATGCTGGCCAGCGCCCGGCAGGTTCGTAAAATCTCCGGCGCCCGGCCTTGCGCTTCCCCGATTAAATCCGCAAAGAGCTGAAGCTCAAGCGCAAGGGCCTGGTGGGCCGCCGCTTCAATCCGCCGTTCAAGGTCAGATAAAGCGACGGTCGTATAACGGACGGAAGACCCCAGGGTCTGCCGATGGATAAACTCCTCTGTCCCCTCTCCTTGCGCAAGGGCAAGCTTTTGCGCATGGGAGGGGCTAATATCAACATGATAGCCGATCACATGATTATGACGGATTTTTAAGGTATGAATTCCGGTTTTCGCTATGTATTCCTCTTGTAATTTCCGGGTCAGGCCAAAACTGTCATCCCGCAGGGTGCGGTAAGTATCCAGCCCCTCATGATACCCTGCTGCAATAAATCCCCCATCCCGCGCTTGAAAGGGTAAGTTTTCAGCCAGCGCCCGACTGAGGCGGTCCAGGAGCGTCACATGTCCATTTAAGTGGACGCATTCGCGGGATAAAGGCGCGGGCATGTTTTGCGGCGTTAAAATTGACTGGATTATCTCACTTTGTCTTAAGCCATCCCGTAGCGCCGCTAAATCCCGCGGGCTTCCCCGCCCCAAATTGATCCGCGACAACGCGCGTTCCATATCCGGGCAGGATTTTAAAGCATTCCGGACCTGGCTCCTTACCTCGGGCGCCTCAACAAAAAACGTGACCATATCCAGGCGCTGCGCAATGGCTGTGGAATTTGTCAGCGGCGCATTCAACCGCAAGTTTAGCAATCGGCTTCCAGCAGCTGTCAGGGTCTCATCAATCGTACTGAGGAGCGTGCCTTGACGCGATCCGCTTAAGGTCACTTCCAGCTCCAGGCTGCGCCGCGTCGCGGGGTCAATCATTAAAATCGCCTGGGATGAGATTTTTCTGGGGCGCTCGATCATCTTCAAAGCGGATTTTTGGGTGATGTGGATATAATCAATCAGCGCGCCGGCTGCCTGAATTTCACTTTGCGTAAAATTTCCGAAAGCCTCCAGCGTTTGGACCTGGTAGACCTCTTCAAGGCGGCGCCGGGTATTCTGGCCATCAAAACGCGCTTGCGGCAAAGGGCTTAATTTCTTCTTCCAGGCCCCGAATGTTTCATAAAGGGCAGGTTCTTCCAGGAGACGGTCCGGCAGTACGATTTCTGCGGGATTAAGGCGTGCGAGAAGGGAGGCTAAACCGTCTGGCGTTGTTTCTTCAATCAGGAACACACCCGTTGAGAGGTCAATTGCGCCCACCCCGATCACTTTGCGGGCAAGAGGCGAAAGCGCCACCAAAAAGTTATTTTGCCGGGCATCGAGAAGTCCTTCTTCCGTCAAGGTTCCCGCCGTGACCACCCGCACCACATCCCGGCGTAATGGCCCCCTGGCGCCGCGTTTTTTCGCCGTTTCGGGGTCTTCCATTTGTTCACAAACCGCAACCTTGAACCCCTTTTGGATCAGCCGCGCTAAATACGTCTCATAGGTGTGGGCAGGTACGCCGCACATGGGGATTTCCTCCCCTTCCTGCTTTCCCCGTTTGGTGAGGGCAATGTCGAGCGCTTTGGCTGCAACAACGGCATCTTCAAAGAACATTTCATAAAAATCCCCCATCCGGAAGAACAGCAAACAAGCGGGATATTGTTGTTTGGTCTCCCAATATTGCGCCATGACGGGTGACATCCCGACCGGCATCTTACCCGAAGGATACGGCTTCTTTTCCTCCGTTTGGGGTTCGCCTAAATTTAATCGGGGGTGAGCGTTGGTCATCCTGAATTTATTATTCTGCTTTAAGGATCTGTCTGGCTCCCCTATTTAAACCGAAAGGCGGTGAGAGAGCAAGCCGTTTGCCCAGGCTTTTTAAAGTGTTGAAAATACAAGTAACTTTCGATCATTATAGTGGCATTCCAGAATCTAGGGAGTCTGGAAATAATAAACTTTAATTTTTCTAGACTCCTAACAGGGAGAAAAGCCCCGATGCACGCCCCATTTCTCTATCTCAAAGCAAAGGACGCCCTTCGCGCCCGTGCCCAAAACCAGCAACGCTATGCATGGGTCAAAAATGCGCGGCCCAATCAACTGCCCCCGCCTGGAGAATGGCGAACCTGGCTGATTCTCGCCGGCCGGGGGTTCGGGAAGACCCGCACGGGAGCGGAAACGCTACGCAGCTGGGTCACCAGTGGCCGTTACCGGCGCATTGCCTTAATGAGCAAAACGATTGGGGAAGCCCGCGCTGTCATGGTGGAAGGAACAAGCGGGCTTCTGGAAGTTCATTCCCCCCTTGAACGGCCCTTGTTTGAGCGCACCCGCCAGCAGCTTGTTTGGCCCAATGGAACACTGGCGACGCTTTACGGAGCGGATCACTTTGAGCGTTTGCGCGGCCCTCAGTTTGATGCCGTGTGGATTGACGAGTTGGCCAAGTTCCGCTATCCCGAAGAAGCGTGGGACCAATTAATGCTCGCCTTACGCCTGGGATCTGACCCCCGCTGCATTGTCACCACAACCCCGCGACCCATCCCTTTAATCGAGAAACTTTTGACGCGCGATGATGTCGTCATCACGAAGGGAACGACTTTTGAAAACCGCCGTAACCTTGCGCCCGCTTTCGTGGATCAGATCGTCAAGCAATTTGAAGGCACCCGCCTTGGCGCTCAGGAGCTTTATGCGGAACTCTTGACGGAACGGCAAGGCGCCCTCTGGCGGCGTGATTTGATCCCCTACCGGGAGCCACCTTATGATGAGAAGGGCGCCCTCAAATTAGCCCGCATCGTTATCGCTATTGATCCGGCTACGACCCATCACGAGGAGAGTGACGAAACAGGGATTGTCATTGCGGGGTTAAGCGATGACAATGACGCTTATGTGCTTGAAGACTTAAGCGGCCGGTTAAGCCCTGGCGAGTGGGGACAGCGGGTATGTGAAGCTTACTGGCGTCTCAAGGCGGATCGCGTCGTCGCCGAAGTGAACAAAGGGGGTGACCTGGTGGAACGCATCTTGCGCAGCATTGATCCAACAATTCCTTATAAAGCCGTGCGGGCGACGCGGGGAAAATTCACCCGGGCGGAGCCTGTTGCCGCCTTGTATGAACAACGCCGCGTTTTTCACGCCCGCCCTTTAAGTTTACTGGAAACGCAGTTGTGCGCTTATGTTCCCGGCATAACCCCCAAATCTCCCGACCGGTTAGATGCCATGGTTTGGGCGCTTACGGATTTGTTCCTGGAAAGTGAGGCGAACCCCGCCTTAAAGGTGTGGACATCCGAATAACCGGGTGCCTTGGGGCAATTTAAAAACTTGACCAACTTGACGGGCAATCCTTAAAACTTCCTGTGCGGGTCAATTTTTCCCCCGCTACGCCTGCGGCTGCTATGCCGCCGCGAATAAGAAAGGATGATGATTATGGCCCCTGTTACCAAAGAGACCATTTTGAAAAAGCTGGAGACCCTCTACTGGAGCGTTTTTAATGACAGCAAATGGCATATCGCCTTACGGGTGGCGGAACGGCAAGGAAGAAATATGAACCTATGTCTTCCAGAGGGTACGCGCATCGAGGACATGACGGAACAGCAGCTCCGGGACTTTATGGGCGCTCTGGAAAAGTTTTATCCTGAGGTGAAGCATCCCCCGCCTCCTGTACAGGGATAGGGCGTTCCCTGAAGAATCCGTTTTGATGATAAAGCGTTTATTCAGTTATCCCGATTGTTGTCCGTGTCAGGTCTCTCCGTTACCCGTTACGAGCCGTAAGAGCGGGAAGCGGGGAATCTGATCAGGCCCTTGCAACCACGGCATCCCGTCCCGGCATAGCCAGGCGTAGAGAAGAAGCAGGGTTTTGAGCGGATGTCTGTTCATTGCGTTAACCTGTAAACCAGGGAATTTCCTGGAATCGGGAAATTTCATCTCCGCTTCCCGCCGACGACCGTTGAGAGGAGGCGGGGATACTGACACGGACAACAATCGGGATAACGGATAAGAGGAGGGACGGGATAGATCCAGCGGATGCAAGGAATTTGCAAGCGCATATGCTCAACGGATTTGCGAGATGTCTCGATTGCCGCGGAACTTACGCTCCTCGCAATTGAAAAACGCCCGTTTTCCTTAACTCTTCTTCAGCGCATATTCCCTTTTTATTAAGGCTACAATTCATCTTTCTTCTTTCTATTATACGCCTGACAAGGTATATAAACATTTAATGAGGGCTACTTGGGGGAAGGAAGCGCCTTTTTACATGGATTGCTCTTCTCAGAGGGTATTTTTTAGTCTAGAGTGAGCCATAAAAATTAACAATAAGGAATGCTTTTGGTGAGTTACATCCATCGTTATTTCATCCGGATGATTGTTTTTTTGGGTATGACCGGAGGGGTAGTCAGTATATTACGCCAGCCTCTCTCAATTGCATTTAGAAATAATATTCCTCTCAATGCTGTTATTCTCATCACTTTAAGCATGGGAACCGGCTTGGTTTTTTACCGCTTATATCGTTTGCGGCAGGAGCAGTTATGGCTTGACGGGTATGAACGGGGTGAAGAACGATTTCCGGGGGCGCCGACGCCAAAAATTTTATTCCCTCTCTCTATTTCTTTAGGAGAGAGTCAACGCCACACCCAATTGTCTACCCTTACCTTGCGCTCCATTCTCTCCAGCGTTGAAGCGCGGCTGGATGAAACGCGTGATGTATCCCGGTATCTTGTGGGCTTGCTCATCTTTTTAGGACTTTTAGGAACATTCTGGGGATTGTCCCAAACAATTGGCGCAATCGCCGGCGTTATTACGGGCCTTGAGGTGGACGCGACAAATGTGAAGGATTCTTTTCAGGTCCTGAAACAAGGGTTGCAAGCGCCCTTGACGGGAATGGGCACAGCGTTTAGCACTTCCATGTACGGATTAGCCGGCTCCCTGATTCTCGGCTTTCTTGACCTGCAGGTTACCAAAGCAGCCGGTTCGTTTTATCACAACCTGGAGGACTATTTAACCAGCCTGTCCAAACCGGACATCGCCGGCGCTGGCTACAGCGGCCCTGCTTACTTGCATGGCTTGCTGGAGCAAACAGCCGAATGCATGTCCCAACTTCAAAGCGTTATGAACCGGAATGAGGATAACCGCACAAATGTTGTCCAGTCCTTAAGTATCGTTAGTGAAAAGATGGCGACGTTAACGGAACAAATGGTTTCCCAGCAAGCTTTACTCAAGAAAATGGCGCAAGGCCATGTCGATCTGCAAAAGCAACTGGAACATTTTGCAGCCATTGCGGAAACGCCAGCTTTCCAGGGCGCTGATGAGGGAATCAAGCAGTACTTGCGCAACCTGGATGCAACAACCTTACGGTTACTGGAGGAATTGATTGAAGGCCGGTCCCGCGGAATTCAAGAATTAAAAGGGGAGATACGCCTTGTTGCCAGGACTATTTCCGCCCTGGCGGAGCAGGCGGCAGCCTGATTTTTACACCTTTGCCCGCTGTATTTGCCTAATCACCTGATTTTTCTTTTAAATTAAACTTGCAAATGGTTTACTTTTTATGATAGACCAATGATAAACAAGTAAAGTATACTTGCTTAACTGTTTTGGCGTACACCTGAAGAGAGTTCTTGCATAACCTTCGTCTTTTGCTGGTCGGACGTCGTCAAAAATTGAGTCGTAATCCTCATGTGCCCTTAACCTGCACATCGGATTGCCCCTCAATTTTTTTCCAGTCCGGAAACAAAATTCCGGGTTCTTTCAAGATTGTATTTTTCTAAAAAATATAGAATATTCATAAGCTTAATTTGGATATGTTTTCTCTATTTGAAAGGAACAAGTCTGATCAACGCCAAAATGGTTCGTATTAACAAATTAAGGATTCACTAGAAAATGAGTGCTACCCAAACAACCCAGCCAGAATTTACCGGATGGCGAGCCGCCCTTTGGCCCATCCATAACCACGAACTCAAGAAATTTCTGCCCCTTGCTTTTATTATGTTCTGCATCTTATTTAATTACACGTTGTTGCGGGACACAAAAGATACCATTGTCGTAAATTCTGCGGGAGCCGGGGCCATTTCATTCCTGAAATTATATTGCGTAACGCCTGCCGCAATTTTATTCGTGATTATTTATGCCAAACTCACCAACATTTTAAAGCGTGAAAACGTTTTTTATGCGGTTGTCATGCCTTTTTTGATATTTTTCGCCGCTTTTGCCTTTATTATTTATCCAAATCTTGAAGCATTACATCCTGACCCTGCCTCCATTGCCGCATTAAAAGCAGCCCACCCGGCCTTAACCGGATTTATTGACATTTATGCGTATTGGTCTTTCTCCCTCTTCTATGTTCTGGCCGAGATTTGGGGCAGCGCCATGATCGCCCTGATGTTCTGGCAGTTCGCCAACCATGTGGTTCGCATGCGGGAATCAAAGCGTTTTTACGGGTTGTTCGGTGTCGTTGCGAACGTTGCGTTGATCTTATCAGGCCAATTGGTACGGTATTGTTCCGATGACATTAAGCAATTTTATGCGACGCCTGAAGAAGCCTGGCAAATGTCCGTATATTTGTTAATGGGATCCGTCCTGGTATTTGGCGCCATTGCCATGGCGCTTTACCGGTGGATGCACACTTCCGTCCTGACGGATAAACGTTTCTTTGACCCGGAAGAAAGCGGCATCCCGAAAAAGAAGAAAAAAGAAAAGCCATCCTTGGTAGAGAGCTTGAAACTCATCCTGCGCTCACCCGAATTGGGTTTAATCGCGCTGTTGATCATGGCTTATGGCGTCACCATCAACTTGATCGAGGTCCAATGGAAAAACCAGTTAGGCTTATTTTTTGGAGGTGATAAAGGAGCATATAACGCATTCATGGGGAATTTCTCCACGGTTACAGGTATCTTTACGATTCTCTTCGGCCTTCTCCTCGGTTCCAATATCTTGCGCCGTGTGAGCTGGTTTACAGCGGCTATCATTACGCCTTTGGTCATTACCTTTGGCGGTTTCATTTTCTTCGCCTTCATTTTCGCCAAAGAGTGGGTTGATTTCATCCTGCAAGCTCTCGCAACCACGCCAGTGGCTGCCGCCAGCTTCCTGGGCGCCGGAATTGTGATCCTGTCCAAGGGCATTAAGTATATCTTATTTGACTCAACCAAGGAAATGGCTTATATTCCCCTGGATGATGAATTAAAGACCAAGGGCAAGGCGGCTGTGGATGTGATCGGCGGACGGGCGGGAAAAGCCGGTGGCGCCTTCGTCCAAAGCAACTTGCAAATGGTTTTGGCTGCAACGGTTGTCAATAGTGGCGCAAACATTGTCTCCGTTACAGCTCCTTACGCCTTTGGCATCTTTGTCATCGTTTGCGTCTTGTGGCTTTATGCCGTTAAGGGCTTGTCTAAAAAAGTAATGGCTGCCATGGCGCGCCGCCGCCAGGAGACGCAAGCCTCCTAGAGTTTTTGCGTAACGCATTCTTGCAAAAAGAGCGGGTGGAGAAATCCTCCCGCTTTTTTTATACCCGTCATTAACGGACATATAACTTAATGAAAAATTAGGGAACTTGTCTTTAAAGTAGGAGAAGCATTAAAAACCGTTCACGGAGTGATCCTATGGTTAGGTTTTTTATTAGTCCCCTTCTGTTAATCATGATTTCATTAGGGTGGTCCCCGCACACTTCAGGAAGCCAGGCTCCGCAACAACCTGCTGTCTCCCGTCCTTTGGTTACTCCCTCAGCCGTATCTTCCAAAACCCTTTCATCTCCCGACGGTGCCGCGCCTGTTTGCCAGAAAAAATCCGGCAAATCACCTGTTCTGGTCTTATCCATTGATGGCGCAGCCGTTCGGGGGATTGCCCAGTTTGAACTCCTGCGGGCAATCGAGGAAAAAGTTAATGCGGAAATGATGAAAAAAGAACAGTCAGATTATAAGTTACAAGGCAAAAGCGGCGGAAAACTTACTATACGCAGAGAGAGCATTACAGACATTTTCGATTTTTTCGCTGGCACTTCCGCCGGGTCCGTAAACGTTGGCGCTATCTTGATCCCGCAGGATTCTGCGCTGGCTAATACGTCTGGTCATCAGGTGAAGCCAAAATTTAGTCTGGATGAGTTAAAAGAGAAACTCCCGGATACCCTTAAAGCGGCTTTCGCTGGCTCACTTTTTCGTAAAGTTCGGACGGCAGGGGGGCTTATGGGATCTAAATTTACAGCCAAGCCATTAGAGGAATTGCTTCGTGAATACATGGGCCAGGCACGGATGTCAGATTTGGTGAAGCCCGCGGTCATAACAAGCTATGACTTTCGAACGCGGGAGATTATGAATTTTTCCACGTATGAATCTTGCAGCGTAAAGGAACCAGGCGTCTGCAACACTCCTGAAGGTTTAGAAGAGGTTGTCTACTATCACCCGCCAGATGAAAGGGGATATACATGGAAGGATAAAAATGTTTTTCTGTGGCAAGCCGTTCGGGCATCAAGCGCAGCGCCTGTTTTCTATAAGCCCCTGGAGCTTAAGCTTGAAGGAAAGGCAAGAGCGCTTATTGATGCCGGGCTATTTGTGATGTCTCCCGCTCTGTTAGCGTGGATTGAAGCCCAGAAGATTTATCCCGGACGGCCCCTGGTTATTATATCCATTTCAAGCGGCGCCCTGAGCGAACCCCGAACCGTTAAAACATCAGGCGCCACAGCAGGCAGCATTCCAAAAGTCTTGCAACCCACAATTGAAACAGCTTTAGAGGGGCAACAAGCTTTAACGGATAAAATGATGAGAGACTTACCCGACATTGAATACCATCGCTTAAGTTTTGAGGTGATTAATAAAGAATTCGATGACGCGAGTGAAAAAAACACCCGGGCGCTTCTCGACGCTGCAAAAAAAACAATCGCTTCCGCTGACTTTAATGCCGCCATTAGCGGCATTGTGAAGGCGCGCCTGGAAAGGAAAGAAAAAAATGACCTTGAACCTTTTATATGTAAAGCAAAAGAAAAACAAAAGGCATCCCCCCCTTCCGCTCAGGAAGAAGAGGTGACAAAAAAAATCGCCCGGGCCGATGAAGAGCATAAAAAACCGAAGCCCGTTTCTCCCGAACAGCAAGCGGAGATAGGTAAATTCAAAGACCAGTGCCAGGCGCTGAAAGACCGCAAAAAGATGAAAGAATGGACCGCTATGAAGTGCCAAAACGCTGAAGAAGGTAAATAAAAAGGACGGAGCCGGGAGTTACCCTAGGGCGTGTCATCAATTGAAGGATTTTGTGGCGAAAATGGTGGGTTTTGAGAACCGTATCGCAGAATACTTAAGGCGTATTTGAGAAACGGAAGCGCAGAAAACCGCCATTTGCAGTCCAAAAGCCGATAAGTGATGACACGCCCTAGAAGTCTGCGCTAGAAGGTTCCCGTTCTTGCATATTGCATCATCGCCAACCGGCGATAGAGGCCGTCTTCACTGATCAGCTCCGCATGGGTTCCGACTGCATTGATCCGCCCCCGGTCCATCACGATAATCCGGTCAGCTTTCAGGACTGTCGCCAAGCGATGAGCGATGACAATGGTGGTGCGCGTCGCCATCAGGTGATTCAAACTCTTTTGAACCAGGTCTTCACTTTCAGAATCGAGGGCGCTAGTCGCTTCGTCAAGAAGAAGGATGGCAGGATCCCGCAAAATGGCGCGCGCAATGGCGACGCGCTGCTTTTGCCCTCCCGACAGGCGGACGCCTTTCGTTCCCAAAAGCGTGTGAATGCCTTGAGGGAGGTTCTCAACGACGTCGCGTAAATGGGCTAATTCTAAGGCCTTGCAGACTTCCGCCTCACTCGCCCGGGGACGGCCATAAAGGATATTGTCATAAAGCGATTGCGAAAAAATCACGGGATCCTGGGGCACCAACCCCATACGGGCACGCACGTCGCTGACCTCCACATCCCGTACATCCATGCCATCCAGATAAATAGCGCCAGATTGAGGAGAATAGAATCGTAACAGCAAGGAAAGAATGGTGCTTTTTCCTGCGCCAGAGGGGCCAACAAGAGCAATTTTTTCTCCCGGCGCTGCGGACAGCGTAACATTGTCCAGAACGGGGCGTTCGGGGTTGTCAGGGTAAGCGAAACAGATATTATGGAAGGCAACCACGCCATTTGACAGGACAGGTAATTTTCTAGGCGTCCGTGGGGTTGCCGGCTTTAAACCTGGCGTTGTAGCCAGTAACTCCTGCAACCGGTCTAACGCCCCCATTGCGCGTTGCAAGTCCGCAACAATCTCGGAAAATGAGCCAGCAGACGACGCGACGACGATGGCATAAAAAATAAAGGCTGATAATTGACCGGGTTGAAGGGCGCCGGCCATCACATCCCGCCCCCCGCTCCACAGAACCAGGCTCACCCCCCCAAAAACCAGGGTCATCACAAGGCAGGCCAGGAGAGAACGCAAATGGATCCGTTGAACGGCAACGCCAAAGGCTTTTTCCGTTTGTTCTTTAAACTGGCCCCGGTCCTGCTCTTCATGCATAAAAGCCTGGCAGGTGCGAATCCCGCCTAAAGTTTCTTCCAGAAATCCACCTACATCAGCCATCCGGTCTTGCGCAAGGCGGGATAAGTGACGGACGCGCCTTCCATAAATCAAAATAGGAATCACGACAAAGGGAACAATAACAAGCGTTAAAAAGGTCAGTTTCGGGGAAGTGGCAACCATCATGGCAAGACCCCCGGCCAGCAATAAGAAATTACGAATGGCGGCAGCCGCTGACCCTCCCAGCACAACTTGAATGAGGGTGGTATCCGTTGTCAGGCGGGACACAAGCTCGCCTGGACGGATCATCTCAAAAAAACCAACATCGAGAGACAATAAATGACTGAAGACCTGTTGGCGCAAGTCAGTCACAACCCGTTCCCCTACCCAGCCAATGAAGTAGCTCCTCCCAAAACTTGCGATGGCTAACAAAACAACAGCGCCTCCCATTAACAGGAGGATCAAATCAAGCGTCCCGGAATTTTCCTGGCTAAAGCCCTGGTCAATCAGATAACGCAAGCCCCATCCGAGGCTTAAAACCATACTGGCCGCTAAAACCAGCGAAAGAACCGCAAAGGTCAAAGGACGGCGGTAAGGCGCTGCAAAGGTCAGGAGAACTTTTAACTTTTGGGTCGTTTTTCCATAACCGCCTTCGACGAAGGATTCAGGAGGGGGAAGAATGTTAGGCCGGGTCATGAAAGGGATACGGCCAATTCCGTTTCTAGCAATGTGATTAAATCATCCATCCCCCGTGTGGAAATCCAACGGCCCTCCCGTAGCCGGAAATGATGCGCTCCCGTCAGCGGAGAGGCTAACCAGATTTGCTGTGTGACGCCATGGTAATTCAGAAGGTAGGGACGGCCATCGGGCAAATCAAAAGCAAGGGAACAGCCATCACACTCTCCATCAAATCCGGCTTTTTCCAGTTGCTCAAACAGAGCGTTTAAGGTTTTGTATGCTTCTACAGAAAAAGGGGACAAGGATAGCATATCCTTTCGTGCCAACCGGGTTATCGCGAACTTTCTACTCAGCGCGTCATCATTTAAGGCTTTTGGCCCCTAACAACTGCTTTCCAACGCCAGGGTGAGGAGCAAAGCAGGGATACTCCCGCAAGAGTTTCAGGGTGATGCTCACCCGCAAAGAGTCTCCCGCTCTTTTTATGTGACTCGCGGTTTGTCACGCTGCTTTTCTCTTCCCCATGACGGAAGGGGAGACCTCAAGAAACGCACTTTAAATAAATAGACGCGCCTCGCATATCACTTAACGTATAGTGGTGGAGCCAAGGAGGATCGAACTCCTGACCTCTACAATGCCATCGTAGCGCTCTCCCAGCTGAGCTATGGCCCCACTTATCATCAGTCTTAATCAATAGCTCCCTTTCTCATATTTTTCAAGGGAAGATATCACATATCAGCAATTCTCATTATGAAAATTTATCCTTTATAAGTCAGTTGGTTATAAAATAACAGCCAAAAGCTGGAAATTTACATAACCCGTTAGATAGTTTGAAAAACTTGCAAGTAACCATAAGGTGTCATAAGGATTGCTGGCATTTGATTCATAACCTCAAAAAAATAAAATTGGGAATTCCCTCTTTCCGTCCCTTCAACTTCGCACCTACGCCCGAGGGCGAATGGAGAGGGGAATGATAATCCGTTCTGCTCCATGAGTTGATAGCCACGAAGAGATAACTAAATGGTATTATAGTACCGTTATCGTAAAGTCCACGGAAACAGAGCATTTTACGCTTGACGGAGAAGCCCTATATGTCATAAAAATTATAAAATATAGTGTTTCTAAGGAATGGATAGAAAATACAAATGAAAACGTTCTCTCTAAAACCAGCGGATGTGACGAAAAAGTGGCTTCTCATTGATGCGCAAGATATCATTCTCGGGCGTCTCGCCGTCGTTGTCGCCAATATTTTGCGCGGAAAGAATAAACCTGAATACACGCCTCACGTTGATTGTGGTGACAATATTGTGGTCATTAATGCGGAAAAAGTCAAGCTGACAGGTAATAAACGGCGAGATAAAAAATTTTATTGGCATACAGGATATCCCGGCGGAATTAAAGAAAGAGCTATTGGCTTGATTCTTGACGGAAAGTATCCAGAGCGGGTCATTGAAAAAGCTGTTGAGCGCATGATTCCCCGCGGTCCTTTGGGACGCCAGATCATGGGAAACTTGAAAATTTATGCAGGCGCCGCTCATCCCCATGCAGGTCAAAGCCCGGAAGTTTTAGATATTGCGGCCCTGAATCCAAAGAATAAAAGGAGTATTTAAACGTGGCACGTGATAAAATTGCTTTAGAAGACTTGAAGTCTGCTGTCAAAGAAACGGCTACGGCTTCAGGGGCAACCAAAGAAGTGAAAACTCATGATAATGAGCCGGTCGCTCCAAAAATTGACGCTCAGGGACGCTCTTACGCAACAGGAAAACGTAAAAATGCGATTGCGCGTGTTTGGATCAAGCCAGGCAAGGGTAAGATCATTGTCAATGACCGGGGAAGTACGCAATACTTTGCGCGCCCTGTTTTACAGATGCTGATTGCGCAACCCATGGAAGCAACCAACCGTATAGGCCAGTTTGATGTATGGTGTACCGTTACCGGTGGCGGGTTATCCGGGCAAGCAGGAGCCGTTCGCCTTGGAATTAGCCGGGCTTTGACTTATTTTGAGCCGAATTTGCGTCCTGTTTTGAAACACGGCGGCTTCCTGACCCGTGACAGCCGTGTGGTTGAACGGAAGAAGTATGGTCAACGCAAAGCGCGTCGTCGCTTCCAGTTCTCCAAGCGTTAATTATACCAGGCGCGGTCATAAAGTAAGCTTTTCAGCGTCCCCCGATCCCGTTCGTCCTGACCGTAGAGAGCGAAGCGAACGAAGTCGAAGGATAATGAAACGCTTCCCTTGACGATACCCTTCGACTTCGGTTGTGTCGCTCTTTCGAGCGTCACTCCCTACGTTCAGGGCAAACGAAAAATGGGAAAATTAAAAAACTTCACCTTATGCCAGAGTTTGGTGTATTGTGAAGGCTCTATCTTCCCCGGGTCCTCATTGAAAGTGTCCAATTGAAGGAGTATAAGTTATGGCAAAAACAGCAACCATTGCGATTAAGATGCTCAGCACCGCAGATACAGGTTTTTTCTACGTAGCCAAAAAAAATCCGCGTAAAAAACCGGAAAAGTTTGAATTTCGGAAATATGATCCAGTTGTGCGAAAGCATGTCTTGTTTAAAGAGACGAAAATTAAATAGGCTCCTTTCAAAACCAGGAAGTTTGGTTTATGGAAGATGAAGGTTCCCTAAGTTCTCGTTTAAAACGTTATGGTCAAGTATCCGCCGTTGTGGGAGGATTGACTGCCCGTTTGGTTGGCCAAAAATTTTTAGGACTGGATATTGATCAGGCTTCCCATGCTCAAGGACTCACAGCAGTCCTGGGTAACCTGAAAGGCCCCTTAATGAAGGTTGCCCAGTTCCTTGCAACCGTACCCGGTGCTTTACCGCCTGAATACGCCGACATGTTCCTGTCTCTCCAAATGAACGCGCCTGCTATGGGATGGGCGTTTGTTCGACGGCGTATGGCCGGTGAGTTGGGACCAGACTGGCAAGGCCGCTTTTCTGAATTTTCTGAAGAAGCCGTGGCTGCCGCCTCTCTTGGCCAAGTGCACCGCGCTAAAGGCAAGGAAGGCCATGATTTGGCCTGCAAACTCCAATATCCGGATATGGCTTCTATTATTAAAGCTGATCTCCGTCAGCTTAAGGTCATATTGTCCCTTTATGAAAGCTGGAGCCAAGCCCTTGATACGGCTGAAGTCCAGGAAGAAATCGCTTTACGGCTTTCAGAAGAACTAGACTATCATCATGAAGCCCGAAATATTGGCATCTATCAGCGAATTTTTGAAGGAACGCCGGATCCCCTTACCAAAGACTCATTTGGCGTCCATATTCCTCATGTTTTTTCCAGCTTAACAACGCGGCGTTTATTAACTCTATCCTGGATGGAAGGGCAGTCTCTCTTAACAAAAACAGAAGCCCCTGTTGAAGAACGCAATATTTTAGGCCGACGGTTATTCCTGGCCTGGTATTACCCCTTTTATCACTATGGCGCTATTCATGGAGACCCCCACCCCGGCAATTATACCGTCCGTGCGGATGGTGAGTTAAATATCCTTGATTTTGGGTGTATCCGTATCTTCTCTCCCGCCTTTATTCAAGGCGTCATTGATCTTTACCGCTCCCTTCAATCCCGGGATCGCGATCTGGCCGTTCATGCCTATGAGGCTTGGGGATTTAAGAATTTAAATGAAGAAATGATCCATATTATCACCCAGTGGGCACGGTTACTTTATGCCCCTCTTCTCGATGACCGCGTGCGCCCTATTCAAGACCTTCTGGATGGAAGCCCGGGTTGGGAAACAGCCACCAAAGTTCACATGGAGCTGGAGCGTCTCGGCGGCATACGCCCCCCCAAAGAATTTGTATTTATGGACCGCGCTGCTGTGGGAATCGGTTCCGTTATGATGCGTTTAAAAGCTGAACAAAATTGGCATCAACTTTTTGAAGGCTTAATTGAAAATTTCGATATCCAGCAAGTCACCCACCGTCAGGAACAGGCTTTGAACGAAGAATAAAGTCCCGTCATTTTTTAAGAGAAGCGGAACATTTTTCACTTTTAAGGGCATGCAAGACTTTTTGAGGTGTTAGCAATTGTCCCAAAAACACGCCGTTGGGCGTACGGCATCCATAAACAGCATAAAAAGGGATGCCATATTGCTTAAATGTTTTAAGATAAGTTGTAATTTTTGGATCATGGTTCGTCCAATCCGCTTCCATGGCCACCACATCATGGCTATGAAGCGCTCCTAAAACATCTTTGCTTTTCAAAGCAAAATATTTGTTCGCCTGACAGGTTAAGCACCAGTCCGCTGTGATATTGACAAACACCGTTTTCCCCGCTTTAACATAGCCTGCAATCCGGTCAGGTTCAAAAGGATGCCACAGGTTATTTTTCTTAAAAGAAAGGGTTTCTCTTGCCTGGGAAAAGAAAGCTGGAAGCGCGAAACTTCCTGCAATCAAGAGGCTTGCCCCGAGCCAGACCATCTTTTTCCTGGCTTCCGACCCGTTACGGGTCTTTTTCAAGAATAAAGAAATAAAGAACATTAACAGAGCAACAAGGAAAGCGCCTGTCTTGCCAATTTCCGCAATCAAAACATAAACCAACCACAGCGTGGTTATTATAATCAGGAAACCAAGCCCGTATTTGACGGTCACCATCCAGGCGCCGGGTTTAGGGAGCTTGGTTGCAAATTTAGGAAAGAAAGCAATCAGGAGAAAAGGAAAAGCAAGCCCGAGGCCCATAGCGGTAAATATAGATAAAATTTCAAGGGCGCCTTGTGACAGGGCGAAGGCCAAAGCCGTTCCCAGAAAAGGCGCCGTACAGGGGGTAGCGAGGATTGTAACCAAACTTCCTTCGAGGAAAGACCCCAGCAAACTCTCCCGATGGGGAGAAATTCCGCCCAGCGATGAAAGCATTGATGGCAATCGAAACTCAAAAAATCCAAATAAATTACAGGCAAACAGGGTTAAAATGCCAATGAGCCCGATCAGGAAATAGGGATCCTGAAACTGGACGCCCCATCCGACCGCATGACCAGAAATTTTTAGTAAAATCGCCCCGCCTGCAAGGAGGAGAAAGGAAAAGATAATTCCGAGTACAGTTGCTAAAAATTCTTGACGAACGGTCGCGTTATGACCTCCGCCATGACGCATAACAGACAGGATCTTGAGAGATAATACAGGCAGAACGCATGGCATAATGTTAAGAATAAGCCCGCCCATAAAGGCAATCAGAAGCATCGCCCCCCAAAAGCCCATACTCAAGCTTCTGGCTTTCAGGACGTGTTCAACCTCAAACCACTTATTTTGATAACCGAGTGTGAGGGTAACTGATTTTCCCACTAAATCAGGTATATAGGTTGGCGCCCGATTGGCATCGGGATAGACGGATGCAGAATAGTGGATCGTTTTTTGGTCATTTGATAATGAAATCTGAGGCGCATCTATAACCAGGCCTTTCATTTCCAGGAAAATCTCAGGAACCGCCTTTTTTGAAAAGGTTCCTTTTACGCTCGATAAAACAACTTGAATGGTTGGAGGAACCGTGCCTTCTCCCTCTTCTATCTCAACTTTTCGAATGTGAAAGGCATTGAAGGTTTGATTTCCCGAAAGTTCACGTTGCGGGATATGAGCCATCGTTTCGTGAAGCATGGTGGCTTGAGGTCCCTCATTTCTCGGCCCCGTTGGTAAATCGAGCGTTAACGTTTCCATCACCGGCAAGCAGTTTGTCTCATCACAAACAAGCATATCCACGAATACGGAAGCGCGTACAGGCTGCATGGGATCAGCAACGTCCATCAGCAAGGGAAATATCACGTCCCCTTCATATCCATTCACTTGCCCCATTTGTGTCCAGGTACGGTGGGGAAATGGCCAAAGGATTTTGGCTGATTTAATATTTTTCGATCCTTCCCAATTGAGGTTAACCCCATATCCCGCAACACCGGGGGAACGCCAATAGGTTTTCCAACCCGGCGCAAGTTGGGCGCGTAACCCCAAAAGGATCGTTCCTCCTTTCCCAACCGTTCCAGACTCGGAAATAAGGGATAAATGAACTTTTCCCCTTTCTTCAGCAAGGGCGCTTAACCCAAATAAAGAAAAAAGAATAAGACAGATTATCATAGGGCGTGTCATCAATTGAAGGATTTTGTGGCGAAAATAGCGGGTTTTGAGAACCGTATCGCAGAATACATTAAGGCGTATTTGAGAAACGGAAGCGAAGAAAACCGCCATTTGCAGTCCAAAAGCCGATAATTGATGACACGCCCTACTTTTTACCCAGAAGGGCATTAAGGCGCAGTAAAAAAAAGCAGAATCTTTTTTCATCAGGTATTCCGGTGGCTTTCAGCTACTCTCCGCTTGATCTGTTTTTGAATTTTTTCAAAAGCCCGGTATTCGATCTGCCGAACACGTTCCCGGGAAATGCCAATGCGTGAGCTAATTTCTTCTAAAGTTGACGGGGGCTCTTTTAGCCGGCGCTCAATAAAAATTTGATGTTCGCGCTGGTTGAGGCAAGTCATGGCATTATCGAGCAAGTTCCGGCGTTTAGACATCTCATCAGAATGAATAGCCCGCATTTCCTGGTCTTCACGCTCATCCACAAGCCATTCAATCCATTCGGGAGCTTCATCCTCACCGCTACGCACCATGACATTGAGTGAGCGATCCCCTGACAAGCGCTGATTCATTTGAATAACTTCCGCTTCCTGTACGGAAAGTTTCTTTGCCAGCGCTGACACAATTTCAGGGCTTAGCTCACCTTCCTCGAAGGCGTGAATTTTCCGCTGGGCCTTGCGTAAACTAAAGAATAGCCGCTTTTGCGCAGACGTTGTCCCAATTTTAACAAGAGACCACGTCCGTAAAATATAGTCTTGTATGCTGGCTTTAATCCACCACATGGCATAAGTTGACAGACGAAACCCCCGCTCTGGATCATAATGTTTCATAGCCTGCATCATGCCAATGTTCCCTTCAGCCACGAGGTCGCTTAACGGTAACCCATACCCGCGGTACCCATTGGCAATTTTTGCGACCAAACGCAAATGGCTGGCAACCAGGCGTTCAATGGCTTCAGAATTCCCTTCGTTCCGCCATTTTTTCGCTAATTCATATTCTTCTTCCAATGTTAGCATAGGAAGATTCCGAATTTGACGAACGTAATGCTGATTGAGTCCATCGAGATCTTGGTGTTGAACGGTTTTCGTCATAAGAACCTGAATGCAAAGAACTGATATTCTTTAAATGCGCTATACAAAATAGTAGCTGAAGAAAAAGTTTGAATGCAATGCTTAAGGCTTAATATTTTTAATTTAATTGTGGTTATTTGTCCAGGTGATTAGCCTGATATCAGTAATTCCGCGTAATTGCTCACCCCCCCTAGTGTAGCGATGCGGATTTACCTGTGGCAAAATTTCTTCAATTTGTCATTACCTTGCCTTGATCCCGGACGAGTGGATGTGGTTTGTAGTACTTATGATTACAA
>JACCDN010691419.1_pt1 | contig 34797 bp, 26 predicted proteins | sample 7441691 | NCBI WGS metagenome assembly JACCDN01 (sample SAMN15323439, study PRJNA562643) | freshwater metagenome | isolation source: river surface water | place: USA:Blue River Watershed | collected 2017-08-16
AGCGACTCATGTCACCATCTTCGTGGCAGCCGACGTGTTAGACAAGCCGCATTGCCCTGATAGGGTCTGCTCTGCATTCAAACATTCGACCGTTTGAATGGGTTGTTAGCTCAGTTGGTAGAGCAGGTGACTCTTAATCACCGGGTCGGGGGTTCGAGTCCCTCACAACCCACTTTAATTTACAACACTTAGTTGTGAACTTTATAGCAAATAAAAGTAGGAGCGAAAACTCCTCCTTTTATTTTTGACCCCAAAGGTAAAATTTGTTTGAGATCTGCTTTGGAAAGTAAGCGAGATACCCATGGATGTCTCCAACTTTTTCGCATATGAGAAAATAAGATTTGAGTATGACTTTCAATTGGAAACAATCGATTTGGAGTGGTGAAAATCCAAGACTTTCCAACTCTATCGTGTTCTGAAATGAACCTAATTTGATCGCGCTGATCCCCCACATGCTCAATGACAGCATTACTAAAAACCAAATCAAATGATTTTGGACCAAAAGTTAAGTCCCTACCATCTTCTTGCATCCATGTTGACCAACCAGTGCTTTCTGCTTCGAGTCCTGAAGCGACTAGATTGGTAATCTCGGTTTTTATCCCTCGTTCGATTAAGTTTACAAAGCCATCACCAGTCGCATCAGGAGTTGCCCCTACAATTAGGCAAGATTTCACATCATGCTCCCGAATGAAACCCAATACAAATTTCAACTTCTGTTTTCGATTCCAAGCACTAAATCTGTGCGACAACTTTCTCAGAAAAATCATTACGCAAGTATATGGCAGAAAACACTTACATTTATGCACCCAAATCCACCCTAAATCTGTTCAAAATCTAGAAATTGTCAGACCCAATCCCTAATATGGGCTGTGGATCAAGATCAATTGAATCCATATGTGGCCTATGAGGGATATGTAGTTCGAGTCCCTCACAACCCACTTACGTAGATATACGAACCTCAAACCAAAAAAATTCGCAAGTAAATTGCACCATTGAATAAATAAAGGATTAAATCTCTACTTAGTAAAATCTACAATTATCGAAACTGGAAGACCATCGGCTCTCATGTCATTTGGCGGACATCTAAGAACTGGCATGCAGAGATCAGGAAATTCATCCACTGAATACTCTCCAGAAGGCAAAGTAAAATGCCAGAATTTGATGAAACTACAAAACCTAAGGTCAGAACTTTGAATCAGCTCGTCCAGTAATTTTTTTGTCGGGAACCATAGATGCGAATTGCCGTCCTGACGATGCTTTACCAAAGTTTCCTCGTTGTTGACATCGTAATATGCTGTCGAACCGGTCAAAGGGTCTGCAATAACTTGACCCTCATAATTATAAATTGACCGCTTCTTCAAAACAATAGAATTATAGTCAGGAACGGAAAGCCTGAAAATTCCTTCATTCGTTAATACTCGAAATATTTCGTTAAAAACTTTTGGCAATTTATCTAATTCTATATGCTCTAGAACATCCTCTGCCTGAATCTTGCTCACGCTGCTAGAACTAAAGGGTAAACGACCCTTGGAAATATCACACTTAATCTCATAAAGATGGCTAGGTTTCAGCGAAAGACCAATAAATCCTCCGATACATCTTTGTGATTGGCTTTTTCCTATACTTCCAAAATAGAGATTAGGATTTCTCTTTGACCAAAAAAAGGTTTTGAGAAATGAAAGCGGAATATTAAAGTATTGAGATAAAATCATAACTAAATAATTCTTGCCTGCCTTGACATTCATTAAATTATTCTCCGCTTCAAGAATCCGGATGAGCCGTCTAGAATCGAAACGATAACATAGGAATTCCTAGTTTGGAACAGATTTGCCAACTCTATGAGCAAGTGAAAAGGACAATTTGCACAAACTTGAGAGGTTGTAGGTACTTATGTTCGATATCCCAGAAATCTAATTCTTCAGTCGAGAAAGTTTTGTTTGAGAATAAATCCCTCCTCTGGAAACATCTAAGATATCGGAACAGAGATTTGAAATGACGTGCGGCGATGCTCTATTTTAAGAGTTAGGTTAACTGCTGCACTAGCAATTATTTAGTGCAATCTATTATAAAGAGTTGAAATTAAAGATTTAATTTCAATCTACGCCCGCCTGAAATACTTATATAATAAAATTACATTAATCTAGAGTCTAAAGATGTTCTCTCCAATAATTACGTATGTCAGTGCTCTGTGTAGTGCAGATCATTTACTTAGTTAGGATGAACATTAACAGTCGCCTCCATGTCAAGAAGCCGAATTTTGCATTCTTTTATTAATTAATCCTTTTAAGATGCCGAAAAATAAGCGAAAATCTCATGGCATTTATAAGAATAATAAATATAGTTGGTACAAATGTGACCATTTTGGAAAATTCTATTTATAAATGATGAGGCATTGCTTCCACAATTATCATTTTTTGAAAACCATCGACAACTTTAATTTTGACTAAGCAAAATAATCAGTTGATACTAATTCCAAACCAATTTTCTAAATTACTATTAAGCGATTTGACCCAGGCACTCGGGGTGTACTCCGAGTCGAACTTAAATCTAGAATGAATGGAGAGTTCCCTGCGATTGACTACTACGTAATTAATTGCACTATCAAAATGTGGTTTTGCTTTGTTTCCAATGAATAAGTCGTAAGGAATAATAAGTTTTTCGTCTTGCTCACCGTAGTAACCAGGGCGATTTACTTGAATTATGGGTAACCCCGCTCTACGAAACTCCATTTCAGTTAGTGGGGAACCTTCACTCCAAATACTAGGAATTATTGCGCCCAAGTAAGTTGGCAATTTCTTAACAACTTCACTCCTTGGCAAGGAGCCAAGAATCTTGATGTTCGGCTGATTTCTAATCAATTCTTCAAGCTTGCTTCTGAATGGACCGTCTCCGATAATCTCAAGGTAAAAGTTATCCGGCCAGTTTTCAACTAACTTACCAAAGCCCTTTTCCTCCACTAAGCGGCCAACTGCCACCCATTTTGAAGTTGATTCAGGAAGTCTAAATCTAACCATCGCATCTTTTTGGTTCTCGACGAAGTTTGGAATAGTGGCAATGTCCTCTTTTGGAATTCCACTTTTTTCAAGGATTAAAGATATAGAATTTGAAACTGATACGTACTTTACCAATTTAGAAACTTTTGGCCCATGAGATTTTTCTCTAAGTTGCTTGATAACTAAAGGTAACGTTGCAATTTTTGATTTTCTGTAGCAAGAATACTTGATTGCCTGCAATGGACTTTTTGTAATACACAATTGACATGGGCGTGCTTGCCTAAAAAAATTTCCACTCGCACAATAATTCCTAAAATTGTGATGGTATAAAAGTGTGGGAATAGCAACTTTCCTTAACCATCTTGTGCCGAAGTTTGGAAATAAATTATGGACGACTACTAGATCCGGCTTAAAATCTTTTATATTTTTGAGAGGACTTTCACCATATCCACTTGCAACTCTAATTGCTGCCTGAATCTTACTGACAAAAGTCATACCGCTCGGAACATACTTCTGATTAACAAGTCTCACCTCTACCTCTGCAAGGCTCTTCAAGAAATCCGTTTGCATGTCAACGACATTGTTCTCTCCGCTCAATTCTAAATTCTGGTAAACGCTATGGACAATCATGATACGAAATGTCATTAATCTCCCCATAGGTAGTAAAAACCCACAATACGCCCGATTTACGAGCACGCACAATTCAGGTGATCCTTCGAAACGCTTCTATACTATCGTAACTATGGTAGATCAATCAAAAGAACCACTCAAGATTTGCATCGCTATCCCAACCATTGGGAAAAGTCCCTATCTCGCGAGTCTCCTTAATGATTTAGAAAACCAAGTCCGAAAAACGAATCTCCTTTCATTCGGAGAAATAAAACTGGTGGTTATCGACAACCGACCTAATCATGTTACGAAGCAAATAGTACAGAAGAATGGGGCATTTTCCTACATTGAAGAATTTGAAAGGGGATATGTTGCTGCGCGAAATAGAATTCTTGAAGAATCACAAGGGAATGATTTTTTAGTCATGATAGATGACGACATGCGACTGTCAGAGAAATGGTTAGACGGAGTATTGAATTCGATACATTCAAGTGAGGCAGAAATCTATTCGAGTGACGTCTTTCCTGACAATGTTTGGTCAATTCCCTCTTCATTAAGAGGATTTTTTGTTCGTCCGTCGCGAGCAGTAGGAGTAACCATACCAAACTTTGGAAGTGGCAATGTAATTCTTGACTTGAACTTTATTAAAAAACACTCAATTTCTTTTGATCCCAAATTTAATGATCATGGAGGAGAAGATATAGATTTTTTCTTTCGCATGTCATCTTATGGAGCTCGGGCGAAATGGAATTTTGATTTTCCCGTCTATGAGAATCATATTTCTTCACAGTTAACTTTTGCAGCAATTTCGAGCCGAGAAGTAAGGAATGCCAAGAATTATGAGAGGTACAAGTCGAACCATTCTTTTGTGTACAAGTTGTACTTGATCGCTCATTTCATCGAAATCGTATTTTTTGATTGGGCATCCATTAAATTGGCTGTTTCAAGTTCAGAGAAATTCACAACAAAAATTCGGATATACCTTCACCATAAAACGATCTCTATCTTTAAAATTTTTTCCCGTTTAGCCGTTGTATTCCAAAGACATTAAATTGAAAACATCCAAAATGAATCGAAAGCTCAGTTTTTTTTGGAGTACTGTCAAGCCTTTTACAATCCATGCTTTCGCTCAGGTTCTCGCCCTATTTGGAAGTGTTATCCGAATTCCCCTGATTCTAGTGGGTATATCAGAGCTAGATTTCGCTGCAGTATTGATTTGTCTCCAATTCTTAGGATTGTCTGGGTTAATTTTCGGCGGGTCTCGGCTTCTGGCGAGGAATCCTCCTGAAAGGTTTTTGTCCGATGTGTCGACGGTCGAGGTACACCATCTAACGAAAGAAATCCTCAGCTGGAGCGGATGGCTTTTCTGCCTGGGCTGTCTTAATGCTCAATTGTTCTTATTGGTTTTTTCACCCGCAAATGATTCTGGCGGGATCCTTTCGATCACTGTTACGGTCCTCTCAAGTTTGCTTTTTGGACTCAGTTCTTATCTCGGAACATTGACGGGAATCTTGGATCGACAGAATGAATATAACGGTGTGGCATTGTCTGATGTATTTTCAACAATTTTGATGATTCCCTTGACATACCTTGCGATGATTTTAAATGCTGGTGCCTGGGCGTACTTGGCTATAGGTTCACTTACTTTGTTCAACTCTGGCGCTTACGCAATGATAAAACTTCGAAAAGAGGGAATTTTTCACAGGATTAGCTTCAAAACTAGTTCAAGTTACACAAAATCTATAGCAGGAAGAATGGGTCAAGGGCTCGGCGCTTTCCTATCAAATAATTTTGATCTTCTCATAATCGGGAGGTTAGGTAATCAACTTGATGCAATCGACTATAGCGCAACTTCAAGAATTAATTTAGCTGTAGACCTTCCGAGTGCCGCAAATGCACCCAGACAGTGGTTCGAAATTTCCAAATTAGAGGAAAAAGAAAAGGATTTTACTCCAAGAATTAATAAAATTAATGCCAGATTTGCATTTAGCAACCTTATGTTCATATTGCCTATTGCAGTTATTCTAAATATATTTTATCCACGATATATGCACATTTTGCTGGGAGACGACTACGATGTTGATTTTTTACTGTTGTGGGCTATTTTGTTATCAAGAATTTTCTACACAACTTATTCGACACTCTACTTATCACTGAGCCTTGCATCTAGAGTAAAAATCTTTACCCGTCTTGGCATCTACATTGGATTTCTGAATGTGATAAGCTCTTGCTTGTTTATGAAATCATTCCCATTAATAGGTCCAGCTCTAGGCACCGCCCTTGCCTCGACTGTTGGTATAGGCGTGATAGTTTTAAAAAACAGTAGAGAACCAAAAACCAAGGCTTCGCTATGACGGACATATTCCATCCGTCCCGTATAGTTGTGGTGCGCGATAGAACCCTCAGGCTTGGGATTATGGTCTTATTCTCAGGAGCCTTCTATCCATATATATTAGCTTCTATCGGGGATATCAATCAGAATGAGAATTCGCTCCGATTGCAAATTTTGTTTTCACTCGTGTATCTCTCTTGCTTGCTAATCGCGTTTTCTGATTATTTAAATAATCGGGATATAGAATATGCGCGGCACAAGTTATCAATTTTTTTTGCGGCCTTTTTAGTATTATCTTCAGCCTGGAGCTTTGACCCGGTCGTGACCTTCAGAAATGGAGTTGCATATTTCGGGACAATTCTTCTCGCAATTATTTTACGTGCGAAGTCTCGGGATTTAAACCATCTACTAATTGACCTACTTAGGGCACTTAGAATTGGAGCCGTTTCCAGCATCACACTTGTGCTCTTTTCTCCAAACTACCGAGGCGAAGGTGGACAAGGTTTTGCGGGAGTGTACGTGCACAAGAATAGTTTCGGTGCCGCTATGTCTCTGGGAATACTACTTTCACTATATTTCATGATATGTAGAAAATCACGTTTTTCCATAATGTGGTTCACCCTGTTTCTTGTTGCACTGTACTTGAGTAATTCGTCGACGGCTCAAATGACAGCCGTCATTGGATCTTTATTTGTTTTCTTAACAACCACTCTTCAACGGAGTATGACAAGAAATCGCCTAGTCATTATTTCAACATTTGTTTTATTAGTTATAATGATGTTTTTAATCTTATTGGCAAAGAATATAACAATTAACAATGTAACGCTTACAACAACTGGCAAAGATGCCACGTTCACGGGTAGAACTAAGATTTGGGAAGTGGCAATAAATGCTCTATCTGGGGACCAATTCCTTCTAGGGTATGGCTATAACTCTTTCTGGTTTTCGCCTAAATCTCGAAGTTTGAATCAATATTTAGTGGGATTTAAGAACTATAATACTCACAATGGCTTTCTTGAGATTATGTTAAGTGTGGGAGTAATCGGTCTACTTCTATTTCTAGTGATCCTTTTCAAAAATGTTATCGAATCAATGAAGAATGAAAACTTCGTAATCGTCCTCCCTTTGACTATTTGGTTTTTGGTATCGAACCTCACTGAGTCACTTTTTATAATACAAAACTCTTTGCTACCCATGTTATTAGTATTTCTAAAGCCGGATAAAAAAGGGGGCATCAAAATCAGTGAATAGAAATGTTCTGATTATTCAACCTAGAATTCCTCAGTTTCGTGTGGATTATTTCAATGGACTAATTCCGTTGATGCAAAGCAAGGGACTTGATCTGAAGATTGCTATACCAAGCCAGATAGATGATCCTCGAATGGACGAAAGATCCGATCTAGTTCCCCACTTACCCTGCAGGAGAATTAGACTGGGCGTTGGCCGGTTTCGGTTTGACATTATGAAAATGAATCTGAAAAGTAGCAACCCAGATTTAATAATTATAGAACATGCTATGCGGACTTTTTTGATTTTCATTTATCTAAAGGTAAAAGGTTATGACACTGCACTTTGGGGGCATGGAATTAATTACACGAGTAGTGAGTCTCTAGTTGCGCGGCGAATAAAACAATGGGTTGCTCGAAAAGCGTGTCACTACTTCGTCTATACCGAAGGTGGAAGGCGCGCCCTTTTAAAACAAGGACTGCAAAACTCTAAAATTCATGTAATGAATAACACAATATCCAACCCATTTCTCGTGCCACAAGTGAAGCCTTTTATATCAGTTCAAAAAATGAAGAACGAGTTCATTAGACAGCATAATCTAAGAAATAAGCAAGTGTTCGTTTTTATTGGAGGAATTGATAAAAGCAAGCGTCTCGACTTCCTGCTCGAGTCATTTAATGTAGTTTCAAATCTACATCCGAGTGCAGTTTTGCTTTTATTTGGGGACGGACCTGATCGATCCAGATTGGAAAGGTGCAACACATCAAGCAAAATTTTGTTTCTCGGTGCTGCCACCGTTGAAACAAAGCGAATTCTAGCTGAGATCGCGACTTGCATTTTGATGCCTGGACGAGTTGGGCTGATAGCTATAGATTCATTTCAAATGGGTCTACCAATAATATCGACAAATTTCGATTTCCACGCTCCCGAATTTGAATATTTGATAAGCGGACATAATTCTTTGATTTCAGAAAATAACATTCAAGCTTACGTTAAGGCCATCAACAAATACCTAGAAGACCCAAGTTTGCAAATCCAACTTAAACTGGGCGCACGCGAGTCTGAACGATTCTACAGTCTACATAATATGCAACATGGCTTTGTTAATAAAGTTCTTGAAATATTGAACGAAAGTGGGGTGGTGAAAAATGTCAATTGAAAAAATGTATGCCTCTTTTAATGGAATTAAAATTAGTCTTAAGAATTTTGACACCGTAGTGGATGAGATTTTGAACAATAAGATTCAATCACATCTACATCTCGCTGCTGCTTCAACAATTACTGAGGCAAGTCATGATTTGCAATTACAAGAAATCCTGAATCACGGAATAACCCTCTGCGATAGTAATCCACTCTCCAAATGGCTAAAATTTAAGGGGCAAAGTGTTCAACAGATACGTGGAACGGATCTACTCAGGGGCATATTGGCAAAATCCGGTGCCCAAAACAAACACTTTTTCCTTGGAGGGACTTCGAAAACAATGAAGACTTTGATCGAAAAAATTGAAGTCGAGTACCCATCTGCCTACATTTCTGGATTTTTCTCACCGCCTTTCGGGGAGCCTTCCGATGAAGAAGTTACACAGTGGGGACTCATGGTGAAACAGTCTGGAGCAAATATTCTGTGGATAGGACTAGGTTCACCTAAGCAAGATTTCGTTGCGCACCACATTTCAAAGGGAACTGTCACAACCGTGATTGCGGTTGGGGCTGCGTTCGATTTTTTGGCTGGTAGCGTAAGGGAGGCTCCCCGTTTCATTCAAGTAATAGGTTTCGAATGGTTTTTTCGTTTCCTATCGGAACCCAGAAGATTGTGGAGGCGTTACACTTTTGGTAATTGGAAATTCATTATGTTAATGATAAACGACCTTACAAATGATAAACGCGAATGAACTTTGCCGGATTCCACTTTTATTTGGAGTAGTGATGCGAAAACTCAAGATTACTAGGTTAAGCAGGCGCCAGATGCAGATCTTAGTGCTGATTGCCTTTCCAGACTCTAGTGCGGTTCTCATCGCTGCGCTTGTGGCTTACGCAACCAGATTTGGATTAGATGAAGTAAAATCAAATGAAATTGATTTATTCTTTAATATCAACTATCTGACTGCATTTATCCTGCTCAGTGTAGGTTGGGTTATCGCCTTAGCTCTTGCTGGAATTTATCGAAATCAAAACTCAACACTCACTGTTCTCAATTTACCTCTAATCTTACGGCCATCTATTTTCTATTTTTTATTAATTGGATTCACATCATTCATCTCAAAAGCTTCTTTTTCTAGAGTCGCTTTTTTATCTTTTTTTTCTTTTGGACTAGTTTTAATTATCACTTTAAGAATTGCTATCTTTTATACAATTATTAGACCGATGATTTACAATAAAGTCGTCTCATCAAAGGTTTTACTTATTGGCTTGACAAAAAATGACCTATCTCGACATTCTGAGTGGCTTACGTCTAATCCAAAATTAGGCTTTCTTATTGTTGGTAAATTGCAATGTAATAACATTGATTATAAATGGATTTCAGATTTTGACTTAAGGTTACAGGTTAGTGGTGCCAAAGAGGTTCTCCTTCTACCTGGAATGGATGCAAAGGAAAACTTCTCCAAGTTTATTCACTATTTAGAGGACCTTGGGGTGCACGTAAATTGGATACCTCACGATTCTGGTAACATCGGCTATTGGCAATCACCAAAATCTCAATCTGGGCTTCCATTTTTAACATTTGAAGAATCTAAATTAACTTTCGGTCAAAGAACCGCAAAAAGGGTTTTTGACGTAATTTTCAGTGTTGTTGCATTGATAGCAATAAGTCCTCTTTTAATCATTATCTGTACACTTATTTTAATTGATGATGGGAGACCTGTTTTCTATTCACAGCAACGAATAGGCAAAGGCGGCAAAAGTTTCAAGTTCTTAAAATTTAGATCAATGGTAAGGGATGCCGATACTCTTGTTTTAAGTGTGGAGAACAATTTGGGCAAAGATCACGTGCTTTTCAAGAACCGAAAGGATCCTAGAATCACAAGCGTCGGTAGAATCCTGCGTAAATACTCTCTGGATGAGCTACCACAATTCTTAAATGTATTGAACAACACTATGTCCGTGGTAGGCCCACGACCTGCATTACCTCGAGAAGTCAGCATCTACGATTCGATTTACGAGAGGCGTCTCATAGCTAAACCGGGAATCACGGGACCATGGCAGATAAGTGGTAGATCTGATTTAGACCTACAGACTTCAGTTGCCTTAGATTTGAACTACTTATCAAATTGGACCATGTCTAAAGATATAGGCATAATCCTTGGAACGATTTCTGCCGTCATCAAAGGTAAAGGTGCTTACTAACATTTGACGCTGCTCAAGTTCCTAGCACGATATTCTTGAAACATGAATTGAATCGCAAGCAGCCAGAATAGAGTCAGCCAATAGGGTAGATCGCGTTAATCTTGGGGCAGATATTTGAATTACTGGTATTTCCTCGGCTAGTTCACGAATTTTGTCACGAAGAGAATCACTGATTAAGTGCCTTTCGGGAACTGAAAATTCTTTATATGGAGTGAAGATTACATTCTTTGACGCATCACTCGAACTAAAGGGGGTCGCCTCGGAGGGATCATACTCAATCACTGAAAAATTCTGTGAGAAATCCTTCGCACATGGTGACCTTAGGTCAAGATCAATTATTGCAGAATTTTGTACGCTTTTTTCGAATAAAGCGTGGGCAAAGGCCATTCCGGTATCCGACGGAGAATTCGGGATGTTAGTGATTATGCGAGATGGCTTCAAGTCTGGCAACTGATAGGAAACAGTTCGTAAAGTTCCAAGTACGATTTTTGCAATCTCTATTTTCAACTCGTTCAGATTAAATCCCAATGGATCTACTGCGACGAATGAGTCATCAAACACGGAATCGGTGATAGAGATCCACTTCCCCTCGTAACCTATGTGGTTTAGGTACCGGTAGTGCTTTCGTTCCGCCAAAACTACCAGGTCTGCATCCAAAATTTCTTCCCTAAGGCGTGAAACTGAATCTGAATTTTTTTTAAGTTGACCGAGTTGCCAATCTTCGGCTATTTGTTTTACGCTGGATGGTATTTCGGTTTCATCATCTGCCTCTAGTCCAGCAGATTTGACGGAAATTTTTGGCAAAGATTTTGAAAGGATCGCCTCAATAATGGGGGAACGGACTAAATTTCGCTGACATAGGACGAATACATTCAAGATAAGTTTCTCCGATTCAAAAATTTATAGAAAATCTCGGCGGTACGAAAACGTACGAGACTATGGGATTTCGTTCCTCAAGCAGCGAATTGTGTACACCTACTGATGATCATACTTTTTAATCTCGCGCCTTAGTTCTTCTTTAAATCGCTTACCTGCCACCCTTTCAAAGAATTCCTCACGTTCAATTCGGTATTCTTCCTCTACCGTTGGAGCGTACTCAGATGAGAAAGCTGCCTCTGTTTTTAATCCATAACCAGGCGCGTAGGCGTACTTGTAACCATAATTGTAGCCACCAGATTTCTCTGGGATTTTATTAAGCACAACACCAAGAATTCTTCCGCTGACAGATTCCACCGCTGCGCGGCATCCCTGAAATTGTGGCTTCTTCGTTTTTCCAGCATGAACAACAAGAATTACGCCATCTACTTGTGATGCTATAACGGCAGCATCGGTAACCGGAAGAAGTGGAGGCGTGTCAAAAACGACATAATCATATCGGCTACGTAAAACGCCTAATAGTTCGGCCATCTTTGGACTTCCAAGGAGTTCAGAGGGGTTTCCAGGCACCGGTCCGGACGTCATGATATCCAGTCGTGTTTCCTCGAAATTCTGAATTGCGTCTCTCAGAGTTACTAGCGAAATTCTCTTTTTGTGATTTAAAATAGTACTCAATCCTGATTCTGCATTTTCCAGATTCAGATAACTGTTTACTTTAGGGCGACGCATATCACCTTCGACAAGCAAAACTCGTTGGCCTCCCTGTGCCATAGAAATCGAAAGATTTATCGCCGTGGTTGACTTTCCTTCGCCAGGTAGAGCTGACGTTACAGCGATTACCTTGGCTGGAATGTTCGGAACTATATACTTCACATTGGTTCTTAAAGTACGAAATGACTCAGTTCTGGCCGCATACCTTCCCAAATCCGTAATCAAAGGTTTCTCGTCCGCTGCGGAATCAAACCCAATTGCACTTAGTAGCGGAAGTCCGCTCAAATCATCTTCATTTTTTATCGACATATCCAACACTTTTCGAATTCCAGATAGCATCAAACCAAGTGCAAATCCAAAAATAATACCTAGAAAGTAATTAACTTTTACTCTAGGAGTGAATGGGGCTTCGGCTGGAACCGCACGCCTAACGATCGAAATCTTGACGGGCGCATCAAGATCAATTGATCGCATTTCCAAATCTGATGCAACAACCTTGAATTGTCTAGCGATCTCGTTAGCAATTTCTGCCGCTCGTGAAGGACTCGAATCAGTTACGGATATTGAAATAAGCACCGTATCGAGCGGAGCGGAAGCGGAAACTCGTTTGGATAAATCCTGCGCAGAAATATCCAATCTAAGTGCCTCAATTACGGCACTTAGAGTTAGCGGGCTATTGACTATCTGGGCATAAGATTTAACTCTTTGCTGGGAAAATGATGAACCGGTTGCTAGGGATGCAATATCAAGCGAATTTGCAGGTGTTGAAACAAACACTTGAGATTCGGATTTGTACATAGGTGTAGCCGTGTAAGTTGTGGCAATGGATACTGCTAAACCAAGGAAAACACTTGACATAATAAGAACTTTGTTTTGTACGATAAGACGCCAAAACATAAGTACTTCCATTGTCGCCTCTATTCCACATGAAACATATATTGTGCTAAATATACCTTTGTAGATCAGGACAACTTTAGGATAGTTAGTTCTCTTTGGCGAGATTTCCTGAAGACAATTCCCAGCGCTTGAGGTAAAAACCGATCAGGGGCTCGCCGGTAAGGTTACTTCGGTACTTTTGTTGATCTGTACCGCTGGACGTAGATGCTACAACTAAATCTTGGTACGATAGTGACGTTTTCACGTTCATAGGGGAAAAGGTGGCCGAAGATTTTAAGATTCGCGTTCTGATTGTTGAAGACGAAGAATTCACTTTAACCCTCCTAAGCGAAATCCTCGAAGGATCCGATTTTAATGTCGAAATCACAGATAGCGTATCAGGAGCGATCGACAAGGTTGATTTATTTGATCCTCATGTGGTAGTGACGGACCTCAATTTGGGAATCAATAAACCCAGCGGTGCAGATCTGCTCCAACACTTAGAAAAGAATCATCCGTGGATCGGCAAAGTGGTGATTACGTCGCACTCCGCCCCCCATTTAGCTATTCCAAGTGGCGTTCAGATTCCGGATGGCGTGACGTACTTGGTCAAGTCTGAGTTGGGATCTATTTCTGAACTTATCGCAGCTGTGGAGAGTTCCATATCAAAATCGAGCGCGGGAGTTTCAAAGCCGATCCTCGAAAATGATCGAATTGTTATTAGCTCAACTCAAGGTGAGATTCTGCTTCTATTGGCTGAGGGATATACAAATTGCGCGATTGCACGGAAGAGGGGAACTTCTCTGCGTGCAGCTGAGACGCTGATTCAAAGAACTTTTGCAAGCTTGGGTATTAAAGCAGATGAAGATTTCAATCCCAGAGTTTTGGCCGTGCGCATGTGGCAGCAAGGTAAAGTAGTTGTTAAGTGAGAGAAGCGTACGAGAGATTTAAGGTTGCTTCGACAGGTCGTTGGGCCGTATCTGTCCGTACTTATATTTTAACTGTTCCATTTGCCCTTTTGGTGAATGTAGAACGCGAGAACCTTTTAAACCCCGGCGATGTTTCAAGAAGCATCGCTATTTGTATGGTGGGTGAACTAGTCAGTTGGCTCTATCTCTTTATTGCACAGGCAACGCTTTTAAAGCACCGCCGGGTACGTCAGCAGAGACTTTCAACCTGCATCTTCGTTTGGTTTAGCGCCGGTGCGGTGAAGAGCTTAGGTTTTGTCACCTATTCGGTATGGGTCTTCGAACTTGAACCGGACTTAGCTTTGAGAACTGTTTTACCGGCACTATTTACTGGGATATCTAGCGCGATATTGGCATTCTACTTTGGCACAATTGATCGCAAGCGGATCGAAAATACCGCCCTGACAGCCGTTGATGGGTATCTCCTAGATGATAGGGATAGATTGCTTGAAGAGGGCGAAGGAGCGCGCCTAGAGGCACTTGGATCTCTAAAGCAGAACTTCGAGGATGAAATTAAGACTTTACGGGAGATAGTTTTCAATCTAAAAAATGAAGTACAAGAGACCAGCGATAAAGATAAATTACGAAAAATTCTACGCCTTACTTCAGAAATGCTTGCCCGAATCAGCAGCGAATCCGAGAATCTCGCTGAACGCACAATCGGTAAGAGGGCGTCTGATCAAAGCGCTGAAAGAAGGCCCATCGGGTTTGGACTTGAACCCAAAGTAATTTCAGTGCGTATCTCTGCGATTGCAATTACTCTAGGGATGCTTTCAGGTCAGTTAACTCGAAATGGCGTAAATGGGGTCCAGTCAGGCTTACTGGGAACTGCGCTCTTGGTGCTAACTCTCTTTCTGATGAGGAGAATTAGTAAGAGATTTACTGGCCTCAAACTCCGATTCATAATTGCTGCTTCATACCCGCTTATATTCATCTTGCAGGCTTTCTATGTAAACAGTATTTCACCACTCTTTTTTGAACTATCAAACCCTTATATGCCTTTGTATTCTGCAATGAAAACTATCTACGGCTACTACATAGCTTCAATGATAGCTGGCTTGCTAATTGATCAAACGAATCAACTCTCACAGTCGGTGTCTACTCATGCTCAATTAGTATCTGAACTAAGAGAGCTAAATCATGAGCAGAGGCTTCTACGAGCCCACGTAGCGACCACGAGATATGGAACTGTTAAAGGAAAAATCGCCGGTGTTTCGATGGCGCTTCAGCTAGTGGCCAGCGAATCAACGAAAAATGCAACGATAAATTTACAAAACAAATTACTCACGGATGCAATTAACTTACTGAGTGAGGCCAATGAGGAAATCACGAAGATGGATTTAGGGTAACGCGATGGCTAAGAGTCGATTTCAGGAAAAAACTGAGAATCTGTTGAACTTGCTTCCAAAAAAACTCATTACTAAAGAAGTTTATTTAGCCACACTTCCTGTAACCGTCTTTGTCACCGTCTTCATTATCCCCCTAGAGATAAAACGACCGATCGAATATGTATATTGGCTGGCAATCGGGCTCTCGGGTCATTTGGCGATGCTCCCATTTGTAATATACGGAAGGGATCGACAACTTTTGAAAGAGCAGGTCCCCCTGCTTTTGGCAATGGGCTTTGTACGCGGACTCGTTGTTTGGCTAGTGCAGCCACTTTTTGGATTTGAAGACCAGTACACAATCCTGGTTCGCGCAGCTAATTCAGCGCTATTCGTGTTCTATATGTTTCAGCTCCTTGCGATAATTTATGAATTTAACTACGGATTACAAAGAGAGATATCAAGAATTCTTGAGCAAATGGCGCGCAAGAAACAGCAGTTAGATCTGAGGGTTCCGATTGCTCACGATAATGAATTGCTACAGCACGTAGTCAAACTACAAGATAAGATCTCACTAGAGATTTCAAAAAAACCAATTTCTTCTGGTGTAATTGAAAGTACCAAATCCATAGATAACCTTGTTCGTGAGCACATTCGACCACTAAGTAAATCAAAGTGGAAGGATGGCGAAGTAAAGTGGGTGAAATTGGGATTCTTTCATGTTTTACGAAGAACGATGACTTTAAGTCCTATACCGATATTCGAAATCTACTTATTTACCCTTCCACTGGCGCTCGTTAATCAAATTAGCCGATACAACTTTTCAACGTTGGTGATAACACAATCTATTTGGCTAGTAAATTTACTCATTCTAGTAAAATTCATCAAATTTCTTTTTCCATCTTATAAAGATAAATATTTTAAACAAAATGTGGCACTAGTCTTTACCGCGAGCTTAATTAGTGTGCCAGTGATCTACTTTACAAATGGGCTTCTTCCGGCTGATCTGATAAATTCGCAGAATACGATATTCAGTCACATTTACTCATCATTGATGATTGCAGTTATTCTTTGTGCATCAACTCTGTTAGTTTCTTTAAGCATAGATCAAGAAAAAGCCCTATCTTTTCTAGAAAATCAGTTAGACAGAAACGAACTAACGTCTCACCTTGAATCAAGAGTTCAATCCATTCGTGATTCGGAATATTCGAAGTATTTACACAATGAAGTACAGTCCCAACTCCTAGCTTGCAAATTACTGCTGTTGAAATCGGTTGAATCAGATTCTCAAATGTTTCCCCCAGAGGTTTTGACCCAGATTATTTCCCGGCTCGAAAAAATTAAACAAGTGCCAATTCGAGAGATACGGCTAACCCCTAGCGAACGTATGAAAGAACTCGTCTATTCCTGGCGAGGCATCGCTGAAATACATTTAGAACTTCCAGAGCGTTTTGATGAGATCGCGTCAAATAGTGTTGAGATCTGCCAACTAATAGAAGAGGCGGTAATTAACTCGATTCGACATGGTCAAGCAAAGATGGTCGAAATTTCTGTCTCACTCCTAGATGACCAAATAATTGGAATTATTTTCGATGATGGAAATTTTGTAGAGACTAAGAACGGCGGTGGACTTGGAACGATTCTATTCGATAGCTTCACAAAGTACTGGGAGATAAAATCGGAGGGTAAGGGAACTACTTTGAGATTTTCTCTTGAGATGCCTTCTTTAGATATAGCTGGAAAATAACTAGAGCAGAGATAGCTCCGAAAGAATTTAGGAGAAAATCTCTGAGTGAACTAACTCTTCCAGGAATAACACTTTGTAGTAGCTCGGCGCCCGCAGAAAGAACTATACAAATAATCAAGGACAAGGTTGATTTTGATTTACCAAATAGGTAGATCAGGATAAAGAACAAGGGAAATAGAAGAAGAAAGTTTCCGATAACTTCGAATGTTCCTGATAGGTAGAGAAACTCTTGCAGAAATCTTATTAATAGATTATAGGCTTCCAACTGGTCTTTTGGGATTTTTCTTGGAAACACCATTGAAAGTAAGTAAATGGTTATGTAGAAGATTGACCCTATTTTTTGCGCCATCTTCCAATTCACTCTCGTTACTTTACACCATTAACTGTATGCTTTCTAAAAGCATTTTTTAGGAGGTTGAAATGGAGAAAAGATTAATCCTTCTCTGGATTAGGCGCATTTCGATCGTGTCTCTAATTAGCTTTATAGTTTTTTCGCTGGTAATTGGGTTTCGATTAAAGGCTAATGTTGAAGATCTTGCTGATCAATTGAGATCTGGTGCATCTACTGAATTAACTACGCAGAGCGCCAACAACTTGGGGGAAAGCGTAGATCTAATACTGTCAGTTGCCGCCTTACCAGTGATAAAACAAACCTTTAACTTGCTGGATTTAGACTTCACTAAGATCAGAGATGAGATAAAGACTGTTATAGCCTCAGCCCCTCAGTTGGCTGGCGATGATCGGCCAAAAAGATATCTTGTGGCATTCCAAAATAGCGCTGAAGCTCGCGGAACTGGTGGAATTTTAGGTGCATATGCATTGGTGGAGTTTTATAAAGGTTCGCTAAAGGTTGTTAAAACTGGATCTAACGAGCCTTTGTATGGAATTTCACTTAAGAAGATTCCGGTTGATGTTCCGGATGAGTTTAGAAAACTATACGGTGAGAACCCAGCAATCATTCAGAATTCAAACCTATCGCCTCACTTTCCCTATGGTGCCGAAATTTGGCTTGAGCTCTGGAGAGAAGAGTTTGGAGAATCACTTGATGGTGTAATTGCAGTGGACCCAACTGCGCTCAGTTTTATGCTGCGGTCAACAGGTCCAATTCTTTTGGCTTCTGGCGAAGAGATAAACTCAGAAAATGTTGTAGCCGATACTTTAAAAGATGCGTATAAACGATTTGAGTTCGATAACATGGAACGCAAACAGTACTTGGTCGAGATAATGAATGCGGCAGTTAAGAAAATAAACTCTGGAAATTATTCCAAATTAAAGATGGCTCAAGCAATTCGAGATGGCATTATTGCAAATAGAATTTTACTTTACTCCACAGATAGACAAGCTCAGGCAAATTTGAGCAAGGTTCGTTTAGGTGGATTTATGTCGCTCGAAGCTAACAACGAATACAGGGCCGTAATTCAAAATATTGATGCCGGAAAACTTGATTATTATCTGGATAGAGAAGTAACAATTGAAAGCAAGTCCTGCAATAGATTGAAAGAGACTCAGGTTCGTGTGAGAGTGACAAATACTTTGCAAACGGGTGCGGGACTTTCTGCCTATGTTTTAACTAGAGCGGATAAAGGGAAACCCGAATCGCTGATTGCTGGCTCGCATAGATTTAAAGTCTTTATATACGGCCCCACTAATTCAAAGCTCCTAAGTGTTTCGCGTGAAAACCGAATAGCCAACTTGGGAGGCGCATCGACTGAACGAAAACGACCAATTTATGTAGTCGATGTTGATCTGGCTCCGGGCGCTAGCGAAGAACTTTTAGCGAACTTTAGTGGCGGCGTCGGTAAGATCTCCTATGTAGATCAACCCCTTGTGCGCAAGACAAAGCTTGCGATTAAGGATCGCTGCTGAAAAGGTTAGGTTCAATGTCGAGCACGTTCAGGAACAAATACTTGGTGGTTAGTTACTCCATTGTTCTAGCCTTGCTCTTTGCCCAATTTCCTAGTACCGATGTCAAAGCGGCTTCAGTGTGTTTAGGGCCGGCAGCTTATCCTCCAGATTTGCCTGACTGTTTAGATCCGGTTGAAGAAGCGAATAAGCAGGCTGCTATAAAGGCAGCCGCAGATAAGGCAGCCGCAGAAGCAGCGGCGCTTAAAGCTGCACAAGAGAAAGCTGCAGCAGATGCGATAGCTGCACAGATTGCAGCGGGAAATATCGCCGCTGCTGCTGAGAAAGCTCGTCAGGCAGCAGTGGCCGCAGCTGAAGAAAAACGTTTAGCTGATTTGGCAAAGGCAAAAGCTGCGCAAGATTTATTGGATCAGCAAGAGGCTATTCGTTTAGCGAAAGAGAAGGCAGATGCTGCTGCAAAAAAGTTAGCTGATGAGCAAGCTGCGGCACAAGCCAAAATTGATGCTGCACTCGCTGCTGCTGAAGAACAGCGTAAAGAAACGCTTAAGAAACAAGCAGAAGCCGCCGCGGCGCAGGCTGCCTATGAGGCACAACGTGCCGCACTGGAACGAGAAATCGCAGCCAAAGCTGAGGCAAAACGTTTAGCAGATGAAGAAAATACTCGTAAGGCAAATGCAGCAGCCGCTGCGGAAAGTGCGCGCATCGCCGCAGCAGCAGAAGCAACAAAACGTGCTGAAGATGAAGCAAGAGCGAAAAAGGCTGCTGAAGATGCGGCAGCGGCGGCGACAGCATCAACAAGCGCTGCTGCGGATGCAAAATCTGCCTACATTGCCGCAGGTGGCAGCGCATCTTTGAAATCTAGAAATTTCATACTTACTACTGATGAAGCCGAATTAAGCGCTGCTTTGGATTTTCCAATTGCCTTCATTACTGATGCTGAATTAGCCGCGCTAAGAACTGCCTGGCAGAACGCCGAGAAGAAAAAAGCAGATGATGCCGCCGCGCTTGCTGCTGCTCAAAAAGCGCAAGCAGATGCCGAGGCTGCCGCAAAGAAAGCCGAAGATGATCGCAAAGCAGCCCTAGCAGCTGAAGCAACCGCAAAGAAGGCTGCTGAAGAAGCTGCCGCTGCGAAGGCGATTGCAGATGCGGCGAAGAAGGCGGCAGATGATGCACAAGCTGCTGCAGCCAAGGTTGCCGAGGATGCACGCAAAGTTGCCGAAGCTGCGGCTGCCGAAAAAGCACGCTTAGATAAAGTTGCCGCAGATGAGGCAGCAGCAAAGTTAAAACTAGAAAATGATGCTAAAGCCGCAGCTACGCAATATTTACTTCGCCAAGCCGAACTTGCGGCAATAGAAGCTGCAAAACTTCTAGCCGATGCAGCCGCAACAGTTGCGAACTCCAAATCATCAGCGCTAGATAAAGCAGCCGATTCGCTCGAGTCTGTGGCATCAAGCGGAGCTGATTCGGCAGATGCGGCAAAGGCAGCACTTGAGTCACTTAATTATGCAAATAGCGCTTCCGCGGCTGCAGCAAAGGCTGCAGCTGATGCCGCAAAGGCGGCCGATGATGCTGCGAAGGCTGCAGCAAAGGCTCTTGCCGCCCAATTGGCCGCCGAGGAGGCTGCGCGTATTTCTGCAGAGCGTGCTGCTGAAGCCGCCCGAGCTGCGGCAGCCGCTGCCGCCTCTAATAATTCAAACCGTGCATCAAATTTACAGATCGCAGCCGCTGCAAGAGCTGCCGCCGAGGAAGCAGCGAAGAAAGCCGAACAGGAAAGGTTAGCCGCTGAGCAATCGGCGAAGGAGAAAGAGGAAGAAAATAAAAAAGCCCAAGAGGCGCAGGAATTACTAGATGGCTTAGCCGGGGATCAAAATAACGCCGTGGCTCAGGCCGAAGCGAAGAAACGAGAAGCCGAAGAATTAGCCGCTCGCGCAGCTGCCGAAGCAAAGGCTATGGATGAAAAGGTTGCTGCAACTATCGAGGCCGCAAAGCGAAAAGCGGAAGAAGAGATTGCAAAGATCAAAGATAAGCTCAAAGTGAGTAGCGCTGCCGCGAATAAGGCGGTCGCTAACTTCGACTCAAAAAATGAAAAGTCCATCGAACAGGTGAAGCAGGCCGAGAAAGTAGTTGAAGCAGCGCAACAGGTTGCAAAAGATCTACAGGCTAAGTTAACTGCCGCGCAAGCAGAGGTAGCTAAAGTTGAGAAAGTGTTGCTGCAAGAAACCAAAGTTTTAGAAGCCGCAGTAAATGAAAAGAAGGCTTTAGAGGCGAAGATAGATTCAACTTCTACCCAAGTTTCCAAGATGCAGGGAGCATACGAGAAGTTACGTATCGAGATCGGCAATATTCAAGAAGAATACTCAGCGGTTAAAGTAACTGCGCAAAAGGCTGTTGCGCTTGCCAATGAGAAGGCAAAGGTTGCGCAAGAGAGTAAGCGCGCCGCAGATAGCGCATTAGCCGCATACAACTCCGCCAAAAGGAACGGCTCTTTAAATTCAACAGAGAAACCCGCCACAGTAGAAAACGTCGAGGTGAAAGATGGCGCGAATCTATCTATGGCATCGGATCTTTCAGGTTTGAAGACGCTTGCTGATCAGGCTGCAGCCCGTTATGCGCGCGATAAGAAAGACGCCGAGAAAGCTGAAGCGGATGCCAGCAAAGCAAAGGCTGCGTTTGCCAAGATCCAAACAAAATTGGAAGAGGCAGTAAACGAAGCAAAGACTCTTCAGTCAAAGATACGATCTTCAAAGAAGGAGATCGAAAAATATCAAGATGAAGTCGCAGTTCTAAATACTGAAATTCTCAAAACCGAGAAGAAGATCTCTGCGAGTAAGAGCGCTCTGAATGACAAGAAGGTGCAACTAAATGCTGTCAAAATTAGCGCGCAGACCGCCCAGAACAAACTGGCTTTGGCCAAGCAAAAATTGATTTCGAGTCAGAAGGCACAGGCTGGTAATCAATCGGTCGCAGACGTTCTTGCCAATAACGTAGATGTTGTAGACCAGGCTAATAAAGATATTAATGCGATCGGTAATTCAATTGATGAAATCGCCAGCGAAGAAAAGGATGTAAGTTCATTCTCTCTTCAGCAGATTGCTATAGCGGTGGGGTCTCTAGTCGCGGTGACTCTTTTCATGACTCTAGTAGTCAGACGTAGACGCGGCCGTCCTTCTGTGGAAGTTACCAAAGACGATGTAGATGAGCTTGATTTCGATGCACTTCTGAAGAAGATTCGAATTGATAATTTAAACAAGGATATTGCGAAGACTACTCCCGCAATCAAAAAGGCTGCTCCAAGGAAGTCCCCTGCTAAACGCAACGCGGCAAAGAAGGCAACTCCCGCGAGAAAGAAGGCAGTAGCTGTCAAGAAGAGTTCCTCAAAAAAGAAAAATACTGCTCTTAAGAAGAGCGCAGCAACGAAAAAGATTAGCTAGCGCGCCTGATAGGGTCTGCTCTGCATTCAAACATTCGACCGTTTGAATGGGTTGTTAGCTCAGTTGGTAGAGCAGGTGACTCTTAATCACCGGGTCGGGGGTTCGAGTCCCTCACAACCCACTTAATTAAGCAAAATGGCTGAGGCATAACGCCCCAGCCATTTCCATTTCTGCCTTTAAATTAGAACAGATTAATCCCGCTGAATTTAAACTGGATCGCCTTGTCTTCACTTCTGTCATCCGGTGCATTGTGATCATTGGTTACAAATAGAACGCACTTGGTATGGATGCAATCGCCGTTCTCAAAGTACTTATCTACCTTTAACTTAAGAGTGCCCTTACCTGGGTTTGCACCCATCTTTATATCTGCAGGCACATTCGATATCCATAGCTTTGATGCATCAGCAGGATTGCAGGCAGTAGGCGCGGTTTCACCCTTTTTGATAGCCATACATTGTGAAATGTAGATTCCATTTGTCTTTGGAAGCCCTGAAACCTTGATTGTTACGATGCCATCTTTGGTTGAAATCTTCTTTGCATTCGTTACGGTCACCTTTGTTGCTGCTTCTGCAGACTGGGAACCCATGAACATCAAAATTGCGACAATCGCTAAAGTCTTTTTCATATTAGTTCTCTCCGTTACTTTTACGAGTATTCGGAATAACTTAACCGCGTCGAACATGACCTGCAGTCTGAAAAAGGTGATTTAAGCCTCAGTTCTTGGTTCTGTGAACTTTATGAGCGGCGGCTTGCGCCACAGGGCGAATAGTTAGCGAATCAATATTTACATGAGTCGGTAACATCACAGACCAGCGAATGCTTTCGGCAATATCTTCGGCCGTTAATGGAAAATCCACGCCTTCGTAAACTTTGGCTGCCTTAGTCGCATCTCCACTATTTCTCACCAATGCAAACTCTTCTGTTTTAACCATTCCTGGTGCGATTTCAGTTACGCGAATTGGTGTCCCGTTTAATTCAAGGCGCAAAGTGTTAGCAAGCGAACGCTCGGCAAACTTGGCGGCAACATAACTTCCGCCATTTTCGTATGCCACTTGGGCAGCCGTTGATGACATCACAACTATGTGGCCTTTGCCAGCTTTAATCATTGCCGGAGCTATCGCCTTGGTCATTCGCACAGAACCAACAACATTTACATCAAAACTCTTCTTCCAAATTTCAGGATCAGAATCTAGAACAGGAGCAGCATCAAAGGCTCCTCCAGCATTGTTTACTAAGACATCAACGCTTCGCCCATTGAGTTGCTTTACTAAAGCGTCCACGCTCTTCTGATCGGTTACATCGAGTTGGCAGATCTCAATCGAGCTGTTCTTCACCAATAGTTCTTGTAAACGATCTACACGCCGCGCAGCAGCGATTACGTGATAACCGTTATCGGCTAACAAGAGGGCAGTTGCAGCGCCGATCCCGGAGCTCGCACCTGTTATGACCGCTATCTTCACTTGAGAACTCATGCCGTGATTTAAACACACTTGCGAGATCTTTGCCGATACGCTTTTGACATGAGCCAGAATCGTCAGAATTTCACGCTATCCGATGGTCGAAACCTTGAGTATCTAACAAACGGACTTAAATCTGAATCCGCGATTATTCTTCACGCCGGCACTAGCCAAGACATCACCGGTTGGCAGACGTGGCTCGACTATTTTGCTTCACACGGAATCTTTGCTCTCTCTTTCGGACGCAGCGGATATGCAGGCAGTACAAAGATGCCAGGACGCATCACAATTGATGTTGCCAAAGATATTGCCAAACTGAGTGACCATCTTGGAATCACAAAATTTGTAAATTTGGGATTGTCAGGTGGAGGCCAACACGCCATCGCAACTGGGCTTGATCCTCGCTCTGCTGGAGTTGTAACTGTTGGAAGCCTTGCACCATTTGCAGAATTAGGAGATCACTTCTATTCAGGCATGCAGCAGGCTGACCTGGATGAGTATGCCGATGCGCTACGCGATATCGATGACTTAGTTAAGCGCTTTCAAAAGTGGCAAGATGGAAACGTTGCAGATTCTGTCGCTGGCGCTGAATTAAGCGAACGCGATCAATTGGCAACCACAAAGCCAACATGGAAGGTAGTACTGGATTCTTGCGCTTTCACGATGCAGCAAGGTTGGGATTGGGTTGCAGATGATTACAGTTCATATTTGCAACCTTGGGGTTTTGATCCGCGCGATGTAAAGGTTCTGACAGTTATTTGGCAGGCAGAGTTAGATAAAAACGTGCCAATTCAACATGGACAATGGCTTGCAAAGCACATGCCGAATAACCGTTTCGAACTCGGCATCGGTGAAACCCATTTGGGTCTCTATGTAAACTACGAGGAAGAGATCATGCACAGCGCAATTGCTCTGCTTACTTCTTAGGGCTTCGCAGGCTGCATTGGCAAACCTGGTTGCAACGGGTCTAGGGGTTGACCAGGTTGCATTGGTTGACCAGGTTGCATTGGTTTCATCTGATATCCACTTGGACACTGAACTGGTGACTTACCGGTCACTTGCTTTGACTCAACACCTTTAATGCAGGTGATAGTTATATCCGCATTTGGATCAAAAACTGGAGCGCCCGGTTGCGCAGCTGCGCCTTGATTGCCATTCGGAGTGGCTGGTGAAGACATTTCTCCTGGTGTTGCAGGTTGCTGTGTTGCAGGCTGAGCTGGAGCAACCGGTTGTTTGACCGGTGTTGCCGCACTCATCTTGTATCCAACTGGGCACTGAGGCTTGATTCCGGTAACTATTTTCTTAACTGAACCCTTTGTACAGGTAACTGTCATTTGAACTTGTTGTGAAGCCGGCAAATTCGTGGTTTGCATTTTATAACCACTAGGGCACTGCGGTTTTAATCCAGTGACTTGCTTTTTTGAAGATCCTTTCACGCAAGTAATTGTCACTTTTACATTGTTCTGAGCGGGAGGTTTTGGTGCCGAATTTTGAACTCCTGGGTTAGTTGAAGAAGCGTTTGAATTTGAAGCGGTAGACTTTACCCAACCATCAAGTTTTACAGCTACTTTTGGTGGAGCGCCAGTGTATTCAAAATTATCTGCGTGGAGATTAACCCAATCTTTATTAGTACCCAGAATAACTGATGCTGTCCTCTTCTCTCCGGTATCATCGTAAGTAATTTCTACCTTTGCATAAGCTGGTAATTTACTCATGCCGTAAACACATTTAATTAACTCGGCTCTCATGGCAAACGCATAGCGTCCTACATTAAGTGTTTTGCCATCAGACTTATAAATAGGAGCAGCAATTCTGTAGCCGAGTGCTCCTTCTTCTCCATCCCATTTTGGTGAACCAGGTTCATAGACAGATGCGTTGCTAGTTACGATTCCTTGCACCCCATCAGTCTTCTGACATGGTCCGGCAAATTGCTGACCTGCGCTTGAGGTCGTATTTAGCCGCCATGAAAGCGCATTAGTCAGCGCTGAGTTACCAAATTCCTTTGCCAGTGAACTGTAATATTTCACAGCATTTGGATCATCTGGATCAACACCCGCAACGTCTAGATTTTTTGATCCCGGCGCTGCAGTCAAGTCACGCTTTGAATCTCTCAGGTAATCAGTTACCGCACCTGAATTTGAGAGCCATTTCCCGATCATAATCTCTTCTAAGGTATTGCCTTCGACTATTAATTCCGAGTAGTTATCATCATAATTTTCCGTATAGGCAACAGGTTTATCTAAGCGACCATTTAACCATCCAGTAATAACTTTGGGGATTCGCACATCGAGTAAAAGTCGCATATTTGTTGGGAAGGCTATGCGTTGATAACAGACACCTGTATCGACTGCTAAGCACCCGGTTATCCCAACTCCTTCGGTAATGTTCTTATCTTCAAATTTCTTAACTGGATATATCGAAAGTCTCATACTTTTTTCTGAAGCATCCCAATTTGAGGAGCTAGGCATTCGATTAAAAAGCGCAGAAACTAAACCAAGTATCAAGTAATCTGTACTAACGCCACCATCGCTTATATTCCAGACCCAAGGTGCATCAGCACCCGGATATCCTGTATTGGTCTTGGCATTGAAAGTGGATTCCCAGCCAATACTAGTTTTGTTGTAAATTCTATTTTTGGGAGTAGCTTTAACTTTGCTTCCGTCATCTTTTACCCACGTTAGTGAGTTGATGCAGGCGGCGATCGCTCGCGCATGACAAGAACCCATGGCGACGTCATATTTAATTTGTTGATAACTTGTATCAGCCAAGGCTTCAATGCATTTTGCTTCTGTAGGAGTTAAACAGGAAATAGCACCTGAGCTGCCCTGTCCCATACCTTGTTTTTCTAGCGAGATATATGACTTGAAGTTAACTTGGTTCTGATCAAAATAGACCATTGCGTTGTTTGAAGAAGATGGTTCAATCGAACGCAATATAGAACGGGCATCTTTAATAACATTTGGATCTTCAGGTGGATTAACAGCAACACCGCCCGGAGCTCCAGGTCCGGCTGGAGCCGTCCCGAGTGGAGGCTGCTCTCCTGCCGCATAACCAATCGTTGGAATAAATGTGGTTACTAAAATTGCAAGGAGGAACCCGATCAGAGTTTTTTGAACTTTGGTCTGCATTTCCAAATTCTAAATCCTTCCTCAAGTAATTACTTAAGGCACATCCAGTTTGACCTTACTTCTTCTTAAATCCCGTCGGGCAGACTGGCTTAACCGCAGTCACCTTCTTGGAAGTTTTACCCTTCACGCAAGTGATGGTGGTCTTCTTTGCCGTCGCAGGCTTAGCACCGGGAGTAGTGATTGGTGTTGGGGCAACGGCTGGCTTTTCTGCTTCTTGTGTCAACTTAACGCGAACTGTTGGCGCTGAGTAGGTAAAGCCATTGGCTGATAGGTATAGCCAGCCATTTTTTTCATTCACTGTAGTTGTTGCCACCTGAGCAGTTCCATCTGAAGAAACGATGCTAATCGTTGCAGATATCGGAGCCTTAGAGAATCTATATAGGCAACGCGCTGCTTCGGAACTCAAAACTAGATTGTAGTTTCCAACATTGTCCTTGCCATTAGCATCGTAATGTGGAGACGAAACCTTGTAATCAAGTGACTGTGTTGCCTCATTGAATGTAGGAGGGGCTGAAACATACATATTGGCATTTGTTGTGACTATGCCAGTTAAATTTTTTTGATCTGATAAACATTTTCTAGAACCAGAAGAATAAATCTCCGAGTCGCTTAAAGTACGCGCGACCCACATAGTCTTAGTTCCATAAGATTTATCTTTTGCAACCTCTAGCCACCATAAGTACTCTTTAAATCGCTGTTCGTCATACGAATCAAATGGAATTCTCAATTGCACATTATCTCGAGTATTTCCAAGACCATCTCTATACATGAACCAGCCACCCCATTGTCCATCTGGCATTGCATATAAGTAGTCATATAGTGCTTTTGGCATATCAGAATTCTTGACCCAGGTATAAAGAATAGGAACCGATACAGATCCTGCCTCAACTGAAAAAATTTGCCGGGTACTGCTCTCGTTTGTTATTTTGATAGTTGGATCTAGCAAACGTCCATGCATAAAACTTGTAAGTGGAATATCAGTTCTTATATCTAGTTTAAACCTAACGTCCTTCGGAAGTGGCCAGGCAATTGGGCATTCTCCTTTGATGCCACTGGTCACGCATCCATTATTTGGCCCGTCCCAATAAGCGGCTTTTCCAAGTTCATCTGCTTTTTGGGCTTTGACGTTAAATTCATAGGAATTTGCATTTTTTGAAATAGAAACTGCCATTACTTGAGCAACAAATTCTTGTGGAGCCAAATTTGGCGTTCCGTTCATCATGAAATTTCCACGATGGAAATATCGTGCATAAACCATGAATTGCTCGCCACCATCATGTTTTAATCCATCAAATGTGAATAAAGTTGGCAGGCCACCGTCTGGGATCTTTTTTAACGGATCTCCCTTAAATGTGTAATTTGAGGATGAGGGATAATTTCCTTGGAAATTTCCTACTAATTCTTTACCGTTTACCATGGCGCTAATTCCTGCTATGCAGTTGGTCTCACTTGAAGATTTACAGAAATCTATTACTGCGTTGTACCAAATGTTATTCGCGCCTGAGCAATTTGTATCTGAATAAGCACGGCAGACAAAAGCTTCCTTCTGTTTTCCATCTTGCTCAAAATTGAATCCAACCATATTCGATAACTGAGCGGTAATTAATTCGGTGTCATCAACAAGTACTCCTGAATAGCCACCTACATTCTTAACCTCTGGTCCTTGATCATAAAATTGCTCAATCGGCCTCGTATCTGCCGTGGCAAGATTAGATGAGGCAGTTGAAACGGCAACTAATACCGCAATCAAAATCTTTGCGTGCTTCTTCATGGTTCTCACTTTTTCTTATATCCGGTTGGGCACTTTGGTTGGACCGCAGTAATTTTCTTGCTTGTTTTACCTTTCACGCAGGTGATCGTTACCTTTTTCGGGGACGCAGGTTTGGCTGATGAAGATGCCGCTGGTGACGGTGTGGCTACTGGTGTTGGTGCTTCCTGAGTAAGTCTTACTCGAACAGTGGGTGATGAGTAAGTAAATCCCTTTACCGAAAGTCGCAACCAACCGTTGCTCTCTGTGAGCGTTGAAGTTGTTACTTGTTGCTCGCCCGAGGAATTTATTACTGATACGGATGCCTGAACTGGCGCGGATGAATAGTTGTAGATACAGCGAGCCAATTTAGAATTTATAATTAAGTCATAAGTTCCTAAATTTTCTTTTCCGTTCTTATCAAAATGCGGTGATGCAACTTTGTAGTTCAAAGATTGCGTAGAACCATCGAATGCTGGCGGTTCTGATAAATAGTTTGTGGCATTTGTACTCACAATTCCATCCACGCCTTCATTGGCAGCTGAACAAATAGCAACGGGACTATTACTTTGGTCCTGTCTCGTATACAGAGCCCACTGAGATTTTGTTGCTAATGATTTATCATTAGATTCGGCAAGCCAAGCTAAAAATTCCTGGAATGTGTTTTCGGTGTAGTTATCCAAGTCATGCTGAATAACTAACTTTTCATAGGGGATAATTCCACTTTGGTTCCATATTTTGTTGTCGCGATCGTTATATATAGAACCTTTTTGTTTTCCGCGGAGAGCGTCTAACAGCGCCTTTGTTTCTGGTTTAACCTCACTATATTTCTTCCAAATTCCAAAAACTGGAACCTTTGTTGTGCCCGCTTCTACTTCAATAGAAACTCCAGCGCCAAGTTTTGCAGCAGAAATCGACGGTTCAGAAATTCTTCCATGGATCCATCCATCAAGTGGGCCAGATGTTTTGACAGTCAATCCAATTCGTATGCCTTCAGGGAATGCCCATGGTTTTGCACATTCGAAATCGCCTAACCAGAGTGCGCAGTCGTCAGATTGAATCTCATGACCGCGAACTGATTCACCATTACTCCTTAGAAACATTTGAGCAGGCTTATGCGTGAACTTTGAAGTCACTCTTGAGATAGGGAAGATATTTACAAAAAGCTGAAGGTGTTTTGATGGTTCTGAAGTCAGCGCATTCCAAGTGAAGATTCCCGGAAATACTAAGAATTCATTTCCGCCTTCATGGGTTACTCCAGGGAAAGTCCAAATTGATGGATTCCAACCTGCTGGCAACCCCTTAAGGGAATCTCCCTTAAAAACTTCCTGGGAAGTTTTAGGCATATAGGTTGAGAAAGTACCTTTGACTACTTCACCATTCGATTTAATTAAACGCAGATTTTCAATGCAATCAGTTACCACTAATGGGTTTTCATTACACCTAGGGAGATATGCGTTGAGATTAAAATAGGGAAATTTGGAACATTGCGAATCGTTAATGTTTGCGCAAACCAAACCTTGGCTTCGATCGATGTCGCTATATTCACCCGCATAAAAAAATGACGGATTCATGATGGTGTTCGCGTCGTCCAAATAGGCGCCCACCCAACCTGGATTCATATCCGGAGGCAGTAGTCGAGTGACTTGCTCATCTGGGAGATCGGCGGCGAAGGCGCTTGAGTTGGCAAGCAATATTGCTGTTAAAAGGGCCGAGGCCCACTTGATCTTGCGCATTACTGCTCCCCCGCGAGTAGAACTAGAAAGTACCTATCTCTGCACCGCATCTCAAGAGCGTATTTATGCGGGGGTTACGGCTTTAAGGGTCTAAAACCGAGGCGAGGAAGGGGATTTAATGCGAAATTACGCCCAATTTGGAGAGTCGAGTCTCCATCACCTCATAACCTGCGCTGAATTCGGGAGAATCAATCTCTGATTTCCAGCGGCCGCTAGTTGCCGCATCTGGTGTTATCGATTGAGTAAAGAAAGACTGCATCGCAGGTTCATCTGAAACCTTTAGGAATCCGAGGAGTTTCTTGTAGGTCGCATCTCGGTTCTTAATTGCGAGATCTTCAAGGGCAATCGTGATTTTATTACTCGCGCTGACTACTGAAAGTGCTTGATGGCCGGCGATTAAACGCTTCTCGATCCAGTCCAAACCTTCGGCAGCAGAATTTGGTCCCCAGTTCTTGGTCAGTAACGAAGCAATTACATCCCGCGGATCTCGGACCATATTAATAAAGAGAGCATTCGGAAAGAGCTTTTGCAACTTATCTGCCTGAGGGATGTTCATTGGTGTGGTTTCAACCCAATAGATTTCATCGCCAGAATCAAATTGCGCGCTAATAAAGTTCTTCATGAAGCGACGTGCCGCCCATTTGCGGTTTATCTTCAAATCTTTATCTAGTTGGTTGAGCAAATTTTCTAGATTCTTTTTAGAAATACCCGAGATCAAACCACGGCCGTGTGGAGGTGGGGCATCGATATCCCACCACTTCTCCCAGATGAAGCTTTTAAATTCAGCGAGAATCTTCGCGAGCCTAGCCTTCTCTTTCTTTTTGCGTTTGCGATAAGTGCGGAAATTGAAGATAGAAACCTTGCCAGCGCTCTTTTCAATTTCAGGGCTGTAGCCAAATACGACATCAACCAGACCTGATTTATTGGTAAGAAACTTAATTTCAATTGGCGTGCTGGTTCGTATCTGCGAGTGATTTCCAAGTAAGTCGCCAACGACTGTTGTACCGCTTCGCCCGGTACCGCCAACAAAAACCGGAATTACTTTTGAACTCATTGGATAAGGTTAACTTGCGAGGATTCGATAGCCGTTTATGACGATGACAGCGATTCCGACGAGAATGCCGATTTGCTTGCGTGGAAGTTTTACAACAATTCGCGCAGCGATAGGCGCCATTAGCGAGCCACCCAGGGCAAGCCCGCCTACAGCAGCCCAGTTGATATCAAGGCGATGCAGATTGGCTAGGAAGCCAACGCTGGCAGAGACGGCAACGATAAATTCTGAGGCGCTCACTGTTCCGATAATTTTGCGAGGTTCTATCTGAGTAGTTGTCATAAGGGTTGGCGTGACAATTGGACCCCATCCCCCGCCTCCGGATGCATCCACGAAGCCGCCGGTAAAACCTAAATATGTAAGAAAACGAGGATTGGAGACTTCCAGCGAGTTGTTATTTTGCTGTGGTTGGAAGATATTGCGATAAAGGAGCAAGAAACCTAAAAGTAGTAAGAGCGTGGAAATAAAAATCTTCGCACTCGAAAGATCGATAGAAGATAGAAATGTGGCTCCGAGTAAGGCGCCGATTCCACCTGGGATTGCGAGTTTGAAGAGGATTTTCTTATCGATGTTCTCGGCATGCCAGTGAGATGCTCCCGAAACTAGAGTTGTTCCAATTTCTGCGGCGTGAACTGCGGCGGATGCAACCGCGGCAGATGCGCCTAAGGTCAATAACAGAGTTGAGCTAGTTAAACCAAAACCCATTCCGAGAGTTCCATCGATTAATTGAGCGACCGATCCTGCCACGGCAAATAAAATCCAGTTCATAGAATCGCTTTCATAATTTCGTTAACGGATACATCTAAATCTGCGGTTCCATCAATTTTGATCTCTGGGTTTTCAGGACGTTCATAATCTTGACCTACGCCAGTGAAGTTCGGGATCTCACCTTTAGCGGCTTTCTTGTATAAACCTTTAGGGTCTCGCGAGATACAAACTTCGACTGGGGTGTCGACGAAGACTTCGACGAAATCCCCATCTGCAAAGATTGACCGTGCGCGTTGGCGATCAACTTCAAATGGACTTACCAGCGCGGTTATAACAATCAAGCCAGCATCAACCATCAACTTGGCAACTTCTGAAACTCGTCGAACGTTTTCTGCGCGATCTTCAGGAGTGAAGCCCAAATCTACGTTTAGCCCCATTCGCAGGTTATCTCCATCAAGTACATAGGCATGAGCACCTTGTGCATGTAAACGCTTTTCTAAGAGGTTGGCGATAGTTGATTTTCCAGAACCAGAAAGCCCGGTTAGCCAAACTACTTTTGCCTTTTGGCCTTTGGCTAGCTCGCGCGCAGATTTATCAATCTCATAAGCTTGAGCGGTGATATTTTCGCCGCGACGCAGAGAATGGCGAATCATTCCGGCACCGACCGTTTGGAAATTGGTACGGTCAACAAGAATGAAGTTACCGAATTCGCGGGATTGCTTATAAGGATCAAGTGCTATTGGTTGGCTGGTAGCGATTTCTACTTCGCCGATCTCATTCATGGCAAGGGTATTAACAGATAAGTGATCGCCGGTGTGAACATCAATTTTGTGGCGGATCTTAGTAATGATCACAGGGGTTTGCGTCGGGCCAGAAATTAATAAGTATGAGCGGCTATGAATTAGCGCATCTTCATTTAGCCAAACTAGGTTGGCATTGAAACGATCCGATGGGGTTACTGTGCTTTCGATCGCATGGATCAAATCTCCACGAGTGATATCAACTTCTGGCTCGAGGACCAGCGTTACCGCTTCAGATTGTGCTGCGACTTCCTGATTACGCATATCGGAAATAATCTGCGAAATCTTGGCCACTTGGTTGCCCGGAAATATTTTGACTTGATCACCTAATTTGAAATCACCGAGGTGAACAGTGCCGGTTACGCCTCTAAAGTCTTCGGCACGGGCAATTGATTGAACTCGCAGACGCGCAGTGGCTTCGGCTGATTTAGTTGGTTGCCATTCTTGAATCGCCTCAAGCAGAGTTTGTCCTGAGTACCAAGGGGTTGATTGACTGCGATAAACCACGTTGTCGCCGGCTAGGGCGCTCATCGGAATAAAATGCACATCTGAAATATCCAAGCGAGAAAGCGTTGCTTCGATCTCTGCCTTAATCTCGCTAAATATCTGCTCTTTAAAGCCAACTGCATCTAGCTTATTAATCGCAACCAAGACGCGCTGTACGCCCATTAGCGAACAGATAGTTAAGTGGCGCAGAGTCTGCGTGCGAACGCCCTTAGTAGCATCAACTAAAACAATAGAAATATCTGCGCGCGAAGCTGCAACCGCCATGTTTCGGGTGTATTGCTCATGGCCTGGAGCATCGGAAATGATTAAACGGCGCCCATCTAGCAGCGACATTGAACGATAAGCCACATCGATTGTGATGCCTTGCTCGCGTTCTGCTTCAAGACCATCAGTAAGCAAACTAAAGTCGATTTCTCCTGCTGGAATAATTGATCCTGCGCGGCGAACTTTTCGAGTTGAATCTATCGTGTCATGCGGGACGCTATCGGTTTCAACTAAAAGTCGGCCGATCAAAGTGCTCTTTCCGTCATCAACACTTCCGCAAGTTAAGAGTCGGACAATCGGGGTCTGCATTAGAAGTACCCCTCTTTCTTCTTCTTCTCCATTGAATCCTCGTTTGCTCCATCAATCAAACGCGTCGCTCGCTCACTTAACTTGACCTTAAGAACTTCGTCTACCACTTCTGAAATTGTGGTGGCAGTAGATTCAACTGCAGCGGTTAGCGGATAGCATCCAAGGGTTCTAAAGCGCACCATCTTTAACTCTGGAACTTCACCTGGATTTAGCGGGTAGCGATCGTCATCGACCATAATTAACTGATCCCCGCGCTTGACCATCGGGCGATTTTTTGCAAAGTACAAAGGGTTGACTTCAATTTTTTCTTGTTCGATATAACGCCAGATATCTGCTTCGGTCCAGTCTGAAAGTGGGAAGGCGCGCATAGTCTGATCAGGAGCTAAGCGCGTGTTGTAAGAGCGCCAAAGTTCTGGGCGTTGATTACGTGGATTCCAACTGTGTCCAGGATCGCGAACGCTAAAAATTCTTTCCTTAGCGCGCGATTTTTCCTCATCGCGTCGAGAACCGCCGATGGCAGCGTCTACTTCGTAGTGATCTAAAGCTTGGCGAAGCGCAACGGTCTTCATGATGCGTGTGTATTCAGAGATACCAGTTGTAAATGGGTTTGCCCCAGTGGCTACGCCATCTTGATTGGTATGAACAATTAGATTCAATTTATGATCGGCAACTACCTTGTCTCGGAAAGAGATCATCTCTTTAAATTTCCAAGTTGTATCAATGTGGAGTAATTGAAAAGGAACAGGCGCCGGATAGAAGGCCTTTATAGCCAAGTGAAGTAGAACTG
>JACCDN010332211.1_pt1 | contig 34790 bp, 65 predicted proteins | sample 7441691 | NCBI WGS metagenome assembly JACCDN01 (sample SAMN15323439, study PRJNA562643) | freshwater metagenome | isolation source: river surface water | place: USA:Blue River Watershed | collected 2017-08-16
AGGGTTAGAAGAAATGTATTTAAATGCTGAACCGTCATAGTAAGCATTGTTATAAACATCAACAGAACCGACCGAACCCGCAAAAGAGCCATATCCTGAAATCTGGAAAGCCCTTACACCAGTACCGCCCCAAGCACTAGGCGTAACACCTAAACCTAAGTTGCCAGAACTATCAACCCTAGCTCTCTCAGTTCCACCAGTAGTGATGCCAACAGTATCAGCGTCTGGAAAGAAAACACCTGTGTTTCCATCTCCAGTATTGGTAATAGATGGCGCTGATGCAGAACCATCATTGAACTCAACTTGCTGACCAGTCGTGATATTGATGGCTTGCGTGGTTCCATTGGTCTTAATTGCCAATGCCCCTGCGCTGTTTAACGAGCCATCATTAAGGGTTAATTGTGTTGCCATATCTCTTTTCCTTTAAGGTGTTCCATTTGCAACAATGTTCGTTGCAGAGGTTATTACGCCAGTTGAAGACATTGACGCAATTGTAGTCGCGCCATATTTGAATAGCAATTTGCCACCAGACTCTTCAATCGTGAAGTTTGTTGTCAGCAACTTAGGCGTACTTGCCGCTGTACCAGTCGTATTCTGGTTCAAAGTAGGCACATCAGCCGCAACAATCGCCCTGAATGTTGGCGCACCAGATGAGCCATTGGGAGCAGCCAAGAAGAAGTTTGCAGTCTTTGAAGCAAATGGATTCTGCGTGTCACCATAACCACTTGCCAAGCTAATAGCAGGCGTATTACCACCACTAGAAGCCACAGGACTTGTACCAGTCACGCTTGTCACAGTACCTGTATATTGGTCGTTTGAGGTGACGGTAAAGTTGGGATAAGTCCCACTGATTGATGTGGTTCCACCACCAGTCAAACTAACAGTTTGATCTGGAGAGGAGTTAGTAATGGTGAAGTTGGGATAAGTCCCAGAAGTGCTAATCCCTGTCCCTGCTGTCAAAGCAATTGTCTGGTCAGGAGAGGAATTAGTAATCTGTCCAGTAGAACTGTTGTAGCTAATCCCTGTACCAGCACTCAAAGCTCCACGAGCACGAGCATCTGTGTAATACAGGTTTGTGCCTTCAGAGATATTGGTAGAGGTCAGCGTAACAGCGCCAGTCTGCCCGTTAACCGACACCACCAAGTTTGTTTGGTCAATCTTCTGCCAAACAGTACCATTGAATATCAGCCAATCACCAACTACCCAATCAGTAATGCCATCCAAGTTGGTAGAACCTGATGTGCCAACAATGTAGTAGTAGTTGGTTGTGCCAACACCAGAAGCCAAGGCGGGTGAGTTTGTTGAGGCATTCCATGTGCCTTGGTAGCTAAGACCACCAGAAATGGCATTGATCTGGTTTTGCAGACTTGTCAGAGTGTCAAGAACAAACTGAGAAGTACCACCGCCATTAGCACTAACGACTTTGATGCGTTCTGCAAGCTCAGGAGCAACAACCTCACCAACATTGAGTTCACGACCACTAGACAACTCAATAATAAGGCTACCGTCAAAATCAATCCGAGCAGAGGTGACAGAAACACCATCAGCACCGTCCACTCCATCGCGCCCATCTTTTCCAGGTTCACCACGAAGACCTTGAGGCCCTTGGCTTCCGTCACGCCCGTCTTTTCCATCTCGCCCATCCTTTCCGTCCATGCCATTTCTCAGGCTTGACGCTTTTTCTTGGATTGTTTGGCTCAAATCACCAAACTTGGCTTCCAAGTCTGACTTGATTTTCTTCAAACCTTGGATAACAAGCTCTGTGCTCTTGCCGATAGACTCTTGACGGGCGGATTCTAGGCGTGATTGTGCTGATTTTTGAAGGGCGGCAACCATCTCTAACTGCTGTTCAGCAGATAGTCCAGCAACCCCCAACTTCTTTTCTAAATCAACAATATCCATCACGAAAGTTCCTTGGATAAGCGGTCTAAAAAGTCTTTTTCAACCTGCTGGCGCTTGTCTGACATTTGCATCTCAACAATCTTGCTCTTATTCTTAATGTCAGCCTCTTTGAGCATCAATTCTGCAATCTTGGCTCGCTTGTCAAACTCACGCTGATTAGCGTCATCTTCATTTGGCAGGTTTTTGGTCAACGAAGCAGCCATTTTTGCCTGAACTTCTTGTGGCATCAACTGCGCCTCAGTCATCAACTTCTGAGCCTCAGCACGATTCTGCTCTGCTTGGGTTGTTTGTACCGCAATCTGAGCCTGAGCCGCTTGCAAAGCCAATTGTTGCTGAACTTGTTGCAATTGTTGGGCTTGTTCATCAGGTTGGCTCATCTTGTCCAAAGCCGCCATCAACTCATAACGGTTTGACAGGCTAGAGTTAGCCAAAATGCCCTTCAAGATGATTGGCAGGACAGGAGTGTTTGGCCCCAAAGTCTGCAACAAGCCAATAAACTGTTGTTGTTCATGCTCACGAGCAATGATGCCAAGCGTAGCCGTGGGAATGAAGTTCATGTCCACAGAAGGATAACGCTCAGGGTCAAACTGCATGAAGCGGAAGGCAGCTTTCTTGATGAATGGAATCAAGAAATCCTCTTGGAAGTTCACCAAAGTGCGCTTGTACTTCTTGATGATAGAAGCCACAGCCATTGACATACCGCCTTGACCACCATCACGAGCAACATTGCTGACCATACCCTGAGAATCTAGGGTTCCAGTGGCTTGGAGCAACATACGCTCAAAAGATTGGGCAGTTTGCAAGTTATTGGGGTCTGTATTGCCAAACTTGAAGGGATACAGAATCTCTGAAGGCGCACCATTTGTCAGAATTGCCTTGCCTGGCTTGACTTCAAACTTCATTCCACGGGGCAGACGGGTTGCGTCCATCGCAATCATGGGAGAAGTGGTCAAAGCCAGAGAATCTAAGTGGCTACGGGTCTGGGCATCAATAGCTTTTTGCATATTGAACGCTTTTTCCACAGTACCACGACCCAAAAGACGGTTAGGAACAGTATCATCTTGGTAGGCCAAGACAGGTCTGTCCTTCATCATGTAAGGATTTTCCTCGGCTTTGAGCAACAAACCATCATTGGCAATCACCACAATGGCTTCCACTAAGTCAGAGTAGTCCTCAGCAACCGAGTTTTCTGGGAAAAGCTCCACAACCTCTTTGTTTTCCTTGAGATTGTTTAAGTATTCGCGTGGAACCAAGCCATAGTAGGTCAACAACAGGACTTTTTCGTCCTGATATTGGCTGACCTCTTGAGTAGGCTCAAGGTCTGTGTCTTCACCAGTAGTGCCAATGTCCACCTTGCGGTAAATTCCACGCTCAATGCCTTTGACCACCTTGTGAATCGAGACATATTTCTCAATAGCCACACCCATACAGTCATCAATAGATGTGCCGTTGGGGTCAAACAGGAAGTTCTTTGGGTTGACGGGCACAATCTTGACACCAATACGGTCACGCTCCAACACACCAATGGCGGCCTGACCCATTTGGCCAGGAATTGGTTGGGTAGAGGGGACGTATTCTTTCTCGGTGGTGACGATGATTTCGCCAATACCAGTGCCATAAATCTCTGCCATCAACTCAATCTGGTCAATGGACTTACGGATTTTGTCTTTCTTGAAGTCTTCCATCAACTGGGCCTTGATTAGCTCAATGTCGATGGGATTGCCGTTCACATCTTGGATGTTGTCTTCAATGTCAAAGAAGTCGCCCTGACCAAAGATGGCTTCCATGATCTCGGCATGGCGGGTTTCTACGGCTTGTTGTGTAGCAGGGGTGACGATGCGTGAACGCTCAGACTCGCGGGTCTTGTCTTCTGCTGCCCACTGACCACGGAAGATGCGCTCATATTCCAACCAATCGGGTAGGAAGTTCACGTCACGGTAGTCACGCCATTTTGTGCAATGACTGGTTACAAAGTCCGTAAGTTCTTTATCAGCCTCCGTAGGCTCGTAGAACTCACTCTGCTCTAATTTGACTTCGTTGTTTGTTGCCATTACACCCCCGATATTACGTCCACAGGCTCCCAATCATCTTCTTGGTCGTCAACAAAGTAAGAAGTGACCGCCAATTGATCTATGTAGCTAAGGCTGTCCACAAGATCGTCATGCACACCCACCGATGGAAATAAGAGAAGTTGGTCAATGAACTCATCCCAGTTTTCCTCGGAGTTAAGCACGATGCGACCATGCTCAAACCGCCCCTGAAGTGACCAGATAATACGGTCGGCCTTTTTGCGATTGCCGTGGGTCAAGTCAACTATGTGCGAATATACATTACTTTTCCGCATTAAGTCACTTAAATATGGCAAAACAGCGTTTTTCAGCGCTCCCTTCTCGATTCCGATGCTCAAAGGACGGTAGTCCCGCATCTTCATCAGAATCTTGGAGGCTGTCTCCCTCACATCCCATCTACCATACTCAACCTCTTTGACAAACCATTTCCCGTCATCCGTGACTTTCACCACAGAGATGGCGGTCTGGTCAAGGCGTTTCTTAGAGTTAGCAGCCTGCTTTGCCACTTCCTCAAAGCCAGCCAAGTCAACAGCCACATAGTAGCTACCAATCTCAGGCTCTTCCCCGTATCTCAGCCACTCTTCCTTGAAGATGTTGCTACCAGCATTGGTAAAGCTGGCCATGTATTCTTGCTTAAAAGCAAAGGTAGACAGGGTTTTCTTGGCAGCCTCAATCTCATCAGGGTCGATCAGGGGGTTGTCTTTTGTTGTGAAGTGCCAAGACTTCCAGTCGGAGTCCTCTGTGCTCTGGCCCAGTCTAAACATATCGTGGAACCAGTTTCTTCCCTTTGGAGTGCCGATGAACATGGCTCGTCCTTTTTTGTCGGACAAGGAAGCTCGGATAACTTGCTCCCACGCTTCTGGCTTAATGTCTGCAACTTCGTCAAGGACGGCGTAGGTAAGGGAGACTCCACGGAGGGTGTCAGGTCGGTCGGCTCCACGGACATAAATAGTCGCTCCATTGATGGTTGTGATGTTTTGGTTGTTGATGTGGGAACTCTGGATGACTTCCCTGCCAAGCTCCATCAGCACATCCCAGATAATCTGACGCGCCTGCCCGTTTGTTGGGGCAACATACATCACGGCAGAGCCAGATGGACAGCGCAAAGCCTCAATCAACAAGGTTACGGCAGCAAGTCGAGACTTACCGCATCGGCGGCCAGCGGCAATGACTTTGAATCGGGTAGGGTCGGCAAAAACCTCTTGTTGCCAAGGCAGTAGGGAAAAGTTCAGATCAGACATTCTTATCCTCTACATCATCAATATCATCGGCATCAATGGTCTTTGAGCCACCAATCTCAACGCCACCAATCCCACTGATCGTAATGTTAACAGCCGAACGCTGTTTTCCCTCTTTCTCAAACATTGAGACAGGCAGCATCCTGTCCATACACAGCTTGATAGCGGCTAGTTGGGCAGGGTGTTCATCATTGAGGGCAATCTCCACGGCTTTGTGGACAACACGGCTACCAGCACTGTTTATCAGGAGATTCTTGAGTTCTTTGAGTTGACCTGCCTCTGTTTTGGGCATGGGTAGGATGTTTGGTTTTTCAGCAAAGCTCGTCAGGCTGAACTTCTTGTTTGTCGAGCCTTTTGGTCTACCAGGTGGTCGTTTTTTAATTTCTGTCATTACTTTTGTCCACAAAGGGAAGTTATGTTGGTGGCTCCCATAAAGCAGGGTTAGGGCGCAATTGAACGAAATACCCCACGGGGCTAATCCGTTTCCACCAACACGGCTGAGGACTGTTGATGTGGGCAACACTGCAGATAGCCCCAATCCTCATGCGTCTTGGTGTATCGCAATCATAAGTCACATTTTGTTGTTTAACAATAGGGAAAACCCTGATATAGTGTCATCACTCCACGGGGGCATGACCCACCCCTCTATGCGGTTGAGCCGACCAAGTAGGATAAACGTGATGAACTAGGCGAGTTTCTAGTAACCCTCTGCTAACGCTGTGACAGCGCCGCAGACAAGGCGAACGGGGCAACGTTGCTTAGGCTTCCATAGTCTGACAAACATGGTTGTAATCTAGATAAACGAGAGGCTCTCTCTTTTTAAGAGAACCACCTGTATATACGGGTTACAGGCTATCGTCCATACATCACCAAGTCGGCTTACCTACTCTTCCATCACAAGCCAGAGCTAGACAGAAAAAAGCTAGTTTTGCTTTTCGTGTGGAGAGGAGGCACCCACAAAAATCTCACCACCACCACACCCCCTCCCCCCCCATGTGTTGTATCGGAGCAACAGAAGTGAGATGAATTGTGTTCATGCGGGTGAAAGTGAGATGAATATTCTTCATGCACCATAATCGCACTACCCTAAAAAGCAGTAGGTATACGGATTATCTCTATGCTGACTAAACATAAGTATTCATAGTTACATGATGTACTAATAAGTTGCAAGGGTTAACCCTATTAGGGTTTTTAGTACCCTATATAAATCAATGACTTACGAGCGCTGGCACGATTCTTTCGCGCTATATATATGTAAGGGCTAGATTTTCTGGTTCTATTTTTGAAAGGTGTGAACATGAAAGAACTTTTACTTTACGGGCTAGAAGCTGGCGAAACCCGTGACTACATGGAAACCTTGCTTTTTAGTGGCGCACGGTCAATGGCCGATATTGAGCGCGTTAAGAAGCTGGCAACCGATGCTGGCTTTCATTCTTTCCGCGTTGCAACCTATAACGGCGAAGCGCCGAACTTTGCAAAGGCCGTTAATGTCTAATCTAGGGCTTATCCCTACGTTCTAGGGGCTTTGTAGCCCTTAGAATTTCCCTTAAATCAATCAACAGGTGTAAACATGCGTGAATCAATCCTTGATCTCATCCTAGCCATTGTCCTCGGCCTTGCCTTCGCAGTTCTGGCCTTGGCCTACTTTGACGTTCTTTTTATCTGACAATGTAGCGTTTAAGCCCTTTAATCGGGGCTTACGCGGTGCACTGTCGCACTGTTTCACTTAATAGGTGTCAATATGCAATTCTCAATTCTTCGTAAAGAACTCAAAGCCATTTCACGTTTTGCGGCCACTAAGGACATTCGCTACTATATTTGCGGCGTTCATGTGGTGCAAAACAATCGAGGCACTTATGTCGAGGCCACTAATGGCCACGTTTTAGGCCGTTTGTTGATTGACGATGCACCTAAGCAGGCCGCGCAAGTCACAATCCCCAATGATGCAATTAAGGCACTTGCAGGCACTGCCAGGCAAGGTGACGAATGGCTGCACTTCACTATTGAAGGCGTCAAAATCAGCGTTTTGTCGGGTAATAACACCTATACTTTTCAGGCACTTGACGGCACTTTCCCCGATTGTGACAGAGTGCTGCCATTGGTTTTTAAAGCAGAGGAAATTGCACCTGCTGCCTACAATCCAGAGTATTTAATGGCTTTTCAGCAAGCCGCGCAAGACATAAAGAACTCTAAAAAAGGGGCCAATTGCACTCTGTCGATTCTTCAAAGGGGCAATTTATCGGGCATTGTCAATATCGGCGTTGATAATTTTGTCGGCGTTATCATGCCTTACCGTGATGGTGTAGGCGCTCAAGTGCCTGCATGGTGCTACAAACCTTGCCAGAAACCCGTTGAAACCACCGAAACCGCATAATTTCAGACTGCAAAGCCTCATCAATGGGGTTTTGTGGCCTGAATTTATCCAAATTCGGGGTTTCATCAATCAATAGGAGTTAATGATATGAAAAATGAGCGAATTATCCCCAAAGGTTACGAGTTAATTGCAAAAGATGAGCGATTCGGTTTTGAAGTATGGGGGAACCTAAATGTCACCACACCTACGGGCAAAACCCGAATTTATGCGCTCGCATTTGGTGGAAAACGAAGCAAACCAGATTGGCATTTTGCCTTCCAAGATGAGGCAAGATTGAGGGCCAAGATTGAAGAAACACTATCGGGGTTTATGTATTGGCACGAGAAAAAAGCCGAACGCAAAGCCGAACGAAGCAAAGCCCATGATGTAAAAATTGGCGATATTTTCAGGTGCTCATGGGGTTACGATCAAACAAATATTGATTTTTACCAAGTAACCAAGGTAATCGGCGCAACGGTGGAAATTCGGGAAATTTGCAAAATGTCAGAAGAAACCATGTCAATGCAGGGCGAGTGCGTGCCAAGTGTTGACAATTTCAGGGGTGAACCAATGAAAAAAAGGGTTTCAATGGTTTGTGGTGAACCATCAATCAAGATTTATAGTTTTGCGAGCGCTTACCGCATGAAACCATTGGCCAAGATTGGCGATAAAGCTGTTTACGAATCAAGCCATTGGACAGCATACGCATGAAAACGCCAGATTTTCCAAAGTATGCAAATGCAGACAGCGCAGCACAATGGGGCTGTTTGCAGTGCCTGAAACCCTTAAACCCTGAAAAAATTAAAGATGACGGGCATTGTGAAGGCCGTGGTCGATATTGCATCAAATGCGACTATTGCCAAATGTCTACATGGTTTGACCTTTGGGACAAATCAGGCAATCCAATGCGTGAGGGCTTGCAATGATCTATGCAACCCTTGCTCTAATCCTACAAATCCTCACAAAACGTAAGTAACCACTAACTTAGACCCGCCATTGTGCGGGTTTTCTTTTGCCCTTTTTAAGCCCTTACAGCCACTTTAAGCCACCACCCATGCCACCAATGCGCGTTTAGGGGCTTGTAGCGCGTTTAAATCGGTTTCTTGCCCTATTCGTGCGGGTGTTGGTCAGTGCTCGATACAGTTACAAGCCCGATTAGGTTTAAATCCATCTCATCAGTTAACCCAAGTTGATAGAAGTGTGCTGCCCAAACGATTGATAAACGAATACCACCAGCAAGGCTGCCTTTGCCTATGCCCTTCAGAATCTCTCGCTCGGCATCGGTAAAGTGGACGACAGTGCCTTTTAACCCCTCTTTATTCATGACTTAATGACCCTTTTTCCCATGAGTTGAGAACGCCAGTATTCAGCAATGAGTAGGGCTTCGGCTAGGTTATTGTCCTTTTTGCGCTTGAGTGGGGCTTCTGGCCAGAACATACGCGCCATGTCTAGCGAATCGTCTTTATCCGATATTCCAAAGTAACCCTTCCACACTTGTGGCCTGACCATGTGACAGGGATAGTTGGTTAATTCGCATATGGCCGTGATTGCGCCCACTGCCCTTGCGAATGTCCACATGGCACTGGCAGACTGCCCTGGTCTGGCATAAAGCATTTCGATGGCTATTTCGCCGCCTTCCTTGGGGTCTATTGCCCTTAGAAGCGCGTTTTTAAGCACCATTGCCCTGATGTGCTTGTCTTGGTGTTCAATCATGAAACATTCAACAAAATCGCCCACATTGTTCAAAACGCCCACCGCGCCTGTTGCGCTCGCAGGGTCTACACCAATCCATACTGTCATTCTTTATCCCTCTTTTTCCATTGCTGCTTTGGCTTGGGTTCAGTTAAGAGTATTTCCTGAGTTTTGAACCTATGCAGATTAAAGCATTCCCTAGTTCTTAGCCCGTTCTTGGTGTGTTTAACATCAGTCGGGGCTTGGCAAAGTGGGCATTTCATTGTTCGCCTCGTGCTCGAATTGCCGTTGAATATGCACGCAATAAGTTTGCGTAATGAACCGCTGTTTGTTCTGGCAAAGAGCCTAAATTTGTGCTCTCAATAAATTGAGCTATTTCCTCTCGTTCAGCCTTTACCGCATCATCAATGCGTTTTAGCCATAACTGGGCGTGTTTGTTGCTGTAATCGTTTCTGACCAGCTTGGCAAACCGTTCTAGCACCTGCCAATCCTCTTCTGAAATCATGCTTGGGTATTTAAAAGCCTCTAAACCAGCTTCTTTTGCCATGCGGGTAATGTCATCTCTCGTCATCGTTATTCTCCATGTGTTCGGCAATTAGCTGTTGTTTTACTAGCTCTAAGCATCCAAGCACCATTGGCAGATACATTGCCTCGTCATACTGGTGAATTTTGGCTAGTAAATCTTCAACTAAAAGCTCTGCCAAGTGACCTGGACTTTGGTTGTAGTTCATGTGTTATCCCTTAATGCTTTCCTGCCCATGTCCGTCAGAATACTGCCCGAGTTCACCAAGCCTCTGCGCCTGAGTGACCAGTAGGTATTCCATGAGCCTGGCTTCTTGTTGACCAGCTTGAACTTCCAGCCCAAGGCAAAGTGCTTGAGCATGAAGGCTTGATGCGGGCTAAGGTGTATTTTGGCCATCATTCGTCACCTTTTAGCCGCAACCCTGAGACAGCCAACGCTTGTTTGATAAACTGAATCCCTTTTGAGCCAAGATTCGGGACTCGTCTTAAATCTCTCTCAGTCCAAGCGCACAATTCTTGTTTGCTTAGAATGTTTTCTGCCTGTAAGCATCTGAAATATCTAATTGGTAGGTCAAGGTCTTTTAAATCTGCGGTTTTATAACGCTCTTTGCGTTTTTCTTCCTCTTCCCACTCTCTCAATATTTGTTCACGGGCTTCAATCATTGCTACCGCCATTCTGAAAGACGAATTAGCCAATGAAAATCTATCCATCATCCCATTTTTTTGAATTTGAGCTGTCATTGCATTTATCGCAAAGTGGTCAAGTAATTCTTCTTTGGTCATGTTGTCTCCTTAAACTGTTTGATTTTCTCTGCTGTCAAGATACCTAGACCAGCCAACTCCTGATTCTCCGCTTCCAGCTTCCTGACAGACCACCTCGCCTGCTCGATTGATGCTGGATTCATGGCCATCAACGCATAGTGACGCGCCAAATGGTCTTTCAAGTGCTCGAAGTCTGGGCAAGTCCCCAAGGGCTTGTAAGGCCGCATTTGTGATAGCCAAGGACAAGGCTTGTCCTGCTCTGATTCTGTCAAGAATGTCATTTGCTTGTGCTTTGTTCATCTTCCCAATCCTGTAAGTCTCGTGCAAGTATTTCGTTAATTGTCTTATTTACATCCCATTGGTTAGCAAGTACTAACTTAACGCAGGCCATTCTTTCTTGTTGGAGTGCTTTTCTGAACGCCAAGGCCACAAAGTTAGATTCAATGTAAACCTTGTCGTCAACTGATGTTGTTGGAATCATTTTTATCCCCATTGTTCTGCCATAGCATTTGCAATCCCTTGGTATGTTGTGCTTCTTAATTTCCAGCGGTCAGGGCTTGGTGGCATCTTATGAATACGGTCTGACCTGCCATCGACAATGTTTGTCGGGACAAGTTTTGGTAGGTTTTTAAGCCACAAACAGGTGGCTTTAGTCTCACCATGGCCAAACTGCCAAGGCTGGATAATTTGGTCTGGCTTGCGGATTCGGCTGGAAATTATGCTGATTGGGTTTTCCAAGGCAATCTTTGGAATGTTGGCATTTAACAACATACGCACAAAATCCAAGGCCGCATTTTGAACGCCACTGGCTTTTTTGGCAGCAAAGTGACGAGCACCAGAAACCGCCAAATGTGTGCAAGGTGGGTGAGCAATCATCAAATCCCAATCGTTGTTCAAAATATCGGCAACATCGCATTGAAAGTGTGGTCCAGGCGCATCTGTTGGCAGTAAATCACATGACCACGCATCATGTCCTTTTGCAATGAACGCATCCCTGACGCGGCCAGAATACTCACAAGCAATCAAGACCTTCATGGGAATCTCCCAAAACTTTTTCTTAGTTCTTCAAGTTTGGCAAGGCCAGCGCGTTTAGCGTCTTCTGAATAATTTGAAGATTTTGAACGGTCTTCCAGCACCTTATCAACAGTGTTTACCCTTGGTGCGTCATAACAGAGCTTTTTCATCTGAATTGACGATGGTGGACGAACTGGGTCAAGGTTTGACAAGGCATAGTCCATTGAATATTTGTTTGTCAGATACCAACCCAATGTGCCAATCCATTCCTGCCTAATCAGGTTCGGGTCAATCCCATCCCACTTTCTGGCAAAGTCATTGCCATAAATGGCGCTCATGCGCCCAAAGATGTAGTCAAAACCTTGGTCTGGTGTGCAATCAGCCATTTTTCTTGTCCTCCAACTGCCAGAACTGTTTTTTAGGAGCTGTCAGGCCGTTTGTCAGGTTTGACATGGTGTTTGACAGTCTTTCAGCATGGCTGACCTTCTCTGTCACCCAAGAAGCCTCAAAACCAACCCATTGCTTTAAACAACAATGGCTGATCGCCTGCTCAATAGTCCAACCAGCCTTGTCAACCTGTTTGACAAACTGCTTCCAACCAGTTTCGGTCAGCGTCTTAGCTTTCTTCTCACGTCTGACCGTCATCCAGTCATTCCAAACTTGTTGGTCAACAGAATCAGGACAAGCAACGCCAGTTGTTGCTTTACTGTTATTGGTTATTGGTTTATGGTTATTGGTTATTGGTTCTTGGTTATTGGTTGCATCAAGGGTGGATGATGTACCCATCATGGGGGCATAACGGGTGGTTAATGTATCAATGTATTCCTTAATAGTTCCATCTAAATATTTAGAAATATAAATCTCTTTGTCAACATAAGTTTTAAGTTCTTTGTTATCTCTGACAAACGAACCATAAGAAGATTCGGCTTGATGGTTGCGAAACTTGGCTATTTCCTTGTCGGCTCTTGGGTTGATATAGCCAGCCTCGGTGGAGACAAAGAACTCATCCAGCACCGTCAAGACCTCTTGTTCAAACTCTCTCATGCCTATTTGCCGAGCAATGTCGCGTTGCTTTATCGGCGCTTCATGTAGGTAGTAATGGTCGAGCAAACGCCTAAACGCCAAGTCTTCCATTGGCGAAAGATGGTGGGTGTGACTTTTGTAGTCACCAATATGAAATTGGTAGAAATGCATGGGTTTTTACCTTTTTTTCGCACCTTTGATGGAAGTTTCGGCAGGGGAAGGTGTAACCCTCTTCGATACGCTCATGACTTCGTATCTAGCCGTCTTCCAAACCATTATAAAACCTTTTTTGTCTCTAGTTCAATAAGCAGTTCAATGTAGTGCTTGGCCTTCTCCAAGTCTGCCACACCATTTTTCTCTTTCCAACGGGTGATGTACTTGACCACATTGCCCTCACAAAAACCCATTTTGTTCGCGTGGATGTACTCAATGGGCTGAATGGCTTTATCCTTGTAGTGACTGCCGCCCACCTGCTTCATCAAAGCACCGTTCTTGTCGTATTGAAGCTGTCTCATACTCTTGGATAAACAAAGTTGTCACCGAAACGGCTAGGGTAGTTCAGGAAGTCATATGCGCCTGGTCGTTGACAAGTCTGACGCAGCTCTGCCCCGTCATAAAAGCCCTCTGTCGTACCAGCACAGATTCTTTCAGCAAATATCTTCTTCTGTTGTTTTTCTGCAACAGCGGCATATCCTGAGTGTGTCAGGTGCCAAAGCTCTTGGATTTCAACCACATAGCCAGCGGCTTGTAGTTCGGCAAGATAACGCTCAAAATGAACGGATAGGTGGGCGCTTTGGTCGTTGTGGGAGAAAGATTTAAGCGTTCTTGGGCCTTTTTCTAGGCGCTTCAAGATGTTCAGTTGGTGGATTTTCAGTTGCATATCAGCCCTTTTTGGTTGTTGACAGACAAGGATAAGGCAAAACAAGATGGTTGCGTACTAGGGTTTATCCTAGTTCACAAGACTTGCCAAACCCATGAGAATCAAGTCTCCATCAATTAACAGGAGTTTTAATGTATCCAGAACAAATTGGCAAACAAGCCGCCATTGCTGGCTCTAGCTATGGCTTACAACGCATTGACCATAACCCAACAGTTGAAGAAAACATTGACGAGAAGATTCGTTATCTTGAGTCTGAACTTGCCAGATTAAAGCAATCAAAAGAAGACCTCGCGCCTTTGTTGAAGATGCGTATTCGCGACATTCGTCAGGCAATGGATTATTGAAAATTTTTCTTTCGTTAACAGGAGTGAATATGAGCGTGAAAGTAACTGACTTTGAGCACAGCATTGAGGTGCATTTGTATGGTGTCGGAGAGTGTGTGGTTGCCTTTGACATTATTGAAGCTGACGACCACGGTGGGCCAACGGTTGACTTTGCAGTGTTTTGTGAAGACAAGCATGTGACCTACGACATTGACAAACGCCAGTACAACTACTGCGAACACAAAGCCTATGTTGAGATGGAAGACATTTTGACAGAGTGGAAAAACGACTGGGAAGAGAATTTTTATGACGAAAGAAGAAATGATCGTGAGTTTGCGCATGGTCGCAGCTTGTGAAAACACAATCAAAGCTATGACAAATGCATACGAGCTTGGTGAGGAAAATGAGCGTGACATTATCTGTACGCTGATTTTCAGCATCATTGAAGACCATGCACTAGCCAACAAGCTGGTGGACACGATCAGGGTGCGCCAATGACACAAGATGAAATCATTGAGATGGCTAGACAGGCTGGAATGGTTGTTGTGAATGACAAATTCAGTTTGTTTCATTTTCTTGAACTCTTTGCCAAACTGGTAGCAGAGGCCGAAAGAGAGGCGTGTGCAAAGGTTTGTGAAGAACACGGAAAAGTTTGGTCTGAACGGATGTTGTTGGGCTTTCAAGCAACATTAAATGATGCAGCCGACGCAATCCGAGCAAGAGGTGAAGCATGAGTGATGTAATTTATCTTCTTGTCGGAATCGGTCTTGGCCTTCTTATGCGTCTTTTTCTGGCAATCATTGATACATACATCAAGGACATACAGAAATGACAGAAGAAGAGGCAGCCCATAGGTGGCATCAACACCAACAGAATGAGATGTTTTTACAGCGTATCAAGATGTTGGAAGAAAAGGTAGCAATGTTGCTACACAAAATCAATGAACTGGAGAGGCGTTATGAGTGAACTATTGCAAGAAATCATGGAAGACGAAGCACAGCGTTTGTACTGCTGTTATTGTGCTCAACCAAAGACAAGCTATTCCTGCTGTCAGGAAAACCACTTCATCGAGTTCAAAGACCTTGATGACGAAACCCAACTAGAAATTGCAAAGGAGATCGCAAATGTTTAACAACACAACACGCTCATTCCCACGCCGTTTGGAAGATGCTTTTCCAGAGGAATACATGAACAAGAACGTCATTGAAGGGCCGTTCTACTCAGCACCGCACATCAGTGATTACTCTGTCTTGTTTGGCATAATCATCACCTTTTCCTTTTGTGGACTTGTAATGTGGAACTATCTATGAACGACTACTCAACCATACTTATGCGAATTGAACAATCAGTGAAATCCCTAGATAAAAAGTGTCTCAACAAGCAGTATGATGGCTTCATCCAAGACATAGCAAGTATCAACAACGACTTGACAATGCTGAGTCATTGGATAGGTGAACAACAGGTTAAAGAAAGTCAATCTAACAGGAGTGAATAATGGAAATGAATGTTTATAAGCGTTTAAATGAAGCACGAAATGTGTTCCACGAGAAGAAGTTAACAAAGTCTGGTCACAACAAGTTTGCTGGCTACAAATACTTTGAGTTAGGCGATTTCATCATCCCCGCACTTCAAATCTTTGACGAAGTGGGTCTTGCATCAGTCATCCGATTCGGCGTTGACGAGGCAACAATGGAAATTGTCAATATTGACAAACCAGAAGAAAAAATCATCATCACCTCACCAATGTCCTCTGCGGCGTTGAAGGGCTGTCACGAAGTCCAAAACCTCGGTGCTGTGCAGACATATTTGCGCCGTTATCTGTGGGTAGCGGCTCTGGAGATTGTTGAGCACGATGCCTTGGATTCATCGGAGGGTGCAGCGCCAAAGATAGATGCAAATGTGATGGCAGACCACTTGATTGCCATTCAAGATGCTGCAACTATGGAGGATTTGAAGAATGTCTACATTGCTGCTTACGCTTCTTGCGATGGTGATAAGGGCTGGCAAAAGAAGGTGATGGATGCCAAGGAAAAGCGTAAAGGAGAGTTGAAATGAGTTCAGTTAATGCGGTTACACAAGACCTTATCTTTAAGGCTCGTATTGCTTCTTTTCGTCCAATGTCATCAGAAGATACGGCGCAAATGCTTAAAGAGTTTGGCATCTTTCTAAAGCAAAAAGGAGTGATGCACGAATTTATTGTTTGGCGGGTTGATTTGGAAGGTCAGGTGCAAGACTATGCATGAAGATTACTTTTATAACAAGCCAATAATGACAGTTAATTCAGCGCCAAAGTATGTTGGTGGTTACGAAATTGGAGGAAAGAACGCTTTAAAAATTATGTTAGCCAAAAAACCTCTTTGGTTACATAGAAAAATGGCTGAGTGGTTCTTTGGTTTTGTTTGGGTTGATGAGGTGTAAAAATGAGTGAAGAAATCGTACAAGGAAGTGACGCTTGGAGGCAACTCAGGGCAGGCAAAGTGACGGCTAGTCGAGTCAAGGACATTGTTGCCACCACCAAGACAGGCTATTCAGCAAGCCGAGACAAGTACATGACACAGCTATTGCTTGAGCGCCTGACAAACACCGTGGCAGAGTCGTACAGCAACGATGCTATGGGGTGGGGCGTAGAGCAAGAGCCATTTGCTAGAGCTGCTTATGAAAGCGCCAAGAGCGTTATGGTCGATCAAGTGGCATTCGTCAACCATCCAACAATTGAGATGGCAGGCGCTTCTCCTGATGGGCTTGTCAACGACGATGGTTTGGTAGAGTTAAAGTGCCCCATGAGCCACACACACTTGGAAAGCCTTTTGGGTGGTCTGGACGACCAATATAAGGTTCAAGTACAGTGGCAAATGGCCTGTACAGGGGCTAAATGGACTGATTTGTGTTCATTTGACCCAAGGTTTCCCGCAGAATTGCAGTTGGTCATCAAGCGCTTTGAGCGTGACGATGCCTATATTGCAACGCTGGAGAAAGAGGTTATCAAGTTCCTGACAGAGCTAGATGACAAGTTAAACAAAGTTAAATCAAGAGGTTAATATGGAAGATGTAAAGCGTGAAATGACTTATGGCGAAAAGGCTTGTGGCGTTAGCTTCAATCCAGGCGGTTTGGAGAGCGTAGCAAAGATAAAGACTGACTTCGCAATGATTGTTGACAAGCTCGATGCGACAAGGGATGCGTCAAACAACCCTGAAGTCAAGCGGATGCTGTCGATCGCAATTACTGAAGCTCAAACAGCTCAGATGTGGGCGGTCAAAGCAGTTACTTGGCAATTTTAATAAGGGGTTAATATGGAAAAAGAAGTGCGTGATAACAGTGGCGTTTTGTTCAAGAACGACAAGAAAGAAAACGACAAATACCCTGACTACAAGGGTAGCATCGTGGTCAATGGCCAAGATTACTGGCTTTCTGCTTGGATTAAAACAGGTAAGAACGGCAAGTTCATGGGCTTGGCAGTGTCCCCAAAAGATGCTCAACAAGCGCCTAAAAAGGCTTCTAATAGCGTTGCCGACATGGAGAGCGATTACCCATTTTGATGTGTGAATAATGGGGAAAGCGGATGCTTAGACTAGAGTGAGTTCCACCTTGGATATAGGGCTAGACAAAGTGTAGCGAGTACCCAATCTTTTTTAACAGGAGTGAATTATGAGTTTAGATAAAATCTGGTTTGGTGGTGCAGTAGAGAAATTCTTTGGCTCACCAGCCTTCAAATTACACCGCAAAGACTCGCCAGCCACATCGGTTCAGGCAGCAGAGAAGGTGGACACACCAAGCCTAGAAAAGATGGTCTATGAGGCTATAAAGAGCTTTGGTGAGCATGGTTGCATCAGTGACCAGATTCTTGAGATGTTTCCGCAGATGCCATATTCCTCAATTACAGCCCGTTACAAGGCTTTGTTGAGCAAAGGGTACATTGAGATCACAGGCACACGGGTTGGCAGGTCTGGTCGCCAGCAGAGAGTGATGGTGGCAAGATGAGTATTGAAGCAATGAAACAGGCGCTTGAGGCGTTGGAGGTGGCGAATAGTTGCATTGATGGCTATTACTTACCGAAAGAAAAAGCGTGGCTTCCAGAGATTGAACAAGCCGTCACATCCCTACGCCAAGCCATCGCAGAGGCAGAGAAGCACGAAGTTTCTCAAGAGCCTGTGGCGTGGCGACATGACATGGGTGAAGAAAACGGTGGATGGGAATACTTTGAAAAAGCATCCTGCCCTGACTGCCAGCCTCTCTACACCCACCCACAACCAAAGCGTGAGCCGCTGACGGATAAGCAAATAGCTGAATTTTTTGGGGTTAAGGCTGTTGATGAATCATTTGTTGATTTTGTCCGAGCAATAGAAGCCGCCCACGGCATTACCAGCGACATGAAACAAGAACATGGCGATAAAACAGCAAAACAGCGACATGAATGGGTTGGTCTGACGGATGAGGAGGCAATCGACATTGGCACACAGTGCCAGTGGTATGACGGAGATTGCGAACGCTTTGACAGCATCGGCTTTTCCCGAGCCATAGAAGCCAAACTCAAGCAAAAGAACGGCTACGCCGAGGAGAAGAACACATGAAGACCGTTCTTGCCAAAGGCGCACCTTGGTACGATACTCCAAAGCCAAAAGAGGAGAAGGTCAAGAGGAAACGAGCTAGACCACCTCAGATTGACGAAAACTTCAAGAAATGGCTAATCAAACAAGGATATGTAAATGACAGCAGAAGATGAGGAATTCCAGCGCATTGAGCGTGAACAAGCCTTTGGGTGGCGCAAGCAACAGATTGAGCAACGCAAGGAGCTAGACCCATACCGCAATCAGGTGCTGGAAGAGGTTGCTTTGCAGTTTGACATGATGCCAGCCTTTGGAGACACTGCGGCTAGTTTTGCGGCTTTTGTAAGGAATATGAAACGATGAAAACATCTTTATCCTGTCCACAATCCTCATTCTAGGCGCTTTAGCGGCTGTTTGCGTCTTTGTTTTTATCTTAGCCCTAAATGCTATTGACTAAGGGCTTCTAGAGCCTGTTTTGTGTGCAGAATGCGGTCTTCTAGGCCGATAGTCCCACCATTGATTTTCTTGGTCAATTTAAGCCAATCTGCTGACTCTGCAACCTCGTTGCATCCGTGTGTTTTCCAAAACCATCCAGCAGTCATTGCAGCATATTTTGGAGTAGCAACAAGATCAGGCTCCATAACAAAATCGACACCCAATGCTTTGCCAGCATGGAAATAGTTAGCATGACCAGTAAGCTGAATACACCCACGACCGCGAAAACGGTAACCATCCCCAGATGACTCATCACGATTACCCATCCGATTAGCGTAGACCATGTTTGCAATTTTCTTGGGGTTTCCTGCATAGGCATTAGCTATCTCCAGTGTTGGGAATCTCTTTGGCCACAACTTCATCAAGGTTGCGGCTCGATAGTTGAGGTTCTCTTCTAGGATGCGGAAGTGGCCGCACTCGTGGCCACACTGCCCAATGAAAGCCGCTTGTTGATTCGGAGTCAGAATCCCGAATTGGCTGAAAGTGTCGTTCAGTGCTGTTACCCATTGTTGACCAATATGAAGTTTGGCTAGTTGCTCACTTGTTACCATTTATAGCCTCTCTTACTTGGTTGTAGGCTGCGATACAGGCGTTGAGTTCGTTGATTGCCCTGTCGCCTTCTGCGGCGAGTTGAGCAATAAGTCTGAGAGTCTCTCGCTCAGATTCGCTTGTTTCGGCGTTATTCCCGCTGGCAACGGCGGCACTTGTGGCGGCTTGTACGCAACTTGAGGCGGGGAGGCGCACCCTGCCAGCACTGATAGCGCGATCAAGAGCAGACTGTTTTTGACTAATGGCATTGTTGGCCTCCAAAAGTTGTGACGATGTGTTGTTTAAGTCCTGCGCCAGCTTTTGCTCCTTGGCGCGGGATTCCTCATTCAGCCGAGCAATCTCAGCCTGCATCTCAGCTTCTCGCTGCTTGTAACCAGAGTGTGTGCCGTACTTGTATGTCCCAAGGACAACGCAAATAGCACCAATAATCATCCAAGGATTTATCATTTCTGCTCTGCCCTAGCTAATGCCAGTTCCTCACGCTCATGGTCAGGCTCCAAGTGGTTGGGCGGCGTGGTAGGAGGTGGCGGTGGAGTCCAAGTCTCATCTAGTTCAGGGTTGACCCATACAGGCAATGCACCTGATGGGTCACTTGGCTTTGGGGGCGTTGTGTCTCCCTTTGGCGCTTCAGGTGGTGTGCCTAAATTGTTGGCAACAGCACCGACAGAACGCTTGGTCATCACTCCACCAATGCCACCCACAATCAGCAAAACAATGTCGTTAAGCATCTTGAGATAGCCTTGGTCGATAGGAGCCATAGACTTGATGGGTTGGGTAACGAAAGTCACGCTGTAAAGCATGAAAAACACGATTCCAGCCAAAATGACAGTCACGATGCCGACCACAAAGGCCCACACCCTGATCTCAATTTCCGCTGGCGTTAGAGGCTGCTGGTTGGGGTTCTGCAATTTTCTTCTCCAAAACAGGTGCTACAAGGTATTCTGGGCAAGTTTGGGTAAACAAGCACCGTGGTTTCTGACACTCAGGCAAATTGAACTTGTCTGGGTTTTGGCAGGTATAGCGGTATCTGTCCTCGCACCCCAGTAGAGCCATCAGAATCAGGATTGTTGCTAGGCTTTTCACGTTTTCCCTCTTTGAGTTGATCTTCAAGTTTCTGCCTCAGTTGCTCATTCTTACGCCTGTCTGACTTAATCTGCTCTGCAATAATTCTGTTCTCAAGATAGATAAAGGCAACGGCTGGAAGTGCGATAAAGCTGACGGTGGCGAATAAGACCATGCCCCAAAAGTAGATTTTTGCATCGTACTCTGCGATATTAGCCATATAAACACCCAGAAAATGACAATCAGCCCAAGCGTAACCCAGTGTGGCACACAGCGATCAGTCCTGTCATTCTCAGTCCTAATCTGGTCAATACGCTTTTGCTTCTCGTTCTTCCTGTCCCTTTCCCTTGCCTTCTTCTGCTCATCAAGAATCCGTGAATACATCGCTTTATAGCGGCTATACAACGGCCCAAGTTGGGGTGGTGCATCCACCATCATCTCTCTTAACTCTGTCCCACATTTGACCAGCTTTGTCTCAATAGAGATAAGCTCCAGTGCGCCAATGTTATTGTCTCCATATGACGAACTAAAGACTTTGCGCTCTAGGTCTTCTTTGTAAGCAACGAGGTAAGCCTGTGCTTTAAAGAAGTTGCCAACGTGCTTAATGAACTGGTCAATAACCGCATCTTCATCAGGAATGTAGTCAACATATTCTTCCTTTACTTTCTTCTTCGGTTCTTCAGCCTTGACAGCAACGCTAGGCTGTTTATCCTTCGATAAGAAAAGCCCTTGAATCCAAGACCAAAAGCCAGAAACTTCCTTTGCAATCTCTTTAGCATCAGAAATCCCCTTCTTTATCCTTTGTATCTCAGCTTTGCCCTCTGACAACATTTCGCAACAAGAGCGTATGCCCTTGAGTGCGCTTGACAGCATGAGCATTGCAGAGATAGGGTCAATAGGTCACTCCATTGGCATTTCTGCCGCTGTTGCACCACGAGCCGCACCAGTTGCAAAGTCATTTGCAGCGTCAGCAACCCACTGAATGCCATATTTCTTGCCAATATCAATGGCATCACGAATCTTCTCAGGGTCAAGAGCATTGATTTTTGGTTGCACAGCCTGGAAGACCTTTACAGCATCAGCAGGGTTCAAAAGCAGGTTTTTCAGCTTTTCCTCTGTCTGTTGAGAGGCTTGTTTTGCCCAATACTTGCTAATCAGCGATGTAATGGCATAAACAGGGCCAGAAACAGGGTTGTAGATGCGGCTGATAATCTGCTCAGGAGGAATGCCAGTCAGCATTTCTACGGGCGTTTTAGGCACAGTCTCGCCACGGAAAGGCACTTGTGTAATGTCTTTCAGCAGTCGATCAGAGGCGGTAGCAAAATCAGACACTTTCTGAGCATAAGTAGGGCCAAATACCCTGTTAAACACAGCCGCCTTGTTTCTGTCTCCCAATGTTGCCAATGGGTTGCCGCTGCTCACAATGTCATCCAACATGAACGAACGAACCGCATTCACAGCGTCTTTATTCTGGCCATAACCAGAATTTGACATGAACTTGGTCGTAAAGTTCAAGTCACCATACATCTTGGAGACAAGCTCTTGTGGCGTTGAGAAACCCTCTTTTCCAAGAATTTGCTCACCAGCAACACGCTGAAAATCAGCATTCAATCGAGCTTTTTGGTTTAACAAGTCCTGAACATTGTTGACAGAGCCACGCAATTGGTCTTCCAAGCCAGGCACAAGGTTCACGCCACCACGATTCTTGGCAAGCCACTTGTTAGCCGCTTTAGGGTCAATAACATCGTTCTTGAGCGCAGCCTTTGTGAAGCTGTCCAAGTAAACATCACGGACAATGTTTTCGCCATCTTTGCCAGTCACACGGATAAATTCATCCACATTTGACTTGTTGCCAATAATGGCAGGGACAATTTGCTCAACAAACTTCTTGCGGTCTACCGATTTCAGCGTTTCAGCCGAGAAAGGTAGTCCAACGTTTTGTAGATAAGCATTGTCGGCGTTACGATAAGCCGCCACAAAATCTGGGTCAAGCGCATCAATATGTCCTCCAACACGAGTTTTTAGCTCTGTCAACAAGCGAATTTCGGCAGGATCGTTAGTTTTACGCAGTTGAGCATTGATTTCGCGCTTCAAAGAGTCCAAGTCTTCCACAGTCGCAGCGCTGAACTTAACGCCGCCAGGTGTCATTGGCGCACCAGTCTCAGTCAGGATTGGGCTAGGCTCAGTTGTTTCGGGGCGGAATTTGGCACGAACTCTGTTGTATATGGATGGGAATGATTGGAAAATATTAGATGCTTGTTCACCAGCCACGAAGTTATAAATGTCATCCACCGATGAGGCAGGCAACTCAACATTCTTCTGCTTGGCAACATCAAAAGCCTCTTTGTAAAGTGGCTGAACAGTAGCACGAGCCGCTTTTTCCTTTTGCTGAACCAAAGCATCAATGCGCTGACCAACAGAATTGGGGTCGATTGAGTAGTCGCGTGAGGCTGATTGCAATTGCTCATCAAGGCTTTGCACTCTACGAGTCTGCAATTTACCCAAATCAGTTGGCTGTAAGTTAACAGTAACCTTTGATGGGTCACCAAACAAGCGAATCTGGTTGGCAACCAATGCGCGTTTTGCTGTCTCAAACTGGTCGCCATACTGCGCTCTGAACACAGGGTCTTTGGACGACAAGCTCTGAATGAAGTTGTTGATAACAGGGTTGTCAGCCAACAAAGCACTCAAAGGCATTTGCATCTCTTGACCGCCAGGGGCTTTCAAAGACACGCCTTTTTGCGCCTTGGCAGCCTCATCCAACACTTTCATAAAGTTGGGGTCAGCAGCGCCAGCCGCAATAAAGATGTTGCTGATGCGGTTGTCAACGTCCTTCATCAACTCATCTTGAGGCACAGTGCCACGAATCTTGTCCCACTGACCTCTGGCAATGTCCATTCCTTTGCCTGCCAATGGGAGGGCTTTTAATGCTGTTCCAGCACCATAGGCAGATAAGCCACCACCCAAAAGACCACCAAGGAGAGAACCAGTAACACCAGTTTCACCAGTAATCTTGCGTTGTGTCTCTTCACCAGCAATAGCACCAGCTTGACCACCAGCGCCAACAATGGCCTGCTCGATAGGACTCATAAGCGCCCTAGCAGGAGCGCCCATTCTGCCAATTGCAGCCAATGGTGGGAAGAAATAGGATTCTGGCGATGCAACAGCCTCTAATCCACCAGCAATCACGCGCTCTGTGCCTGTTCGTGGCATAGCACCAGTGGAGCCAAGTGCTCGCATAACAGGCTGCTCAACAGCGGCACGACCAGTTCTAAATGATTCTGTAACTGTTGGCTCAGGAGTAGGCGCTTGACCGCCAGCGGCTCTCATTCCAAGGCTCAATGGGTCAATACCCATGCGCCGCAAGTAGTCAAAAGCCACGTTAGCAGCGCCAGAAACAGCGCCAACCGTTCCTCCAAAACCACGGCGTAATGCCTCTGCTTTGTAGTCACCATTAGGGGCGGGAGGCTCTTCTGTTTCAGTCACATACCCTGCAAATGGGTTTGTTGAGTCTGCGCCTCTTTGAATGTATTGAGCAAAAGGATTATCAGCCATTATTTTCCTCCAAGAACGCTATCTGCTGCGCCTTTACCAAAGATAGCATCAAATTGCTCTTTTGTACCTTTTCCTGCCTTCAAATCATTGATTGCCGCGGGAGGAATGTTGGCAAAACTTGGTTTAGCAGCGCCACCACGCAATTCAGGGAAGTCTAGCGCACTCTCAATCTGAGATTGTGTTCCAAGTCGGCTTTCCACAGCAATGCGCTTTTGGACATTGATTTCGTCATTTGCTTTCTTTTTGGCAACAGTCTGCAAAGCCTTAAGTGTCTTTTCAATGTTTTTCTGAGCTTCAAGCGTAGGAGTTCCAGTAAACAATTCTGATGTTTTATCGGCCAACTTTCCATAAATAGATGGGTCGCCACCAGCAGCCTGAATCTCTTTATTGGAAATATCGCCACTTCCGCCAATGGCACGAGCCAACTGAAGTCGTGCAGCATTGTATGCCGCAGGATTGTTTTGCGACATAGATAAAGTTAATTGATCTAATGCCTGATCTGTTGATGTAATCACATCAATCTGAGGTTTAATTGTCTGACGAACGGCATTCCTAAAGTCAGGAACAGCTTTGGCATCTTTAGGATTTAAGAATGGAGATAGTCCTTCAACAATCTCTTGTCCAACAGTTTTCCCTGGTGTCGTTTTCTTGGAAATTACATCGTCATATTGCTTAACACGCGGGTCGTTTTCACCAAACTGAGCCGCCAACTCAGCGCGTTCATCTTGTAATTTAGCCAACTCTGAACGACTAGCGGGACGTTCACGCAAGTTACGAATAACCTGGCTTTCTTTGACTAATCGTTCAGTATTTGCGGCATCAACCTGACGAGCCAAGCCAATCAATGATGACGCGCCTTGTGGGTCAACCTCACGAAGCTGCAATGCGCCACGCAGGATTGATTGAGGATTTGTTTGGTCAATCTGACGCAAAATAGCATTACGAGCGCTCATTATTTTCATTTGCGGGTCTTCTACGCCAAGTAAACCACCCAAACCACGACCCAATTGAGCGCCGCCAGAATACATCATTTCTTGGGCGCGTTCAAACGGGCTTAATTTTGCCAATTCTGCGCCAGTAGCTTGCTCTTGTTGACGAAGAGCCATGTCATATTGCTCAGGGGTTACTCCGAACAATCCGCCTACGATTGATTTTTCAGCCATTAGAACACCCCGTATTGTGCTAAATCACTAACATCACCATAACCACCAAATGTAGATGCTGGAATTACATCTGCACTTGTAGTCCATGATGGAGCCACGCCAAACAATCCACCATACAAATTACCCAATCCAGCAGGAAGTGTAGATGTTGGGCTTGTTAGAGCGCCCAAGATAGATGCTGTTGGACTGTATTGCAATTCTTTGCGAACACCTAGTTCAGCAGCACCCAAGCCACCTGTAAGACCAAGTCGACCAGCAGTTCCACCAGACTGTGCGGCCTGAGCGCCCAAAGATGCACCCAAAGACAATGGTTGCAATCCAAGTTGCTCTAATTGACCAGCAGTGCTAAACAAACCTGCTCCAAATCCTACTTGCTGTTGACCAGCTTGCTGTGCCTGAGCAGCCAAAGCAGCATCTTGTTGAGCCAAAGCGTTGTAATAGGCTTCCATTTCAGGGGTTGTAGCACCTAAGCCACCAGCACCACTTGGACGAGCACCAGTAGCGCCAACAGACAAACCGCCACGACCTGTTTGGAATAATTGGTTTTGTAATTGAGCCAATTGACGTTCACGGGTAGGAGCCAACAATTCTTGTTGACGAGCCATGTAATCGGCAGCAACTTGCTCGGGAGTTTGAGCCAAATATCCAGCGCCTAAACCCATCAAACGATTCTGAGCCTGTGCGAGTTCAGGGGTGGTTGTATAACCTGCGCTTACCAATTGACCAGTTACAGGGTCAACTTGGAACTGTGATGAGCCAAAGCGTGTGGTAATTCCAACAGGACGGAACTGCGCCATTGCAGATGCTTCTCTTCCAGCGCGGCGAGCCTCTTCCTGAGCGGCTTGGATAGCCTCTTTTGAGACTTTACTTCCAACCATGCCACCATAGTCTCTCAAAAGTCCACCAATGGTATTGCCAATGTTTGCATACTCAAGTTGACCAGTTTGAGGATTCAATGTCCCTTGTGGTTTTGGAGCAGCATAAGCCAATAAAGCAGCAGGATTCTGCGTTACAGCAGCCGTAATTGCTGGAACAGGGTTGTCAATAAGTTTCTGCCCTGTTTCTCCAATAGTACCGATAGGGTCGCTTATCAAATCACTTAACCATCCCATATTATTCTCCTTAAACTGTTCCGTTGGCAATGATGTTGCCCAATACGGTCAAATTACCCGATGCGTCAATCTTTGCCACAGCAGTCGATGAGTTGTAGATGTACAACACATTGCTTGTCTCCACAAATGAGAAGTTTGTAAAAGTACCGTCTGCCTTTGTAGCAATCGCAGTCGCAATATTGGTGAACTCAGTGTCAATCTCAGTTCCCTTGACAACCTTGCTGGCGTTGCCAGGCGACAAAGCATCCTTGGCAGCGAAGTTTGTGGTTTTGGTGTAGTTCATGTCAAATTCCTTGTTTCATGTAGGCCAAAATTAGCTCAAGTTCTTTAATTGAGGCGTCTTTTTTGATTCTGTTGGCTTTCCAAGAAATAATTTGGATATTATCTTTTGTGTAGCCCTTTGTTGAATCTAGCCTATCAATGCTTGGGCTATTTTCTCTGAATCCAGCATCTCCAAAAACCATCTTTATGCCAAAAATAGGACACAAGCCATCTTTAGGAAAGGCGTCTTTTATGTCTTGAATCGTTAAAGTGTTTTCTCTTGCTTTTTTCTTTGATCTTTGTTTAGAAGCATTCAGTAGCATTTGCAGCCTGAAATCAAACTCTTTTCTTTTATTTGCTTGATAGTTTTTTGAGTATTCTAATAGTTTGTCTTTATTTTTAACTCTTCTTTCTTTTTGATACTCAAGATCACAAGACCGACATTTGTACTGCAAACCATCTTTAGCTGAATTGTTCTTTGTGAAGTCAAAAATAGACTTTTCTACCATGCAAGTGGCACAGGTTTTTGTCCTTTCTAAAACTTGTGGATTTGCCATATCTAATCCTTATGCCAATTTGCCGTTCTTAGCCTGTATCTCAATCTTCTGAATGCTGACAGCAGAGCCAGCAATCTGTACCTCATAACCTGTTTGCACAACTTTGCCAAACCCAGAAGCCTGACCAACCAATGTGCTCAACTGAATACCTTGCGAGTAATAAGCCACAGGAGAGCCGTTAGTGCCATACTCAGCAGTGCCATACTCAGCCACAGTGGACACAGGAATGTTGGCAACAACAGAGTAATACTGACCGCTGAAGTCATATCCCCATTTGATCGTGAAGCCCTGATTTGAGCCACCAATCACCACCACAGAAATCTTCTTCAGGATGGATGTAATGTTCACATCACCCAAATCAGAGTAATTGGTGAAATACTGCATCCGATAAGTGGATGTATGGTCATAGTAAGTGCCATACTTGCAGACATAGCCATTCTTGCCAATCAGCACATCACCATTACGGCGAGTAAGCAACGATGTAGGCTCGATAGAATCCCAAGTCGTCACCCTTGCCGAACCATCTTGCAAAGTAGCCTTTGTGTCAAACACATAGACTTGTTTGGCAGTAGGCAATGTCAGCAGATAGAAAGCCTCTTTCTCAGAGTACACAGCCTTGATGTTTGCCGCAGTCTCACCAGAAACATAGGTCATCAAGTCATTGCGGACATTCTTTGACAAGTCACGCAAAGGCGCAGACTTCTCTTGAATAGTACGCAACAAGCTACGCACACCACTGTTAGACAAGAAAATAATGTCAGTGCCAGTAGAGACAATCGAATCCCTAGCAATACAGCCAATGCTTCCAATGGTGTCGCTCAAAGACATGGTGGATGGTGTTGTAGCACCCTGATAAACCAAGATTTGACGCTTGCCAAAGATAACCAAGAAGTTATTGTGAGCACCCAAGCCCATGACTTGATCTGCGCCATTTGCCCACACACGGGAAACATCCAAACTACCAGCCGTACCTGTTGACCACACATGGCCTGCCAACAAGTCAGAGAAGTACACAGTGGCGTTGTTTGTCGTTGTATCAGCCGCCCATAAGCGACCAAAAGCAGAGATAACAATGTTTCCAGATGGCACAGTGCCAACATATCCTGTTTTCTCAGACACACGGCGGTAAGTGGTTGTGCTCACCGCAGGGTCGTAAATCAATGGGTCGTGACCAGACTGAAAGAAATAAGTAATTCCATTCAAAGAAGCACAAGACCAGTTGCTTGCGGAGATGGTCGGCGTAGACCCTCCCCCCCCATAGGTCAATTCCACAACAGCATTTGATCCATCGAGCTTAAATATCTTGTTGTTACCAGCAAACAACACAGTCAAAGTGCCATCAGCCTGAATCAACTCGTGCATTACCTTAACATCATTAGCGCCAAGGTTGCCAGAGGTGGAGTTAACACGGGAAAAGCCTTTACGCGCACCAATACGACCATATTGGTCAATTACGCAGTTCACCGCAATGGCAGCAAACCCAGATTCAAGCGTCAAAGGACTATCTTGGGTGTTCAACCCAAAGAAGCCTGGAGCCTGAACGCTGAATGTGCGGAGTGCTTGTGTCATACGGCATCAAACCCATCGTTATCAGGGAAACGAGTGCCTTCCAAAGCAATGTAGTCGGACAACATAGACCGATACAAAGCATAAGCCTCAGAAGACGACAAACCGCCATCCTCGCCACGCTCAACCAAAGCACGAGCATAGGCATTTTGCACAATCAGGGTGCTAGGGACAAGGACAACGGTGTTGTCAGAAGACAAAGTAGCTTGAGGTACAACCAAGAAGAATTTAAGGCTGTAAACACCATCAGGAACAGGCCAAAGAGTTACTTTTGTGTCGTAACTGCCATCCACGCCATCATAAGCATACTCAGTAGGTATGGTGTTGACAGTAGGCGTAAAGTTCTGCTTACGATTCATATCACCAGTACCAATGTTTTTCATGGTGATATTGCTTGTGACATTCAAGACATTGATTTCTTGGAACTTTTGTCCAGAACCAGTTAAAGAATAACTTGCAGTACTTGCCGCAGTAGTAACAGTAAATGTTTGGCCAAGAATGTTCCAAGCAAAAGCATCTTCAATTTGACGCTTTGCATCATTGACAAACTTTCCAATCAGGGCCGAATAAGTAGTTTCACTAACAGTAGTGACAACAGGCTCACGGAGCCTGACCAGTACATCGTTAACCATTTCTAGGTAAGTCATGTTCTTGTCAACCCCACTTCTTCAAACGTTGCAATAAATGTAAATGTGCTACCAGTCTCAGTCGTAATCTTGATTTGGTCACCCTCTTCAAGAACAATGTAAGCCCCGCCATCAAACAATACATAGGTCTTAGCGCTAATCGTGTATTGGCTAAGAATGTCATAAGTTGTTGATGAGCTTGCATCAGTCCATTGAACTGTGATGTGCTTATTACTGCCACTGGTGTTATGAATGAACATAACGCTCATCTTGGCGTAATAACCAGTCGGAACCGTATAAACGGAAGTCAGCGTAGCTGCCGTTGGGTTGACTGGAATGGAGATGGGCTTCATTTCGCTTTTGCCTTGTTCCTTGCGGATATAGCTTTAGCTTTTGCCTTTGCATCAGCTTTGGAGTTAGCACCCCATGCTTTTAGCGAAAGAAGCAGTCTGGTTGGTTCACCGTTCTTGTACTCAGGGCCATCCATATTGCCCATTCGTGCCAAGAAACTCGCTCTGCGGGGATTATCCCCTGATTTAACTGGAGGCTTTAAGTTCCCACCAGTTACCGCATTATAAGACGCTCTGCCCTTGGCATTCAAGCCGCCTTTTGGATTTTGACCAGCTTTTGTTTGCCAAGTAGGAGTCTTCATTTCTTCCTCGCGGCTCTCATATTGTCAACTAGGTTTGGGTAGCTTCTACCAGCCGCTTTTGCCATCTTCTTTGCCGCAGCTTTCTTGGCAGGTGTCAGAGGTTTTGGTGCTCCCAAGCCTTTGGGTCGCTTTTTATCCCAAACCTCTTTCATCACATACCTCGTTTTGTCTTATTCTTCATGGTGCGCTGACCACGAGAAGGCATAGGCTTAGACTTGCCGGCAGAACTCAAAGCAATAACAATCGCCTGTTTCTGAGGCTTGCCTGCCTTCATTTCACGCTTGATGTTCTCGCTGATAGTCTTCTGTGAAGAACCTTTTTTCAGAGGCATGATTATTCCTTAGTGATTGGCCCACCAGATTTCCACGCATCACAAGTACGGGCCGAGGCACAAGTGAATTGGAATAAGTCGCAATAACCTAAATCAGCCGCCTTGACGAACTGTTCGTCATAGGACAACTCATTTTTTCCCTCATCCTTCTCTAAACCGCCAATAATGCACTCCATCATGGCAGGAGTTTGGATGAAAGCAGCACAATTTCCGCATCTCATGCCCTTGATGGCAGAGGTAGGAGCGTTATACATCTTGGCCTTTTTCAGCCAAAAAGCGTCATTTGGCTCATTTGGGTTGGGTGGGCCATACCCATATTCCTTGAAAGCATGGTTGCGATGCTTCAGGTTGACGCTAACATCCTGTGTCGCCAATGGGCAAACCTTACCTGAAAGCAATCCTGATTTCATTTTAGGAATCTCCCACCAATAAAGGTAATAAAGCCACCAACCATTGAGGCGATGGTCATACCCATCCAGAAGCCACCCTTAGACTTATTGGCAAGCTCAAGCAATGCCTTCACATCCTTGGAAAGCTGATGAACTTCAGTTTGTAGAGCCTCTACTTGAGCCTCTAACTTACCAAACTCTCTTGGGCTAATGTCGCTCATGCTAACACCTTACGAGGCCGACCTAACGGCTTTCTAAGTACCAAAGTTTGTCTTGTTCCATCTTCGTTTTCCACCTCTACACGAGAAGAATCATCCATCTCTGTGTATTCTGGGTGTCTACGCATTTCCTGTATATCGTGGTCAAAACGAAACTCAACGACATTACCAGTGCGATTACATTTGAACAAGGCCATAAGAATCCTTAATTAAGAAAGGGAGGCAAGCCCCCCTTCCTATTAGACCATGCGAACTACAACGAGTCGCAATGTGGTTGATGCCAAGTCCACGGTAGAACCTGATTCGTTTTGAATACGGAATTTGACGGTGTTAGCGGCTGACACATAGCCAGTCACTGTCAAACCAACCAAATCCACACCCAATGATGCACCAATAACCATATCACCCAAAGCAACGCCTGGAATGGTAATGTCATCGGTTTCGCCAGCGCCATCGACTAATGAGCCGGCATCCAAAGTAGCTTTGACAGACCATGTGTCTGAAAACAAACCACGGAATTGATCATTGCCACGACGGGTAGTTACTGCTGAAGCGGTTGCCATTTAATTTCTCCTAATTAGGTTTCAAAAAGACCCCCCACCACTAGGGCAGGGGGAGCAACTGCAATTAGGCTGGAACGGCCAAAGCGAAGAAGCTAGAAGACTTCGCTGCACCAGTAGAAGCTGCGCTACGCAAAGCTGCCACGCCGTACAGAGTGTCAGAAGTGAACAGAGTAGCAAGGTATTCTTGCTTGTACTGCACTTGTGAACGCACTGCCACTTGCTCAACCAAAACCATCGAATCACGATGACCCATGATCGCCACGCGAGCAGCGTTTGAGCCAGAAGTGGTGTCGCAGTTGGAAGAGACAAACACGGGGATGCCGTACAAGTTACCGATTTCACCAGTGCGGATTGCATCGCCATTGCCAACGAATGCCTGCTCGGTGTAACGGGCAAGACCCATCAAAGTGTTGCGGCTTGAGGGAGGAATCAAGAAGAAACGATTGTCCATAGGAGTATCGTTGTCGTCCAAACGCTGAATGGTGCGGCGGATAGCAGCATCAGTCAGAGCCGATTCGTTGTTGCTAGCTGCCACATAAGCAGTAGTACCGTCACCACCAACATAAGCGGCAGCGTAAGCAGCAGTACCAGCGCCACCGTTGGCAGAACGAGCCAATTGCACCAAGTCGGTGTCCACTTGACGAGCCAAGGCATAGCCAGCGTCAGAAGTGTAGAAGTTACGCAAGCTGTTCAAGGCTTGGGCTTCCACGATATCTTCGATCAAGCGGCTATATTCATAGTGCTTGTTGATAGACACTTGGACTTCAGACTCAGTAGCTGCAATCAAGGTCACAGCGGCTTCAGAAGCCTTGGCAGAAGCAGAACCACGGGTAGGAGCTGGAATGTGAACGGTGTCACCTTTCTTGCCCTTGAAGTTCATCTTCATAACCAGGTTTGCCAAAACCAAGTTCTTCTTGTATGCAGCAACAATTTCATCACTCCAAATCTCTGGAATGAAATTAGCTGCGGTAGTGGTTGTTACACTATTTGAGGGGGAAAATGATGTTGCCATGTTAAATCTCCAAAAAACGATAGTTAATTACTTAACCCTACCCTCTGCGTATGCCTGCATGATTTCTTCAGACAAGGCTTCGTAGCGGTTCGGGTCTGTCATCTTCAGCCGAATAAGGTCAGCCCTTCGATAGACTCGCTTTGTACTCTCACCAGTCCCACCTACATCAACTGTCGCGGCTTTCAGATTACTCTTTCGAGTAGCTTCACCAGCATCACTGGTTTGCTTAGTCTTCACGCCACGCAACGCCTTATAAGTAGTCAGCAATTCATTAGCACTATCGTAGTCATATTCACCATCAGCTTTGGCATACAACCCAAGGCGAACGGGAGAAGACTTCACCCAATTCACAAACTCAGGGTCTTGAGCAATCTGACCGAAATCAGGGTGCTCTGCCGATAGCTTTTGCTGAATCTGCATCTTTTTGAACTCCATAGCCGCTTGGCGACCAGCGAGTACATCAGGATGGTTATCAACAGTCTTACGAATCGCCTCTTTGGGATTTTCAAAGAAATCTGGTTCAGGCTCTTCCTCTTTAATAGGTTGAGACTTGGTGGCGAGGTTTTGCTTAATCAGTTCATCGGCTAGTTTCCGAGTTTCACCAACTTCCTGAGCCTGTTTACCAATGAGCTTTTCAGCTTCTTGGTGCATTTTGACGACTTCTTCTAGGGTTTTATTCCTGTATTTCTCAGGCAACTCTGTCAAAGTCTCAGCTTCAGGTAATTGATTTTTCTTATCTTCAACTTCCAATTCACTCAGCTTCTCGTCTTCATTGTCAATCAACATATTGGTTCCTTTTCCTGCCGTTATCGGTTCTAGGAGATTAAACTCGGCATTTCTGCTTACGAGTCTTGTTTACGCTCTGCCGCCAATTTTTCCCGATGTTTGCGGTCAAACTGCATTGCTGCTGTTGGGAAATGACCAGACCAACCTTCGAGATTGACTTTCGGAGCACTTATTGTGCGACTGGCTGTACCGCCGCACTCACATTGAACACTCTCTGTCTCATAACCAGTTAGTTTTTCAATGCGTTGTCCACAATTGCAGACAAATTCATAGATTCTTTTCATTCAGTTCCTCATACGCTCTGTTGCTGACCTCTTTTAAGGTTTTTAGCCACGTTAGGATAGAAAGTTCACCCTTTTTGAATTGTAGACTTTTTTCGTCAGGGATTGTACTGATATTGTTAAGAGATTCAATCATCTTGTCAATATCTTCAATCAGGTCTTTCCATCCCTGACCGCCCATCATTTCAAAGCGGTTCTCGTAATACTTTTGCAATTCAGGACTCAACTTTAGGCTCCTCTTTGGGAATCTGGGGGTCTGCCTGCTCTTTAATCTTCATCACTAATGGGTAAGCGCCAGATTTGGTGGGCAAGTCGCCCAAGACCTGAAGAATCCCATTTACTTCATCAACTGTAAGCGTAAGATGCAATTCCATTACTGACCCCAAGGCAAGCCGTTGGCGGTCACGGGTGCTTTTTGAGCCTCAATTTGTGCGGTCAGAGCAGCTTCCACCGCAGCTTTTTCAATCTTGCCCCACAACCAACCCAATACTGTTTCTTCAGTCAGGGTGTCGTAGTTCACGAATGATTCACCACGCTCTAAGGCTTGTGTGTTCACGATAGATGCTGAATTTTCACCATCTACGGCTGAAGCACCCCAATGCACTACTGTTACAAGACCATCAGAGGTTTGGCGTTCTAGGTTATTGATTTTCCAAGTGATTGCTGTCATGTCTAGTCCTTAAGGGTGTGATGCTTTGTAGGCTTCAAATTTAGCGTCAAGTTCCTGCAAAGCCTTTATAAGCATTGGAACAAACACACTGTATTTCACAGACTTGGTTGTTGTGCCAATGTCATTGCCTTCTTCATCACGGTCAATAGATTCATCAACCAGTGAAGGGAAAATTTGCTCAAGCTCTTGTGCAATAACACCAAGTTGTTTCTTTTCGTCACCAATCAAGTTGTAGTTGACAATCCGGACTTGGTTCAGTTGAGATAGTTTAGGTGACGCATCGGTGATATTTTCTTTTAGTTTTGCATCCGACAAAGAGCCATAACTGTTATTTGTATTCAGTAAATTTCCGTTACCTTGAATGTATGCCGCACCAGCATTTCCAAAAAACTTACAGGCAGAATCCGTACCGTTTACATTTCGTGACGATTGAATATACCCGCCACCAATAGAAGTTCCAAAAGATGTCGTGTTGATTGTTGTACTTGTAGTCCCCACCAGCAAGTTACCGCTGGAGTCGATACGGGCACGTTCTGTGTTGTTGGTAGCAAAAAGTAAATTGGCATTAGCGCCGTTATTAATAGATGCGTCGCCACTACTATTAAATTGCCCCCAAGAA
>JACCDN010027651.1_pt1 | contig 34767 bp, 31 predicted proteins | sample 7441691 | NCBI WGS metagenome assembly JACCDN01 (sample SAMN15323439, study PRJNA562643) | freshwater metagenome | isolation source: river surface water | place: USA:Blue River Watershed | collected 2017-08-16
CGCAAAGCAATGGCATGGCTGAGAGCTTTGTGAAAACATTGAAGAGGGACTATGCCAAGCTGGCCCACAGGCCTGATTCAAAGACTGTGATGGCGCAATTGCAAGCTTGGTTCGATGACTACAATTTTTACCACCCGCACAGTGCACTGGGCTACTTGCCACCAACACTGTTCAGGGAAAAGCAATCGGTAACTTGAATATACCGGCGGTACTGGATTACGGGGTCAAGACCAGTGATTCTTCTAAAGCATTCATTCTTAAAAAAAGTACGAATCTTTCATTGCGAAAGTCATAATATATCTGCGCATTTAACTAATTCTTAATTTTTAGTAGAACAACTTTAGCATAAGACTATGCAGAGAAGGAAATTTTGTAATAAGCATAAGCAGCGAAAATTTATCTTTTTATGGGATAACCAATATTAAATAAGTACAAACTGCGATTCAATGTAATTTCTAGATAAGTAGTGAAAACAATGAATTTATTTAATTTAGTATAACATTATTTAAAAATAAATAAAAATTACTCACTATAATACAAGTTAGTATTTTCATGCTTTTCAAGAAACTCATATCGAACCGTAGACTCGAGGGCATCTATGATACTAATTCGCTGAACGAATTTAGTTTTTTCGATTGAAGTATTGTATACTGAATTTGTACAAAACTTTTTAATACGAATCGAACTAATTGCAAAGCTTTTATTAAGAATCTTTGAAACGGCATCAATAAAAAATCCTACGAGAATCCCAAGAAAATAAGGGATTCGTATATTGTATTTACTAGATTTACCAACAATTACTTTTACAATATTAACAAACTCATTCATTGTGAAATCTGGCTTGTCAATATAATTAAACAAATGTTTACCAGCTGGCAATGAAAGGCTAAATTTTATAAAATCTGCTACATTATCAACATATGCGAGTGACTTTCTATTGTTTCCATCGCCTATCATCACAAATAACCCAGTTGCAATTTGTCGGATTAAATTGTAAACATTCCCACGATTTTTCTGACCAAAAACAACAGTGGGACGAATAATTACTAAAGTTCTGGACTCTGGATCCTCGTCAAGCCATTTTTGATAAACCAGCTCTGCCGAGTACTTAGTGCGGCCATATTCATTATATGGAGCAATTACTCCTTGCTCATCAGTCCCTATTTCAGCAAATCCATATACCGCAACAGAACTAGTAAAAATAATTTTTTTAACATTTTTAATTCTAGCAACATCACATATATTTATGGCTCCTCGGACATTTACATCAAAATATAGAGATTTTGGAGAAACATCATCACGATGTTCAGCTGCCAAATTTATGATGATTGAGTTCGAAGAAATTACCTTCAATAACTCTTCAATATTTCTTACATCTGCATATGCAGAATGATCACCATATTCTTTGCTAGGAACTTTATCTATTATATTTATGGATTCATTTGAATTAAAAGTTGAGAATAATTTTGTGCCAATAAATCCACTTCCACCAATTATGTGTATCATCTTTTTTTCCATTTATGTTTCGAGATATGAAGAGTAATATGATTTGCAAATTGCATCCCATCTATAATGCTCACAGATTAAATTATTAGCATTGCTTCTTATGTAATTTAAATTATGAAAATTATTTATTACGTATTTTATTTTATTTACGATTATTTCAGGATTCTCGCTTATTATAAATGAATCATAGTTATCTTGATTTTTTATACCGTCGAAGCTTATTGGGGTCCCAAGAACTATCATCCCAGAAGCCATTGCTTCAAGAATTTTGTTCTTTATTCCTGAACCAAATCTTAGCACTGATAGAAAAATACAGTGGTCGTCCATTACTTCGCTTAAGTTTGGTACAAATCCGGGTATATCAACTTTACAAGATATGTATTTCATCATTTTAGATGTAGGATTTTTGCCTGCTAATGTCACATGAAGATTATCGAGACAATTAAGAAGTGGCAATATTGATTGAAGCAAATAAAGTGCAGCGTCCTCATTTGGCGCATATGAATAGTCTCCAACAAATAAAATAGTTTTTTTTGGGTACACTATAGATTTAAAATTATCAAAATATATTGAATCAACGCCATTAGGAATATTTCTACATTTATTATTGTTCAACAATCTATTTACATGACAGGAATCTACATCTGATACAAAGAAAACTTTGTTAAAACAATTATAAAATTTCCTTTCAAAATTTATCCACTTTATAGATTCATAATAAAAGATAATTTTATAAATAAAGTTAGTTTCCACTTCAGAACGACGCGAAAATAAAAGAGAGTAAGAATCTATCGGGTAAAATCTTACCTTTGACTTGATGTGATCTGGGAGATTTATAAATTTATCAGCAATAAATGGTGTTGATAGGTGAAAAATCATATATTTATGGTGATTCTTAATAATATAATCTAAATAGCTGGTCCCAAAATTATCATACATGCAAACAAAATAGGGTTTTTTTGAAAAAAGCCATTTTAAAATAATTAATAGCTTGGAAATTTTATTTGTTTCTATAAAGTTAATGTTTATTGTTTCTGGATAATTACCATGATCGTTTGGCCCTCTTAGTGTAAGAATATCAAAATTCTCTTTAAAAGTAAAACACAAGACACGATTGATTTTAGTAACGCCATTTTGAATTATCGAAAATGGATTACTAGGAGAGACTAAAAGTATTTTATTCTTCATTCTTTCTAGTTAAATGATAAAAAATAGGCAATAATGTAAAGAAAAGAAATATAATAATTTTATTGTTCAAAACTTCTGAACTAAAGAAAGTTGCAATTAAGTATATTAATATAAATCGTTCATCAAAAGAATCAAAGCATAGTGACAACATATTCTTTACAAAAGACAAAGTAATAAAAATAAAATATATCGATAATAATCCATACTCAAAATATAGTTGAAGAAATGTTGAATGCATGCCAGTACCCTCAAAGATTAATTGCGGCGACCTATATCCAAAACCAAAATAAATAGGGTATTGCTCAAGTATCATTTTTTCTATTCCTTGTATCCAGAGTTCAATACGCCCATCGGTTGAACCCTCCACAGCAGAAAAATAGTAATCTGTAAATTCAAGTAATTGGTTGATGAAAGTAGCCACCATCATTAATGAAATAACTAATACCATTACACTTTTTCTAATATTTTGAAATTCAAATATTTTAATGACTAAATAAATTAAAACAAATACTAAACCCACCTTGGAAATTGTTGTTATCATATTGGCAATCAAAATTAGATTATCAATCTTAGGGCCAATAATGTATAATTTATTTTTATTCTGGAAAGCATATAATACAAAGATGAAAAAACAATATGCAGTAGACTCAACTCCACTCAAGCCTTCATTTCTGAAAAAAACAATACCAAAAATATTAGCTATACCGCTTCTACTAACAAATTCAGGTATTATATTTAAAAATACAAATAAAGAGATCCACAAATAAATGTGCAATATTAAAAATAATGTTTTTTTAATTTTAATTTTTTGATTTGAAGAGAATTTAGCATCTAAAAACCCTTTATAAATCATAATACTGACTAATGTAATTAGTATATATCCACCAAGCTTAAATAAATCAATTTCATGTTCAAATTTGACCACAGTAAAAATTAATACTATCAATCCAATTATATGGAAGAGAATTTTTTTAAATAAAAATGAAGAATAAAAATATGGAAAATTACTATAAATATTTAAATTAATCACTGAATTAAATAATAAATAAATAAATGTAACCGGTAGAGAGTATTGAATAGGCAAGAATAACCAAAATACGATTGGTGCATAAACTACTAAAACTCTATTCATTATCACAAACCAGCCCATCCAAAAAATTCAGATACTGCAACTTAATTATTTCATCGTTGAAAAATTCTAGGTATCGTTTTCTTGCGTTATTTGAGTAAAAATCAAAATATTTCGTTTTACTTAAATTTGAAATGGCTGCTGCAAGTTCAGATGAAGAACCTGCAGCAACAGTAAGACCGGTTTCTTCATGTAAAGAAACCCAAGGAACACCAGTGTTTAATTTTGTATTTATAACAGGCTTACTGAATCGCATTGCTTCAAGTTGAACGATCCCAAAAGCCTCAGCATCGCTGATTGATGGAAGTACAAAAAATGAACACTTATTAATTAATAAAAGCTTTTCTTCTTCAGATAGAAATCTATTAATGAAAATACATCTATTAGAGTAAAGTAATGAAAATTCTGATATTGTTTTAGACAAAGCTCCTTCACCTGCAATAACAACAGGCAAGGCATCCTCTGAACTTAATTTTATTGCAGATAGTAAAATATCAAGCCCCTTATATGGTACAAGTCTCCCGAAATAAAGAGCAAATCTTTCTGGTAAAGCTTCAAAATATTCATTGCTTCTATTTACTGGTGGTAAACGGTCGGGAAGACTTAATGGTATTACAGTAATTTTTCTTTGTTTTAGTTCAGCTGTATTATCAGCCAATATTTTGGAGGTTGTGGTAATGAATGAATTGTTTAAAGAGTATTGAATAAAGGGACGAAAAAAACCCTTTAAAAATTTCTGCGATATGATATCACAATGCCATGTTATTACTTGTATTATTTTTTTTGGGATAAAAATTGAAAATACATTGAATAACGGAAAAGGATGGTGAGAATGCACTATTGGATTTTTGGTGATAATATAATAAAATAGATAAAATGGAAATGTTATAGATAATGGCATAGAAAAAAAAGTTCCCAAACTCGAACACCTTACTACGTAGATATCTTCAATTAATTGCCTTGAAGTAAATAATGTAAATTTTTTGTTAACACACAGAACAATAACATTATATTTTACAGAGGCAAATTTTGCGTATTGCTCAACAACTGTTTCAACACCACCAATTTCGGGTTTATAAAATTTATTCACTAACAGTAATGTATCTTTTTTTTTAGTCATAGTGCTTGATTACACATTTTACATAATTATCAACTGAAAAGTTAAGTGCCAATTCATAAGCTTTCTCTGTTATTAATTTTATATTTGTTGAACTATCATTAAGTGCCTCAATAAATTTTTCATAAAAATCCCCCTCACTTAATGATTTTGCCAAATAACCAGTTTTATCATTTACAAGATCTATGTTTCCACTACATGGTGTTGCTATTACTGGTACTTTAGCCAAGAATGCTTCTATTATTGCCGTAGGCAGACCTTCAAAAATCGAAGTTGAAACGTAAAACTGAAAATAATGTAGAAATCTTGGTGCATTGTAAATATTGCCCCATATATATATATGCTTTTTTGATCTCAATTTTTCAATTAAATTTCTTATATTTTTATAATAAATATCCTTTTCGTCATAACCACCAATGATATGCAATGACATTCCTTCTGTATATACATCATCAAATACTTCTATCATAAGTTTTAAATTTTTTTGCTTATTAATTCTCGAAAACGATACTATATTTTTTTTATATTTATTGGTAATCTTTAGAATATCAAAATTGTCCTCTTGGTTTTGGGGAATTACTCCATTGTGTATAACAATAATATTTTTAAAGTTTAAATATTGTAGTAAAGATCTTTTTTCTGATTCCGAAACTGCAATTTGAATATGGCAAACATTATTGTAATATTTGTATATACAAAGTTGTCCCATTCTAAGTACTCTATTTTCAGGAAGGTGAAAACCGTGGAATGTATGAACAAAACGAACTTTATTTCGAGTGAGAAGGCTCAAAAAGAATCCGTAGAATAAACCAGACTTTCCGTGAGTGTGTATGACAGCAGTATTTGATTTTTTTATTTGAAAAAATACTTGAAAAACTGTTTTAAGACTTGGTCTATTTACATCGAGATCAACTAATGAATTAACCTCAGTCGCATAACGCGCTGTTAAATCATTCTTTAAAGTCTTTGATATAACATTGTGATTATATTTTGTTTTTGTTGATGAGATTAGATTAAGCAAAACAGTAGGAACCCCCCCCTCTAATAAAATTGGGAAAATATGAGTAATCAAGATTTTACCTTTATGATTGTCCATTTATACCGTCTTTATTTAATTAAGTCTTCATATAATTTAACTGTACTTCTACATTGGTTATTAATATTGAAATTTAAACCTCTATTAATACAATTTGTTTTATTGAATACATTATAATTAATAATAGCTTCATATATTTTATTATATAAATCGATACAACAACCAGCCTCAAACAGCAAACCAATATTATTTGAATTTATAATGAACTTAGGTCCACCGGAATTAGGTGCAACAACAGGTCTTCCGTGAGTTAATGCCTCAATTGTTACCATGCTAAACGATTCGTAGCGCGACGGCACAACTACAATATCAGCCAAGTTATAATATTTAGACAAATTTGTCTTATAATCTTCTATTTGAATATTTATATTTTTAAAGTTGTATTTAATTGTTTCTAAAATTTCATCTCTATATTTAGAATCTTCCAAATTATTAATTGATAAGTTACCTATTAATATTAATCTTACCGGTGTAGTGATTATTTTATCTAAAATTTTAAGCGCATCAATTAATAAATCTTGACCTTTAATTCTTTGATATCTTGCTATACAAAGCAAGGTGAATTCCTCTTTTTTTATACTTTTATTATCATTCTCAACTCTAGATACAATTGGAGATCCCAAAGGAATTATAATTTTTTTTGTTTCCGGGAGATAGTTTAATTTATAAATATCATCAGTTATACAAATGCATTTATTAATAAGTAAATTAATAAATCTTGACCTTTTTTTTGAGAATGATTCCCAGGGGCCATGATGATGAACTACGATTTTATTAAAAAAGCTTAAAATGGAGAAGGTTATTAATAAACTGTAACTGTATAAATGAATTATATCAAATCCGGAAAGTTTTCTCAACTCTTTTATGTTTAAAATAGGTATATATTTCGAAGAAAATTTAGCTTCAATAACAGGTATTTTTGATTGAATTAGTAAATTTGATAGCGCTCCTTTTGGGCAGTATACAGTTACATTACAAAATTCCGTAAGTGACATCGCTAAATAAAATAGATTTTTCTCTCCCCCTCCAATTTCAGAAAAATTTGTTGCTAGTAAGATTTTTATATTTTTATTCATTTTCATTTCACATTGCGAATAATCAAATAAACGATTTTAAATATTACTAATATATTTAGAACTGCGTATGAGTACATTGTTGCGTTAAAAACATACTCAGGTATAAAATTACTGGTAAAGTAAACTATAATCAATATAACCAAATTTAATAATAGGAAGTAAATATTATCATTTTTCCTTTGATAATAAAAATTATGCAACGAAAAAATTGATCGCTGAACTTCAAACAAGCATCCAGAGTTGAATCCGATCATAATAGTCTCAGAAGAAATATTAATAAGCTGATTTATTATAAAATTATCAAATGTTTTCAATACAAAGAAATATACTATAAATAATAAAATTAAATATGTGATTATAAATTTAAAATAATTCACGTTTATTTTATTATTATTTTCTGTTCGAATTATAAATTTAGGGTAAAATGCTTGCAAATATACAGACTCAATCAATCCAATTATTGAAGCAGCGACACCATATCCCAATAAAAACTCTGAAAAGTATTTAACATTTGTATTTTCACTTATTGAAATCTTAAATTTATTATTTATATACCAAGTTATTATTAGAGTTATAATTAATGGCACCCCAAAGGTTACAATTTTACTCCAATTAAATTTATATTTCTGCTTCCATATTTTTCTTGTATTAATTCTGAGTATCAATACAATGATTATTGTTGTAAATAATTGGCAAATTGACCAATAATAAAATTCATTTATTGTTAGCACATTTACTGCAATATACAAAAGCAATGTAGGCGCTAACAATATTATAGAATTATAATAGTACTTCTGATAATGAACTAATCCATATATTCCAAAATAAAAATTGCTTACGGGAATAAAAATAACTATAAATAAAGATAGAAAAATTATAGAACTAGATGTGTATGTGTTGAATTTCGCAGTAGAAATACAGTACGCCAATGCAAGTGAGACAAAAAAGTATATTGTTACAATCCTATCGAAAACATAGTTTATAGAGTTTTTCCTATGAGATATGTTGTTATTTATATAACTTCCAACAGGCGTAAGGAAAAAGATTTGTCCTATTTGAGCATAAATACCTATTAAATAATGTAAGGATAGATTTTCTGAATTCAAAGAATGCGCAAGTTTCCTTAGTATCAATAGGTTTAGTAGTGCATTCAATACCTTTGCGATCCCATTAACAAAATATCTAAATATTTCTTGTCGCATTAATTATATTTTCAGAAAATTTTTTACATGCGAATTCTTGAGGCAAATCAAACTTTACAAAATTATCTATATTTTCACGATATTCCTCTAATTTTTTAGTGCTCATGTTGATGATTTCATCAGAAAGATCCTTGTAAGATGAAAAATCCCTATAACTTATAAAACATTTACTGGGTACAAATTCCAAAATATTTGGTGCACCATAATATATTGGAATTGTACGTGTTAGCAAGGGCTGAAAAATTTTTTCTGTTATATAATTATTTTGATCTAAAATATTTTCGAAGCATATATTGAATATTGAATTTTCAAGTATATTAAATTTATCATCAACATTACTTTTATATACTTTAGAAAATGAATTCGAAGGGTAATTAATATTTATTAGCCTCTCCAAACCGCTCCTTCTTATCAAGGCATTTTTAAAGTTTGCTTTATAAGTTGGCGTCGCCCAACCTCTGCCAAACAAATGAAAATCACTAGGATAATTGTCATTTAAATATCTATAAATCTTAATTCTCTCTTCATATAGATTATTTTTAAAGTTTAACGGTAGATTTTTATTTGATGAAACAGCGGATATTTTATACCGCCTGCTCTGATAAGGAATACTAAAATTAGTATCTATTTCAAAGTTAAATGGTATGTATTGCAGCAACGATTTGTCTTTATATTGCTCCAATATTAAGTTATCCCAATACAGCACCAGATCGTAGTGAGAAAATATTGATTTATCTCTATAATATTTTTTTATATACTTTGATTCTATGAAAACTCCAATATTAATTTGGTTTGGAATGTAATTAGGTTTTTCATTTGGGTCCAAATGAATTACTGCATTTACTTTAATTCCCTCATTAATACAATAGTCATTTGTATTTAAATCTCCACCTATTTTCTTTAACTCATTTTTCAAATATATTAATGGACCAAACAAAGACAGATCATCTCTTGATAGAGTATTATTAAATATATAGTTGTTCTGTAAAAGTGGATGATCTGATAATATACTATAATATTTCATATTTAAATTTTATACTTTGATAGTAATTTGCGTCCAAAGTAACTGTAATAATGAAAACCAAATCTCTTCGTTAGTTTGTATAACAAATATAACTTAGATGAGCTTTTCAGTTTCATCCAGCCGTATATTGTGTCCATTCGTAAATCTTTTATATCATCTTTATTATCAACATTTATTTTTAGGAATTTAGTGAGTAGAAAACGGTCACGCTGTGATCTTGTGACGCTATCATTAGCACTATGCAAAACATAGGTCATACATACATTGGTAGACCATAAAATTGGTCCTTTTTTTAAAATATTAATCAAAAAACTTGCGTCAGAGTGCTTGCCCCCATGCAAAATATTTGGTCTTAAACTGTCTAATACCTCCATATTGTATATATAGCTTGGAAACGGTGCAAAACCCTTCTCACCTAATTTTGCGTATCTTTTAATTAGTTCTCCTGGTGAATTTAATGTTAGGAACGTTTCTTTATCATTGATAAACTTCTTATTTCCAGGCGAAATAACCGCATTAAATGCATACGCACAATAAGACCCTTTATTAATTAGCTTAATAATCTCCTGTATAAAGTTTTTATGTACCTGGTCATCATCATGCAATATAACGCAAAATTTATTTTTACATTCATCAAGAATCTTTATAAAATGATCGATTGGTTGCAAACTTGATCTTTCAATAATATTGCACTCTTTGTATTTTTTTAAGATTTTCACTCTTTCATTTTCATCTGATGAATTTTCCGATATTTTTATTTTACTAAGTGGTACGTTGACTCCAAGTGATTGAATCATTAGATCAAGAAGTGAACTTCGATTGCATGACATTACATAAATATCAATATCTTTTAGTTCATACATTGAAGTAGCCAGTAAAAGTATTAATAGCTTACTAATTTTCTTAGCGCCATAAATGCCTCGGGAATTGGGTAATGATGATTCCCAATAAACAATCCGTTTTTGTCAATGTGCTCAGCATTCTTTAAGGCGCCATGTATTTCAGAATTGAAATACTTTACCACCTCATTCTTTGCAAAATTACCTGCCACAATCGGACGGCATTCAAAACCTAACCCGTTCAGTTTCGTCACCAAGGACTTTCGTGTAAGTTGGCTACCCTGACGGATCACTAAACTAAAACCAAACCAGCTGCTCTGACCGATTTCTTGCTGAATCATTATGTCTGGATGATTGCACAATGCTTCTTTAAACAATTCTCCGTTTTTGCGACGCTCTGTAATTATGTGTGACAGGCGCTTGACTTGTTCTACCCCAAGCGCACCTTCAATTTCAAGGGGACGAACATTGTAACCAGGAAGTACAAATCTGAAGGATTCTTCAAATTCATCATCACTTTTTTCCCCACAAACATGGTTTTGTTTTGGTAAATTACGTGTCCACCCATGCGCCCTCAATGACAATAAAATTTGATACAACTCCTCATCATCAGTAACAATTAACCCCCCCTCCATCGTGGAGATATGGTGGCTAAAAAAAGAGCTGTAACCGCCCATGACACCAAATGTACCCGCTTGCTTGCCCTCAAATTTTGCCCCCATCGACTCACAGTTGTCTTCCATCAATACAATATCTCGTTCTCCGATAATGTTTTGAATTCGACCAAAATCATTGGGGTTACCCAGCAGGTTCACTGCCATAATTGCTCTAGTTTTTTCAGTCACCGCTTGTTCAAGCTGATCCAAATCGTAGTTTAGTGTTGACAAGTCAATGTCAACAAACTTGATCTTCAGGCCATATTGATATAACGGATAGTATGTTGTACTCCATGAGACTGCGGGGACAATTACTTCATCACCCCTTTGTAATTTTAGTCTCGAATTTTTTGTATAAAACAATGCCGCCACCATAAGCAAGATTGCGGACGAACCAGAGTTCACCATCACGCAATGTTTACTTCCCACATATGTAGCAAAGTCACGCTCAAACGCTTGCACATTAGATCCCATTGTGAACATGCCGGAAGCTATAACTCTTTGCATGGCATCCTGCTCCTCTTGACCCCAGGTAGCGGTTGCGAGTGGAAATTTTATATTCATCAGTTACATTCTTTCAAATAATAGCTGTAGGTTTTTTCGATTCCCCTAAGCAAATCATGACTGGCGGCCCATCCCCAAGCAGTTTGCCTAGTAATGCTCACCAACTTACGCGCCATTCCAACTGGTTTATTTATGTTGTATGTGAACTCACCTGTATACCCTACTACGTCTGCGACAGCTTGGTAATACTCATTGATCGTATAGTCATGTCCTAACCCGATATTCATATAATCCGGAACTGTTTCATAGTTGATTATGGCTCGAATTAGAGCGTCAGCAAAATCACCAGCGTACATAAACTCTCGTCTCGCTGTACCATCGCCCCAAATTTCAACAGAGGACTCGAGGTTCACTTTAGCCAAGTGCACTTTATGAATAATTGCCGGAATTAGATGCGAATGAGCTGGGTCAAACTTGTCATGTTGACCGTATAGATTACACGGTATGATTGTTTTATATTGAAAACTGGGATTCTCGTGTCGAATAAAATCGCATAAACGCGCAGTTACGATTTTAGCTAATGCATAACCCTCGTTTGTTGGCTCTAGCTCCCCCTTCAGCACCATCTCTTCGCTCAGTGGTTGATTATGATTGCGTGGGTACATGCACGAGCTTCCTAAATTAATCAGCCGCTTCACGCCCGCTTGTCTGGCCGCCCAAACAATATTACGCCCCATGTCTAGGTTTTGCATCAAGAACCCAACAGGCTCACGCATATTTGATTGAATCCCCCCAACCTTGCCTGCTGCATGGACAATCAGATCAGGCTCATACTCCATAAGATATTTCTTAACAGAAATGAAATCACACAAATTCAATTCATCGCTAGGCGGTGCCATCACCCTAAAATATTTTGCATCAGGGTGTGCCATAAAATTGCGGCCCACCATTCCACCGCCACCTGTTAACAATACTCTTTGCTTAGCCATTATTGAACCAAATAATTATTCAATCGCATTAAATACAGAATAACCATGCTGTTTGAGTAATGCATGTTGCCGCGCCTGAATTAAATCATGTGCAACCATTTCTTTACACATCTGCTGAACTGTGATTTCAGGCGTCCAGCCTAGTTTTTGCTTCGCTTTGGTCGGGTCACCTAGCAGTGTTTCCACTTCGGTCGGTCGAAAATATCGTGGATCGATCCTCACAATGACATCACCTACCTTGAATGCCGGGGCTTTGTCGCCCTCGATGGCGGCAACAACTGCACATTCATTCAACCCTTCCCCTTCAAACTTCAGTGTCACACCTAACTCTTGTGCCGACCATTCTATGAATTGGCGCACGCTGTATTGAACGCCAGTCGCAATCACAAAGTCTTCAGGCTGATCCTGTTGCAACATCATCCACTGCATACGCACATAATCTTTGGCATGTCCCCAATCGCGCAATGCATCCAAATTTCCCATGTACATACAGCTTTCGAGTCCATGGGCCATATTAGCTAAGCCACGAGTAATTTTGCGCGTGACAAAAGTCTCACCTCGGCGAGGGCTTTCGTGGTTAAACAAAATTCCATTGCAGGCATACAACCCATAGGCTTCACGATAGTTCACCGTAATCCAGTAAGCATACATCTTGGCAACAGCATATGGACTGCGAGGGTAAAATGGAGTTGTTTCTTTTTGCGGCGTCTCTTGGACTAAACCATACAACTCACTTGTACTTGCCTGATAAAATCGCGTTTTTTTCTCAAGGTGCAAAATTCGTATCGCTTCTAAAATACGTAGCGTGCCGATAGCATCAACATCGGCTGTGTATTCTGGACTTTCAAAACTTACCGCAACATGACTCTGAGCGCCTAGGTTGTAAATCTCATCAGGTTGAGTTTCTTGAACAATGCGAACCAAGTTGCTGGTGTCACTTAAATCGCCGTAGTGCAACTTGAAGTGTGCGTTCTTAATATGTGGATCTTCAAAAATATGGTCCACACGCTGTGTATTAAATAAACTTGCTCGGCGCTTTATTCCATGAACAAAATAACCTTTTTCAAGCAGAAACTCTGCCAAATAAGACCCATCCTGGCCAGTAACACCAGTGATCAGCGCCACTTTTTGATCGTTAGCTTTCATTGTCTCTTAGCCTCGCCCATAAGAATCTTCCAGCCTTACAATATCATCTTCCCCCAGGTAACTACCCGACTGCACCTCAATAATTTCGAGCGGAATCGTACCCGGATTTGCCAATCGATGCACCTCACCCAATGGAATATATGTAGATTGATTTTCGCCTAGCAAAGTCACCGTGTCGCCGCAAGTCACCTCGGCAGTTCCCTTCACTACAATCCAATGCTCAGCACGATGGTGGTGTTTTTGCAAACTCAAACTTGCTCCCGGATTGACCTGAATACGCTTCACTTTGAAACGCTCGGACTCATCAATGCTGTCATACCAACCCCATGGACGCCGCACCTTGCGATGCAGGACTAGCTCTTCACGCTCTTGCTTCTCAAGTTGTTTCACTATTTTTTTCACATTTTGTGCTTGTGTGCGATCAGCCACCAAAATAGCATCTGCCGTCTCAACTATGACTAAATCAGTTACGCCAACTGCTCCTACTAAGCGGCTGGTTGCATACACGAGTGTGTTACTGACTTCCGTCAATAAAACATCACCTTGCACCACATTGCCAGCATCATCCTGCCGACCATCCAGACTCATCTGCCAGACTGCGTCCCATGCGCCTAAATCGCTCCACCCTGCATCTAACGGCACCATATGAATCGGAAATGCTGATTTCGGGCATTTCTCAATCACTGAATAATCAATAGATTCTGAAGGCACTTGAATAAAGGCCTCTTTATTTGGTCGAATAAAGATTTCATCAACAGTTTTCTTTTGCCATGCTACTTCTGAAGCAATTGCAATATCGGGACGAAAGTAGCGCAATGCTTTGAGCCACATACTGGCCCTCAATACAAAAATACCACTGTTCCAAGTATGCTGGCCACCCTTCAAATACGCCTTGGCTACTTCCAAGCTAGGTTTTTCTGTAAACTGCGTCACTTGGTACTCACCCTGCACACCGGCAGGGCCAGACTTTTGGATGTAGCCATAGCCCGTTTCGGCCTTGTTCGGTTTAATCCCCAAAATCACTATTCCGCCATCTGCGGCCACACGAATGCTTTGTTGCAAGGCCTGCTGAAACGCAATAGGTTTTTCTACAGTTTGATCGGCAGGGATGACAACAAGAATGGGGTCTTGTCCATCCTCGGTGGCCTGCAGTGCGGCTAAAGTGAGCGCTGGGGCTGTATTGCGGCCTGCAGGCTCTAACAATAAGTTGACATTAACTCCTTTAATCTCTCGTAGTTGCTCCAGTGATAAAAAGCGGTGCTCTTCATTGGTGACGACCAAGGTGTTACCAACTGCGATGTCTGGCGCGGCCAATTGGTTACCCCGCACCACCGCCTGCTGAAACAAACTACTAACACCTGACAAAACCAAAAACTGTTTTGGAAAACCGGCGCGGGACAAAGGCCACAGTCGCGTACCTGAGCCACCGCAGAGAATAACTGGAACTACTTGATGCATGGTTTGTTAGTATGGCAAATGTTAAAGTTTTAAATGTTTAGGCCACCCAAACGATTCAAAGTAGCCTGCGAGCCAACATCGCCACATACTTCTGCACTCAGAGCCATTGTCCGCAGGGCACAATTAATTGCTAAGTCACTTGATCGCGCCTCAAGTAACCAAGAGCCAAATCCTCCATCTTGCAGGTGATCCTCTATGGCAACCACCTCAGTGAATTTTTTTAGCTTATTTGTCTGACTTGATTTTTCTCGCATCGACCATAAAGGCATTGAATACACTGAATAATTAACAAACTCCGACATTTCATTTCGATCCATTGCTATTTGCAATACAGCCCCTGTAGTTAGCAAAGCTCGATTAGGGTCCCCGGGCTGTATTAACAGCCAACGGCCCGGCTCCACATCTGGGATCGATTGATGAAAGTTTGGCTCGCCAACCTTGCCCAGTCGGAGGTATGAGGGGCCCGGGTTCTCAACAAGAAAGCGCATGCAAGCACGCACTTCCATGGGATCTCCGGGGGCAGCAATTAGTAAGTTCGGTAGCGTACGCATCAACGCGTAATCTTGAACAGCATGATGCGAGTAACCAAGAGATCCATATGCAAGACCTCCGCCAACCGAAACAACTGTCACAGGTAAGTTGTGATATGCAACATCATTTCGAATTTGCTCGGCACAACGAAAAGTTGGAAAGTTAGCTATTGAATATGTAAAAACATGAAATCCTTCGGATGCCATGCCTGCGGCAAGTCCCGTCATATTTTGCTCAGCAACGCCCGCATTAATAAATCTTTCAGGGAATTCTTCAGCGAAAGGCTCTACAACTGAATAACCAAGATCGCCAACTATTAAAGCAATATTTGGTTTTTGACGCGCTAATGTCACCAACTCTTCGATGAAAGTATTACGCATGCTTAAGCTCTCCGATTGCATGCGCCAATTGGTCAGTTGACGGAGATTTGTAATGCCAGTCTACGCTGTTCTCCATGAAACTTACACCTTTACCTTTGATCGTATTGGCAATGAGAAACGAAGGCTTACCAGGCACCCAGGGAGCCGAATTTAACAAGTCAGTAAGCGCTTTGTGATCATGTCCATTGACCTCACGAACTGCCCAGCCAAAAGCTTTTGCTTTGTCAGAAAGTGGCTCAACGCGTAGCGTTTTATCGACAGTTGTGAGACTCTGAAGCTTGTTGTAGTCAATGATTGCAACGAGATTGTCTAACTGATGATGTGCAGCGAACATCATTGCCTCCCAATTGGAGCCCTCGCCTAATTCACCATCGCTTAGCAGCACGAAGGAGCGCCATTTTTTTTCAAGACGCTTTGCTGCTAGTGCTTTACCTGTTCCAAACGGCAATCCGTGCCCGAGCGAACCCGTTGAGAACTCAACTCCAGACACCTTATGACTGATGTGGTTCATTAAAATAGAATGGTCTTGTCCGTAGCTCAACAAATCCTCCGTAGGAAAGAATCCAGTTTCGGCAAGTGCTGCATAAACAGCAACGCAAGCATGACCCTTGCTGAGAATAAAGCGATCTCGCTGAGGAGCATCAGGCCGGCGAGGATCTATTCGTAGTACCTGACCATAAAGTACTGCAATAATGTCTGAAATGGAAAGCGCAGAACCGATATGGGAAGCACGGGCGCGATAGACCATTTGTAGAGATTGAATGCGTATGCGACAAGCGAGTTCTTGGCTTTCAAGTCGAAGATTGTTCATTTGATTCTCAAAGATATTGACGAGCCCAGCGTTCGGTACGAAGAATTGCCTCATCAAGGCAAACCGTCGGACGCATACCTAGCTCCGATGCGATACGGTCGATTGCCGGCACATAAGCCTGAGAATGGATATCAGGAGATGGAAATTGGGTGATGTGAACCCTACCTTCGCTTTTTAAGAGCTGCTTTACACGTTGCGCTAACTCACTAATCGAGATGCTCTCAGAACCACCTACATTGTAGGCACGCCCGCTCGGTGCATCGAATAGCATCCCCCAAAGCCAATGCGCCAAGTCTGCGGCATACAGATAACTACGTCGAGGTGTGCCATCGCCCTTGATAATTATGTCTTCGTTGTGCATCGCAGCACGAATGAAGTTACCAATTGCAAATTGTTTGTCTAGCGGGAGGTGCGGTCCGACAAAAGCAAAGCACCTAGCTATAGCCACTTCTAATTCCGGGCGTGCTTCAGCGGCAACCGCCCCAAGCAATTCACTAATACGCTTTCCCTCTCCGTAAGCAGATTTTGTTGTTAAGGGGTCAGGGGCGCCCAACCACTCTTCTGATATGGCCTGAATTTGAGGGGGCGTTCGCCCATAGACTGCACCCGAACTGAGAAGCAGTAAGCGTCTAGGGCAGACCCCTTGAGCCATAGCATCCAAAATACGGCGGGTTCCATTTATACAAGTGTCTAAAACCTCAGTAGGTGAACTGCTAGCGACAACATCTGTTGCCGCATGAATTGCAAAATTGCAATCGGCTACAGCATTGGGCGTTAATTCGCGCACATCTCCACCGATCCAAATAAGCTCACATGCTTCTCGCAATTCAGGAAACTCTTTCAAAAAGATTTCAGGATTCCTGCTCAAAACAAGAACTTTGGCGGAAAGTTCCAATTTGCGGTTTGCTAATAGAAAACTTGCTAGAAGCCATTTACCAATAAAGCCGGTACCGCCCGTAAGTAGCAGACGTTGATTGCGTAACCGATTCCAACGAACTCCCACTGAATCCACGATGAACTCAAGGTCCTCGATGGGTATACGCAATAATGAGTTGCTCATGGTTAGAAATTCAAACCGAAAAATTCCTCAAGCTTTTCAGCAATGTAGTTTAGCTCCTCCAATCCCAATCCAGGGAAGGTTCCCAGCCAGAAAGTTTGGTGCATAACGGTGTCAGTATTGAATAAATCGCCGCTGATACGATAGTTGCGCCCAGCCATATATGGCTGCTTTGTTATGTTGCCGGCAAACAATAGGCGAGTCCCAATTTTGTTTTGATCAAGGTAGCTGATCAAATCCGCACGTTTAGCGCCGCTACTTTCTTTGAGAATCAGCGGAAAACCAAACCATGAGGGCTCTGAATTTGGCGTTGCCTCTGGCAGATGCAAAAACTCCACACAACTACTTAGGCGATTTTTTAAGTATGAAAAGTTAGCACGGCGCTTAGCGATGAACTCCTCTAACCGATCCATCTGGGCCAAAGCACAGGCGGCTTGCATATCGGTGATTTTTAAGTTGTAGCCCAAATGACTGTAGGTGTATTTATGGTCATAGCCGTCGGGCAGGTCTCCACCTAAGTCTTTTTTGGTCCAACAAAAGCGCTTGTCGCATGTATTGTCTTTTCCCGGAGGGCAGTAGCAATCTCGCCCCCAATCACGAATGGACTCGGCAATTAGTTTGAGTTCACTATTGTTGGTAAAAACAACCCCGCCTTCACCCATGGTGATGTGATGTGCTGGATAAAAGCTCAAAGTAGCAATGTCACCGAAGGTGCCGACCATTTGACCCTTGTATTTTGCGCCAAGTGCATCACAACAGTCTTCAACTAGCCAAAGATTATGTTTTTTACAAAGCGCCGATACAACTTCAACATTAAATGGATTTCCCAAACTATGCGCCAACATGATGGCCTTAGTTTTATGAGTAATTGCGGCCTCAATCAAGCTGGGATCAATGTTGTGGGTGGAAAGCTCAATATCCACAAAAACAGGAACAGCTCCAAATTGGATAATCGGGTTGACAGTTGTTGGAAAGCCTGCTGCCACGCCAATTACTTCATCCCCAGGCTTAATCGCGCGCGCACCCAACTTTGAACTTGTCAATGCTGAGAACGCAACTAAATTGGCAGATGAGCCAGAGTTGACTGTTAAAACATGTTTAACACCCAGGAATTTAGCCATGCGCTCCTCAAACAACATATTAAAACGACCGGTGGTTAGCCATCCGTCCAACGATGCATCGACCATCAATTGAAGCTCCTTGGCGCCAATAACCTTCCCAGAAACAGGCACGGTTGTTTGGCCGGCAACAAATGGGGCAGGTGCGTAAGCAATGTTGGCGTACTCCTCTACTAGTTTGCTGATTTGGCTGCGCAACTTGTCTAATTTTGGCTTGAAGTTGATGTTTGTAGTGGTCATAATTTGTTTTGGTATTTACTGATTTGCTGAAGGCAGATGTCTTGCATATCCATTCCTGCAATCCACGATTTGTGCCATTGTGTGATGCCCATCAATGCAGTGTCAAGATTCCATCTAGGTGACCAATTTAGACGTTGTCGCGCCTTGGAAATATCTAGTTTTAGAAAGCTGGCTTCATGAGGATGATCGCCTGGCTGCAAGATCCAAGTGGCATCTCTACCCCAGTACTGACATAGGCGGCTCACAATCCACTGAACCGGCTTGGCATCTTCGTCGCTTGGACCAAAATTCCAACCTTCAGCATCGTTTTGCCCTTGGATGTAGAGGCTCTCAGCAAGCATGAGATAGCCTGACAAAGGCTCCAGGACATGTTGCCATGGCCGAATCGCATGAGGATTTCGAATTAGCACTGCATGTTGGTTTTCTAATGCATTCAACACATCAGGAACGAGCCTATCTAATGCCCAATCGCCGCCGCCGATGACATTACCTGCACGCGCCGTGGCCATAGCAATGCCCTCTGATGCTAGGAAGGATTTTCTGTAGGCGCCGCTTACCAACTCTGCACATCCCTTGCTGCTGGAGTAGGGATCGTGCCCGCCCATGGGCTCATCTTCTCGGTAGCCCCACGCCCATTCTTTGTTTTCGTAGCACTTGTCAGTGGTTACGCTGACAATTGCACTTACGCTGCCCGAGTGGCGGGCAGCCTCCAGCACATTGACAGTTCCCATGACATTTGTTGCGTAGGTTTCTCTTGGCTGCTGGTAAGACAACCGAACTAGCGGTTGAGCGGCCATGTGTATGACTATTTCGGGCCTAAATGCAGCCATGAGAGTACGAACGGTGTCATAGTTACGGATGTCGCCAACTTTGTGATCCATCCCCTTGGCCACACGGGCAACATTAAAGAGCGAAGGTTCAGTGGGCGGCTCGAGAGAGAGTCCACAGATTTCGGCCCCCATAGATTGCAGCCATAGACTGATCCAGCCACCCTTAAACCCCGTGTGACCAGTCAGAAATACACGCCTCCCCCTCCAAAAAGCAGGGTCAACATTTTTCGGCATATTCAAACCCACTTTTTCCAAGGCGCCGCGCCAGTGGCCCACATTTTCTCAAGGGTATTTTTGTCATGCAGTGTGTCCATTGGCTGCCAAAAACCATAGTGAGTGTAGGCCATGAGTTGCCCCTCTGATGCCAGCTTCATCAAGGGCTCTTGCTCCCAAATGGTTTCGTCGCTTTCTAGAAGGTGTAACACCTTCGGTGAAAGCACAAAGAATCCACCATTGATCAATACCCCGTCACCACGGGGTTTTTCTTTAAAGCTGTGTACTTGCCCGTTTTTGATGTCTAAAGCCCCAAATCTACTTGGGGGATAGGTAGCAGTTAGCGTGGCAGCCTTACCATGGCTTTTGTGAAATGCAATTGTTGCACCTATGTCGTTGTCACCTACGCCGTCACCATAGGTGAAACAAAAAGCATCTTCGTCTTTGATGTATTCGGCGACACGCCTCAACCTCCCACCCGTCATAGAGATGTCGCCCGTATCAACCAATGTAACCGTCCAAGGCTCTGCGCGTTTTTGGTGGACATTCATCACATTGGACTTCATGTCAAATGTTACATCTGAGGTATGCAGAAAGTAATTGGCAAAATACTCTTTTATTAAATAGCCCTTGTATCCACAGCATATTATGAAGTCCTTAACACCATGATGTGAATACATTTTCATAATGTGCCACAAGATGGGTTTACCACCAATTTCCACCATCGGTTTGGGGCGAGTTGATGTTTCTTCACTAAGTCGCGTGCCGAGGCCGCCGGCAAGAATTACAGCTTTCAATTTGCGTTCCGATCAATTAGTTGTTAGCCGAGCACACAAAGGCGTCGGAAAAAAAATGGTTAGCCGGGAGTCCAGCATTCGTTAAGACTGTCTTTGCGCTTTGAATCATCTCAGTTGAACCACAAGCATAAACAGATGCATTGTCTAATTCTGAATGCATAGTAAGTGCAACCTGCTGGACATAACCGACAGCCCCAGACCACTCAGCATGAGCTCGAGACAGTACCGGAGTAAACCGAAAGTCAAGCTGAAACCGCTTGAAATCCCAATAAAGATCCTCTAACTTCCTAGCACCCCAATAGATGTTTACTGACTTAGGCTGCTTTTGCAAAGGCATATTAACTAGAGATTCCAGCATCGCCTTTATGGGAGCAAATCCGGTGCCCGTAGCCAGAAAAATCAGGTCTCGATTAGCCACGGAATGACGAAGAAAGAATGTACCCAAGGGACCATTTAGCCGCAAAAGGTCGCCAACTTTTGCTGTATCGAACCAGTATTTGCTTAATGCTCCACCAGCCACTCTACGAATATGAAGCTCTAACTGCTTGTCTGCACGACTGGCTCCTGCCAATGAGTAACTTCTTCGAAGTCCACAGGCACCGATAACTTCAATATATTGTCCGGGAAAATAGTTGAAGGCTGATGCTGGCGGAAGGCATAACATTATCTTGATTACATCAGGTGCCAATTTTTCGATAGAACTGATCTTACATGGCAAAGTCTTTTTTGGCGGCAACAATGTCCCATCTAGATCCTCGACCTCGAGTGTGACATCAGTTTTTGCAACTCTTACACAACTAAGAATCCATCCTTCGTTCTTTTCATCGGCTGTTAGGCCTGTTTCCTCTTGAAGCGCAACCGTCAAGCCTTTGATGACTTTGCACTTGCATGAACTGCAACGACCAGACTTGCAACTGTACGGAAGATATACCATCGAACTAGAGCTTGCATCCAAAATGGATGCGCCGTCAATAGAGTTAAAGCTTTTTCCTGAAGTAAGGCTAATGATGCACATTGAATTTATAGATGCTCAAGTAGGTCACCAAAGTAACGGCAAAGGTTTTATAGCGTTGAATTTCTTTGTTCTGTAGATGACTCAATCTCCAGCTTGAGGGCTTGAATCTCAGATTGTAGAGTTTCATATTCTGTTAACTTGCGCTTAAGAAAGTTGCTGGTTAAAGCGGCTTTTTCCAAAATACCTTTGGGCGTGAGGATGTAAACATAGCCAAACTTGTTTTTGGATTGGCTGAAATTTTGCATCTTAATCCAACCCCTTTCGATAAGGGCCCTCAAACAGTAGTTCAGGCTACCAACGCTCACCCCAAGCTTTTCGGCAAGTTCCCGTTGAGTGAGGTCTGGGTTTTCTTTCAGGATGCGAAGCACGCGGAAGTAAGTATCCTCATGCGTCCTTGTCTGCGTCTTTTTGCTAGCCATATTATTGATCAGCCAGACTACCGCATTTCAAATGCATAAAAGCATATGAAACAAACAAAATGGATTTTTTCTGGCCAAAGTTCTATTCTAACTATTCTTGCAGCATTTGTTCAAAATTGAACAAAAAACCCCTTAAGAACGAATTGAGTAGCTATTTAGAATTACATAAAAATCAGCGTAACCTTTAGTATCCTTAAGCGAAATCCATAGGTTGAATGCTCTCAAAATCTGATTTTCATGGAGTCAAGCCCCTTTCAAAAGCATCAAGTCAGCGCTGACCTGGCCTTTGCCAAAATGTCACACTCCAGCCACGCGCTGATTCTGGCTTCATGGAAGCCAAAGTCCATGTCCAGTTTGCTGGGTTTGCGCCCAAAGCGAAGCAGCTCGAACATTTGTTGGCGAAATTCTGACGGGTAATGCCCCTCTTCTTTGGTTCATTTCTTACTCTTTCTTACTCCCTCAACAGGACAATAATCTATCCGGTCTAAAGGGGCAAATCAATCAGGCCTACAAAACCAAAAACAAATGAGTGCTAATCAGAGGTGTCTAGATATGCTTTAAAAAGCGGTTACCATATGCATAGAGGCCTCCAAATCAAGCAAATTAGCACTGAATCTAGCTTCCTGCAAATCTCATATGTACATTAAGTAGTTCCTCTCACAATACTTCAAGTCAATCCAGCCTATAAATGCGGTTCGGCGTGTTGCCAAAGTGATAAAAAACTTGTAGCTGATTATAACTTTATGATGTCTATTGCCTGTGCATGCGGGAAATTGCAAATTCCACTCATTTTTGATGATTCAATGGCTAAATAACGCTCCGCAAAAACTCATCCTATTGTCAAAGTCACTTATGCAAATTGTAATACCTATGTCCGGATTTGGTGAGCGCTTTCGAAGGGCCGGCTACACTCTACCCAAGCCTCTAATTGAGATCGACGGTAAGCCAATCATCGCCCATGTCATTGATATGTTCCCTGGAGAGGTTGATTTTGTTTTCATATGCAACCAAGACCACCTTGATGTGGCCGGGTATCGCATGGAGGCCATACTGCGGCAGTACTGCCCAACAGGTAAGATCGTCGGCATTGCACCCCACAAGCTAGGGCCAATCCACGCCGTCAGGCAGGTAGAGCACCTAATAGAACCCACGCGACCTGTTGTAGTCAACTATTGCGATTTCACCTGCTACTGGGACTGGCCGCACTTCAAGAAATTCGTAAAGGAGTCCCGCTGCGCTGGATGCATCCCCGCTTACAAGGGGTTCCACCCGCACACCTTAGGAAATACCAACTATGCCTACATACAGGAATCAGACGGCTGGGTGTTTGATATCCAAGAAAAGAAGCCCTACACAAGCAACCGCATGGATGAGTTCGCATCCAGCGGCACCTACTACTTCTCCAGCGGCAAGAATATGCTGGATGCTTTCCGTCAGGCCATGGAGCAGAATCTTAATGTCGGTGGTGAGTATTATGTGAGCTTAGCCTATAAACCGATGTTGGCCGCAAGACAGAATGTTGCTGTTTACGGCCTTCAGCATTTCATGCAGTGGGGCACGCCAGAGGATGTTACAGAATACAAGGCCTGGTCAAGTGCCTTCCGGCAACTGTTGGCTCCCACCGGCGATACTACCGTGCCTGCGGGCAGTCTAGTAATGCCCATGGCCGGATTGGGTCAACGCTTCCAGAATGAAGGCTACCTGCTGACAAAACCCCTGATTCAGGTCTCCGGCAGGCCCATGGTCGCCCAAGCCGCGCAATACCTGCCGCAGGCCAAGCATCATGCCTTCGTCCTGCGCTCGGACATGCCCGGCCACGCGGAAATCACCGCCGAGCTCAGATCGATCTACCCGCATGCAGTAGTCGAGTCCATTTCCTCGGTAACCGAAGGGCAGGCCTGCACTGCCCTTATCGGCCTTGACGCGCTTGAGCGCAGACAACAGTTGGCACCGGGGGCAATCACCTTCGGCGCCTGCGACAACGGCGCTCTTTATGACTCACAAGCCTTAGAACAGTTGACTCGCAACCCAGAGGTCGATGTCATAGTCTGGGGCGTACGCGGTCATGCCAACGCCATACGCCGCCCCGCCATGTTCGGTTGGATTGACGCCGACCAGGTCGGTCGTATCCGACGGATCTCAGTCAAGACGCCACTGGCATCGCCATCCTCGGACCCGATCGTCTTGGGCACCTTCACCTTTCGGCGGGCCGCAGACTTCCGCGCATCTGTGGAGCGCCTAATCGGGCGCAACGGCCGCATCAACAACGAGTTCTACATCGATGCGGCCATCAACGATGCCATCGAGCTGGGACTGCGCTGCCATCTTTTCGAGGTGGACAGTTTCCTCTCCTGGGGCACCCCGGACGACCTGCGGACCTTCGAATACTGGCAATCCTGCTTTCATAAGTGGGCTGCTCATCCCTACGATTTAAGGAAAGACAATCTAATTCCAGAGAGTGAAATCAATTCACTCTTGCTGAAGTACGCACCCATTTATCCGAAAATACCTGATGAAAATTTCCCCACAACTTAAAATTGAGATCTATAGGTTTGCTGTTACCGGGATAGGCGCAAACATAGTCAACTATCTCGCCTATATGACTTGTTTTTACGCCGGGATTAGCTTGTTCTATGCTTCGCTAGTAGGGTATTTTCTCGGGCTGTTGGTCTCTTATCATCTAGGCCGCCGCTGGGTTTTTAAACCTCAGGGAAAAATCACCGCTAAAGCGAAAACTTCATTCTTGTTAATATACAGCATAGGCGGCCTAGGGATGAGTTTTATTATCGAATTTTGTACTAAGATCATTGGTACCGATTTCCGCATAAGCTGGCTTGCCGGAGCTGTTTTTGCTGTAACAAACAACTTTCTTGGTTCTAAGTTTTTGATATTCAAAATAAATAAATTATGACAACACAATTTGGCATTCTCTCCAAAATCAATTTTCTTCAAGACTTTGCTTCAGCATTGATTGCACGAATCAATCCAGCCATTATTCACAACCTTGAGAAGTACAGCATCCTGAAAAAGGTGCACTACCTTTCTGCCATAGAGGACATTGAGGGGGACTACCTTGAATTCGGTGTTTTTACTGGCAGTTCGTTTTGCCATTCGATCCGTTGCTCTAGAAGCCTATTGAAGCTTAATAAAAACATTAAGAATACCAAGTTTTATGGCTTTGACTCCTTTGCTGGGTTTGGCGATTTGAGTCCCGAGGACAAACACCCTTTTTACACCGATGGGAACTTTGATACAAGTTTCTCCAAGGTCAATAAAAGGGTTTCGCATGTTGCTGGTTGTGACTTTGATGTCAAGCTAATACCGGGTTTTTTCAGCGAATCCCTGAAGGCGGGAGCTGCTAGCACAGGTATATCTAAGTCTCGAATCGTCTTTATTGATAGCGATACTTACTCTAGTGCGCGAGAAGCATTAGAATTTTGCGCACCGACTGTACAGGAGGGTACCTTCATCATTCTCGATGACTACTTTTCTTACCGCGGATCCGAGCAGCGTGGCGTAGCACGTGCATTTGCCGAGTTTGTAGCCGCCAATCACCTTAAAACTCGTCAGCTGTTTACCTATGGTATGGGTGGGGGTGTCTTCGTAATCTCAGAAGTTGAAAATTGAAATTCAGCTTGGTCATCCCCTGCTATAACGAGGCAGCCAATCTGCCGCTCCTGCTCGAGCGCTGCAAGGCCCTCGGCTCGCGCGAAGGCACGGAAGTCATCCTCGTCGATAACGGCTCGACGGACGACAGCCCGGCTGTGCTCGCCAGGCTGCTGCCGGCCTACCCCGGCTGCCGCAGCGTGCGCGTCGAGGTCAACCAGGGCTACGGCTTCGGCATCCTCAGCGGCCTGCGTGCCGCGCGCGGAGACATTCTGGGCTGGACCCATGCGGACATGCAGACCGACCCGCAGGACGCCTTAGCCGGCCTCGCATATTTCGGGGCATACCCCGACCGGGTCTTCGTCAAGGGTCGCCGGTACGGACGCCCGGCCATGGACTTGATGTTCACGGTCGGAATGAGCTTATTTGAGACCGTGCTGCTCGCCAGGCCTATGTGGGACATCAACGCCCAACCTACCCTATTCTCACGCAGCTTCTTCGAGACCTGGGCCTCGCCCCCTCACGATTTCGCCCTCGACTTGTATGCCTATTACCAAGCACGCGTGCAGGGTTTGGCCGTGCACCGCTTCCCAGTACGGTTCGGACCTCGCGCCCACGGCGTCTCGCACTGGAACGTGAACTGGACCGCCAAGAGGAAGTTCATTCGCCGGACGGTGGATTTCAGCTTCGACCTAAAAAGGAACCTGTCCAAGTGAAGCTCATCTCTCACCGCCGCAACACCCTAGCCGAACTACGTGCCACTCCATCAAAGTACGGTATCGAGGTCGACATCCGCAGCCAGGGCAAGGCCCTCGTGATCCACCATGACCCCTTTGTAATCGGCGAGCCCTTCGACGACTGGTTCCGGGCCTACGAACACGGCACTCTGATCCTCAACATCAAGGAGGAAGGGCTGGAGGGGCGCCTGATCGATATCATGAAGTCACGCAGCTTCGACGATTATTTCTTTCTCGACCAATCCTTCCCCTACTTAGTGAAATGGTCAGGATCAGGCGAGCACCGCTGTGCGGTGCGCGTGTCGGAATTCGAGTCCGTCGAGACGGCCATGACCCTGGCTGGCAAGGTGGACTGGGTCTGGGTCGACTGCTTCACTAGATTCCCCCTAACACATGCAGGCGCATGGCAACTCCAGCAGGCTGGTTTCAAGCTATGCCTGGTATCACCCGAACTCCAGGGCCGCGATGCGGTCACGGAGATTCCCGCCCTGATCGAACTGCTGCACGAGCGCGGCATCGTTGCCGAAGCCGTATGCACCAAACGCCCCGACCTGTGGGAGCAGGCCACCACTCCGGAATGAAGCAGCTTTTCCTTCATCCGCTGTTTGCCCTCGGCCTGCTTGTTCGCCTAGCGCTGATCGCTGGCCTAGCGCCTCAGGCCGTGATGGACTGGTATGCGCCTTTCCTAGACGCCAGCATCGCCCACATGAGCCTGGATCCTTGGTCGATCTGGCTGCACGATGACGGCACGTCAGCCGCCTTCCCCTATGGCTACGCCATGTGGGTGGCCTTCCTGCCGCTGACCATCGTCGCCAAACACCTGGGGCTTTCGTCTACCCTCGCCTACGCCCTGACGCTGCTTTTGTGCGACATCCTGCTTCTGTTGGTGCTCGAGCGCCAGCTTCGGTACCGCGTGCGGTTGCTGCTGACAACCTTCTGGCTCTCACCCATCGTCATCCTCGCAAGTTACGGACTGGGTCTAAACGATCTGATCCCCGTGCTGCTCCTGACGCTCTCCATCCATTTCACCCGTAGCCATCAGCTCCGGATGGCGGGTGCGCTATGCGCGGCGGCTATCTCCGCCAAGCTGAGCATGGTTGTCGCGCTTCCGTTCTTCCTCGTCTACCTTTACAACAACCGTCCCCTGCGGCAGCGCCTAATCGAGTTCCTCGTAGGTTTTGGCATGGTCGGACTCGTATTCTTCGTGCCATTCCTTTTTTCGGCTAGCGGCATTCAAATGCTGCTAAGCAACCCCGAGATGGGCAAGATATTTGTCCTTGCACTGGACCTGGGCAGCAACACATCTATCTATATCGTGCCGCTAGTCTACCTGCTCATGCTGTATTACGCATGGCGGGTGCGTCGCTTGAACTTTGAACTCTTCCAGGGCATAGCCGGCCTCGCCTTCCTTATGATCGTCTTCATGACACCCGCATCGCCCGGCTGGTTTGTCTGGAGCATCCCCTTTCTGGTATTCTACCAGGCAACGAGTGGACGCATGGCTATCACCCTCACGGCGGCCTTCTCGGGCCTGTATGTGATGAGCACCCTGATTAACGCCCCGCTGCGTCTGTCCGGTGGTGGCGAGTTCGATGCCCTTCAGGCTTTACACCTGAGCAACGAGTTGGTTACGCATGCTCGCTGGCTGCTGCTGACGGGTATGGTGGCCATCGGCATCGTCCTGGCCCTGCGGATTTGGCGCGAGTCCATCAACCTTAATGACTATTTCAGGCTCAGCCGCAAGCCTTTCGTCATCGGGATTGCCGGCGACTCTGGAGCCGGCAAGGACACCTATGCGGATTACATCACCGGTTTGTTCGGCACCCACTCGGTCGTCAAGCTGTCGGGCGACGACTACCATCTCTGGGACCGGCAGAAGCCCATGTGGCAGGTGATGACGCACCTTAACCCCATGGCTAACGACCTTGAAGGGTTTTGCAACGATCTCATCGCTCTTACTGACGGCAAGTCTATACATTCTCGCCATTATGATCACCAGTCAGGCAAGATGGGTAAACCTCATCTGATCAGGAGCAATGACTTCATCATCGCCAGCGGATTGCATGCACTTTACTTGCCAATTGCGAGGGAATGCTACAACCTAAAGATTTACTTGGATATTGATGAAGGGCTACGCAGATACTTCAAGCTCCAACGCGATGTCAAAATGCGCGGCCACACTATCGAGCGCGTGCTGAAATCCTTTCAAATGCGAGAACCTGACTCGAACCGCTTCATTCACCCACAGACACTGCACGCAGACCTGATTCTTTCGTTGCAGCCCATGCACCCGGGCGCACTCGAAGAACAAACCGAATCACAACCGCTAAAACTCAAATTAGTAGCGCGAACCCGAAACAATTCGAACGAGCTGTCGCTCACGCGCGTACTAGTGGGCGTCTGCGGTCTGCATGTCGACATTGAGGCTTCTAAAGACGGCACCGAGAAGATGATCACCATCGAGGGCGAGTCCTCAGCCGAAGACGTAGAATTAGCCGCAAAAATTCTTTGCCCACGAATTATCGAGTTTTTAGACATCAAGCCGAAATGGCAATCCGGTGTGGCTGGCTGGATGCAACTGATCACACTGTCACATATTAATCAAGCCTTAACCAAGCGGATCATTTAGTGAAAATTCAGAACTCAGCGAAATTTAACCGCCTGCCAGACGCCATTCTTTTTGACACGGATAACACGCTGTATCCTTACGATCCGGCACATAGTGCTGCTATGCATGCTGTTAGACAAAAGGCGACAAAATCATTCTCAATCACAGAAGCTGACTTTGACAATGCATTTGGTCTCGCTCGCAATGAGGTCAAGAGCCGCCTGCAACACACAGCATCGTCGCACAGTCGGCTTCTTTATATGCAACGCATGCTAGAAATCCTGGGCCTAGGGTCGCAGGTCCTGCTAGCATTAGATTTTGAGCAAACATACTGGCGGACATTTCTTAGTAATGCCAGACTATTTGAAGATGTAAAAGAAGTTCTAGATGACATCAGGCTGCTGGGTATACCAACGGCTATAGTAACTGATCTGACATCCCAGATACAGTTTCGTAAGATGGTATATTTTGGCCTTGATCAGTATTTTGATTTTATCGTTACCAGCGAAGAAGCTGGGCACGACAAACCACATCGAGCACCCTTTCAAATTGCTATTGAAAAAATGCGCCCTAAGGGGGGGTGTGTCTGGATGATTGGAGATAACCCTTTAAATGATATCCAAGGTGCTCGCGAGACAATCAATGCCGTTACTCTTCAAAAAATTCATTCTGGAGTTAAAGTAGGTACTGGTGCTTGCGCCCCCTGCGCTTATTTCAGTGATTTTGATCAACTTCGTGTTCTGATTGCTCGACTTTCAAAAGAGAGAAATGGCAAATGAGGTTTAACGATAGTTCACGAGAAGAAATTCAGCGATTTTGCACACGAATCGCAAGAGATCGATTGCTTGTTCAAGCGGCGGGAGGAAATGTGTCCTGGAAATCCGATGGCTCGCTTTGGATCAAGGCCTCTGGAACTTGGTTAGCCGATGCTGGAAGGGAAGATATCTTCGTCCCGGTCGATCTCCAACATATTGAAAGCGGGATAGAGAGCGGAGACTTTACAATTAAGCCTAGGACCTTAAATGGCGTTTCTTTGCGCCCCTCAATTGAGACGCTTTTACACGCGCTAATTCCACAGAAATTCGTCGTGCACTTGCACCCCGTTGATGTTGTAGCTTATCTTTGCAGACCTAACTGCGAAGAAGAAATTCGTTGTTTAATTGACGATACCTTTACATGGGATATTGTCGAGTATTACAAACCAGGCGCAGAGTTAGCTCAGGCTGTAAGTTTAAAGCTAAATAAAAAAAGGGGGTTGCAAGTATTGTTTCTAAAACAGCACGGTGTTATTTTTGGAGCTGAGACACTTTTTGAGATCGACTTTCTACTAAGTAATTTGTGTCGACTTTTCGAATTATCACCCCGATCACTAGATATCGGATCACTCTCCACGAATCAATTAGATAGCAGCCAGTTCAAAAATTCAGGTTTTGAAATCAGCAGCGATCAGTTAATACAAAAATTTGTAACCGATTCGGGACTTTATAAATGTTTGAGTGACAGCTGGGCCATTTGTCCTGATCATGTTGTTTTTCTTGGTGCGGCACCCGTGTGCATCAATGACCCTGCGGATGCGCATGAAACAATAAATTCGATTGATAAAAGCACCCCATTTATTTTTATAAAAAATTGGTGCGTGCTTGAGAATCACCTTATTACCGCCGCTCAGAGAGCGCAATTAATATTCTATTTGGATGTAATTTCTCGTCAACCATCAGGGCTACAACTTAAACATTTAAGCAATACTGAAGCTTCAAAACTATTGGACTGGGATGCCGAAAAATATAGGCAATCTTTGAATCTATAAGTCCTTGCCAATTATAATTCAAAATATATGTCGATAACACATCATTTGTAGATATACTTCTCTATCACCACTGAAGTGTTCCGGATTTTATTATACGATCCATTTTTATCAAAGCCTGCTACTCCTTTGATGTAACAATATTCTTCGCTTGTGTCGACCGGTTTTAAAGCGGGTAATAGATCGCCGCTTGATCGAAGATTTATAAACGCTTTGCCAACATCTTGAATGTTAAGTCCTGCCAGAACCAATGGAATAGCTTCATTGACGGACGCACCAAGATAGAATTTATTATTACAAAATGTCTGATTCTTTATAATAGCATCCTCGTAATTATATACTACCTCTGAAAAGTACGGCGTCTCACCACGATAATATTCAGGATAATCAATTTTGTATGATGGCAAACTATTGTACGCAACAGTAATATTTAGTAAATTAATTGGTATGAGAATTAACAGGGAAAATTTAATTTTCCTTGGCAAACATGTTATAGCGAAGTAAAACCCCATCACAACCATTGGCGCAATATATTCAAGCTGGTACCTAGGTACGCCCCAAAGTATTGGTCTAATTACATGAAACAGCCCCCAATAAAGTGCAAAATAAACAACTATTTGTAAAATCATTTTATATTTCTTTATGCCCTCTATTTTAAGTAGAAAATAAACAATCGGGAGAATTAATAATACGCCAATATTTGACTCTATTTGTTTATAAGAGTCAATACTCAATGAGAACCAAATTCTCTGAAAACTATTAAGATTGGTTGGAATATCTAAAAAGACCTCGGATGGAATATATGTTGCCGGATTGCCATTAATTAATGACTTGGAAATTTGAAAACCAGCCGGTATACTTATAATTAATATCTGTTTTATAATTTTAAGATTTTTATCTTGCAAGCACTTTACACATAATAATATCAAACCAAATGCTGCAGTTTGCCTAACAAGACCAGCTAGCGTAAACAATACCGCATATGCAATAATTTTATTATTACTCCAGACTATTTTTTTATTACAATCTATCAAATAAATGGCTAGGATTGCAAATGCCCATATAGAAAACTCTACCATTAAACTATTAAAATATAACACTGGTATCGTATATGTAAATACGAGAATAGAAGCGGTTTCTAAAGAGCTTTTTCTTTGATTTATTATGTAATATGTAATAAAGATTAAAGGTATCAATCCTTGAATTCTAAAGTTGGTGCTACTTACTCCAAAAAATCCAATTAATGCCAAAACATACGAGCGTAATGGCGGATGGGGATCCAGGTTTGAAATGCCGTACTTTATTGATATTGCGACTACTAACACACTGATAGTAGCAAGAATGAAACAATAGAAATGCTTTTTTCTTTCATATATTAGCCACAACAGGATTGTAGACCCTACAATTCCTATTGAAAAAATCCATAGTAAAAAGTTGGCTCTGAACTCTGGCGCCAAGTAATATTTATGATGAATTAACTTAAGTGGTATCGCGTAGGCTATAGAAACATGATACAAGTGATCACCAACAAGACTGTTTTTTGCATTCTCATTATTAAAAATAAAAAACAGCAGGCAGCATATCAATGAGAGGCATAATTGACTAAGATTTATTGAAATTGATTTATTGATACTTCCGATTGAAAAATAATATAATGAGATAATTGCTATTACAAACCAGTATTGATTACCGAAACCACCATATACGATGAAAGCATAAAATAGGGAAATAGAATAAACAAATCCCAAGTCAATATTTATTGCCCTACTGGTATTTAGATAATTAATCATATATATTGCATTTTGATGGTATGTTTTTTAAGTTTTCAAAATTATTTTTGCTTGCAAGTAATACCGCCGCAGGTAAAATTAATTAACGGGGAAAAATTATAACCTTGCACTTAAGAGGCACTTAAGGTCAGCAAACTAAACCTCACTTTAGTTAATCCGTTGCAGCTGACCTAGCCAGTGCTTATGAAATCTGGCCCAAGATGTTTTGTGCAGCTAAACATCGGTCTTGACCCTGCATCTAGCGATGTCGGCATGTTTAAATCACTTGCATAAAAAATTCAATAATTGGTCACAGGAGGTTGTAGCCAAATCTTCGTATCAACCTTGGTTGAATCGCCAAACTTCCTTGAGTTTTTCTATGCGAATGATTGTTTCGGGTTCTTTTGAATACTTACGCAATGCCCTGCGCACAAACACCACCAACACTCCCAAGAGCAGCCCTGCAAAAGCAGACGCCAAAACAATGATGGCTCGCTTGGGGCTTGAGCGCTTCTCAGGTGGTGTCGCAACATCAACCAGCTGAATCAGTGGCCCCTCTTTGGCCTCGTCTACTCGAGCAGACTCATACTGCGCAACAAGCACACCCATCATTGCTTCACGTGCTTTGATGTCACGATATGCCTTAACAGCAAGTTGCTGCATAGGCGAATTTTTTTCGTCAGCGCCAGAGCCCTGCTCAAGCCTCTTAAGTTGAGAGCGCAGCCCCGCGAGCTCACCTGCTAAGCGCTGGACATCAGAGTTTTGTAAAGTAGCAAAGGTACTCATCGCAGCAATCTGGACTTCCTTAGCCGCAATCTGAGCCCTCATTTCTGCACCGGCTCTCACAGATGTTTCAGCAATTACTGCTGTAATTTGAATACCCGATTTTTCTTTGGCGGTTCTGAAATTTGCCTCTGCATCAGCCAAATCATTTTGTATCTTGAGAATCGCTTGCTCGTAAAACACCCTGCGCTGCTGAGCATCGGTGACGGCAAGTTTCCCCATCAAGTTGCGCAACTCCTCGATGTGTGCATTAGCAAGTATTGCCGCAAATTCAGGATCTTTATCTTTAACTTCAATAGTTATGAGGCTCGCCTTTTTGTCTGCGGCAATTTTGATAACGCTTTTCATTGCATTTCGAGTGTCTACGAGCGTTCTTGACTTGTAGCGTTGTTGCAACTCAAATTTCTTAATCAGTTCATTTTGCAAAGTTTCACTTTGCAAAAATGCAATGTACATCTCATCGGGGCTTTTAATTCCCACAGCACCACTCGCAATTCCAGCTAAAGCACCCAAACTAGCCAAGGCAGAGGCGGCCCCACTTTGCTGCTGTTGAGGCGGCATCATGACGGTTTTGGCAGTGTAGATCGGGGTCATCAACAGGCTCACCAAAATAGCTACGATCGTGGTAATCAGAGGGATACCGAAAAGCGTTTTCTTTTCTTCGCCCAAGGCAATGGCCAAGTCGATAAGACTGGTTCCATTTTCTTCAACTAAGTCAACTGGGGAGGTGGCGCTTTGCTCAGACATAGTCAGCCTTAGTAACCCAAAGCCTTGAGGCCCGCAGCGCCAAGACCAAGTTGGTAGAAGATTTGCGTGATGTCTTTGGCATTGCGCACCACCGCGCTCCAAGTGGCTTCGCGGTCTAACTTGTCAGGCATGACGATAGAGTCACCCGGCATGACCTTCATGCCGTTGATAGAGCCAAACCAGCTACCGTTGCTGGTAAGGGCCGAACCATCTGCCCGCACCAAAATGACCGAGTTGCGATCAGCACCCGAGCCTACGCCTGCGAGCTTGAGATAGTCATTAACTGTTTGGTCTTTTTTGTAGATCAAAGCGGACTCGGTATTGACTGCACCATACACATACACAAAGTCTGGCCGTGTTGGAATGATGAAG
>JACCDN010292815.1_pt1 | contig 34765 bp, 54 predicted proteins | sample 7441691 | NCBI WGS metagenome assembly JACCDN01 (sample SAMN15323439, study PRJNA562643) | freshwater metagenome | isolation source: river surface water | place: USA:Blue River Watershed | collected 2017-08-16
CGGCAAACGATGCTTTAGGTCAAATTTTCTTTAAAGGTAACGACAGCGGCGGAACTTCAACAGCTTATGCTGGCATTGCGGCATATATTACAGACCCTACAGACACATCTGAAGATGCTTATTTACAGTTTGCTACAACTGGTGCTGGTAATTTTGAAGAGCGTATGCGTATCACCTCCGCTGGCGAGGTGATTGTTGGTGGGACTACGGAAATTGGTAGCGCAGATGGTAACTTGACCATTCAAAGAGCAGGTGCGCCAACGCTAAATTTCTTTAGAGATGATACTAGTGTAGCCAGCACAAACTCTTTAGGTACTATTAACTTTTACGGCAACGACACAACAAGCAATACACCACTTGTTCTAGCGCAAATTTACGCCGCCGCTTCTGGCACTCACGGGGCAGGTGATAACCCAACAGATCTAGTGTTTGCAACTACGCCTGACGGAAGTGCAACTGTTGCTGAAGCAATGCGTATCACAGCAGCTGGATACGTTGGCATTGGTACTAATGCTCCATCTTTTCCTCTTGATGTTCAGTCAACAGGAGTTGGTTCTAATATAGCTTCTCGTATTTATAGAAGTGATGGAACTATTGCGTTGCTTCGTATTGGCAACTCAACAAGCGGTTCTGCATCCTCTGCACCTGCTTTTGGCTCTGATACAACGGCAGCAGTTATCTATGCAGGAAACTCAGAGCGTGCCCGTATAGACGACAGCGGTAGCTTGCTAGTGGGGAAGACATCTACAAGCAGTTCTGTTGAGGGAGTTTCTTTAGAGAGTGGGCTTGGCAGATATGTAAAAGCGGATCAGTTGCTTATATTGAACCGTCTTTCAACAGATGGGACTCTTGTTTCATTTCTACAAGCTGGAACAACTGAAGGCACTATCTCCGTATCGGGCACAACCGTCTCCTACAACGGCGGTCACTTAGCTCGTTATGCTCAGACTATCGGAGCTAAAGACGAAAGCCTAAAGAAAGGTACTGTGCTGTCAAACTTGGATGAGATGAACGTATATGTAGCACCAACAACTTACTGGACTGAAGAAGACGAGTTGCCAGTAGACGAGGAAGGCAACCCAACTGTTGCTGTCGGTGATGTTAAAGAAGAAACCTATGTAAGTGATAACGAACAGCTTAACAAAGTGAAAGTCTCCGATGTTGAAGGCGATGCCAATGTTGCTGGTGTGTTTGTTAACTGGAACTATGATGAGGCTCACCAAGTAGACGAGATCAATATGGCAATGACAGGCGACATGATTATCCGCATCGCTCAAGGAACTACTGTTGCCCGTGGTGATTTGCTGATGTCTGCTGGTGACGGTACTGCCAAGCCACAAGGTGATGACATTGTTCGTGCCAAGACAGTCGCTAAAGTAACTTCAACCCATGTAACTTGCACATATGAAGATGGTTCTTACTGTGTTCCTTGTGTTTTGATGGCTTGCTAAAAGGAAATTAAAAATGAGTTTGACTCTTTCAGGAACCAACGGTCTATCTGATGTAGACGGTTCTGCTGCTACCCCTGCTATCAGAGGTACTGATACAAACACAGGTATATTCTTCCCTGCTGCTGATACTGTTGGAATCACTACTGGTGGAACTGAGAGAGCTAGGGTTGATAGTTCTGGCAACTTAGGTTTAGGTGTTACGCCTAGTGCTTGGGGAAGCGGATACACAGGTCTTGATATTAAATACCTTGGCATTTCAAATACTGGTGCTGGTACTGTTGATTGCTCGTTTACGCAAAACGGCTATTACAACGGTACAAACTGGGTTACAAAATATACAAGCCCTTCAAAGCGTTACAGCATAAGCGACAGCGGACACATCTGGTACAACGGTGCGTCTACTACCGCTGGCTCTGCCATCACCTTCACCCAAGCAATGACGCTTGATGCTAACGGTAAACTGCTAGTTGGGGGTACTGCATCTGATTTAAGTTCAACATCACAAGCCATGATTATGGGCAGTGGTGGTTTGGCTGTTCAAAATGCAGGGACCGCTGGAACTTTTCTGAGTATTGTGCCCGGCGCTGCGAACGGCACAGTAGATATTAAAGCGGATGCTCGGACAGGCTCTTACCCTCCGTTGACTTTTTACACTGGCAACTCAGAACGTGCCCGTATCGACTCCAGCGGTAACTTGCTGGTGGCAACTACAAACTCATCTGATACGTCTGGTGTTGGTTTTAAACTGAGACAGGTTTCCACACAGACGCAGGTTTCTAGTGTTTGCTCTGGCTCTTTAAATACTTATGTTTTGTACAACACTGCGGCTGGAGCATATCGTTTTTATGTTTCAGACGCTGGTCAAATATTTGCCACTAGCACAAGCATTACTGGTATTTCAGATCAAACGCTGAAAGAAAATATTCGTGATTTAGAAACAGGTTTGACAGAAGTTATGGCTTTGCAGCCACGCAGATTTGACTGGAAAAATGGTGACGATACTAATGTGGCTGGCTTTATTGCTCAAGAAGTTGAACAAGTTTTGCCTGAGTTGGTGACAGATTATGTTTACAAAAAAGACGAAGAAGGCAACGACATAACCAAGAAATCTTTGAAAATGGGCGACATGCTTCCAACGCTTGTCAAAGCCATCCAAGAACAACAAGCCATCATCACATCTTTGACAGCCCGTATCACAGCCTTGGAGCAAGCATGACAATTACATGGAAAATCAATAACCTAGAACGCCAAACCTCTGATGGTCTTGTAACAGTAGTGCATTGGGGTGCTTACGCAACAGAGGCTAGCAATGACCCTGAGAAGCCCTACGGTGCATCTATCGTGAACACACAAGCCCTAGAGCGTGGTGACTCATTCGTGAACTACGACACACTGACTGAAGAAACAGTATTGGGTTGGTTGTGGGGCAAGATTGACAAGGCTGCGGTGGAATCTGCTTTGACCTACCAAATCGAGGCTCAAAAAGCACCAGTAACTGCTAACGGCTTGCCTTGGGAGGCTTGATGACAGACCATCAAACAGAAACAGCATCAGCATTAGTTGCTAAGGTGGCTCCACCAGCTACCGTATCTCTAGCAACTGTCGCTGGCTTTCAAGTGTCTGAGCTAGTCCTATGGGCTACGCTCATCTACACTGTTTTGATGATTGGTCATAAGCTTTACCAAATCTACAAAGACTTACAAAAGTAATGTGGATCCGATCAGCTTGCTTATGGCAGCACAAGCTGCCGTTGCCGCCGTTAAGAAGGGATGTGAATTTCTCTCTGAAGGTAAGAGCGAAATCAAAAAGCTTAAGTCAACTATTGAGAACGGTGTTGCAGATGCCAAGGCGATCTACTCAGAAGTTACAAACTTATGGAGTTGGGTTAAAGGCTTATTCGGAATACAACCGAGCAAAGTTGAAACTAAGGTTGATGTTAAAAAGACTGACAGCCTCAAAGATGTAAAGATTGATTATAAGCCAAAGCCTTTTGATCAGCTGACATATGAAGAATATCAGACACAGTCAATACATCAAGTATGTGAACAGCTTAAAACATTTTTTGAGATAAGAAGAAAACTTAAAGAGCATTGTCTTGAACTAGAGGAAATATCAAAGACAACAACAACAATTGAGGACAGTGCTTTAGATAGGGTTGAGATTGAGTTGCAGCTAGAGAATATGACAACTCAAATTAGGGAGGCAATGGTTTATGCACCATTAGAACTTCGCAACATATATAGCAGATTCTTAGCAATGTATGACCTGATCTTAGAAGAACAGGAGTTTGATAGGCAACTTAAACGCAAGCGTGAAAGAGACAGCAAGTGGCAACGAGAACTCCTACGCAATCATCTAATAGATCGGGCAGTGGTTTCAGTAACGGTGCTTCTGGGAATTCTCTGGATGTGGGCAACGCTGCTGTCACTAGGATGGCTCGTGAGGACACACGGTGGTTCATCGTAGGTGTAGTGATCTTGTCCTTGGTGTTGTTCTTGGCTCTGCCAATGACAATGCTTATAGCCGTAGATCATTTGAAAATAAAAGCGGAAGTGAGAGCAGAAGTGCAGGAGCTACGCAAACTTAAGAAAGAAATGAAAAGGAATAATGATGAAAGAACTAATTCAAAAGTGGATGGACAAACCACCGATGACAGCAGATGAGATTGAAATCCGAACATGGGCTTTTGTTGTTCGTTCAATCACAGTGATGGTTTTGGTCATTGCCTTTGGTGTCTTGTGGCTCATCGGCTTTGAAGAACAAACTGGTGACTTAGCTCCCATTGACGCTGTATTCCTAGAAATCTTGAAAGCCATTGCCTTCATGGGCGTTGGTGCTATGGGTGCTATCTCTGGTCGTAAGGGTGCAAACCCTCCTGCTGAGAAACCTCAAGATGCTGAGTGATCTGCTTAAATCTGTAGCACCGGGATTGGCAACGATTGTTGCTGGTCCACTTGGTGGTGCAGCTGTCAAGGCTATGGCTGAGAAGCTAGGTGTCGCTGACACTGTCGAAGCCGTAACCAAGGCTGTGCAAGAAGATCCACAGGCAGCTCAGAAGCTGGCACAAATTGATCTAGAGAAGCTCAAGCTTGAGAACGAAGACAGAGCTTCTGCTCGTAATGCACACATGGCTATTGCCACCAGTGCTAACGCTTTGATGTTGGAGAAACTTACGCCACCGCTTCTTGCCTTAGGAACTGTCGGTCTTGCTTTCTTGTTGGTTGGTGTTCTCATCTTTGTAAATATTCCCGACAGTCAAGAGAACATCATCATCTACGCATTGGGATTTATCACCAGTGCAGCTACCCAAGTATTGGGATTTTATTTTGGCTCTAGTCAGGGAAGCAAAGACAAAAGCCAAGCATTAACTAGCCTTAAATAACATGACACAACTTACACAAAACTTTAGCCTAGCAGAACTTGTTAAAAGCGAAACAGCCTTGCGTAAAGGCTTGGACAATACTCCTACACCAGAAGTTATTGCCAACCTGCAAAAGCTTGCTGATAATGTGTTACAACCTGTGCGCAATCACTATGGCAAGTCGGTCAAGATTAATTCTGGCTATCGTGCCCCTGAGGTGAACGCCTCTGTTGGTGGCTCTAAAACCTCAGACCATTGCAAAGGTCAGGCAGCTGACATCGAAATTACTGGTGTGGCTAACGGTGACTTGGCTCAGTGGATTGTGGACAATTTGAAATTCACACAAGTGATTCTTGAGTTTTACACTAAGGGTGTGCCAGATAGCGGTTGGGTTCATGTCTCATATGACCCTGCCAATTTGAAATGCCAAGCCTTGACAGCGGTCAAGCAAGATGGTAAGACGGTGTACTTGCCCGGACTTGTGGTATAATAATGACAATTCCGTCTATTATATCTATAATAGGTAGGAAGTATGATGTCGAAGTAAAAGACGATCTTGGTGGTTCTGTAGGACTATGTGACTACGATAAGCTGAGGATTGATATAAAGAGTGGTCAGCATCCTGCGTTGGAAGCTGACACTTTTTTACATGAGATAGTGCACGGTATTGATGATGCTATGCAACTTAAGATGAGTGAGAGACAGGTTCATTGCACAGCTACAGGAATTATTGCTGTATTAAAAGACAACCCACAGTTTCTAGAATATTTGTATAAGGCAATCAAAGAATGAAAGACAATTTCACAGAACAGCAAAGGGAAATCATAGCTCGTAAGATGGGCTTTGAAGGACCAATGCAGAACTTTGACGAGTTCTTAATGTCATCCCCTGCCACTGCTACAAAATATGCTGCTGTGGCTACTAAGCTTGGTGACAAGGCTCAAGCGTTTGCTAAGGGCGGTGTTGTTGCAACTAAGCCAGCATCAGCTATTCTGCAAGAATACATCACTGCAACTGGTGGTGATGCTAAGGTTGTCATGGGAACAATGACTGCGTTGTTGAAGAACGGTGGCGCAGTGTTGTTGAGAGAAAAGAACTCTCTACTATTCATTGACAAACATTTACCTCGCATTGTTGCAACAATTTTAGCTACACAAGAAACAGGTGAAACTCTTAACGCTTCTCTTGAAGTGTTGATTAATAAAGTGCGTCAGTCAGGTATCACAATGGCTTACGGCATCGAAGAGAATGAAGAATTGAAACAAGCATATGCTGCTCGTGGATTTAATGTGATTGCTTCTGATGTTCCTGAATACGAATGGCGTGTTCTTATTAAATAATTGGAGTAGTATATATGGGATGGGGAAGTTTAAATCCGTTTAAAGCAGTAAGTAAAGTTGTAGATGTTGTTGAAGACATTGGTAGCGGTGCAGTTAATGTTGTCAAAGATGTTGCTGGCGCTATAGGCGATGTCGGTCAAGATGTCATTGACACCGTTAAAGATCTAGGTAGCGACATTGATGATCTTGTTAATGACAACATTCCCGGTGGTTGGGCAACTGTAGCTATTGCTGCTGGTGCATACTTTGGTCCTGAGCTAATGGCTGCTCAGGGTACAGGTGCTACTGCTGGTGTCACTGGTACTGCTCAAGCTAGCGCACTCACTGGTGTTGAAGCTATGGGTGCTGAAGCAACCTTTGCTGCCCCTGAGTTTGTTGCTGCTACAGAAGGTGCTGGTGCTGCCGCCGCTGCCGATACACTTGGTGCTGCTACAGCTAGTTCTGGTGCTGGTGTTTCTACTGGCATGCCAATGCCGTCAATGCCTACAGCTGCCAACTTAGAAGCTATGGGTGGTGCTCAAGGCATCACTGCTAGCTCTGCTCCAAACTTGGCTGGTCCATCTCTTACTTCTCCTTCTTCTTTCTTAGGTCCAACAGGTATGGGTGGTGCTCAAGGGTTGACAACAGCTGAGGTTGGTGGCACAGGCACACTGAGTTCTGCTGGTGTTACATCGGCAGCTACACCATCAGTCACTGCTCCTTTGAGTGGTGTAACAACTACAAACGCTTTAGCAACTAAGGGTGCACTAGACATGCTTGGTGGCACACAACAACAACAAGGCGAGGTCAACAACACTGCTGCTTATTCAGCTTTGTTGGCTTTGCTTTATAACCGCCGTGAACAACAACAAGGTAGGCGTGATACTACAACATTGAACATGGCTGCTGGTGGTGATGTTGTTGAACCAACCAAACCAACAGCAACTCTTGGCACAGCCCAAACTACAAAAGTTACAGACGAGATGACTGCTGAGGCTGTTAAGGCTGGTGAAGTTGCAAAGGTCACTCCAACAGCTGATATTACAGCTACTACAGTTGGTGCAGCTCCAACAGTGACAGCACAACAAATTACAGCGGCGCAGGCACAACCTGCTGTTGAGCAAGCATTGGCTGGTGTCACTGGCGAACAAGGCACAGTGTCACAGCAAGCATTGTCACAAGCTGTTACACAAGAACCAACAACCACAGCTGTTAGTGGTGTTCAAGCTGCACAAGGACAAGCTGCACAAGTTGCTCCTGTTGCTGATAGAACATTGCAAGCTGGTGAATTGGTCAGTGGCACAGCTGTTGATCAAGCTAAGGTTGAACAAGCTCTGGCACAGAATGTGGCTGCTCAAGGAACTGTCACAAAAGAGATGACTGTCCAAGGTCAGCTAGATACCATGTTGTCCAACTTCGATGCTGGCAATCCTCCAGCATGGGCAGCAGGGTCTATGAGAGCCGCTACAGCACAGCTTGCTGCACGAGGACTAGGTACTAGTAGTCTTGCTGGTCAAGCCGTCATACAGGCTGCTCTAGAGGCTGCTACGCCCCTTGCTGCTGCCGATGCTCAAGTGTTTGCTCAGATGGGATTGACTAACTTGTCTAACCGACAAGCTATGGCTCTCACCACAGCACAACAACGAGCACAATTCTTAGGTCAAGAGTTTGATCAAAACTTCCAGACCAAGGTGTTGAATGCTGCTCGTATAGCAGACATTGCAGACAAGAACTTCACAGCCGATGTGCAGATTGCTTTGGAGAATGCACAGCTTGCAAACTCAATGAACATTGCGAACTTGTCTGCTCGTAATGCTTTGGTGTTGGCTGAGGCTGCACAAATTGCAAACTTAGAAACAGCCAATCTGAACAACCGCCAACAAGTTGCTGTTGAGAACGCTAAAGCTTTCTTGCAGATGGACATTACCAATCTGAACAATAAGCAACAAGCAACAATGTTTAGAGCACAAGCTATTAGCAATGCCATTATTAGCGACACTGCTGCTGTTAATGCAGCTAAAGCAACCAACGCTACATTGGCTTTGGATGCTGACAAGATTAATGCTCAGCTTGCATCATCTGCTGCGCAGTTCAATGCTGCTGAGCGTAACAAGGTTAATATATTTAACAAGCAAGCCGCTGACGAAATCTTGAAGTTCAATGCACAAGAAGCAAATGATCGTGCAGAATTTAATGCCAACTTGTCTACACAAGTTAACATGGCAAATGCTAAAATCTTGGCAGACATTTCCACAGCAAACACTCGTGAAGTGAATGCTATGGCAGCCGTGAATGCTAAGAATGCTACAGACTTGTCAGCTTCGACATATGCTCAACTGTCCCAGACATATCGAGACAAACTTGAAATGGCTTGGAAGAGTACAGACAACGAAGCTCAACGAGCTACTGAAATCGCAAAGACAACCATCACTGCTAACGCTACAAAGTATTCAGCAGAACAAAATGCTGACGCTCAGTTCTATGCTGCCATTGGTAACACAATCGCTAAGATGTCTACAGGTAGCGCAGATAGTTTCATCAGCAATATGCTTAAGAAAGTTGGGCTATAACAATGCAACACATTAAAGCTATCATGACAAAGATTGATGCCATCATTGACGGCACTGCTCCTGCTAAGAAGGCAGACACTGGCGTTGATGATAAAATGCTACGCATCATTGCAAGCTATGTTAAAGGTATTCGTGAAGCACGAGAGGGCAAGGTAAATGGAAAATAAAAACCCAGTAGACTTAGTTAGCTACACCCCTCCGGGTATTTCATGGACTGCTCCAGAGAAGAGTAGACCTTGGCAGCAACCTCCACAACTCACTGACATTTCTAAAGTGGCCTTGTATTACATTGCCACCATCTCAGACGAAGAGTTGATGGATGATTTGTTGGACTCCATTGAAACCACTGTACCACTCGCCGTCATTGCTGAGGCGATGATGATGAATGGTGTAAGCAATGGTGTGCACACTCTTGATGCTGGCATCTTAGCTATGCCTGTCATCATTGAAATGTTACAGAATCTAGCCATTGCTCATGGTACAGAATATGTCATCTATCCAGATGACTACGACAAGAAAGTGACAGTGTCAAATCGTGTTGCTCGTCTTGCTGTGCAGAAAGCAATGAAGAAGATTGAGGGTGCTGAAGAAGAAGAAGAGCCTGAAGTAGAAGAACAACCAAAAGGTTTTATGCGCAAACGTAAAGAGGTAATGTAATGGGATTTGCATTAAAAGGTTTCTTGATGGGGGCAGCTACAGCTGTCGGTGAAAAGCTAGATCAAGATGAAAAAGCTGCTAGAGAAACAGCTAAGCTTAGTGCTACCAATTTGTTTAGGTCATACGAAGAGAACAAGAAGAAGACACAAGAACAAATTGCACAATACACAAACAACATTGCCATGTTGAAGACAAACTTCCAAGGGCTGACAGAAGACCAGCTGTATGCTGGTGCTACTAACAAGGCTTTCATGGAAGGTGTTTCTGCTGCTGTTAAAGATCGTGACATTGATCTGACAAAGATCGACACCAACAAGCTCATTAAAATTGCAGAGACAGCACCATCTGGTAAGACAGCTGAAGAGCGTGTGCGTCAGTTGTTTGATCAATCTAATGTCCAACCTTTGCCAGCTATTCCAGAAGGCTTGGGATATTTCAGAACTCGTCAAGAACAAATTCAGCGTCAAGAGTTTGAGCGTCAAGCTAAAATGCTTGGTGTATCTCCTGAAGCGTTGGTTGGTTCATCTAGAGTTAGAGAGCCTGTTGCTCCTACACCATCTGCACAATTCGACATGACTTCATTGATGAAGACTAAGACATTGCAGCAACAGAAAGATGAAGTGGCTCGTAGCATTGTCATTGCTCAAGAGAACAAAGATGATGTTGCTTTGGCTGCTGCTAAGGAATCTGCTGCCCGTATTAAGATGGCTGAAGATCTGACAACAAAGGGTAACAAAACCGAAGATCAGATTCAGACAGAGTTGCGCAACAAGATTATGGATAGCAAAGATCCTAAAGAGAAAACTGTTCTCACTGCTGAATTGCGTCAGCGTCAAGTGTTGTCTAAGTTGCCCGGTGAAGGTCAAGAGAAAATCTCTCAAGCCAACCTCATCACTGTGGCTGGTAAAGCTGTTACATCGGCTGTTGCAGACGCTCTGCCGCCCGGTAGCTTCATCATCACTACAGATGCACAAGGCAATCAGACATTGGCTCCTAAGGACATTGTGTCTGCTAAGCAATTCAATCAGGCTATGACAACTGGTCGCACTGCTGTGATTAAGGAGATGACTACCGCTGACGGTAAGCCTCGCTCTGAGATGCATCGCAACGCTCTTGTTTCTGTTGGCGTTGGATTCGATGATCAAGGTCGAGCAATCTTGCCAGCGCCACCAAACAGTGTGCCAGCTGAACCAGCTAAGCCAACTGCTCCAGCTCCTGCTAAGCCAGCTTCTGCACCAGCATCGGCTGCACCAGCTGCTCCAGCAACAAATGCACCGCTGCCTCTACCATTCACTGCCGATGGTAAACCAGACAAAGCAAAACTTGTCAAAGGTCGCTCATATGTTGATGACGGTGTTGTCAAGACATGGAATGGTATTTCTTGGAATTAAATAATGGCTTCAAACTTTGACCTTTTCACTGAGGCTCCTGCGGGAGCTTCTGTTCCTTCTACACCTGCCGCTAAGCCAGATAGGTTCAGTGCTTTTGTTGGTGCTGAAGAGCAACCAGATTTAACTAAGCCAGCATTCATTGTGCGTAAGCAACCTGCTAAAGCTTTAGAAGCTAGAGCAACTGAGGTGAAGGCTGAAGAAGCTAAACAAACACCGTTCAGTGCTTTGTACCAAGACGATACAAAGTTTAAAGCTGTGTACGACTATGCCACTGCCCGTTTCGGTAAAGAAGGTGACATGCGTGATGGTGAAACACGAGAAGACTACATTGCTCGTTGGGCTAGTCATATGCGTATGACAACCAATAACATCATGTCTGGCACACAAGAACTTCAATATCTGAACAACGCAAAGCGTGAAGATGTGTTGAAAGCTAAAGCAGCATATGACATTTGGGACAACACTGCTGGATACTTCAGCCCACAAGGTGGACAAAAAGGTGCTAAGCCAGTGTTAGATTTCCTTGGTGCTATTGTCAGCGATCCAACTACAGCCATTAGTCTTGGTGCAGGTAAGATTGCCTCTTCATCATTTATGAAGACTGCCAGCGAGAAAGGTCTACAAGCTGCTGTCAAGTCTCGATTGGGTACTCTTGCAGCTGTTCCCGCTGTTGAAGGCAGCGGTGCTGCTTTGTCAGATGTGACAGCACAGAAGATTGAATTGACAACAACCAAGGCTCAGGTTGATCAAATGAAAGAGTTGTTGCCAAAGCTTTCACCAGAACAACAAGCTGAGTTTAAACCACAGATTGATGCATTAGAAGCTAAGGTTGAAGAAGGTGTCAGTGGTGGACGAGCTGCACTTGCTGGCGCTATTGGTGCTGCAACAGGTGCTGTTGAAGTTGGTGCTTTGCTTGGCACTGCTAAGGCAATTAAAGGTAAGTCAGTACCACAGCTGTCTGAAATCTTAGAGGCTCGTAAGCCAGCTGCTGAAGCTGTACCTAAGGTGGAAGTGAAGGCTGTTAAAGATCCAACAGAGAAAGCTTTGGAAGATCAATACGACATCTTTGAAGGTCGTAAGTTGTTGGACGCACAGGGTGACCCCACATCTGTTGCTGAGATGCAGATTCGTAACGATGTGAATCAGACAGCAGCAAAGGTCGCACAAGAAGTGTGGACACGATTGCCTGACTTTGCACCAGCTGCTGATCAAAAGATTAGCGATGCTGTGAAGAATGTCTTCATGAACATCGACCAGATTGATGATGTTGTGTTGCAAGACAGCTTAGCTAAAGCTGGCATCACGGCTGAGGAATTTGCACGGATGAACCGCACCACTGTCGGTGATGCTGGTCGCACTCTGCAAGCCTACTCTGTGTTGGCTCGTATTCAAAACAAACTCAAGAGCATTGATCCTGCTGCTGCTAAAGAAGTGGATGAGATGTATGGAAAACGCAATGCCATTACATCAGCCTTCACAGGCTTGCGTGACTTCGGCATGCGTCTTGATCGTGAGCTGAAAGCGTTGATGGTGTCACAAGTTGCCACCACAATTCGTAACGGATTCTCTGGTGCTGCTGTTGTTTCGTTCGGTGCAGCATCAGAAGCTATTGAGTCTGCGCTCTATCGTGTTGGTAAAACTGCTGGTGAACTTGCCACTGGAAAACCAATCACAGGAAGTTTCACTGGTGGTTTGAAGGGCGTGTATGACGATGCTGTTCGTACAACTTTCTATCTTGGTCAGACAGACTTGTCAGCAGATGTTGCTGAACAATTGTTAGCTGGTAGTCCCAAGCTGAAAGAGATGATTATCAAGACAGCTGGTGAGACAGGCGATGCTCGATTGTCTAAGGTTGGTCAGATAGCTAACACATTGAATGTGGCACAAGATGCTTTCTTCCGCAAAGCAATCTTCACTGCGTCTGTTGAGAAGCAGCTCAGCCGTGTTGGTATCAACATGTATGATGTGTTGGCACAAGGTAAGACAGTGCCGTTTGATGTGTTGCGTAATGCTACAGATGAAGCGTTGACAGCCACCTTCAGCAAGATGCCAACTAAAGGACCAATGTTCCATGCCATCAAGTTCATTGAAGAGCTTGGTCCAATTGGATCTACAGTGATTCCTTTCCCACGCTTCATGGCTAACGCTATGACTTGGACATACAAGCACAGCCCTATGGGTGTGTTCTCTGGTTCAACAGATGTTGCCGTTGGTCTTGCTAAGCAAGCTAAGGGTGAAGCTGATGGGTTGGCTCAGACAATGGTTGGTTTAGAGAACATCTCTAAGGGTGCTGTTGGCACTGCTGCAATCTATGCTGCCTACAAATATCGCCAAGAGAATCAAGACACCAACTGGTACGACATAAAGAACCCTGACGGTAGCTTAGTTGATGCACGAGTGTTGTTCCCTGCTGCGCCTTTCCTAGCCCTCGGTGACTATCTCGTTAAGTTTGAGAAAGCCCGTACTGATGAATTCAAGACCAAAGAGTTCTTGGAAGCTATGACAGGCTTCAAAGCTCCTGCTGGTACATACGCATGGTTCGGTGACAAGTTTGCAGAAGCTATGTCTAACATGCAAACTGGTGAAGGTGGTGCTGACACAAAGGTGTCTACCTTCTTTGGTGAATGGGCTGGTGAATATTTTGGTCGTGCTCTGGTTCCAGTGCAACAACTTTCTGACATCATCGGTGCAATTGATCGTGACGAAACCCTACCTCGTGATGCCTATCAGATTCCTGCTGGTGAGGAAGGCTTCACTTCGTCTGCTAAGCAACAGCTGATGAAGCGTACTCCTGTTGTGAAACAAGAGTTGCCTGTGTTCCAACCTGCAACAAGGGAAGAAGCAGCCTTCAACGACTCTGGTCCTTTGAAGATGTTTACTGGTATTACAGTGAAGGGTAAACCTACAGAGTTGGAAGATGAAATTACTCGCCTGAAGATTCCATCAAACAAAATCTTCACATCCACTGGCGACAAGATTGTTGACGCTGACGCTCGTAAGATAATGGCTCCGCTGTTGTTGCAAACATACGAGACAGTTAAGAACACAGAATGGTACAAGACAGCATCGCAAGATGTACAGAAGATTGCTTTGCAAAACACCATTGCGTTTGCACAAAAGAATGCTAAGGAAATTGCAACAAACGCTTCTGCTGCTGAAGCTTTCAACAAGGGTGAGCAAGCTCGTATCTTCCAAGTTAAATATTCAGCATTACCAGCTGAGGTGCGCCGTGCTACAGCTGAAATGTATCAGCAACAAACTGGTAAAAACCTAGAAGAAACCAAAGCCTATCAAGAAGCTTTGGCTTACGCTGCTGCCATTCGTAAACAACCCGGCTTCCAAGTTGGTGGTTTAGCCTCTGACATTGCAGGACGCATTGCTGCCAAACCAATTGCCAAAGGCGCTACAGAATTGTTGCAACAGATGCAGCAAGCTGCTAGTAGTAAAGTGTTACCTGTAGCAGAGCAAACAACCAAGGCTTTACCAGCACCAACTAAGCCACCAGTGCTAAGCCCCACAGAAGCCCCTAGATCGACCAGCAAGGTGGTTAATTCTAATGAGCCATACCTCGGCCCCATCGAAGGGGAAGAGCGTGTTGTAGAGCCTCCTATGCCTTCTGCTGCTCCAGCTGTAGAACCAGCCAAGCCTTTCAGCCCTGATCAATATGCCGCTGGTGAGAAAGCTATGGCAGAGTTCTTCAGTTCTGACCAGCTGACAGCTATGAAATATAACAATCCAGAAGAGTATGCTAATTTCTTGCATATCTACACTGGTCAAGCTGCTGGCATTAAGTACAAGGATATGCCACCTCAACCGTTTGCTGCCAAGCCCATCAAGGATGAGATGTCAGACATGGTGAAGGAAGTTGAATACGACATGGAAGGCAATCCGATAGATCCCAATGCGCCAAGGGAAAAGCCTAAAGCTTTTGTTGAGCCTAAAGTGCCAAGCAGCAGCAAGTTGCTTGATGGTGACTTAGGCATAAAGGCAGCTGGTGGTCTTAATGACAGAAAGAAAGCATTGGCTAGCATTCGTGAGTTCCGCACTGACGCTTTCCCAGACTTAGTGAGCAACCAACAAGTTGCTACTTTGCCTGATGCAGAGCAAGTTGCTGCTGTGGTGCAGGGAGACTTCCGCATCAAGACAGGGCGTGAGGCAGATCCAATGAGTGCTAAAGACATGGCTGAGTTTGCAGCTATGGCTAAGGAATATCAAGCTAGGTTAGACAGCTTGCGTACAAAATACAAAGATGTTCCACCAATCAAGCTGTTCCACGGATCTGATTCCACAAAAGACAACTTTGAATTGTTGAAGCAGCAAGGGTTTAAAGATCCACAACAGCATTCAAGATACCACATGGAGCTTGAGTATGGTGGTGTGTCGTTCACTAAAGATGTGAACATGAACTACGAGACAGGCAGCTTCGGTGGAAAGAACGCAGACAAGTTTGTTTATACAGAGATGCCATATGCAGACTATGTGTTCCAACGAATCAACATGGCTCCAGCTGCATACAAAGAAAAGAACTTGAATGTTGCTGCACGATCTTTAAACGGTTCACCCAATGTTGTTCGCCCAATGTCTTTGCCACGCAATGAGACATTCAAAGAAACAGAGGATGTGTTTACAGAAGCAGACAAGCTTGTGATTAAACCAGCTTCTCAAGAAGTTGCTGCAAGATATGAAGGCATCGCTAAGCGTGTGACAAAAGAAGGTGAGTTGCAACAACAGTTGTTTGACTTAGGCAATGCTTTGAAATCTGTGTCAGCCACTGAGAATCCATCAATCAATAAGCGTCTTGCTTACAAAGCATATGACAACATTCGTTTGTTGTTGACCACTGCCACTGAGCGTGGATCTACCACATCAACAAAGACAGGTATTGGTCAACGCTATCAGAAGTTCATGGAAGAATTTGCTGACAACATTCGTGTCGGTGAAGGTATGGATGCACAAGTGTTGAACACCAACTCTTTCTTGCAGAATGTATCTACAGCATTGGAAGCTGCTGGTGCACAACAGAAAGCAAAGGTTATCAATGAGCTGCGCATGAAGCTTGGTGAAGTGAGAGCTGAGCGATTTGGTAATGCTGCCAAACCGACAGATGAGATAAGACGATTGTCTCAGAAGTTCAACACAGGTGGTCTAGCTTCTAGACGCACATAAAAGAAAAGCCAGCAACTAAGCTGGCTTTCTTATTTGTATTGTTGGTAGATGCTGTTATCTCCCCGATACCGCCCCATACCCTGACAAAGCATTCCGGCGTAACAGTCTTCAGGTTTCAACTACCAACACGGCTGGGGATTTGGTGGCTTTCATTCCAGTTAGCCGAGAAGTCTGGAAACCCCTCTTTTTTAAATCCCCATGCGTGTTAGTTGTTGGCGGCTAGGAACTCCTGACCCTACAGATAAACTGCTTAACCAACAACAATCTCATAATACCACATAATTCAATCTGTCCAAAGGCACTTTAAAAAACTGCTCTCCTTTGTACACATACTTGTTTGCCACCTCTTTCACCTCACAAGACAACACATCCTTTGCTTCGCAATGAAACAAAGCTGTAGCATCTTTGTTGATGGAGAAGAAATATGTCGGTAGCTCCTGCTCTAAAAGCTTTCGCTTACGCTCAGGAACATTCAAGTCTTCATATGGAAACTCTAATGTCTTCCATGAAAGCCTCACCTCAACTTCAGCAAACCCAACAAGAATATTGTTGTTATACAGATGCAAGTCTACACCATAGCGATTGGGATTGTCCACAGCTTGCATAGACCAAAAAGAAGAGACAAAGCTTTTAACAGTGTCTCTTCCTAGCTTGTCGTATGTGTCGTGCAGTTCTTTGTCAAACCTCTTACGCATTCGTCAACTTAGTTAGGTTGTCGAAATACGCTTTGTCAAAGCCACGCTGCCATTCCTTACCAGCATTCGACAGCGGATGGTATTGATTACCAAGCCAGCCTCGTGAGAAAGCATAATAGCCTTGATCAAATTGAATGCGTAATGGGATGTTACGCTCTGGTTTATTACTCATAGGTTGCGTTTCCTTTGTTGTATTGAAACCTGTAGGTTACAAACTTCCTTTGATTTCCACAAGTTGGAAGTGTAATGTAAACATGTGTGCATATTCTGGTTGCTCTCTTAACCATTTAAAGAACTTGTCTTGAGCCTCTGCAACAGTCATTGCTGATATGTGCATTGTGCCCTTAAACAAGTTCTCTGGGCTGGTGTAATAGGCAACGAAATGCCGCATGTTATTTTCCTTGAAACAGTTCTTCAGCTAGCAAGTATCCCTCTAAAGGCCACATCTTATTGATGGCATCTTCAAAAGCATACTTCTCACCTAAGGCTTGATTATACCTAGATTTATCAACACAACTACTTGTTCCCAACACAACATATCCGTTGTTAATAAACAACTGACATACCGTAGTGGTGGTGTCTGGTAACACCGTGTACACCGTCTTCGTGATTTTAGAAAGCATGTAGTCCATCGTTACGGTGGTACGCTTTGCTTCAGTTTGTTCAACCATATCAATCTCCAATTAAACTTTGTTTTCATCAAGGCGATGATCACCACACCAATCGGTCATGTAGACCACGGGATAACCACCCATAGTCGGTGCATGTCGGCGGCAGCGACCTACCTCATGTTGACCGGGATGAGTCAATTGATTAGTCGGTTCCTTCTTGACAAACCAAATGCAGGTTTTGCAGCGCATACCACTTGAGCGATGCACCCAAGGGTCGGCACTCTGTTTAATGTCTTGTCGCTTTTGTTCCGGCCCCAATGTGGCATTCTTAAAATCTTCAATCATAGTTTCTCCTTTGTTACCAATGCCGCCAAGTGTTGGCGATGATGTGGAGACAAGTGATCATCTCCACAACCCGCATCATTATAACAACCTTAGAAGGCAATTTCACAAGCACCTGCTGTGCAAGCTAGGGTTTGAGTGCCTTCCACATTGTCGGTGTTTTCCTTCATCGCTTCCCAATCAATTGTTGTTGGCATTTTCTCAACCATCTGATTGTATGCTTCTTCGTTGATAGACTCGTAAGGTGCTTGGCGGTAAGTTCCTCCATCCATAGGAAGAAAAGAGACACCAGTAACTTCATCGAAATGCTCCCAAGTCCATGCCCCAACCTGAGGCCACTCATTCTCATTGACAGAGATTGTCACAGAAGGCTTGTGCTCACACCAGTGGCGCTGGAAAACCAACCACAGTTTCAAGTGTTCAATGGCAGACAAATCTTCACGCAACACTGCACCTTTCTCAACCTTCATAGGGAAGCTAAAGACAGTGGTTGAATCAGGCTTCATAACACAAGACTCAGACGGAAACCCTGCGTCTTTCAAGAACTGAGTAAGAGGGTCCTTGTTATCTGAACGGACACGGCGAATGAAGTAACTACTATGCTGAGGATGGATACCACTAGCAGTACCCGTAAGTTGAGACACAGTACCTTCAGGTTTGACGCAAGTGATAGCAGCGCTAACAGGGATACCGAGTTGAGTAGCAAACTCAGTATTAGTAGAAATAGCAACATCTCTTAAAGCCTCCAAGCGTTTAGGTAAATCAATATCGTTAGCTGAGTTCAACAACGGGTTATCCAAGATGCCTGTCATTGATACGCCCAACAAACGCTCTTCTTCTGTGTTGGTTTGCCATATCTTACGCAGATATGGGAAGTGTGTCATTGTCGATTGGAAGGTTCCCAAGATTGTCGCAATAGCGACTTTTTCTTTAAGAGACTCCAGTGTATCCCCCGCACGAACAATAACTGAAGAGAGGTTGCAGAATTGGTAAGGGCGGAGAATAATTTCAGAACAAGGGTTAGTGCCCCATTCTTTATCGAGTACACGGCGACCATTCTTAGCCGCTTGAAGTTCCGAAGCATAGCGGTTAAAGATGCCACGCTCTCCTGAATGACTTTCATAGATGTTGCTCCACTCCCTCATAAATTGACCCACATCGGGTTTAACTTCATACACTGCTGAGTTGTTAGCCAATGCTCGTTGACCTTGACCATCCCACCAATTACCTGCCTTAGCGTGTGCCATGCGGTCATCACCCAAGTCAGACAAAGAAATCATGGCTGAGCGGCGAACTCCACCAACCACCACGACTTCCCCAATTTTACAAAGGATGTCATGGGCTTCCAGCGATGTAAGTTTACGACCTGAAGCACCCTTAAATTTGGACACAACATATTTAAAAAGTTCGACCAACGGCTCCGGTCCAGAAGCTCTGCCGCCAAAGGTCTTGAGGCGTGTGCCAGCAGGTCGGACAGCTGAGACATCCCACTTAGGTACTTCACCTGCCCATAGCAAGGCCATGATTTGGCGTAGCGATTTTGCCCATCCCTCTTTGGAATCTTTAACATGAACCACAGTGTTAGATTCATAAAGCTTTTCAGGAATCTCAGGTAGTTTGTTGACATACTTTTGCTCTACAGAAAAACCAACACCAGTACCGCACAACAAGATATACATAGCCTCATCAAAGGCTTTTGGATCATCGATTGGCAGATAAGAGCAATTGTAACCAGCAATGTTTTGTCGTTCAAGGGCTTCTCCAGCAGTCATGATGGAGCGCATGCTAGGCATCACATCAAGGTTCATAACGGCTGTCTCAAGACGGATGCGAAGGTCAGTGTCCAAGGTGTAGTTGTGTTTCTCTTTAAGGTGTTTTTCCATGAAACGGAAATAACGAGACACTGTTTCATGCCAGTGTTCACGCCGACCTTTGTCATCAAGATAGCGGCTGTATCTTGATTTGGCTATGTAGGTTTGATATGGGGTCATCTTATTAATATTGTCCATCTGGGTTGCTTTCTGAGGTAAAAAAAGGGAGCACAAAGGCTCCCGCACGGAAGGATAGTTATACAGATTTTAGCGGTTGTTGCCACTACCCTGAATAGTATCCCTAGACTTGCGACTTTCAAGCTTTAATATGTTTGACTTACATATGTCAGACATACTTAAGTTGTAGTCTTTGGCTACAGCTGCCACCATCCACAGGATGTCACCAAGTTCTTTCTTTACATCGGTGTGGTGTTGTTCAATGTCACCACCGTCACGAATGAACTTGGCAATGGTGCTCATCAGCTCTCCAACTTCACCGCTCAAATTAAGCAAGGCGTAGGTTTCGTCAGCAGTTCCTAAACGAAACTCCATAGCACGGGCTTGGTAATAATCAACTAGCATTTGTTTCTTTCTTTTGTTGTGAAGCCAACCATTTTTCAAAGTTGGCATCTATGTCTGAGGGTTTAGCTCTGTGCTTGCGTAGAGGTTCCGGTGTCTTGTACCACGGAGCATTCGGTGCTAGCACTGTCTTGTAGATTGGTTGCATACTTGCGTCCTTCTTTGATGCCGTTCTCAATGGCTGTGATGATAGCAAGATTTAGAAGCATTTCCTTTTCTTCATCTGACATATCAAACACCACATCAAGACTGCCGTCTTCATTTTCCTTTAGGGTTCGTACTTCCATACTCTCTCTCCACTGCGTTAAAAAAATCTTCAGCTTCCACCGCAATCATGCAATAGCGCAACAGCTCCTTACACGCTTCACGAACTCTCATGTTGTTTTCAAGATCTTCAGCGTCATGGAACCTATATAAGTAAGTGTTCACTAACATATTCTTCAGGCTACGCACGGTGATAGCGTCAACAAAATCTTCGTCTAGTTCAAAATTCATTTCTTCTTCCTTTCAAGTTTCTCCTGCTCGGTCTTCACTGTGTGACAAACTTTACATAATACTTGTAGCCCTGCTATCTCACAGAACATCCTGTCTATGTAAACATCCCACCCAGCAAAGCCCTTTTTAGGGTCTACAACAGGCTCAATATGATCGACCTGTACCTCGGTAGCCACAAAGAGTTTGGTGCAGCTGGCGCACTTGTAATGCATTGCCATCTTTCCCGTCTTTGTGTTCACCATCTTGCCAACAAAAGCTTCTTTTAAAGCCTTGTACTTTGGAGGCCACCGTCTTGAGGCAGCACGAAGTGCAGAAGTAACAAAGCTTTTGAACCTAGCCTCAGTCCATTCACCACCGTTTCTAGTTTTTAGGGATTGTTTCATCAACGATGTTGGATATATCTAAGCCTTCAGAGACATACTCTGAATAGCACTCACGCACAATCTCTAACGCCTCGTCTAAACTCAGCGCAACAAACTCTGCATCCACATCAATGTCATTATATTTTTCAACAAGCCTAACAATGAAACCATTGGTGGCTGCATAGATGGTCACTGTTGGGGTCATGTCAACCCCTCAACATCGACACTGTTGAAAATAATGTCTTTAGCATCAAGCCTATCAAGAGCATACGAAATATGTTCCTTGACAGCTTCGGTGAAGAAGTCTTCGTTTGAATAAATCGCAGGTACTTCATCAGCATCAAAGTAGGCAGTTACAGAAACATTCAATGTTACGGGTGTCATTTGTCCTCTCCTAAATCAAACGCCAACAGAAACAAAAGGCAGCACATTGCATGGGCAAGGTGACTCATCCCTGTTTCACTATCGTTCTTTTCACCACCAACATATGCTGTGAGGTGACGGAATGATGCATCAACATAACGCTGACGAGCGTTAGGAACTTTCTTCCAGTTGTCAGGTGCATACTTCTTAGCGCCGTATGTCAGCACATCAACAACCTGTGACAAAGCTTTCCAAGGCATCAAGCTCCATTGTGGTTTGTTGTTGTCGAACTTCACACCTTCAACAATCATAGTCTTTGGCGCTTCATCAATGAACGCTTCTTTGCTAACCCACTTATCGAATAATTCACAACATACGCATGGTTGTTCATCTGCATCATTACTCCTAAAGAAACAAGTGCCACAATCTTTCATTGCATGCCTCCTTCAGTTTTAGTATCTGGTGTCAAGGTGAAGTCACCACCAAAGCTGTTGTGGTTTGGGTTGTAGTTGAAGTCAATGTCACCATAGAATTCATTGCAAAACTTTCCAAGCTTATCAACAAACTCTGGGTCGTGTTCCATGTATGGCACAACGGATGCAAGCAGCACACCCATACCAATCATGTCATCCATCTGTTCCTTAGTCATAGTGATAGGACCAAAGCCTGTCACCAACACTTCAAATTCACCGTGCCATTTTCCATCCTCTTCAAACTTAGGACGAAGAATGACGGCTACATCATTCGGTACAAGTTCTCTATGTGTTTCACTCATGTTGTTCCTTTGGTGGCTCCCACATTTGGCCTTCAAATCTACGAAGCCACAACAGTCTAGCGTTCTCTAACACTCTCTCTTCATCACCATCATATGCAGCAACACACGCTTTGTAAAGATCTATCTCTGTCTCACATCCATCCAATAGTTTGTCTGCTTTGACGGGACCAACCTTGTATAAACCAATGATGTTGTCAGCACTGTCGCCTGTCAATATCTGTTTATAGAACTTGTAGGTTGCTTCTTCAGGGGTAACGAAGTACCCAATCTCTTTTACAAAGTTGTAGTGCCAACCAGATAGTTGGTCTAGGTCTTTGTCAACGGAAGCAACAATGACATCTTCACCCTTCAACCATGTGTGGTGCTGGGCAATGGCATCATCAGCTTCTATACCGTCAACAATGACAGCGCCCCATTCCTTTACAAGATGCTGTCGTAGACCAGCAAGATGCTCAGGCTTAGGGGCGGTGCGGTTTCCTTTGTACACTGCCGTCTTTGCTATGGCAATGCGGAAGTTGTTGCTACCTGTTAGGTAGAGCTTCCATTCATCAACAAAGCATTCAGGAAATGTACGATCAACCCCTCGCACGAGGATGTCTACAACATAGCTGTCAAGCGAACGCTTGGCAACAGAGATGTTTTCATCCTTGCATGCGAAGGAAATTCTGTAAGCGATGATGTCGCTGTCCAGAAGTACAAGCATTACTCTGCTGCTTCAGCTTGCTTAGCCGCAGATGCTGCCTCAAATTGAGGCACAGCTTGTTGTTGAATCAAAGTGATGTGCTGATGCACAGCCTCGTAAGGCATTTTGCTCAATGCCACGAGAATAGTATTCACTGTGTCAATGTGGAGGTCAAGTTTAATTTGCATGTTGTTTCCTTACAGCACATCTTCATCATCGGCAGACAAGCCACCATCGCCAGCGTATTCAACCAGATCTGTCACAACCAGCTTACGCAATGAAGGGCTGATGCCTTTCTTGTTCTTGTAAGTCCAGCTGTATGTGCTGACCATAGCCTTAGCTTTGCTGCCATTGCCAATTGCTTCAGTGATTTCATCACCGTCAACATCAAACACCTTGATGGGCTTCTCAGATTTGCAGGTGATATAGCGACCCATATCAGCCTTCTTATCTTCACCAGTGGCAACACTGATGCCCATGCCTTCCAGTGCTTCGACAGCAGCGTCAGACAAGTTGCAAAGATTGATCTGGTATTTACCAGACATATCGTTGATCTTGTTGTGCTGTGCCCAAAAGATGTCGCACTTCATTTTGATAGATTGTTTCTCTTCACTCATTTTCATTTCCTTAAGTTTGGTGTCTCTCAATTTACCAGCGAGAGACTTACTGGGTGATGACCAACTTTTCAGCGGCATCTACATAATAATTATACTCCACATCACGGCGGGTGAAGTCAGCAATGTTGTTGCAAACCCACACTCCCCAACCAGATGCCACAGATATTCTGCGCTCTTGTTCTTCACCGTCTATAGGTGGCATGATTTTGACAAGCTCACCACCAGCATTACAAGCATAGAAGCGACAGATGTTTTGCTGCTGCAACTCAGTGCCATCTTCCATCACCATCACCAGCCGACTACTGCGTGGTACTTTAGTACGCATCAGAAAGTCGTAGTCGTTGTCATGGCTGCGAATGAACTTGGCAATGTCCACACCGTGAAGCATGTGTGCCTCAGCAGCTTTGGGTATCACCAACCCACCTTGGTCTTGATGCCAGCCTAGTCCTTCGTACTGATACACACCCTTGCGTTTGATCTTGCCGTCTGTATACAGGGCGATGTAGTTGTTGACATCACGAATAATCATCTTGCTGTAGTGGGCAAACTCAAGCTCTAGACCAACCTGCTTTTGCCATGCTGCACAGATAGTTTCATATTCTGTAACCTTGTGGTGAGGCAGCTTCACTGTGATGCCGTCTGTATTCACCTGAACAATTGACAATCCTTCGATGTTCAACAGCTTCTCAGCCAACAACAAGATGGACAGTTGCCCATTGATGGTGATGGACATGGTGTATTGCGGGTCATAGAAGGGGCTAAACTTGTTGTTGCTATCCCCATATACACCGTTCAACGCAAGCTTCAGCATGGCGTTTTCTGCTGTGTTCTTGGCGTAGCTTTTACGCTGGTTGTAAACATCTTGGTAGATGTCACAGAACTTGTCAGACAAATGCTCAGGATAGACACGGTTGGCAATGGCAATGTTGGGATACATCGAAGACACATCAGCGTCAATGATGCAATGGGTTTCGTCTGCTGTCACAATCTGTGATTCGACAGAGCCATGAATACCACCAGTGCCAAAGTCAAAGCGGAAGTCACCAGCTTTCACATTCAATGTGGCAGCAATGTTCCAGCATCCCCAATAGGAATACTGAGTAACACCTTTCTTCTTTGCCTTCAACTCAGTCTTCTCAATCCAACCAAGCGGATGTTCTTCTTTGAACTTTGCAATCTCTTCTTCTGTTGGCTCGGCTTTGAACTTCTTATTCTTCTCAAGCAATTCAGCGTAGGCTGCTAAGTCACCAAGCTCGTGCTCTTCAATTTCAGAGAACACACCTTTGGTTTCTGTGATGGTTTGTTTCTTGAACCACTCAAGCACCAGTTGAAAATCTTGTCGTTGGAAGTCGTAGTAGTTGAACAGACAATCTTTGATATGAATAACATCACGCTTTGTCTGATTGATCTTGCGCTCACCACGCTTGCCAACAATGTAACAACTCTCAGGCATGCTCTCTTCAAGCTGCATGATGAAGTAGTCTTTACCAATCTTGGTGTCGTTGTGGTTGAGGAAGTTACGCTTGTACTTCACCGTCAACTCTTTGCGGAAGTTGATGAGGTTTAACGACTTGTTGTAGAACGCCAATGTCATACGCACATCGTGCATGTTGTAGCTGATCAGCGTATCCATCTCATCATCAGACAGCATGTGACCAACGGGGAATGGTAGGTCTTCAATGTTGTCAGCCTTCATGTTGAATTCCAACATCTTCAATGATGTGGCTCTGGCTTTGTTGTCGAAGTGGTGTATCTTGTACAGATCAATTTGCTTGACATACTGCTGGCGATCTGGCACGAGGTTGCCAAACTTGTCTTGGCTTTCAATCAGAGCCTGTGCTTTCTTGTAAGCACGAACAGCAACAGCCTTGCCAGATACTGTCAAAGCTTTCTCACGCACTGACAATAAGTCGTGCAACACAGGATAGTCAAATCCCAAATTGTTGAAGCCGATCAAGTAGCTCTTCTTCTTGTGACATGCGTCAAGGAAGTTGAACAGTTGTTCGGCTTCGTTCTTACGGGTTGAGCATTCAAAGACTTGTTCGTTCTCGCCGTTGATGTCAACAATGCTGCAAGTAAAACAATTAGGATATGTCTCCAGATCGTATATCCAATCCATCGTCTTCTTTCTTTTCGTTGGGTTGTTGTTCTTTCTTGAAAGTGTCAATGCTATCTCTTCCGAATATAGCATTCCACCTATTAGCCCACTCTTCGTCAGCTATGGAACGAGGACGCTGTACAGATCCTTTGCCACCATCACTTGTCATTGTTCTTTCTCCATAGGTACATCACGCCATTCACCTTTCTCGGTAGGGTAGTAAATGTCGTAAGCATACCATTGCTGAAGAACTTGGATATAGCGTCCAACAGGTGCGCCAAGATAATCAGGTTGGCTTCGCACAATAAAGCGCAGCTTGGGTGTTGGTATCATTACCATTTCTCCATGTCATAAAGCTTTGCATAAAGCTTAGCCAACTCAACATCACCACGCATATACGCAGCCACCTCAAGTTCTTTCAGCAATTGTCTACTCATAATTAGCCTCCAATATAAACAAGGGTACACGATTTCCTAAGATGAATGCAAGCTCTTCATCATCAAAGGTTTCAAAAATCTCTTGAGCTTCACACGCATGTTCAGCATATCCGAACAAAGCTTCCCACATACTTTGCTCTTCACCATGTCGTTCCCAAAACATGGCAGAAGAAAGGTATATAAATTGTGACGCTCGTTGGTTGTAATACTCAATGATTCTGTGCACTAACATGCTCATAACATTTCTCCTTCAGGCTCTGTATCTTCCAACATTCTACCTGTATGTTTGTTGTAAATCAAGTTACATGCTGGACCTGTTTGTCCACTGTAACGGTTCTTTAAAACACGCACCTTGGTGGTGTTGCGTAAGCGTTCGTCTTCAGCTTGACCATTACGCTCAAGACCAATCACCATGTCACTCAGCTGTGCAATGGAGCCAGAGCCACGAAGCTGAGCCAGTGATGTGACAGCACCCTCTTCATGTCCTTTGTCAGATGGTCGTTTCAAATGGCTGACAATCACCAGTGAAATGTTTGTTTCTTGCACAAGCATACGAAGCTTGGTCATGATTTCGTCAATGGCTTTACGCTCATCACCATTCTCTTGTGCAGATACGATGATGGACACATGGTCAACGAACACATACTTACAACCCATACCCTTCGCCATGTAGCGCACACGGTTGATGATGTTCTCAACAGAGGTGCTGCCGAAGTGATCAAACAAATACAAGCGACCAGTGCCAAGTGTTTCATCAAAGCTACGCTTGCGTTCTTCCTCTGTGACAACAGCGTCTGGTAGATGTAGCGGTGCATTGGCAGCTAAGCTCATGATGGACAACGCAGTTTTGCGAACGCTCTCTTCCAAGAACATCAAGCCAATGTTGTCTTCTGTGTGTTGCAAGATGTGCCAAACAATTTCACGCAGCGTTTGACTCTTACCTAAGCCTGAGCCAGCAGTGACAGTGACAAGTTCACCAAAGCGTAAGCCGTAGGTAATTGCATTCAATCCCTCCCAAGGGTATTGACAATCAGCAGGAGCCATTGGTGTTGACACCACATCCCACAATGTAGATCCACTGATGATGCCGTCTGGTACAAACGGCTCTGCTCTCCACCAGCGATCAACGAAGGCAGCTTCTTTGCTTTCGCTCAACCAATCACAGGCATCTTTGTAATCAGCAACAGGCTTGAATATCTTGCACTTGCTGCCAAACAATTCAGCAACTTCTTTTGCTGCCTTGATGCCGGGTTCATCACCGTCAAAGCACAGCACAATGTTTTCAAAGCTGTTGATGTATTCGTAGTTGGCTTTGCAATCTTTCAAAGCAGAGCCAGCACCAGTGCGAATAGACACCACAGGATATTTACTACCCATCATTTGGTATGCAGCCAGTGCATCAAACTCACCTTCGGTGATGGTGAGATAGCGACCATGTGCGGGGAACAGGTTCTGCCCAAACAGTGTACCCTTACCCCATGCGCCAGCAGTTGAGAAATCTTTTGTCTTCACTGCCCTAACCTTGGCGGCTATAAGCTGTGAGTCTTTGTCGTGATAGGGGAAGTAATAGTTGTCAGCTTCACGCACGACACCGAACTTCTCCATTGTTGTTTTGGTGATGCGTCTTTCAGACACCGACACCGCCACACCGTTGTTGTATTGTTTCAAGAATGAAACTTCTTTGACTTCGCTCACTGGTCTGTCCTCTGGTTTTGTTTCTGTTGCTGGTCTAAACTCACCGCAGACAAAGCACTTGGTGCTACCGTCTTCGTTCTCAGCTAGACCATCGGAGCTGCCACAATCTGGGCAGGGTTTATGTGTACGAACAAACGGCATCAGCTTGTTATCTTTCCTAGTGAAACTAGTTCTTCAAATGTGTTCCACAGTTTGTTCATACGAGCATCATGTATTGTCTTGATGCCAATCAGCATGTTGGCAATTTCATCTTCTGTCATTTCATCTGGGCTGTCCATCAGCTTCCAGAGAAACAGGTCTAAGTCTTCGCTTGTTATCCAAGCTTGCATAATGTGTTGTTCTAAATCAAAGCGATCAATCATTTCAAAGCCTCCAAATAAAGTCCAATGTTACCAATGGCATAACCAATGAAGGCTATGCCAAGCCCTGTGTTTCCCTTCCACAACAGATCAATAGCCACTGTTGCGTACATCACACCCACAATTGCAATGAGGTTCGCACTCATTTTACATTGCCTCAAATTGTTTGCGCACCAACAGCAACGCATCGAGCAACATTTGGTCACGATTGTCCTCATCGACATTGCGTTCCCAGTTGATGAGGAAGTCAAGCTCTTCGCAGACAATGCGCTCAACTTGATCACGGTTTAATAGCAGTTCCATTTGTTACTCCTTACAAGGTCAAAGATGTTACACCACAACCACAGCTAATACAATATTTAGAAGCAATCTTAACTGCTTCAGTTGCTGTAGCACCCATAGCCAGAGCACCAACAGCATAGTCTCGACCACTGCCGAACACATACCATCCGTCTTTCTTCACCGACTCGGTGTAGTCCATTGGGTATGCGCTGCGTTCATACTTCAGCACTCGTTTGTCAGGTGTAATAACTAAGAATGCCACCCAGTTCTGATCTGTCTTTTGAAAAGCTGGAAGTATTCTAGCGTCTGCACCATCTTCAAACCAAGTGAACAAGTCTTGTGCGTAGTCCCAATCACCTGCGACAGCGCAGAGATGTCCCCTTAACTTGCGTATCTTGGTGACAGTTCTACGCATGTCGCTTTGTGTAGCTTGCTTGTCTGCTGCTAACACACTACCGTCCCATACTACGACAGTCATTTTTTGCTTTCCATTTTAAACAGCACAATGAACACAAGGGCTGTGATGATGACAGCACCAACCGCCAACAACATCAAAGTTAATATGCTTTCAATCATGTGTTCTCCTGATCAAGTTCAATCATTAGCTTTACAAAAATCAAAGCACCCACAAATCCGCAAATGATTCCCAAAAAGAAACAAAGCATTGCAATGTCTTGCATATGTGTCATGTGTTCTTCTCCTTGAGTTTGGCTTCTGTAAACTTCATGGCGCTGTAAGTAGTGTTAGATGACAACAGAATTCCTGTTTCTTCCAGCTCGGTCAACCCAACCCACGGCTTCTTGTAGTCTTGAATATCATCATCGTCTTCTCTTTCTGCTTTCAGTCTGCGCTTGTATTCGCCTGCTGATTTAGCATCCCACTTTGGTTTAATCGTCATGTGTTCTTCTCCTTGAGTTTTCTCCGTACTTCACCAATCAAAGCGGCATATTCTAAATCGTATCGGCTTAGGAGTAGGATTTCCTCCGATGTCAGATCAACCCATTCACGCTTTGGTTGTGGATGGTTTAGATTTTGAAGCAAATCAGCCAACTCCAAACAATCACCTTTGAACATTCCATTGGTGAAATATGGTGCGTCATAGCGAGTGTTTGGTAAGTCAAGTAACCACTCTGCTGCCCGCTTAGCCCACGCCACAGGCTCTTGCTTTGTTTCATCAGGGCACTTACAAGTTCTTGCGTTGCCTATATACCAACACTCTCCGCAGTTTCCACAACACATCTTAAACATTGCTTTCCTCCTTGACTTTAATTGGAATTGCAACAGGTTGACCAAACGAAACAGTGCTTACATAAGCAACGATGCACCAATCACCAGCACGAAGTGAATCATCAAATTCACGCACAAGCTCAAGAGGATACTTTTTATTCCACTCTCTAGTTTGCGGTTCACTGTCTGCCCAACATTTAGAAACAATTAAACAGCTGCTTGCGGCATGACCAACCACATACGCTTGTGGATGAACATGACGAGGTTTATTAATTAGCTTCCAGTTTTTCTTTTTACACCACGCTTCGACAGCAGCAACCGCTTCTTTGTATAACTTTGTTGTCATGTGTTTTCCTCCTTCAGCTTTCGCCATTGTTCACGAGCGATGTATCCACACTTGTCGCAAATACGAAACTGCACATACGCATCGTCAGTGCTGTCATCATTCCACTTGCCCCACTTGTGCCAGCACTTGTCAGCTTTCTCAATGAAGTAGATGGTACAACCCATGACAATAAAGCCACCGATAGCACCAAAGAAATATAACAGGTCTGTCATAACGGTTGCCTCATGTTCTGTGCAAGTGTTGCACTCTGCAATGTGTGTTTCAAATAGGGCGTTAAACTTTGTGGTGTAGCATGCCCAGATATAGACATGATGTTGGTGATGGGTACACCCACCTCAAGCATCTCGCTAATAGCTGTGCGTCTAAGATCCATCAAGCGCAAATCCTCTGGCAGCTTTGCAGCTTTCATTATCTCAGCACCAACAATTGCCAAGCGTACATCACCAAACGGTTTAAGTCCACCCCGCTGATCAGGTGTGTTGCTTGGTGCAATGTATTTCTGCCACCCATACTCAGCATGCTGTTGCTTCAACATGGTTTGCAGGGTTTGTGAAGTTGGCAAAGTCACCTTAGCTCTACGCTTGCTCTGCTCCAGTGCCAACACCCCTGTCTCAATGTCATAAACATCCCATGTCAACAGACGCATGTCACCTAAGCGTTGTCCCCACTCGTGTGCCATCTGCACAATGAGTCCTACATTGCGCCATTTAAACGAGCTATAAGCCACATCTAAGAAGGTCTTGATGTCAGCCCTTGTCCACACTGTTCTGCGTGGCTTGTCAGCCCTTCTAAGCACCTTGCTGAAGGGGTTGTGCTGGGTGAAGCCGTGGCGTATAGCGTAGTTGAAAAGCAAACGATAGACAGCTAAGCTGTGGTTGGCTAGGCTAACGCTTTGCTCAGCTGCTTCTTCGTATATGCGTTGGCATGTTGGTGTTGTCAACTCATCAAGCTTAGCTTGCAACAAAGGCTTGCTCATCGGTGCAGCTTTGCTGTCATACCAAGATTGAAGGTAGTAGTCGTAGTCTTTGCGGGTCTTTTCAACCAGCGCAAGATAGCTGATGTTTTGTTTGTAGCTTTTGATGAGGCTTTCAACTCTGGCGTTGGTGTTTAGGTTGCGCAAGTCTTTGCGTTCCCTGCGCCATGTGTCTAGCTCGGTGTTGGATACACTGGCATATGCCAATGCATCATCGTAATCACCGAATGTTTTGCGGCGAACAACCCCCTCTTTCACCGCATCCGAAGGTGGGTTGTAGCGGTAGGTGTTGTCCACCTTGATGACATAGCGGGGCAGAGTCATGTGTTTCCTCTTGCCTTAACTTGATTAGCTGCGACATGCCAGAAGTTGTGTGAGTGTTTTGTTTCTTCATGTCGAGCCATGAAGTCTTTAACTATTTCCTCACGCTCTGCGTCAACAGCTTTTTTAATCTCAGCATTGAACGCTGACATAGACCACAAAGACATTGGTCCTAGCGCATCAATGACAGATTGTGTAGTCGCTCTACCTGCTGCATACTCACGCAACATTTGTTCTTCATCCTTTGTCATGCTTGTGTTCCTTCGCTTGTTGCTTGGTTAAATACTTGCCACACTCTTTGCATCTGTACACAACATCAACAACAACTCTTGCAAGCCATTGCTCAACACCACGCCACCCATGTACGACACGAGGATGTCCTGTGTAGGTTTTTATTTTGTCAAACATGTTTCGTTGATGCGAAAGTAAAGCATTGCGCCAATGACCCAACCAACAATGACAGAGAACAAGCGATCTGCCTTATCCCATGTTGATGGGTCTGTGCTGAAATTGACAAAGCTCATCAGCAAAAAGCTGACAATAAAACCAAAGATGAATGGCAACACCAGTGCCAAGATGTGTTTTGTTTCGTTCTTCATTTGTGCTCCTTGTATCTGTCTCTTACGCCAACCTTGTGCTGCCATGTTACCCCCATGATCTGTGTGTTTCAACAACAGTTTCCAACCCATCATACTCATCAACCTCCCAATTTATTCCATCAGGAATGTTGACAATCTTCAGCTCAGCAAACCTGCCGCTGGCTTTCTTGCTGCCAAGTTCTTTGACAACTTGTATTAGTGCAGGATCATCACGATCTATTTCGCTGTCGTGAATACGCTCACTGCGCCATTGCTCGTTCAATCGTTGACGCTCTTCAATAGGTAACTCGTGCCAGTTGTCTACACTAGGGGTGCGCTGACCTGCTGGCACTGTGTAATAGTTGTCAAAACCATAGCTGCTTTTCTCAGGGTAGAGAGTGATGCCTTTGATCTCAGCATACCGAAGCATAGCTTCATGTGATAAACCAAACCCGCCGTAGCATTTGTTGATGACTACCTTCATTGCTTTTCTCCTAGTGCATAAAGTTTCTCTGCCGTTTCCATCAGCTTGTCGTGATGCATCAGCTTGTCAGTCCACCGTTTAGGGATGTTGCTGTAGCCATAGATGCGACCAGCTAACATGCCAGTGATTGCGCCGACAGTGTCAGCGTCATAGCCCCTGTTGACAGCGTCAACCAGTGCTTCCTCAAAGCTGTCAGTCTGCAACACACTACGCCATGCTTGGTTGTAAGCATGCATGATTGTGCCCTTGGTTTGTGCACCATCACGAGTGTTGAAGTTGCGTTGCTTGTTGAACTCCAAGAATCGGTCACCACGCATTGTCTCTGTCACAAACGCTGCTGTATATTGCACAATCTCTTTGCTGCCATGTGTCATCAATGACACAGCAACAGACTCAGCAATAGCCATAGGTATGTTGCCGTGGTTGGCTAGCATGATGGGTGCAATGCGCATCAAAGATCCATTGCCACTGGCATAGGGATCTGTGCTACCAGCATAGGGATTTGATGTGGTCATGTTCTTGATGGCAGTGCCACAAGTGCGACCAATGTCAAAGACATAGTTGCGTGTGCCGAAGTGTCCAGACTTCTGCCATGTCATAAAGTTGAGAGCGATTTCATCGGGAGCAAAACCACCCTTGGTGATGTACGCATCGGCAATGGCGTTGCTCATAGCGCCATCATCTGACCATTCTCCCACAGCCATATCATGCACACCACCACCGATCATGTCGGTGATAGGCGTTGTGATTTCTTCTGGTCGTAGGAATTCATTAGGTGCACCTAAGGCATCACCAATGTACAGTCCCATAAACATACCAATTGCATTATCTTTTTTCATATTGTCCTTAGAGGTGGGGTACTCGTTGTGTCTGACGGATAGTCCACTCAAGATGCAAGGGGCGCTAACCAATCTTGCATATGTAAGAGCCACCGTTTGCTATCGCTTAGGATCAGACACAACTTTCACCCGTTAATTACGCTGACACCAGCTCGTCAGCAATGTTCCACAACTCTTGGTTGATGCGAACATGTTCCTTGATAGATGACAGGCTTCGTGCCTTACGCATTGTGCCTTCGGGGTGCTTGGTTGTCACCGAACGAACGAATGCATTACCACGCACAACACCTTCTTGAATGCGGTTGAACACAGTCCATGCATCGTAGGTGTTATCTTCCAAGCGGCGCACTGACAACACATCTTTCACAGTTTGTGAAACAGCGTAGCTACCACGCTCTTCCTGCCCTGTGTAGTCTTGCCAGCGGGTGGCAACACCAGCAATGGCAAGGTCGTATGCCTGTCCAGTTGACAATTGAATGCTTTGCAAGCGGTCAATCTTGTCCATCAAAGATGGCAGGGTTTGCACAGTGTTGCGCAGCATTTGCTCAAAGCCAAGCAACGCACTGCTGTGATACAGACGGAATGAGAAACCGTCACCAGCCACGATGCCGTTGCTACAGATGAAGCGGAATGCACCAGCAAACAGCTTCACTGAACCAGTGCCGTCATGTGAGTTGTAGAGAATGATTTCAGGGCGATGTGCCTTGCCTTCCATAGACAAGTCATCAGCCTTAGCGAATGCCAACATGTGTTGTGCATGGTCAACGCTAGTGCCACGGCTACGCTTTTGTGCTGCTTGCACTGGCACATAGCCATAGTCTTGCATCACAGGGATGATTTCGCTAGTGTGCAAAGACACATAGCGGTCTGTTAAACGCTCATGCTTGGTGGTGCTGAACACAGCGGGAGCAAGTTGTTGGATACGCTCAGTTGACAAAGCACCGTTGCTGGCGTTGCGAGAGAAGATGACATGGCGTGACATGATTGTTTCCTTTATGTGGAAGGTTGAAAAAAACTGACGAAGAATTATACCGCAAAATAAAGGGACTGTGCAAGTCCCCAGACAGAAGCTTTAGCTTCTAATTCCTGACAAAGTTTGTCGGGATTGGTCGTTGTGGATTGTCCCTTGCCCAGAGCAATGACAACCTACCGAAGTGCAACACATTAAAGCACTCGCCTCGGATGAGTTCCAAGGGTCTGCTCTTATGTACACGCTTCCTAAACAGGTAGGCTCTGCCTAAGAACTTAAACCGTTTCTCGTAATAGTTCATTGCTTTTTCTCCAGTGGTGTAACCATAGCTGATGCTGACAGATGGACAACCTTGTGATCAAGGGTGGTGCAGTAGCTGTACATACCATCAAGATGGTCAAAGAACAACACACTGTCAAGCCATTTGATGTAGGTCTTTGGCTTTACGCTGTAAAGCGGAGCAGGTGTTAGGTGATACCAATCGTTGATGTCGTGTTCGTTGATCATGTGCTTCCTTGTCAAGCTTTGCTTCGGCTACACCGTTGATGTAGCCCTGTTTGTACTGGAAGTATTCTACCGTAGCCTCAAAGAACTTGTCAAGATAGGGCTGCTTTCGGTAGCCGTGGGCAAAGCCCAATGTGTAGGGGATGTTGTCGTTCATGTGTTCTTCTCCTTGAGTTTGGCTTCTGCCCACTTTGCTCCATGCAGAAACGCTGTGTCCCCAACATAGATTTCAGGCAAGTCATCCCAGTTCAGCCCAACCCATTCACGCTTTGGTTGTTGGTGGGTGTAGAGATGAAACACACCTTCTTGCAAATTTTCATGAATCCACCAAACATTACCAATGAATCCACCAGACGCAATACGCTTTACCTCTACGCCGATCACAGGCTCTTGCTTCTCTGCCTC
>JACCDN011165118.1_pt1 | contig 34746 bp, 27 predicted proteins | sample 7441691 | NCBI WGS metagenome assembly JACCDN01 (sample SAMN15323439, study PRJNA562643) | freshwater metagenome | isolation source: river surface water | place: USA:Blue River Watershed | collected 2017-08-16
ATTCAAATCCTTCCAAGTGTTTTTTTATCGAATTTGCCAAGGCCTGGATGTAATCAGGTTTGTTGTAAAAGGCAGGAACGTTGGTAAATTTCATTTCCGGGAAATGCTTGGCGCGAAGTTCTTCGGCTAGCACCAAAATAGTTGTGGTTGATGCCATGGCGTGCTGAGGATACAAAGGGAAAAGCATCACTTCGGTTACTCCTTTATCATGTAATTCTTGCAGACCTTTCAAAATTGTCATCGTACCATAGCGCATAGATAATGCCACGGGAATGTCTACCAATCCTCGTACTTTTTCATGCATTCTTTTAGACAAAACAATCAGTGGTGATCCTTCACTGGTCCATATTCTAGCATAGGCCTCTGCTGATTTTTTTGGTCGAGTTTGTAAGATGATTCCACGAACCAATAATGCACGTAACAAAAAAGGTACGTCAATCACATATTTATCCATCAAAAATTCGTCTAAATACGGTTTTACGTCTTTAGCGGTTGGGCTTTCGGGTGATCCAAGATTAACTAATAATACTCCTTTCATCATAAAATTTTATAGGGTTGTGTTGATTGACATCAAATATTTCTTTGGGGTTGTTGCAAATTTCTTTTTAAATGCAGCAATAAAATGACTTCCTGTACTGTATCCAATTTTTAATCCAACTTCATTGACATTATAGGAGCCACTGTCTAATAATTGTCGGGCATAATCCATTTTGTAATCAAATAAAAAACCATAAACAGTATCACCATAAATTTGTTTAAAACCCATTTTAAGTTTTTTTAAGGTAAGACCCACTTGATCAGCAAGTTCTTCTAGTCCAGGAGGCTCAGCCATGTTAGCAATCATGATCTCTTTTGCTTTTTTTATTTTGAGTACATTTTCTTCATCAATCAAAAAAGGGCATTGTTCTGCATTTGGATCTTCAGATCGGTTAAAGTACAAACTCAAAAGTTCGTATCCTTTTCCTTTATAATATAAATTTTTTATGGACGGATTTAAATTATAGTGAAGTAACTGACTCAATACAATGGCCATTGACGGACTAATTTCGCCTTCTTTATAGTATTTTTTATCTTTGTTTTCTTCGCTTAAAAAAGGGATATAGCCTGATTCGTTCGAAAACAAACTGTGAAATTTCTGGATAGAAACAATAACAGAAATGACCCAAGTGTGGGGTGCCAATTCTAAATGTAAGGGCAATTCTTTCTGCGGATTGTAAAAAAGATAGGATTTTTCTTCGTTCAAATCCAGGGTATACGTTCCTTCGTTAAAAATGAATTTAGACTTACCTTTTATTCCAAAGTGAAATTGAATGAGACCTTGGCTAATTGCTTTCGTAATAGTAACGGGCTCATTTTCATCATTTTGAAAACGAAAAAGGAAAAAATCATTTTCTACTCTAATTTCTTCATTAGCACTCATGGCGATATTTTTTATTCTTTATTTTTGTGTATAACTTAAATAAAAGGTACAATATAAATATAAAGTATGACTTTTTGGTCCCTATATAATGACAAATGTAACACAAATATCGCAAAAAAACCAATTGCATGTTGAAATATCATAGAGCGATACAAATAGAACTTTTAGCGTTGTTTTTATACGCATAAGTACTATAATTTTGTAGCTCTTTTAGGAACAGAGCAAATAAATGGAACAGCAGCAATCGGTACGATCTAAGACTTTTTATTCAGTCGGCTTGAGTTACAAGAAAGCCGATGCCGAAATTAGAGGTAGATTTAGTTTGGATAGTCAAGCTAAAAATAATCTTTTGATACAGGCAAAGCAGGAAGGTATTGAATCTATTCTAGTGACTTCTACTTGTAATCGAACCGAAATTTATGGTTTTGCAGAGCATCCTTTTCAATTGATTAAGTTGTTGTGCGAAAATACCCAAGGGACGGTAGAAGAGTTTCAAAAAGCAGCTTTTGTATACAAAAACAAAGAAGCCATCAACCATATTTTTAAAGTTGGAACAGGTTTGGACAGTCAGATCTTGGGAGATTTTGAAATCATCAGTCAGTTGAAGCTTGCTTTTACCGAAAGTAAAGGATTGGATTTGATTAATTCGTTTATGGAAAGGCTCGTTAATTCAGTTATTCAAGCCAGTAAAAGAATAAAAAACGAAACCGAAATCTCTTCAGGCGCTACTTCTGTGTCTTTTGCATCGGTACAGTATATTTTTAAGAATGTTGAAGACATTTCGAACAAAAACATTTTGCTTTTTGGAACCGGAAAAATAGGAAGAAATACGTGTGAAAACTTGGTAAAACATACCAAACACGAGCAAATTACCCTGATCAATCGTACCAAAGATAAAGCGGAGAAATTGGCAAGAAAATTAAACGTGATTGTAAAAAATTACGCCGATCTTCAACTAGAAATTCAAAAGGCAGACGTGCTTGTGGTGGCCACTGGAGCTCAAAATCCAACGGTCGATAAAGCCATTCTCAATTTAAAGAAGCCCATACTTATATTGGATTTGTCCATTCCCAAAAATGTCAATGAAAATGTGCAAGATATTCCTGGGGTTCGTTTGATTCACATGGATCATTTGTCGCAAATGACAGACGAAACGTTAGAAAATAGAAAACTCCATATTCCTGCAGCAGAACAAATAATTGAAGATATCCAAAACGAATTTCATGCGTGGACTAAGCAACGAAAGTTCGCGCCTACTATTCAAGCCTTGAAGGCAAAACTCAACCACATAAAAGAATCTGAATTGAGTTTGCAACGAAAAAAAATGCCTAATTTTGATCAAGATCAAGCAGAGGTAATCAGTGCACGAATCATCCAAAAAATCACGAACCATTTTGCCAATCACCTCAAAGATGAAGAAACGGTGGTGGATGATAGCATCGAATGGATCTCGAAAATATTTCAAATAGAATCAGTTGTAAAATAGAAGGAATGAGCAAGACCATACGAATTGGAACCCGCGATAGCGAATTAGCACTTTGGCAGGCGACAACTGTTGAAAAACAATTAAATGATTTGGGTTACAAAACCCAAATAGTCGCGGTAAAATCGCAGGGAGATATTGTCTTGGACAAACCATTGTACGAATTAGGCATTACCGGAATTTTTACCAAAACACTCGATGTTGCCATGATTCAAGGTGCTATTGACATTGCAGTGCATTCTATGAAAGATGTGCCTACTTTGTTGCCTAATGGAATTGTGCAAGGAGCTGTTTTAGAAAGAGCCTCCTCCGCAGATATTTTGGTGCACAAAGGAGATTTAGATTTTTTAAATCAAGATAACAGCACTATTGCAACAAGCAGTTTACGAAGAAAAGCAAGTTGGCTCCATAAATATCCGACTCATCGCATTGAAGACATTCGCGGAAACGTAAATACCCGTTTACAAAAACTAGCAAATTCAAATTGGGGAGGTGCTATTTTTGCAGAAGCCGGACTTGAACGAATCAATTTATTGCCGGAACATTTTATTACTTTAGACTGGATGGTTCCTGCACCTGCGCAAGGCGCCATGGTCGTTGTTTGCAATGCAGACGATTTGTTTTCACTCGATGCAGTTTCTCAATTAAATCATATCGAAACAGAAATTTGCACTTACATAGAACGTCAATTTCTTAGAACATTAGAAGGTGGTTGTACAGCTCCGATTGGAGCGTTTGCAAGCTACAATGACAAAGAAGATGTCATTGATTTTACAGGTATTTTGTTGTCTATTGACGGGAAACAGAAGTTAGAAGTAAAAAAGGTTGTGGATATTTCGGAGTGGAAAAAATTAGGATACCATGCTGCACAAGAACTTTTGAATGAAGGCGGTGCCGAATTGATGGCAGAGATAAAAAAACAATTGAAAAAATAAAACCCGCTTAATGGGTGTTCAAATCCTTCGGGTTTAAAAACAAAAACAATGGAAAATCCAACACGTATCTTATCGACAAAAGTGCTTTTGAATCCTCAAAAACAGCTTTTGATTGATGCTGGATTTGAATTGTATGAATCCGATTTTATTCTGGTGGAATTCAAAAATTTTGAATTAAAAACAATCAAAGACAATCTGATTTTTACCAGTCAGAATGCCGTGCAGAGTTTTTTTGCCCACCCGCAATTTGATGAACGTAAATCAGAACTTCAGAAAAAAAATTGCTATTGTGTGGGTGTAAAAAGTAAAACAGCACTCACAGATGCTGGTTTTGAAGTGGTAGCTTATGCTGATTATGCCTCCGATTTAGCTGAGATTATTAGTTTGGTGTATGCCAATGAAAACTATACTTTTTTTAGTGGAAATTTAAGAAAAGAAACCCTTTCTGTAGCCCTTAAAGAAGCTGGGATTGAGTTCAACGAAATCGAAGTTTACGAAACAAAATTGAATCCTCACAAAATAAAAGCTACAGTAGATGCTTTATTATTTTACAGCCCATCGGGAGTAGAAAGTTATTTGAAAGATAATAAAATTAAAAACGAAACTTGTTTTTGCATAGGTGAAACCACTGCGGCAGCTTTGCCAAAAACGGTAAAAAATATAATCGTTGCCAATCAACCTTCGATTGAAGAAGTAATTGAGGATGCAATTGAAGAATTTAGATAAATAAAAAAAATTAGCTTAGAGCATTTAGCTTTATGCATACAGCAAAAAAAATGATAAAGAACGACCTTTTTTTAAGAGCTTTAAATAACGAAAAAGTAGAACGCCCACCGGTTTGGATGATGCGTCAAGCAGGAAGATATTTACCAGAATTTAGAGCGTTGCGCGATAAATATGATTTTTTTACCCGTTGCGAAACCCCGGAATTGGCTGCCGAAATTACGGTACAGCCCATTCGTATCGTGCAACCCGATGCGGCCATTTTGTTTTCAGATATTTTGGTGGTTCCTCGAGCAATGGGTATTCACGTGGAATTGAAAGACAATTTAGGTCCGATAATCCCAAATCCGATTCGAACCATGGAACAAGTGAATCAAGTATTTGTTCCCGATGTTCATGAAACTTTAGGATATGTGTTTGATGCCATCAAATTGACCAAAGAAATGCTGAATGACGAGGTGCCTTTGATTGGTTTTGCCGGCTCCCCATGGACCATTTTTTGTTATGCGGTGGAAGGAAAAGGTTCAAAAAGTTTTGATACCGCCAAAGGATTTTGTTTCTCAAATCCTATTGCAGCACATACTTTATTGCAAAAAATTACCGACACCACCATTTTATATTTGAAGGAAAAAGTAAAAGCAGGATGTAATGCCATTCAGATTTTTGATTCTTGGGGAGGCATGTTGTCACCAGTTGATTATCAAGAATTTTCTTGGAAGTACATCAACCAAATTGTGGAAGCACTTGCAGAGGATACGAAGGTAATTGTTTTCGGAAAAGGGTGCTGGTTTGCTTTGGGCGAAATGGCAAAATCAAAAGCTTCTGCTTTGGGCGTAGATTGGACGTGTTCACCAAGAAATGCACGCTATCTAACAGGAGGAAATATCACGTTACAAGGAAATTTTGATCCAAGTCGTTTGTTGTCACCCATTCCAACCATCAAAAAAATGGTGCATGAAATGATTGATGAATTTGGCAAGGATAATTACATTGTCAATCTAGGTCACGGAATTTTACCAAATATTCCTGTGGATCATGCGAAGGCATTTGTGGAAGCGGTAAAAGAGTACGGTCAGTAATCAATGTTCAGTTGTTAGTTAGCAGGAAAAATGAAAAATAAATTCTACACCTACATACAAAACCTACAAGATCAAATCTGTCAAGGATTAGAGGAAATGGACGGCGTTGCTAAATTCCGTGAGGATATTTGGGACCGACCTGAAGGCGGTGGCGGAAGAACGCGTGTGATTGAAAATGGTGCTGTTTTTGAAAAAGGCGGAGTTAACATTTCTGCGGTTCATGGGAAACTACCCGATTCCATGCAACAATTATTCAAGGTAGGTGAAGCGGATTTCTTTGCTTGCGGATTGAGTTTGGTCATCCACCCAAAAAGCCCCATGGTTCCAACCGTGCATGCAAATTGGCGTTATTTCGAGATGTATGATGATAAGGGTAAGGTAATCAATTCGTGGTTTGGTGGAGGTCAAGATTTAACTCCCTATTATTTGTTTGAAGAAGATGCGAAACATTTTCATCAAACGTGTAAAACAGCTTGTGACCAACACAATCCCGAATTTTATCCAAAATACAAAAAACAATGTGATGCCTATTTTTGGAACGCACACCGCAACGAAGCTAGAGGAATAGGCGGTTTGTTTTTTGATTATCTAAAAGCAACCGAAACACAATCGATGGAAGATTGGTATCAGTTTGTTTCCGAAATAGGGAGCTCTTTCCTCAATGCCTATTTGCCCATCGTAGAAAAAAGAAAAGAGGTGTCCTATACCCCTGAACAACGCACTTGGCAGGAAATCCGCCGTGGTCGCTATGTCGAATTTAATTTGGTACACGACAAAGGCACCTTGTTTGGTCTTAAAACCAATGGGCGAATTGAAAGCATTTTGATGAGTTTGCCTCCCCATGTACAGTGGCATTATGACCACCATCCGGTTACAGGAAGTGAAGAGGAAAAATTACTGAATGTATTGAAGACTCCTATTGATTGGCTGTAAAGTCTAATTTTTACTAGCTCCGTTTGATTAATTCATTAATAACAACAAATCTAAGGTTTGCAAGATTACATTTTTGTCAGAATAATTAGAATTTATTTCCATCTGCAAATAGTTTTTGTTGTTTTTCAACTTGTTTGATGAGTTGAAATGAATGTTTTTGAAACGATTAAAAGAGGTTATATAACTGTCTTTTTTTGAACCAAAGTCATCATAATTAATAAAGCGATTCAAAAATTTTTGAAGTTCAAAATTCCCAACAAAATTATTCGATGCAAGTTCTTTTTTTACTTGTTTTGAAAAGTCAGATTTTTCACCTCTGTTTAAATAACTGAGTCCATTGGTGATGATCATTACATCTCCCTTTTTTAGTAGTACAAGGTTGCCAAAATCCTCCGATTTTTGAATGATATAATAATCATTTTCTTTAACTAAAAGTTTTTTTCGAACACCTAAATCAATCATTTTATCCCCCATGGTTGGATGCGTCGAGGTAAAAATAATAGACATAACGGGTCTGGTTTTGGTTACTGTTTTTTCAACTTCTTTTTCTTCATAATTATCATCGTACGTTGTTTCTGTGATAGTAGCTTCGTACTTTTCTGTATCATGTAAAAAGAAAGAAAAATCACCATCCATAAGAGATGCAGTAGCTTTTTCGTCAACAATTGTGCTGATCAGATCATATATTATAGCAATATCGTTTTTATCTACCGGTAGTTTCGAAATAACTTGATCCATAATCAACGGATAATTAGTCAGCATTTCTTGTGTGCTAAAATGGTACGACATGTAACCCAATGGTTCTTTTCTTGGAAAGTAATTAAAAATATTTTTATTGGGTGTGCGATCAATTATTTTCTGCATGGTTTGAGCTAAAGGTGCGGCATATTCAACAGATTGTTCAATTCTAGCCTTGTTGTTTTCAAAGTACAAATCAAGGTTCATGCCCACTACAGGAAACTGAATTTGGTTGTTACTTTGTGAAGAAATATACCTACTAAATACCCGAGAAAAGCTAGTCATGCTTTCATAAAAGGTAGCATAATTCACCCAAATCGAAATATCGGAATTCAAGTTAACTTTATCTGAACTTGGCATTTCAAACGAGTTTTCAAATAATGTTGCAATGCTAGCTTCTTGAATAGCCAGGTTTTCAAGGCGTATTTTTTCTTGTTCTAGTTTGTATTCTATTTCCCATGGTTGTTCTGACTCATCCGATTCTGACTCATCATTCTCTTCCGAAATAACAGCCTCTGTATTTGTGTTGGTGTCTTCTTGAACGACAATAGTTGGAGCTACATCTATTGCTCCTGGAGCTTTCTCCATCATTTCGCTTTCATCTATTTCTGTTGCAACTGAGTCAACCACCACATAGGCTGTATCAACCATTTCATCAGAAATTTCATAAGGTTGTATTTTCTGCTTTTTTAAATCTTCCAAAACTGAAAAAATCACGAAATGATCTTTGTTCCATGCCATAGAAAAGGTTTCTTTTTTTGGAGAATAGACATTGTAATTAGGATAATTTTTTATTTCATCTTTTATAGAGTCCAAGCTATTGTTGTTTTCTTTTTCTAATTTGTTGCGCATGAACTGATTGATGTTATTTCCAGCAACTAAAGGGAAAGACATTTGGAAATAAGGGATGCTATCTGATAAATTACCGTGAATAACCATCGCTTTTGAAGGATCCATTTGTGAGATTAAATCGGATAGCTTAGTAGTTGATTCTTTGCTATTTAAGGAGTTGAAAGCTTTGTGTTGAAATAAACTATCTAACGGTACTTTATTTGTAAACTTTGCTGTGTTGAATTGAATAAAAAAATCATTTTGATTTTTGTTTTGACTGATTGCGAATAGGGGTAATAGTACAATTAGATAAAGCGTTTTTTTCATGTTTTAAGGTGTAAATGTGATTTTATTATTCATGATGTTTTTGTGCTGCAATGCATTCCAAACAGACTGTTTTAACACTACAGTCTTTTTTGATTTGGATAACTTACTATTGGTGTTTTCAATATCGGAAATATCCTTGTCAAAAGTATAAATAGTTGTGATGTTAGCCTCTTGCAGCGCTTCTTTTTTTTCGTCGTTTTTTGTTAGGTTTTTTGGAAACGGATAGGCTGTGTTGCGAATAAATTTTCCATTTTCCATTTTGCAATGCGCAAGATTGTTTTTTTTATCAAAGGAATTGAGCACTTTGTTCAATGTTTCAATGGAATCATAGGAAAAGTTCAATTTGAAAATGTAATTTTTAAAATCGGTACTTGTAGAAATATGGGTAACGCCTTTGATTTTATCGGCCTCTGTCTTGAATTTGGTTAGTTTGGATTGAATTTCTTCTTCCGAAGGGATGCTTACTCCGTCAACATCACCAAGTAGAATTGCAGCTCGGGTTTTTACCCATGATTTAGAAAAATCGATGATCAAGGAATAACTACCACTGTTGTCAGATTTATGTTTGATTATTTCTGTTATTTGGAAACAGCCGCTTAATAATAAACATAAAAGTAGGGCGCCGATTTTTTTCATAGAAACAAAATTAGTTTTTTTAAATTACGACAACAAATAAATTGGAATCAATTCGTAAATATTCCATTCTTTAATAGAATCTTCGAATATAAGCCATTTCTTTTTTTGTCAGATTATTATTATTTCTGCTTTTTTATAAAAGAAAAGCAATTAAAGTTGTCTTTTTCCGCATATACTTTTAACTTTGTAAATTACTAAAATTAGTAACACTATGCACAAAGACAGTAAACGTAGAGAAGCACTTTTGTACCATGCGAAGCCAGTTCCTGGTAAAATACAAGTGGTTCCAACCAAAAAATATGCAACACAAAGAGATTTATCATTGGCGTACTCACCGGGAGTAGCAGAGCCTTGTTTAGAAATCGCAAAAGATGTAAACAATGTATACAAATATACAGCGAAAGGGAATCTGGTAGCTGTAATCACAAATGGTACCGCAGTTTTAGGGCTTGGAGACATTGGTCCCGAAGCTTCAAAACCGGTCATGGAAGGAAAAGCCTTGTTGTTTAAAATTTTTGCTGATATCGATGTGTTTGACATTGAAATTGACACGAAAGATATTGATGCATTCATTGAAACGGTTAAAAACATTGCCCCTACTTTTGGAGGGATCAATTTAGAAGACATCAAAGCTCCGGAGTCCTTTGAAATAGAAAGACGTTTGGTTGAAGAACTCAACATCCCAGTGATGCATGATGACCAACACGGAACTGCAATCATCTCTTCTGCTGCATTATTAAATGCATTGGAATTAGCAAACAAAGAAATCTCACAAGTTAAAGTAGTCGTTTCTGGAGCAGGTTCTGCCGCTTTAGCATGCGCTAACTTATATGTTTTATTAGGTGTTTCTATTGATAACATTATCATGTTTGATCGTACAGGAGCCCTTTATCCTGAACGAAATGATTTGTCTGTTTTGCAACAAAAATATGCCAACGGGCACGAAGGACTTACTTTGGGTGATGCCCTTGTAGATGCTGATGTGTTTTTAGGATTGTCTTCTGGAGATGTTTTAAAGCCAGAAATGTTGCTACAAATGGCTGACAATCCAATTGTTTTTGCCATGGCAAATCCAATACCAGAAATTGATTACAATTTAGCCATTGCGACCCGAAAAGACATCATCATGGCAACAGGTCGTTCCGACCATCCTAACCAAGTGAATAATGTGTTAGGTTTTCCTTATATTTTTAGAGGAGCTTTGGATGTTCGCGCGACTAAAATAAACGAAGCCATGAAAATGGCTGCTGTAAAAGCGCTTGCCTCCTTGGCAAAAGAACACGTGCCAGAGCAAGTTAATATTGCGTATGGTGAAACTAAATTAAACTTTGGTAGAGAATACATCATTCCAAAACCATTTGATCCAAGATTGATTTCTGTTGTGGCACCTGCCGTTGCAAAAGCCGCAATGGAATCGGGAGTAGCATTGAATCCAATCACCGATTGGAACAAATATGAAGAAGAGTTGTTGGAGCGATTGGGTTCAGATAATAAAATGGTTCGATTGTTAACCAACCGAGCTAAAACGGATCCTAAGCGTATTGTTTTTGCTGAAGCAGATCAATTGGATGTGTTAAAGGCAGCTCAAATTGTGTATGAAGAGGGCATTGGTTTTCCTATTTTATTAGGAAGAAAAGAAGATATTTTAGAATTAAAAGAAGAGTTAGGATTTGATGCAGACGTGCCTATTTTTGATCCGAAAACGGACGAAGAAAATAAGCGCCGATTGGAATATGCCGATGTTTTTTGGAAATCCAGACAAAGAAGAGGAATCTCACTTTTAGATGCACAAAAATGGATGCGCGAACGCAACTATTTTGCCGCAATGATGGTTAATAATGGAGAGGCAGACGCTATGGTTTCTGGTTATTCTAGAAGCTACCCTTCGGTAGTAAAACCCTTGATGCAGCTTATTGGTAAAGCACCTGGAGTTTCATTAATTGCAACGACCAATATGATGATGACCAACAGAGGACCTATGTTTTTGTCTGATACAGCCATCAATCCAAATCCTACCGCTGATGATTTAGCAAAAATCGCTTTGATGACCGCTAAAACAGCTAGAATGTTTGGTTTAGAACCCGTTATTGCGATGGTTTCGTATTCCAATTTTGGTTCTTCACCCAATCCAAGTACTTTGAAAGTGCGCGATGCCGTTGCTTATCTACATGAAAACCATCCTGAATTAATCGTGGATGGTGAAATTCAAGCAGATTTTGCGCTAAATCCAGATATGTTAACGCAGAAATTCCCCTTTTCAAAATTAGCAGGAAAAAAAGTGAATACACTTGTTTTTCCTAACTTGGAAGCGGCTAACATTACGTATAAGTTGTTAAAAGAGTTGTATAAAGTGGATTCGATTGGACCAATTATGCTTGGCATGGAAAAACCCGTTCATATTTTCCAATTAGGAGCAAGTGTAGAAGAAATGGTCAATATGGCTGCGGTTGCAGTAGTAGATGCTCAAGAGAAAAGTAAAAAGTTAAAGTTATAGATTAATTATTAAATTTGACCCATTATTTTTTTCTTACATTTGAAAAATAGAAAACTCTTATGATCACACACATACAAGGTAAATTAACTGAAAAAACACCTACAGATGTAGTTATTGACTGTAATGGTGTGGGGTATCATATTAATATTTCATTGCATACTTATTCATTACTACCAAACACCGATTTCATTAAATTATTTACCCATCTTATCATCAAAGAAGATGGTCATACTTTATATGGTTTTGTTGAAAAATCGGAAAGAGAAATTTTCAAAATGCTATTAACCGTTTCAGGAATTGGTGCCGGAATAGCAAGAACTATGTTGTCTTCATTGGAGCCCAAACAAATCATTCAAGCCATTGCAAGCGGGAATGTTGCCACCATACAATCCATAAAAGGGATCGGTGCAAAAACGGCTCAAAGAGCAATCTTGGATTTAAAAGACAAGGTGCTGAAAATATATGATTTGGATGAAGTTTCTGTTTCTCAAAACAATACAAACAGAGAAGAAGCGTTATCTGCCCTAGAGGTTTTAGGTTTTGTACGAAAAGCTTCGGAAAAAATTGTGGATAGAGTTGTAGCAGAATATCCTGAAGCAACTGTAGAAATAATCATCAAACAAGCATTAAAAAATTTATAATTTTTGAAAACAAAACATATAAAATATACGCCCCATAGTATCCAATTTATTTTTGGTTTAATCATATTGCTTTTTTCAAATGTAGCTTTTTCTCAAGAGGATGAAAATGCCAATGATACCGTAAAAGGATTTAATAAAGGGTCAATTTCAATTGGAAATCCAAAGAGTATTGTCGATGCTTATACCTACGACCCCATTTCTAATAAATATATTTTAACCCAAACTTTTGATGGATATAATGTAAAATATCCCATCGTTTTGAGTCCAGAAGAATACCAGAAATTAGTATTAAAAGAATCGGTTCACGATTATTTCAAACAAAAATTAGATGCTATTGACGGTAAAAAAGAAGGAAGTGAAGCAGCTAAGAAGGATTTATTACCACGATACAAAGTAAATTCAAAACTTTTTGAAACCATTTTTGGAGGCAATACCATCGATATAAAACCTACGGGTTCTGTAGAAATGGATTTGGGTGTACGCTACACAAAACAAGACAATCCCTCATTTTCTCCTCGAAACAGATCATCCACTACGTTTGATTTTAACCAAAGAATTAGCATGAGTCTTGCTGGAAAAGTAGGGACTCGTTTGAACGTCAACGCTAATTACGACACCCAATCTACCTTTGCTTTTCAAAATTTGATCAAACTAGAGTATGCACCTCAAATGTCGGGCAATGAAGATGACATCATCCAGAAAATTGAAATTGGAAATGTCAGCATGCCTTTAAACAGTACATTAATTCGAGGAGCACAAAGTTTATTTGGTTTAAAAACCCAATTGCAATTTGGAAAGACAACAGTGACGGGTGTGTTTTCTGAACAAAAATCCCAAACTAAAAGTGTAACAGCACAAGGTGGCGGAACGGTTCAAGAATTTGATTTATTTGCCTTGGATTACGACTCCGATCGTCACTTTTTCTTATCACAATATTTTAGAAATAAATACGATTCGACTCTAAGAAATTACCCAATTATTGACAGTAGGGTTCAAATTACACGTATGGAAGTTTGGATTACAAACAAGCAAAATCGTGTCAGCACAACCAACAACAACCTGAGAAATATTATTGCTATTCAGGATTTGGGAGAGTCGCAATTAAAAGACAGAACTACTTTAGTTCCCCTATCATCCGATCAAATAGTGGCCATTGCGCCGGCGGATATTCCGGGGTTCTTTACCTCACCTGATTATGATTTGCCTTCAGACAATAAAAACAATAAATACGATCCAGGTTTAATCAACTTGGGCGGATTATTGAATGACAATGTAAGAGAAATCGTAACAGCAAGTGGAGGTTTCAACAACACCGTTGCAGTGAGTGAAGGTACCGATTATTCTAAATTGGAAAACGCTCGAAAATTAGCTCCAAATGAATATACTTTTCATCCACAGTTGGGGTATATTTCGTTGCAACAAAAATTGGCCAACGATGAGGTTTTAGCAGTCGCTTATCAATATACGATTGGTGATGAATTGTTTCAAGTGGGAGAATTTGGAACCGATGGGGTAGATGCCACACAAGTTAGCGGAGGCATCCCAACCACACAATCGTTGATATTAAAAATGTTGAAGAGTAACTTGACAAACATCAACAAGCCTATTTGGAATTTGATGATGAAGAACATCTACCAAATCCCGCAAGCGTATCAATTACAAAAAGAAGATTTTAAATTAAATATTTTATACACAGATCCATCGCCATTAAATTACATCACAATTGCCCCGCCATTACCTACACCTACAGATAATGTGACGGATACGCCGCTTTTGAAAGTATTTAATATGGATCGACTGAATTTTGCCAACGATCCGTTAAATAACGGAGATGGATTTTTTGATTACATTCCAGGATTAACAGTTGACGAACAAAACGGTAGAATTATTTTCACGAGTGTTGAGCCTTTCGGTAAAACTTTATTTGAAAAACTTAGAAATAACAACACAGAAGATTACAATTCAGATCCTACCAGTATTGCTTACAATGCAAATCAGAAAAAGTTTGTATTCAAAAGCATGTATCGCAACACACAAGCAGGCGCAATTCAGGATAGTGAAAAAAACAAATTCCAACTGAAAGGTAAATTCAAATCATCAGGTGGAGGTGGCATTCCGATTGGTGCTTACAATGTTCCGAAAGGTTCAGTAGTAGTTACTGCCGGAGGAAGAGTGTTGGTAGAAGGAGTTGATTACAGTGTCAATTATCAGGCAGGAAGAGTTCAAATATTAGACCCGTCGCTTCAAGCATCCAATACGCCTATTAATGTTTCCGTTGAAAACAATTCGGTTTTCGGACAACAAACCAAACGCTTTTTCGGATTCAATGTAGAACATAAGTTCAATGATAAATTTCAAATTGGCGCTACTTTTTTAAAGATGTCGGAACGCCCTTTTACCCAAAAATCAAATTACGGTCAAGAATCTGTAAACAATTCAATTTTTGGTGTCAATGTGAATTATTCTACGGAGGTACCTTTCTTTACCAGATTGGTTAATAAATTGCCGAATATGGATACCGATGCACCTTCTAATTTTTCATTTAGAGGTGAAGTTGCTTATTTAAAACCAGGCGCATCCAAAGCCGATCAGTTTGATGGTGAAGCAACCATATATGTAGATGATTTTGAAGGTTCTCAAACCAATATCGATATGAAATCGCCACTTTCTTGGAGTTTGTCTGCTACGCCAGAAAGAAACGCAAATAGTTTGTATCAAGATTTTGGTGGAGTGCAAACAGACCTAAGCTACGGATACAAAAGAGCAAAATTAAACTGGTACAATATTGACCCTACATTTTATACGCAACGTCCGGTAGGAATTACAAATGACGATATTTCATTGAATGCAACCAGAAGGATTTTTAGCCGAGAGTTGTTCCCAAATACCGATATTGCACAAGGACAATCTCAAGTAATCAATACCTTAGATTTAACGTATTATCCAACAGAAAGAGGGCCATATAATTACAATCCGGCTGCCGCTGCAACAAATGAATTGCCCAATCCAAGCGAAAATTTTGCTGGGATCACACGAGCAATCAACTCAACGAATTTCCAACAAGCGAATGTCGAGTTTATTCAATTTTGGATGCTAGATCCTTATTATGATCCAGGAAATCCAGCTGCGCAAGCCAATGCCACCAATCAAGGTCATTTGTACTTAAACTTAGGAGAAATTTCTGAGGATGTTTTGAGAGATGGTAGAAAACAATATGAAAATGGTTTGCCAGAACAAGGTTCTACCCAGCCAACTGTGACTTCTGTTTGGGGAAAACAACCTGCTGCTCAATCCTTGATTTATGCTTTCGATACCAACGAAGCAAATAGAACCGTTCAGGATGTTGGTTTCGATGGATTAAGCGATGCAGATGAAGCGACAACCTATCCAAATTATGCTTCGCAGCCCGATCCATCTGCCGATAATTATCAGTACTTTTTAGAATCAACTGGTGACGTATTGTCTCGTTACAGAAGCTATAATAACTTACAAGGGAATTCGCCAATTGATGTAAACAACACCAGTAGAGGTTCTACAACGTATCCAGATGTGGAAGACATCAACCGTGACAACACGATGAATACGATCAATGCGTATTATGAATATAAAATTGACGTAAGCCCAACTTCATTGTTAACAGTAGGTCAAAATTACATCACCGATATTCGAGTGACTCCTGAGGATATTTCGCTACCCAATAGCCAAACAACTCGTGCTAGATGGGTGCAATTTAAAATTCCTGTTTCGCAATACACAAATAAAATTGGAGGTATTTCCGATTTCTTGTCGATCCGTTTCATGCGAATGTTTATGACCGGATTTTCAGATAAAGTAACCCTTCGATTCGGAGAATTAGATTTGGTACGAAGCGAATGGAGAAGATACACCAATTCTATGGATATTACCGACCCCGTTGCCGATGATGATGGGACTACTTTTGAAGTACAATCGGTAAATATTCAAGAGAATAGTCAGCGTACACCAATCAATTATGTAACCCCTCCCGGAGTTGTTCGCGAACAGTTATTTAACAACAATACCCTGATTAATCAAAACGAACAATCGCTTTCATTGAGAGCTTCTGGATCAGGTTTGGAACCAGGAGATTCGAGAGGAGTTTTCAAAAGTGTGAGTGTGGACATGCGTCAATTCAATAAGTTGAAAATGTTCCTACATGCCGAAGCATTACCGGGTGATCCGAATTCAATGCAAGACGATGAAATGGTTGGATTTATCCGTTTTGGAAATGATTTCACCTCCAACTATTACCAAGTTGAAATTCCGTTGAAAAAGACCAGTTTTGGTGGGGTATTATCTGCAGAACAAGTTTGGCCAGAAGCAAATGAACTAGATTTGGATTTGGCCTTGTTAACCAAATTAAAAATCCAAGCCATGTCCATAGACCCGTCTACATTGGTTGACGGAGTGTATTTTCAGCAAGAAGATGTATTAGATCCTTCCAAAGCAGGAAAAATCAATAAACTTAAATTAGGAATCAAAGGAAACCCAAATTTTGGCTTGGTGCGTACCCTTATGGTAGGTATTAAAAACCAAACAGACGGTTTAAGAACAGATGATCACCCCTTTAATCCAAGAGATATTGCTGGGGAAGTTTGGTTCAACGAATTGCGTATTGCCGACATGGACAACAAAGGCGGGATGGCTGCAGTAGCAAGTATGGATACCAATTTTGCTGATTTAGCAACAGTATCTGCCACAGGTAGAATGAGCACCTCTGGTTTTGGTGGATTGGAAGAAGGACCGAACGAACGAAGCCGTGAAGATGTTAAACAATACAACATTGTAACCAATTTGAGTTTGGGTAAATTATTACCAAAAAAATGGGGCGTAAATTTACCTATGAACTATTCCATTGGTGAAGAATTCGTTACACCAAAATACGATCCTTTCAATCAAGATATCACAATCCAGCAATTGTTGGATAACACAACCGATGAGGCTGAAAGACGCAACATTAAAAACAGAGCAATTGATTTTACAAAACGTAAAAGCATCAATTTTATCGGTGTGAAAAAAGAGCGAAGTGAAACTCAAAAACCAAACTTTTTTGATCCAGAAAACGTGACATTGTCTTATTCATATAATCAAGTTGATCGTCATAATTATGAAATTGAGTCGTTTATTGACCAACAAGTAATGACCTCTGCTGATTATACCTACGCATTTAGTTCGAAACCTTTGGAGCCTTTTAAAAAGGTAAAAAAATTCCAAAAAAGCGGATATTGGAAGTTGCTGCAAGATTTTAATTTTAATTACTTGCCAGCAAGCATCTCATTCAGTTCCAACATCACCCGACAATTCAATCGCCAACAATTTCGATTGGTAGATGTCGAAGGTATTGGTCTTGAAAACTTGTACCAACGAAATTATTTGTTCAATTATCAATATGGATTTAATTATAATTTGACAAAATCATTAAAATTAAACTTTACGGCTTCGTCAAATAACATTGTAAGAAATTACATCAACGAAAACAACCAAGCAGATAATACCAATACCATTTGGACAGATTTTTGGAACATCGGTACGCCGAATCAGCACAACCAACAATTGGTGCTTAATTATGAATTGCCGTTCAGCAAAATTCCATTTTTGAGTTTTATCAAATCAAATTACACGTATACTGGAAATTATAATTGGCAAAGAACCTCGGTTGCATTATCGACTTTTGTGGCAGAAAATGGCATCGAGTACAATCTTGGAAACACGATTCAGAATGCGGGTTCTCATAAGTTGAATGCGAGTTTAAGCATGACAAGTTTGTATAAATATTTAGGGTTAACTTCTGATGCTAATGCAAAGAAACCTGTGGCAAAACCTGCTCTGCCAAAACCTGGGGAGAAGATTACAGCGGTTCGCCCTCAAATTACTAAAGAGCAAGGTGTTTTTGTAAAAGGATTGATTGGTGTGTTAACTAGTGTGAAAAATATTCAAGTAGATTATACCCAAAGCGGAGGAACGGTGTTGCCGGGGTATACTCCAGGACTTGGATTCTTTGGAACCTCCAAGCCAACCCTCGGATTTGTTTTTGGTAGCCAAGACGACATCCGATTTGAAGCTGCTAAAAATGGTTGGTTAACCGATTATCCAGAATTCAATCAAAATTTCACACAAGTTGTAAACAAGAATTTAAAATACAATGCAACAGTAGATTTATTTCCAGATTTCAAAATTGATATCACTGGAGATCGTTTGTATGCTTCTAATTTTTCTGAGCAATACGACGTTTCGAATGGGGTTTACAATTCGAGATCGCCATACAGCTTTGGAAATTTCTCTATTTCGACCATCATGCTTAAAACTTCTTTCAAACAAAGTGATGAGAACATCTCGCAAGCATTTGAAGATTTTAGAGAAAACAGGTTGATTATTGCAAACAGATTAGCAACCATTCATTACGGTGGGACTACTTTCCCAACAGATGCAGAAGGATATCCAGTAGGTTTTGGAAAAAACACACAAGCGGTGTTATTGCCTTCATTCTTGGCAGCTTACACAGGTTTTTCTGGGTCGGGTTATGGCGAAGCAGCTAAAGGGATTTCGCTTAGCGCATTCAAAAATATTCCGTTGCCAAACTGGAATGTGAAGTACAGTGGATTGATGCGTTATAAATTCTTTAAAGATAAGTTCAAGCGTTTTTCATTGCAACACAATTACAAAGCTTCGTACACGTTGAATTCGTTTAGATCCAATTTGGAATACGATAAAGACCCGAATGGAACCGATGTTTCGGGTAATTTTAGAAGCAGTACGATTATTGGAAATGCCAACTTAGTGGAGCAATTTAGTCCGTTAATTAAGATCGATTTCGAATTGAAAAACTCATTCAAGTTTTTGGTTGAAATGAAAAAAGACAGAGCATTATCAATGAGTTTTGACAACAATTTGTTAACGGAAGTAAAAGGAATTGAATATTCAGTGGGGATGGGTTATCGAATCAAAGATGTTATTTTCACATCTGCTTATGCTTCAGATCCATCAGGAGTGATCAAAGGCGACATCAATTTGAAAGCTGATTTTTCATACAGAAACAACAAAACAATTGTTCGTTATTTAGATTACGATAACAACCAATTGGGAGGCGGTCAAAACATCTGGTCTATAAAAGTTACAGCAGATTATGCCTTAAGCAAAAATTTAACTGCAATCTTCTTTTATGATCATTCGTTCTCAAAAGCTGTTATTTCAACTTCTTTCCCTTTGACGAATATTCGAAGCGGATTTACCTTGAGGTATAATTTTGGAAACTAAAAGTATTGAGATAATCATTTGAAAAATTAATTATTAATAGTACTTTTGACACAGATTTTTTCAAACAATACAAACTAAAATATTTATAAAAAATGAGCGTACCAAGTAATTTAAAATACACAAAAGACCACGAATGGGTATCTATTGATGGCGATGTAGCAACGGTTGGAATTACACATTTTGCACAAAGCGAATTGGGTGATATTGTTTATGTTGAAGTAGAAACTTTAGATCAAACATTGGATAAAGATGAGGTTTTTGGAACAGTTGAAGCTGTAAAAACGGTTTCAGATTTATTCTTACCCTTATCAGGTGAAATCATCGAATTCAATGAAGATTTAGAATCAAATCCAGAAAGTGTAAATTCAGATCCTTATGGTGCTGGATGGATGATCAAAGTGAAAGTATCAGATCTTTCGCAATGGGATGAATTGTTGGACAGTGAAGCTTACGCGTCTTTAATTGGTGCTTAATCAAAAAACCATATTTTTTTTGGCTCTGGGTTGGACTTTACTTATTGTATTTCTAAGTTTAGTTTCCATGTCGTCCCTTAAAGATCCACTCGATGTTCCTTTCAAAGACAAGGCTGTACATTTTGTTTTTTACTTTGTATTTGTTTTGTTGTGGGATTTATGGAAGTACAAATCAACGCCTTATAAATCTTCTTGGAACCTTTTACCGATCGCCATTCTATTTGGAATATTAATTGAGTTTTCTCAAGGGTATTTTACGAACGACAGAAAATTTGAACTATTCGATATAATGGCCAATTCATTAGGAGCCATCTTCGGATTTATTTCATCCAAAAAAATAATCAAAACATTTAAATCTCACTTATAGTGGGATTTTTTTTGCAATACAATCGATGTCCTATGCACATTAAAAATTATTTGGATTCTACCTATTTAAAAACGGCGGATCAAGCCTCAATTTCAGAAGCAGAAAACAAAAAAATAGTAGTTAGTACTATTGAGGAAGCCATTGAGGAACAGTTTAAATTGGTGATGATCCGACCAGAATATGTTGCGTTAGCCAAAAATCTGGTTACAGTTTCGCATTCAAAAGTTAAGGTAGGAACTGTGATTTCCTTTCCAGAAGGAACTCATACCCTGGAAGAAAAGATACAAGAAGCAACACAAGCTATCGAAGACGGGGTCGATGATTTGGATTTTGTTTGTAATTATGAAGCTTTTAAAAACGGCGAGACAGAACGTGTTAAAAAGGAAATTGTGACATGTACCGCACTTGGGTTAAAGCATCATAAAACGGTAAAGTGGATCATTGAAGTCGCAGCATTATCAGAAAAACAAATCATTCAATTGTCTGCTTTGATAAAAAATTGTGTGATTGCTCATTTTGATGAAGCAAACTACGAACATGTTTTTGTAAAATCATCTACCGGGTTTTTCAAAACTGAAAACAACCTGCCCAACGGAGCAACTGTTTCAGCCATCAAATTAATGATTGAAAACGCATCACCATTGCCTGTAAAAGCGGCTGGAGGGGTCAGAAATTTTGAAGAGGCACAACAAATGATTCGTTTGGGTGTAAAAAGAATTGGAACTTCTGCAGCAAAAGCAATCTGTCATGGCGCTATTTCGGATGCCGATTATTAACTTTGCTTTTTTCTGTTTTTAAATTAAAAAAATATAAAAACTAGACCCAAATTATCATAATCAAATTTGTACATTTGCACAGCAAAAAAAGGCAAATAATTGGATACAATAGCGACCATATCTCCATTCAAGAAAATATACAAAGATTTTCTAGAAATAACCAAAGCTAGATTAGCAATCAGCGTTGTTTTTTCTTCCATTGCTGGTTATTTATTAGGATTTAATGCAGAACAACCGTTTAGTTGGACTGTGTTATTGATGTTGTCGGTTGGAGGTTATTGTATGGTAGGTGCGTCCAATGCATTCAATCAAGTCATTGAAAAAGACCTCGATTTGTTGATGGATAGAACCAAAAACCGTCCGGTTCCATCAGGAAGGATGTCGACTACTAGCGCTTTATTTGTTGCATTTACCCTTACCCTTATTGGATTGACATTGCTCTATTTGATCAATCCAAAAACGGCCATGTTTGGTGCCATTTCAATATTTTTATACACCAGTTTATATACTCCTTTAAAAACGGTAACACCCTTAGCCGTTTTTGTGGGTGCTTTCCCAGGAGCTATTCCTTTTATGTTAGGCTGGGTAGCTGCTACTGATCACTTCGGAATTGAAGCGGGTACCTTATTTTTAATTCAGTTTTTATGGCAATTCCCTCATTTTTGGGCTATTGGTTGGTTTTTATATGAAGATTATGAAAAAGCAGGGTTTTTTATGTTGCCAACAGGTAAAAAAGACACAAAAACGGCCACCCAGATAATTCTATACACTATTTGGTTGCTCATTGCTTCTATCTTACCAAGCTTTGGTTATACGGGTCAACTTCATACAAGTACTGCAGCCACAGTGTTGGTTTTTGTATTAGGTTTATGGATGTTGCTTTACAGTTTTAAATTGTACCAAGAAAGAACTTCCAAAGCTGCTAGAACCTTAATGTTGGTCAGTGTTTCCTACATCACTTTGTTACAACTGATTTTTATAATTGATAAATTTTTACGATAATTATGACCATGACAGCTGAAGAAAACCAAAAGAGAACCAATCGTTCGTATAAATTATTGTTGTTGTTTGCAATGATAAGCATGACCATGATGTTTGCTGGATTGACAAGTGCTTATGTCGTGAGTAAATCCAGAACCGATTGGTTGAAAGATTTTGAAATGCCCTTGGCGTTTAAATTTAGTTTGGTAGTGATTATTTTGTGTAGTGTGACTTTTCATTTGGCACAAAAAACCATAAAAAATAACCGCAGGGAAGCAACTACCCTGTTTTTACTGCTTACATTAGCTTTAGGAAGTACTTTTGTGTATTTGCAATTTGAAGGGTTTAATCAGTTGTATGCAAAAGGGTTAGTTCCTGTTGGAGGCTCGGGTGCCATTACCATTTCCTTTTTGTATGTGGTAGTTTTTGCGCATCTTTTGCACTTGGCAGGAGGGATTATTTCACTGTTAATTATAATTTATAATCATTTTAAACAAAAGTACAATGCGAGTCAATTTCTTGGAATAGAGCTAGGTGCGATGTATTGGCACTTTTTAGATTTGCTTTGGATATATTTATTTTTGTTTATATATTTCATTAAATAAGAAAAAAACGTAAATTTGGGAACTTTTTAACAATAACTTTTTATGGGATCGACAGATACATCTGCACAAACTGTAGGAAAAACTTGGGGTGGTGGTAATGAGCCATTAAACGCAAGTTATGGAAAATTAATGATGTGGTTTTTCATCGTTTCTGATGCATTGACCTTTTCAGGATTTTTGGCTGCTTATGGTTTTTCTAGGTTTAAATTTATAGAAACATGGCCATTGGCTGATGAAGTGTTTACTCACTTTCCATTCATGCATGGAGTTCCGGCTCCAATGTACTATGTTGCGTTAATGACATTTATTTTGATTTTTTCATCTGTAACAATGGTATTAGCTGTTGATGCAGGTCATCAAATGAAGCAACAAAGAGTTGCTTTTTATATGTTCTTAACCATTATTGGAGGTTTAATTTTCGTGGGTTCTCAAGCTTGGGAGTGGAAAAACTTCATTTCGGGTGAATACGGAGCTGTTGAAACAAAAGGAGGAAGTATCCTTCAATTTGTGGACGAAACAGGAAAAAGATTAAAACTTTCCGAAGTAGCTATTGAGTTGCCAGAAGAAAGAGAACAGCACAAAGCGAGCAACGGTATTTGGTTCGAAAGTGAAAGCGAATTGCCTTCTTTTTCTGTTGCCGAAGTTCAAGCGGGTTTCGCTGAGAAAAAAAATGTGTTGATTAGAACGGAAGAAATTTATACGCCTGAAACGATTAAAAGTGCAAAAGGTTTGAATGAAAACAAAGTCTTAAATTCAGAAAAACATAAATTCATCCTTTCTAGAAAAGAATCAGAAAACCGTTTGGCTCAAGCTACATTAGTAGTTGAAGGGGCTAACTTACATAGAAACGAATACGGAAGTAAATTGTTTGCAGATTTCTTCTTCTTCATTACAGGTTTCCACGGTTTCCACGTTTTTTCTGGAGTAATCATCAACATCATCATCTTTATCAATGTTTTATTGGGTACTTACCAAAGAAGAGGTACGTATGAAATGGTTGAGAAAGTGGGACTTTATTGGCACTTTGTCGATTTAGTTTGGGTATTTGTATTTACATTCTTCTACTTAGTTTAATTTATAGAAAATATATATTATGTCACACGAACATGTTTCTAACTTAAAAAGAATTTGGTTTGTTTTCGGATTATTATCTGTTGTAACAACAGTAGAGGTAATCCTTGGGATTATCAAACCAGAATCATTACATATGACTAATCTTTTAGGTACTAATTTACTGAACTGGATTTTCATTATTTTGACTGTATTCAAAGCTTATTATATCGTTTGGGCATTCATGCACATGGAAGGCGAAGTAAAAGCATTACGATGGATGGTCGTTGGAACCGCTATTTTTCTAATTATATACCTTACATTCATCCTCTTAACAGAAGGGAATTATGTATTCGGGGTTTTTAAAAATTCAACAATCAAGTGGAATTTTTAACACTATAATTAATTCAAATTAAAGGTACGCATTGCGTACCTTTTTTTTATTTTTGTAAAAAATAATCTCATGAAAAAGAATTTTGTCCTTTTCGTTCTATTTGTTTTGCCATTAGCTGCCTATCTTTTTTTTGCATCTGGCGTGAATAGCTTTGCTAAGTTACCCACGTTAACACAAAACATCCCTGAAATATCTTCCTGGAAGTCCTATACTTCTACCCCGGTTCAGTTAGAAAACAAAATTACCATCCTTGGATTTACAGGTGAGAACATGAACCTACGAAAAGGTTACTTTTTCAATCTTTACGAAAAAATTTATAAAAAAGACGAACAGTTCAAAGACTTTCAAGTTGTTTTTATTGCGCCTGCAGGAACCGAACAAAAAATAGATTCACTCATGATCGATCTCAAAAAATTAGGATCACTTGTAGGATGGAAATTTGTTTTTGCCTCTAAAGAACAAATCAATGAATTTCACTCAAAAATGAAACTCGCCGGAAATCTAGATCAAGATCTTGGATCAAAAATGGTTTACATCATTGATAAAAAACGTAACCTGAGAGGTAGAAAAGGAAAATCAGTGAAAGGAGATGTCGAATACAGAGAAGGATACAACACCTCTTTGGTGTCTGAATTGCATAACGAAATGACAGATGATGTAAAAGTTATCTTAGCAGAATATCGTTTGGCTTTAAAAATAAATCACAACGCCTCCAAAAAATTAGAATACCGTGAAAAATAAATCTTACATCGGAATATCGTTTATCATTCTCGTTTTTGGGATCATTTTTATTCCCAAAATAATCACACGCATCCAATCTGGAACCATTGTTCAAAACGACCGAATGAGTTTGCTAAATGACAAAGAAGTTGACACCTCTCTTGTTGTGATTGGAAACGCACCTTCTTTTGAGTTAAAAAACCAAAACGGCAAAATGATTTCCGATAAGCAGATGCAAGACAAAGTATATGTGCTTGAGTTCTTCTTTTCGACGTGTCCGTCTATTTGCCCTATCATGAATTCAAACATGAAAAAACTGGATTCCATTTATGGTAAAAACAACGATTTTGCTATTGCATCCATTACCATCAATCCCGAAAACGATACACCAGAAGTCCTAAAAAAGCACGCACAAGATTTGAAGATCACCAATCCAAATTGGCATTTTCTAACCGGAGATAAAAAATACATACACGATCTTTCTAACACCGGATTTAATATCTTTGCAGCAGAAAACAGCCAAGTAAATGGTGGTTTTGAACATTCAGGGCTTTTTGCATTGATAGACAAAAATGGAAAAATTCGTTGCAGAAAAGATAAAAACAACAACCCTATTTTATATTACGACGGACTTCAAGCAGAAGGTATTGAAGCGATCAAAGAAGATATTAAAAAATTATTAGAAGAATAATCATGGAAAAATCAAACTTAGAAAAGAAATTCAGTTTACCAATCATCATCGTATCGGTACTTATTCCGGTAGTGGTAGCCATCTTATTTACCATCAAGTTAAAAGACTTTGGCTTCAATGTAGAGCCCTTGTCGTTTTTACCGCCTATTTACGCTGCTATAAATGCAATTACAGCTCTTTTGTTGGTTACGGCCGTGGTAGCCATTAAAAACGGCAATAGAAAGCTACACGAAAACTTGATGAAATCGGCTATTGCTTGTTCGTTGTTGTTTTTAGTAATGTATGTAGCCTACCATTTAACATCCGACCCAACCCCTTTTGGAGGAACCGGATGGATCAAGGCAGTATATTTCTTTATATTAATATCACACATTGCGTTTTCAATCATCATCATTCCATTGGTATTGTTCACTTATGTTCGTGCATTATCTAGCCAATTTGACAAACACAAAAAGCTAGCAAAAATCACATTCCCAATCTGGTTGTATGTTGCGGTTACAGGAGTAATTGTCTATTTAATGATTTCACCTTATTATGTTAAATAAGAAAAGAGCACAAATTACCTCTGTTTTTTTTGGGGTAATTTCACTTTTATGTTCTTTTAGTACGTCCGCTCAATGTGCCATGTGTAGAGCGTCGCTAGAAAGTGAAGGCAACACCACCAAAGCCGAATCGTTGAACGACGGCATCGTTTACCTCATGGTGATACCCTATTTTTTAGTTGGTATTGTGGCGTACATCATTTACAGAATGTTCTACAAGAAAAAAAACAATACAGAAGTTCCCCACTAGTTTTTTTTAGAAGCTATTCCAGCTATCCACTACAAGTCCTCGCAAAAAAAAAATTTTGCTCCGGGCTTTTCGTTTCTATCTGGGCTAAGATCGATCCACCCTCCAATTAAAAACTGCGAAGCAATTTTAATTTTCGTGACACATTTTGATATTGATTTTTGATATTGACATTGTCATTGACCTTGAAGTTGTCATTGACATTGAAGTTGTCATTGACATTGAAATTGAAATTGACATTGACCTTGAAGTTGATATTGACATTGATTTTATTCCATTCCATCAATAGACACACTAATTTTTCCTTGGGTTGAGATAAATGCAATGATCGCATCCTGGGTCAATTCTACTTTGTCAAATTCAAAATCCGATAACGTGCCGTTGACAAAAACCCCTTTCATAGGTGAATAATTCGTCAAATAGGGCAGCATGTTTTTCTTGCCTTCTGCCAAATTATCTTTGATTGAATACCTGCAATTGGCCTCTATTTTTTTAACGATCACACCCTGCAGCAACCAGTTGGCAGTTTTTGTAAGTAATCCTTTGGTGTTGAGTACATACTCCATGTTCTCAAAATAGATTTCTTTTGTAACAGGATTGTAATTCGGAATTCCAGACAAATAAATGGTTCCATCCAAACTGCCTGTCATTTGTAGGGCAACAATCATTTTGCCGTCTTTTGCCCACAAAGCTACATCCTGAATCACCACTTTTCTTTTTCCAGAAGTAAATTCTTTTCCTTGAAAATTTTTGGTGATAATTCTAGAAGCGCTTTCATAAGAAGAGACTGCTGCCACTGAAACATTCGATTGTTCAGCAATATTAGTAACAGATTTAAATACAATACTTTCTCTTTTGATTCCTGGTTTTGGAGATTGTCCCACCATAGTGATCATGTTGCATTTGAGTCCCAGTTGCATCACAATCTTTGATTTTTTTAGTTGTGCGTCTGTCACATACATTTCTATCGGGTTCATCTTGAACCAAGTTTCATACACTTGACTGGTTTGGAAAGGCGTACTCATTTTTTCTAATACATCTAATACATAAGGTTTGAAATCACAAGAGGCATCAATGGCATCATCGATCTTTTTTGCCACTTTCGATTTGAAAAGAGACAAGGTTGGGTTGATGATGTAGGTGATCGGTACTTTTTTTCCTGCGACAAGTAAGGTAGGACTTTCGTTCCAATCAAAATTTTCAATCACCGAACTTGTATTCATTTTCCAGTTTGATAATTTTACATCGCTCGTCAATGTAATGGTTCCGTTTAAATCAATTTCACGGGTATCATTCAGTCCCATAAAATCGGTTCCGTATTTAAATTTTGCCCAAATCTTCAATGGAATTACCGATTCAATTTTCCCGTTTTTTTCCGTGATTTTAATTGGTGCTGTTTTCCAAATTTTCATTTCGGTTTTATCATCCGTTATATTTAGATCTTCATAAATTTGTCCGTTGAGTGCTTTATTTAACTGGTTTTCAATTTCTTTCAACGTAATCTCCATCGGCATGTTGACAATAGAAGTCGTCATTTGATAGGCCATTGTTGTATTTTTTGAAGGCTCAGGTCGCAAGGCTACGATCTTATTGGAAGTAGAACAGTTTGAAAAAAGAGCAATAAATAGAACACAAATAATCAGGCGAATGCTTGTCATAATAGTAACGAATTGTAAAAAAATTTTTTTTTTTAATTTGTGAATGTAACAAAAATATCATTTAAGCGTCAGATATATAAAATTTTTTGCAGTTGTTTTTGAATTAAAACGATTAAATTTGCAAGGCATTGTGTTCCATATGAAATTATATTATGATAAATTCTAAAAAACTAACGGTTCTTTTTGTATTATTTGTGAGCCTATCTTCTTATTCACAAGCAAAAAAATGGACACTTCGAGAGTGCGTGGATTATGCACTTAAAAATAATATTTCCATCCAACAATCAGAACTAGATGTTAAATTAACCCAAGTTTCAAAGTCGGATGCGATCGGGAATTTTTTACCCAACATCAATGCCAATTCATCTCATTCATGGAACATTGGTTTGAACCAAAACATCACGACGGGATTACTAGAAAACCAAACCACACAATTTACATCCGCAGGATTGAATTCCAATGTTGCAATTTACAATGGGTTACAAAATCAGAACAGGCTTAGAAAAGCCAATTTGAGTTTGTTGGCTTCGCAGTTTCAATTGGCAAAAATGAAAGACGATGTGTCGTTGAATATTGCCAACTCATTTCTTCAAATTTTGTTCAATAAAGAAAGTTTGAAAGTACAAAAAGACCAACTTTCGGTAGATGAAAAACAATTGTCAAGAACCCAAAGTCTCGTAGAAGCAGGGATGATTGCTCGTGGAGATTTACTCGATGTGCAAGCAACCGTTGCCTCAGACAAACAGCGAATTATTGCAGCAGAAAACGTATTGTTTTTGTCAAAATTAGGTTTAGCACAATTATTACAATTGAACGACTACCAAAATTTTGATATCGAAGATTCCAATCAATTAACGGTTCAAAATACTACAGTTTTAGACAATCCAGCCGCTGTTGTTGAAAAAGCAAAAGCAGATAGAGTGGAACTCAAAATTGCTAAAACCAATTTAGAAATTGCAGAGAAAGACATTAAGATTGCCAAAGCTGCCTACCAACCAAGTGTAAGCGGTTTTTATAGTTTCAGTACCAGAGCTAGTTATTCAGATAGAGTCATTGGTCTAGACACCAGTGGATCACCTATTTTAGCTCCTCCATTACCTTTGTTTGATCAATTTAGCAACAACAAAGGACACAATTTTGGCTTGCAATTATCCATTCCCATTTTCAATGGATTTGCTGTAAAAAACAGTGTTGAAAGAGCGAAACTTAGTTTTGAACGTTCAAAAATTGCTTCCAAAACGGCCGAATTAGATCTAGAGCGAAACGTGTACACGGCAATTTCGGATGCTAAAGGAGCTATCAATGCACACGAAGCAGCTGTAATTGCAATGAATGCAAGAAAAGAGGCCATGAATTATGCCAAAGAGAAATATGAAGTTGGACTCTTAAATAGTTTTGACTACAACCAAGCGCAAACATTATACACCAATGCTCAATCAGAAGTGGTACGAACAAAATATGATGCTATATTCAAAATCAAAGTAGTCGAATTTTATTTTGGAATTCCCCTTTCAGAAATGTAGTAACCAACAATACTAAGAGCAATTAGATTAAATACAATACATATTATAACAATTTAGAAAACTAAAATACAATGTCAAAAAAGAAAATTTACATCATTATTGGAGTATTATTAGGAGTAATCATTATTCTAATTGCACTGTCAAAAGCAGGCGTTTTTGGTGACAGAGATACCTCTGTAGAAGTAGAAACTTCTAAAGTGGAGCAAATAACGATTGTAGAAACCGTTTCTGCAACAGGTAAAATCCAACCCGAGATTGAGGTTAAAATTTCTTCTGAAGTTTCTGGGGAGATCATAGCTTTACCTGTTAAAGAAGGTCAAGTTGTAAAAAAAGGAGATCTATTAGTAAAAATCAATCCCGATTTATATACTTCAGGTTTGGATCGTTCCGTTTCTAATTATTCAGGTACAAAAGCAGGCTTGAGTCAAGCAGATGCATCTTTCAAAGAAGCACAAGCTAACTTTAGCAGAAGTAAAATGCTGTTCGACAAAGGAATCATTTCAAAATCGGAGTGGGACAAAGCAACCGCTGCATTTGAAGTTGCAAAAGCGACCAAAGAATCGGCTTACTACAATGTAAAAAGTGCTTCGGCAACTGTAAAAGAAGCCAAAGACAACTTAGGTAGAACCACTATTTACTCTCCAGAAGACGGAACCATTTCGATGCTTAATGTAGAATTAGGAGAACGTGTATTAGGAACCCAACAAATGACAGGTACCGAAATTTTACGTGTGGCCAACCTAAACAACATGGAAGTTGAAGTGGATGTAAATGAAAATGATATTGTGAAAATAAGCATTGGCGACAGTACCAATATTCAAGTAGATGCTTATTTGAAAAAAGAATTCAAAGGAGTAGTTACTAGTATTTCTAATTCGGCTAGTGCAGCTACAACGGCAGATCAAGTCACAAACTTTAAAGTAAAAGTTAGAATTTTAAAAGAATCATACAAAGATTTGACAGAAGGGAAACCCGATACGTATTCTCCTTTTAGACCCGGGATGACTGCAACCGTAGACATCATCACTACTAGAAAAGAAAATGTTTTGGGAGTGCCTATTAGTGCGGTTGTTGTAAAATCAGATACGACGGCTACCAAAAAATTTGCTGTAGAAGAAAAAGCAGGTGAAGATGGTGACAAACCGCTTCCAAAATCAGATAAAAAATACGAGTGTGTATTTGTAAAAGTTGGGGACAAAGCCAAAATTAGAGTGGTTAAAACTGGAATTCAAGATGATTCAAAAATTGAAATTCTATCAGGATTAAAAGCAGGCGATGAAATTATTGTAGGTCCTTATGTAACCGTTTCCAAAGAACTTAATTCGGGCGACAAAGTAAAATTAGCATCGGACAAAACAGATAAAACAAAAAAATAATTTTTGGTTTATATACTAAACATAGAAACAAGCACAAAAAACTGCTCGGTTGCCTTATCGCAAAACGGGCAGTTGTTGCTTTGTAAAGAAATCGCAGAGCAAGGCTATTCACACGCTGAAAAACTACATGTTTTTATAGATGAGATCCTAGCCGAAGCTTCCATTCAATTTTCGGAATTGTCTGCCATATCGGTTAGTTCTGGCCCTGGGTCTTATACCGGACTCAGAATTGGAGTTTCTGCTGCAAAAGGGCTTTGTTATGCTTTGGGCATCCCGCTTATTTCTATTGACACCTTAACTTCTTTGGCTCATCAAGTAAAACAGACGGACGGATGTATTGTTCCGATGATTGATGCACGACGCATGGAAGTGTACAGTGCCGTTTTTAACCACGAAAAAGAAATGATTCGTGAAGTAGAAGCTCAAATTATTACCGGAGATAGTTTTGCTGAAATTACGGATACTATTTATTTTATTGGCGATTCAAATGAGAAAGTAAAGTCGATCTTGAATCAACCGAATCATGTTTTTTTAGACACTTTTATTTACCCATCCGCCCAACAGATGTGTGCTCTTTCTTTTGCAAAATTTCAAAACAATGAATTTGAAGATCTGGCTTACTATGAGCCTTTTTATCTAAAAGATTTTTTGTTTGCTAAGTAGTTAGTTTCTTGAAAATTTAGGTTTACTTACTCTTTTTTATTTTACAATTGGCTTTACGGCAATGCCTTTGTCATCAAAAGCTTCCTTGCAATTTTCAAGTAGGTAGGAATTGATATCTGCAAAATCTTCTTTTTTACACCAAGCTCTTACCGCTAAATGGATTGCTGTGTCTGAAAAATCTTTAACCGTAACCGAAGCCTCTGGAGAGGTCAATATCTTGGGGTTCTTTTTAATCAGTTCTAAGACGGTTTCTCTAGCCAACTTAATGTTGGTGTCATACGAGATCGTTAACGTCAAATCGGTGCGTCTGTTTTCTTGTATGGAGTAATTGGTGATGGTGTTGTTGGATAAGGCTCCGTTTGGAATGAAGATGGTTTGGTTGTTAGCAGAAATGATTTTGGTCACAAAAATTTGGATTTCGCTTACGGTACCAATGATTCCTTGTGCTTCTATGGTATCGCCTACACGAAATGGTTTGAACAAGATGATAAGCATTCCTCCTGCAAAATTAGACAGCGATCCTTGTAATGAAAGGCCTACCGCTAAGCCGGCAGCTCCAAGTATGGCCACAAAAGAAGAGTTGTCAATGCCTAGTTTTGAAATAACGGTTACAAACAACAACACACGCAAAGCCCAAAGTAAAATATCGGCAAGAAATTTCGAAAGTGTGGGATCAAAATTATTTTTAACCATCACTTTTTTGACAATTCGGTTGGTGATTTTTATCGCGTATAGCCCAATGATTAATAAGAAAACCGCCGAAATAAATTTGGGAGAATAATCTATTAACAGGGAAATAAATTGAGACGAATAACTTTCTAATGAGTTGATGTTGATGACTTCCTTCATTTGATTAGACTAAAAAAAACAAGTTAATGTAACGAGATTTGTAATTTGGACAAAGGTACTTTTTTTTCTGAAATTTTCTTGATTAATCGTTTGCCTTCACCGAATGCTATTAAAGGAATCTATATTCTTTAATTTTATTTAATAGGTTTGGAAGAGGACTAGTTGGCTAAAAAATCTGCGTTTATTTTACTTCGATCATTCACTGGAGCTTGGCAGGATTTGTTTTCACATTGATAAAAAAGTGTTTCATTTGCTCGAAATCTATTTAACAAAAACGGTAGATTACTGGCGTTACTACTTCCGCCTAATATAATGGAAGGAAGATAGCTTGCGTTAAAATGGGTGATTTCGGGCAGGGCATCGGGACCGCAAATGGCTATTTCTTTTTTGGGTTGAAGCGAATTTAACGCAGCACGTAACCAATTGGAATACGCCGATGGATAATCTATAATGGGCGTTATTTGTTGCAGCATTGATTGCGCTAATTTTTCGTAATGGATGTTGCTAAAATAACTGCTTAAACTATATAAATTATGTGCCATAACCGAATTTGACGCCGGAATAACATTGTCTTCAATTTCAAAATGAGTCGTTATGAGAGGGTCGTCTATTCGGGAGGTGAATTGAAATAATTTGGTTTTTTCGTCATAAAAATAATCCAAGCAATAATCGGTTAGTTGTTTGCTGATCTGTAGCCATTCTTCTTCCAAAGTAATTTGATACATGCCGATAAAAGCATCAATGACAAAGCAATAATCTTCTAGATACCCATTGATGGTTGTTTGATTATTTTTGTAATTATGAAATAAATTGCCTTCGGAACCCATAAATTTTGCCTGAATGAAAGCTGCATTTTGATGTGCTTTATTCAAATAGTCTTCGATTTGAAGCGCTTTGTACGCATCAATATATCCTTTAAGCATGATGGCATTCCAAGAGCATAAACATTTGTCATCCAATCGCGGGGGATTTCTATTTTTTCTAACTTCAAAAAGGAGTTGTTCCCACTCTTTTTTTCGCTTGATTAAATCTTCGGTTGAAATTGAATTTTGTGCTGCAATCGTTTCCAATTCTTGGTTTTGAATGAGCACGTAATGATCATTTTCCCAATATCCAAAATCGTTGATATTGAATACTTGTGCAAACAATGAAAATTCAGATCCTAAAAGTTGTTTTAATTCGGTTTGTGACCAAACATAAAAAGCACCTTCTTCTAAATGATTTTCTGTATTGATACTATCGGCATCTAAGGCAGAGAAGAATCCGTTTTCAGGTGATAACAGCGTATTTTCGATGCACAGTAGCGTTTTTTCAATTACTTCTTTGTACAACGGATGGTGTGTTAATTTATAAGCATTGGCATACAAACTCACTAATTGACCGTTGTCATAGAGCATTTTCTCAAAATGGGGTACATGCCATTTCATGTCTACTGAATAGCGCGAAAATCCTCCATGAAGGGTGTCGAAAATACCACCATGCGCCATTTTTGTTAAGGTCAAATTCACAAAATCTTGCAACGGTTGGTCTTTGTATTGGTGGGCATATTGCATCAAAAATTCATAATTATTAGGCATCATGAATTTGGGTGCACGCGCCATTCCGCCGTACTCAAGATCGAAGCTTTTTTTCCATTTCTGAACCAAGGCATGCAATTGTTCTGCTACAAAAGTGTTGTTTTCTTGAGGAGTGGGATGAATTTCCAGTGCTTGAAGGCCTTGGTGTAATTTCTCTGAATATTCGATTAATTTATCGGGTTGGTTTTCAAAAAGATGTTGGAGTTGTAATAGGTAATCCATCCATTCTTCTTTTTTGAAATAGGTGCCTCCCCAAACAGGTTTTCCGTTGGGTAAGCAAACAACATTCATGGGCCATCCACCTCTAGAAGTCATGATTTGAATGGCTTTCATGTACACAGCATCAATATCTGGTCGTTCTTCACGATCTACTTTGATGTTGACAAAATGGTTGTTCATGATTTGAGCCACTTCCTCGTTTTCAAAACTTTCGTGTTCCATTACGTGGCACCAATGGCAAGCCGAATAGCCAACACTCACTACAATTAGTTTGTTTTGATCTTTGGCCAGTTGCAAGGTGTTTGCATTCCATGCTTTCCAATGGATGGGATTGGAGGCGTGTTGGAGTAGGTAAGGACTTGTTTCTAAATGAAGTTCGTTCATTGTATCGAGGGTTATAGCCCAGATGGAAGTAGCATGGTATTGCAGTGGAAGGCTATTGTTTTCTTGGTGAAAAACAGCGACCTACGGAAGCTCGTTTTTTGCCTTAGAAAAAAAGCGGTACACAAAATAACCAGGCACG
>JACCDN011015336.1_pt1 | contig 34741 bp, 28 predicted proteins | sample 7441691 | NCBI WGS metagenome assembly JACCDN01 (sample SAMN15323439, study PRJNA562643) | freshwater metagenome | isolation source: river surface water | place: USA:Blue River Watershed | collected 2017-08-16
TAAAACGACCATTTTTTCTTAAGCGAAGAGATATTCTCATTGGTTGCATCGCCTTCAATACGCTGCATTATTTTACCATTTTTCGCCACCACCAAAAGATAAATTCGATCATCTTTCATATTCATAATTTTTAAGAATTTTTCACGATCGGTGTAAACCGTGATCGTGCGTTTTCTTGCAATAGGATCAACCACACCGCGGCGCATGCCGTTATTGATAAAGGTTCGCGAAAAAGGATCTAGTTCATAAATCAGTGGAATTTCGTAAAAACCAACTTCTGGATATTTCTTCATAATTTCATCAGCCTCTTCCACCCAATCATCAACATCGTCTTGTTGATCGCGATGAAAAGCGATCACAACTAAATTTATTTTATTGTTAAAACTTTTTGGTAACCGACGCTTTTCGCCCTCCAAATCAATTCCCGTAAGCTTCGGGAAAAAACCGGTTTTGCGGTTAATTATGTCAGAATTTTCTCCAGCGCCGATGCCGCAAGAAGCAATGATTAAGACTGAAGCAATAATTAAAAATTTTTTCATAAATTTATTTGATTAAAATTTCCATTCTTCACGCACATGGTGACAAGTGTAGCCGTAAGGATTTTTTTTAAGATAATTTTGGTGATATCCTTCCGCCTCGTAAAATTTTCCAGCTTTGGTAACTTTGGTGACGACAGGCTTTTTAAAAACTCCCGATTTATTTGCTTGATCAATCACATCTAAAGCAATCTTTTTTTGCGCACTGTTTAGATAAAAAATTTCTGAACGATATTGAGTTCCAGAATCATGCTCTTGACGATTCAGCGTGGTGGGATCGTGAATTGTAAAAAAGAATTTTAAGATTTTTTCGTAAGAAATTTTTTGCAAATCGAAAGTAATTTCAATTGCCTCGGCGTAACCCGTAAGTCCAGTTGAGACTAATTCATAACTTGGATTTTCGCCCTTACCACCAATATATCCCACTCGACTTTTTACCACACCATCAACTTGATTTATCAATTCCTGCATCCCCCAAAAACACCCTCCAGCAAGGATTGCGGTTTCGTACTTTTGTGCGTTAGAGTTTGCAGCGCTAAAAAAAATCACAGAAAATAACAGACCAAGACGCGCGAATTTTAAGAACATATTAATAAACAATTCTGGTTAAGATTTAATTTTTATACTCTCCAAGGCCGTACTATACCAAACTACAAATCATAACCCTTCAGCCCCTTATTCTTCTGACAATATTTGATTGAATCTGCGATTATGCGCCAACGATCAAAGCGATCGAAAATATAATACCAATTCCAAATGGTCGGCGCGATAAAATACAAACCCTGATTTGATCTTTGATGGACGCGGTTTTTGGTTGATGTTTTGTACCTGAAATTTCTGGTGATCTTACTAGCTGGAATGGGTTTGTAACTCATTCCACACGTTCATACCCTATTTTAAATTAAGAACTGAACGTGAGGACGGGGTTACAAACTCCATCCTGCCAAATTCCTAATGGCGCTGTCGCAAATCAAGTTTTTCTAAGAAATTTTTGTGATTCTAAATTTTTTGAAAGGTAAGCGTACCTAGATGTACGTGCGTTTCAAAAAATTTAGAATTGCGAAAAGTTCGACGAAAAAGTTGATTTGCGACAGCGCCCTAATCTACTTTTTAAGAGATTTTTTAATTTTTTGATCAGTTTTATACTGACCAAGGGCATAAACTGACCATAATGCAGCAGGAAGCCAACCTATTACGGTTAATTGAAGAATTAGACAAATGATACCAGCAAATGGCCTTCTGATAGTAAAAAATTGTAAACAAGGCAAAAAAATAGCTAAAATTAAACGCATAATGCTTAGGTTTTTTGATTAAAAAGTCCCTAGTGCAGGAATTGGTCTCTGACCCGTTCCCAATGTTCATTTCCTTTTCACATTTTACATGAACGTGAGGATGGAGTTACAAACCCCATCCCGCCAATGGAATTGGATCGACAAAAGTATTACAACCCCGCTCTAGCCGCTGCCAATCTTGCAATCGGAACGCGGTAAGGTGAGCAGCTTACGTAGTTCAATCCTGCTTTGTGGCAGAATTCGATTGAGGCTGGGTTGCCGCCGTGTTCGCCGCAGATTCCCAACTTAATGTCTTTTCTAGTCGCGCGGCCTTTTTCGACGGCGATTTTGATTAATGCGCCGACGCCTTCTTGGTCTAGTTCGGCGAAGGGGTCTTTTTCTAAAATTCCGGCTTTTTGGTAGTGGCCCAAGAAGCTGGCGGAATCGTCGCGAGACAATCCAAAAGTTGTTTGAGTTAGGTCATTTGTTCCGAAGCTGAAGAATTCGGCTTCTTCGGCGATTTGGTCGGCGAGTAACGCGGCTCTAGGAAGCTCGATCATTGTGCCAACCATGTAATTTAGTTTCGCACCAGTTTCTTGCTCGACGGATTTCTCGGTTGCAACGATCAAACTTTTCAAAATTTGTAGCTCTTTTTTGGTCGCAACTAGCGGAACCATGATTTCTAAAAGCACGTCTTTGCCAGTTTCTTTCTTCACGATTGACGCCGCTTCAAAAATCGCGCGCGCCTGCATTTCGTAGATTTCAGGGTAAGAAATTCCAAGGCGACAACCGCGGTGACCCAACATTGGATTTTGTTCGTGAAGTTGACCGATGCGGTGTTTGACGTAGCTCACATCAACGCCCACAGCTTTTGCAACTTCGGAGATTTCGCTGTCTTTGTGTGGCAAAAATTCGTGAAGAGGAGGATCGAGAAGACGAATCGTCACCGGTAATCCGGCCATGATTTTGAAGATTTCAACGAAGTCAGCGCGCTGCATCGGCAAAAGTTTTGCCAGCGCTTTTTTGCGACCTTCCAGCGTTTCCGCCAAAATCATTTCGCGCACAGAAATAATACGATCTTCGCTGAAAAACATGTGTTCAGTTCGACAAAGGCCGATTCCTTCGCAACCGAAGTCGCGCGCGGTTTGGCAATCAAGGGGAGTTTCAGCATTGGTGCGAACTTTTAGCACACGAACTTCGTCCGCCCATTTCATGATTGTTTGAAAATCATCAGATAAATTTGGTTTCAAAGTTGGCACCAAACCAAGAATCACATCACCAGTTGAACCGTTGATAGTGATGGTTTCGCCTTCTTTAACTTTTGTGCCATTGGCTGTAAAAAAATGATTTACATGATCGACCAAAAGACCTCCCGCACCAGACACGCAAGGAGTTCCCATGCCGCGCGCCACAACCGCAGCGTGCGAAGTCATGCCGCCGCGAGCAGTTAAAATGCCTTGTGAAACATGCATGCCTTTGATGTCTTCTGGACTGGTTTCAATACGAACCAAAATAACTTTGTCGCCATTTTCGGCACGTCTTTCTGCTTCAGCGGAAGAAAAAACCACAATTCCCGAAGCGGCACCCGGAGAAGCTGGAAGGCCTTTGGCGATAACTTGAACTTTCGCTTTTGGATCAAGAGTTGGATGCAAAAGTTGATCCAAACTTGCTGGATCAATGCGTTTTAGCGCATCTTTTTTGTCGATTAATTTTTCATTCACCATGTCGACAGCGATTTTCACCGCAGCTTGCGCGGTGCGTTTGCCGTTACGAGTTTGTAGCATCCACAGCTTTTTATTTTGCACGGTGAATTCGATATCTTGCATATCGCGATAGTGGTTTTCGAGTTTTTTGTAAATCTCAACCAGCTGCAAGAACACGTCTGGCATGGTTTCTTCCATTGCCGGTAAATTTGAAGCAAGTTGCTCTTTACCAGAAATTGTAATCGATTGCGGAGTTCTGATGCCAGCAACCACGTCTTCGCCTTGAGCGTTAATCAAATATTCGCCGTATAATTCTTTTTCACCAGTTGAGGGATTACGAGTGAAAGCCACGCCAGTTGCAGAAGTGTCGCCCATATTTCCAAACACCATTGACTGCACGTTTACCGCGGTTCCCCAGCTTGCCGGAATGTCATTTAATTGGCGATAAATAATGGCGCGATCATTCATCCAAGAAGCAAAAACCGCTTCAACTGCGCCCCAAAGCTGTTCATTTACGTCTTGCGGGAATTCACGATTTAATTCTTTTTTTACTTCAGCTTTAAATAGAACAACGATTTCTTCCAGATTTTCTGCGGTCAAATCAGTATCGGCAGAAGCGCCGAATTCGTGTTTCTTCTCATCCAAAATCACTTCAAAATTATGATGATCAAAACCAAGGACCACGTTAGAATACATTTGAATGAAGCGGCGGTAAGAGTCGTAAGCAAAACGTTTATTGCCAGATTTTTCCGCCAATCCCAAAACCGTTTTATCGTTTAAACCCAAATTCAAAACCGTATCCATCATTCCAGGCATTGAAGCTCTGGCGCCCGAGCGCACTGAAAATAAAAGCGGGTTCTTTTCGTCACCAAATTTGGCGCCGATTTTTTCTTCGATTTTGACCAGCGCAACTGCAACTTCTTTTCTTAGGGCGTCGGGAAATTTTTTGTCGTTCTTGTAATAAAAATCGCAAAATTCAGTTGTAATTGTGAATCCTGGTGGAACCGGAAGCCCCATTTTAGACATCTCAGCGAGGTTTGCACCTTTTCCGCCAAGAAGATTTTTCATCGAAGCATCGCCTTCAGATTTACCGTCACCGAAAGAATAAACGAATTTTTGCGCTGTCATTTTAAATAAGATCGAATTGAAGTTTTTGAAACTCGACACCATTTACAACCAATGAAATCATATGCTTTCCAGCATTGTGTTTTCTGGTTGAGAGATCGCGAAAAGAATGTTTTTTTGCAAAAACAAAAACCCCTTGCGCGAAACTTTTGGTTGTGATTTGGAAAATTTTTTTAGACCAAGTGCCGTTTTGCTTTAAAAAGTGAACGGCATATTCCAGTCGAATTTTGTGGTTTGGAGCTTGATTTTGTAAGGCAAAATCAAAGACCAAATCTTGCGAAATTTTTATCACTTCATTTTGTAAAGAAAAGCTTTGGATGGCAAAATTTTCTGACAAATTATTACAATCGATGCCAATAAGCTTGAGCGCTGATTGGTCGCCTTTTTTAAGCAAAGTTCGCAAAGCGTGTTTAATCAAATTTTCGCGAACTTTTTCTTTAGCCCATTTTTTTATCAAATCCAAAACCACTTGCGGATGATCTTTGGAAATATCATTCAAATTATTAGCGACACTTTTGCGGACATATTCTGATTCATCGTTTTTGAGATTTTCTAAAATCGGCAAAATTTCTCTCGGATCTTTCTTTAATTTTTGCAAAACCTCGCCCCAAGGAAGTCTTGGGCGACAACCTTCCGAAGCTAATCTTCTGACGTGATAATTTTTATTTTTTGCCCATTTGGTAAAAAATTTTAGAGCTCGTTTTTGGTCAAGTTTGATAAATTGACGCACTGCAAATTCTGAACTGCCAAATTGAGTAAAAAATTCTAGCGCTTCCATCGATTCGTCAAAATCGTTGAGCCCGAAGACTTCAACAAAATCAGGAAAAATAATCAGCGCCAATCCAGAAAATTTATTTTTAGGAATTTCGACGACGATTTTTTTTAAGATCGCAATTTTTTGTAAATAATTTTGTGAAGATAGTGATTCGTTAAGTGCAATTGTAACCGCGCGCATTCTTTGTTTAAGCTCTTTGGCAAACCAATTTTTGTTGGTAAAATTCTTGAGAAATTTTTTTTCATCAAATTTTTTGTCGATTTTGGACGCAGTATTAGCGAGGGTTTGGAGGAATTCTTGGTCGTAGATTTCTTTGAGGAGCATGGACTTGTAAAATAGGAAAAACATCTGGGTTGCCGCGTCGCTGCACTCGTCGCGATGACCTTAAAGTACAAGCCCAGTCGTCATTGCGAAGAATTCAGCGAGGCAGCAACCCAGACATTAAAATTTATTAAGAAATCTCAATCTTCGACAAATCCGCAACTTCATCAAACAACTGACGGATTTTTGACAAGATCAAAAGGCGCACAACCCGAACATGTTCATCTTTATCGTTAATCACCAAATGATCAAAAAAATGTGTCAGCGGCGCTTCCAAAACATGCAATAATTTAAACGCTGCCACAAATTCACCTTTAGTAATCAGCTTTCTAAAATCAGTTTGAATCTGCTTCACGCGACGATACAAGACCTTCTCATATTTATTTTTCAGCGACAAAGGTAGAATTTTTCCGCCATATTTTTTGCCATCTTTTTTCTCTTCGATCGATAAAATATTTGCCGATCTTTTGTAAAGTTCGATGATATTTCGATGCTGCGAATCGTTAACAAATGAATCTAAAAATCTGATTTTTTTTGCCAGATATAAAATGTCGCAACTCTTGTGAATTTCAAGATTGGCGAGGTAAGTTTCAATCACGACATTGACGATATCGGCGCGCAACATTTCATTTTCTTTCAAATAAAATTTCAGCCTTTCAACGAAGAATTTTATGATTTCTTCTTCCAAATCTCTTTTAACTTTTTCGAATTTTACCGCATCGCTTTTTAAAAGATTTTTGACCAATTTTATTTGATAAGCCGCCAAAGATTTTTGTACTAAAATGCGAATTGGAAAGGCAATATTATGTTCAAAACCAATTCGGATAATTCCAAGTGCGGCACGGCGCAAAGCGTATGGATCTTTTGAACTAGTTGGCTTTTCATCAGCCAAAAAGAAGCCAGCAATTGTATCGATTTTATCAGCAATTGAAAGTGCAATTCCAAGCGCAGTTTTCGGCAATTCTGCGTTCAAACCTTGTGGCAAATAATGTTCGTAAATTGCAGCGACAATTTTAGGATTTTCGTTTTGTTGCTGCGCGTAAAAACTTCCCACTTTGCCTTGCAATTCTGGCAATTCGGCGACAGTTTTAGTAACCAAATCGGCCTTGCACAAATCGGCAGCGCGTTTCGACAAAGTTAAATCGCAATGTGGCACAAAAATTGAAAGGAATTTTGTTAGCTGATTTAAGCGCTGAGTTTTGTCGTAAAGTGAACCAAGTTTTTTATGAAAAACAACTTGCTTCAAGCTGTCGAGCCTTTCAATTAAAGGCTTTTTAAGATCTTCGTTAATAAAAAATTGCGCATCATTTAAACGTGCGTGAACTAATTTTTCGTTATCTTTAACAATTTTTTGTGCGTTATTTTCGGCAATTGGAGCGTTGGAAATAAAAATAAATTTTGACGCCAATTCGCCATCTTCATTTTTTAAGCACAGATATTTTTGATTTAATTTTAGAGTTAAAATCAAAACTTCGTCGGGCAATTCCATAAATTTATGATCAATCTCTGCAACCAGTGCCGTCGGCCATTCGCAAAGTCCGGTGATTTCGTCAAACAACGCAGATTTTTCAACATCGTCGATTGTTGTAAGATCTAAATTTGCATTAATTTTTGCAACTTGGGATAAAATTTTTTGCCTTCTTTCTTGAGAATCAAGAATAACAAAATTTTCGGCGAGAATTTTTTTGTAATCATCCGCATCTTTAATTATCAACGCTTCAGACGATTTTAGAAAATGTCCGTAAGTTTGATTATTTGATTTTAATCCAGCGAATTCTAGCGCGATAATTTCCGATCCAAAGAGTGCTAAAATATTTCTGATTGGTCGAATCCATTTAGGTTGCTCAACACTTCCCGCCACATCCCATCGCATTAATTTTGGCCAAGAATTGGTCATTTTTTGCAAAATTGCAGGCAAAGAATTTTTGATAATATCGGCAGTTTTAATTTCTAAAGCCTTGCTAACAAAGGCAAAACAACGTGCGCCGTTATTTTCAACTTGCTCTAATTGCGATTCATCTTGCAATCCTGTTGATCTTAAAAATCCAGCAATCGCCTTTTTATCAGCGTCAATTTTTGGCCCAATTCTTTTGACGGGAGGAATTATTTGTACGGCTTGCAAACCGCTAACAATAAGGGTTAAACGACGCGGCGTGATGTAGGATTTTACCTGAGATGGATCGAGTTCTAAATTATTTTTTATAAAAATTTCCCACGCGATTTTGGCAAAATTTTCTGCGGCATTTTTTTGCATTACAGCCGGAATTTCTTCGCTGAGGATTTCGAGTAAAAAGTTAGTCATGAGAGTTTGTTTTATGGACCGTCACGCGACGGGGTAAATTTCAAATTAATTATTAAAATCCAGTTTCTTCAACACGCAAAAATCTTGCCTCTTTCACCAAGTTGGAATCAAGATTTTTTAAGATTGCAACTATGTCGCCTTCTTTTTGTGTGTCAGTTAAAAACCCGCAGATAATTTCCAAATCCGCATCAATAAAGGCCGCGCGCGCTACTTTAATTTTATCACCAAAAACCACTTCCGCTAAATTAGTTTTTTGCGCTAATTCTTTATTCACCACCAAACGTAAAAAATATTGTCCCTGACGTTGCGAAATGTTGATAATATTAGCTTGGCGCAATTCTGAATTTTGCGCACCAAATAAATAAGCACTGCGACCACAAGCAATATCAAGCAAATCAGAAACCACTGCCGAACCGGTAGTCAGGCCACCCGCGCCCCGACCAATAGAAATATTCCAACTGGCATTTGAAGTGTTCACAAGCACAGCATTAAAAGGTCCATCAACTTGGGAGATTTTTTCCGAAGCGGGAATTAAAGCAGGATAAATGCTTTGCTGCATTGAATCGCCAAGGTTTTTGTAAATTGCCAAAAGTTTAATTTTGTAACCAAGCTCTAAAGCAAGCTTCACGTCATCAATCGTAACTTCATCAACGCCTTCAACATGCACTTTCTTAAAATTTGGAATTGTTGAAGAAGCGATGCTCGACAAAATTACTAATTTATGTGCCGAATCAATTCCCTTCACATCCAAAGTTGGATCGGCTTCGGCGTAGCCAAGCGCTTGCGCTTCTTTTAAAGTTTCCAAATAATTGGAGCCTTCGTCGCGCATTTTGGTTAAAATAAAATTGCAGGTGCCGTTCAAAATGGCGTAAAATTCGATAATTTCACTCGAAACAAAACTTTCGCGGAAAGTTTTAATCACTGGATTGGCGCCTGCGGTTGAAGCTTCAAAACCAATATGGCCGTTGTATTTTTGAACTAAATCGACCATCTCAGAACCATATTCCGCCAGCAAAGCTTTGTTAGCGGTAACAACTTTTTTGCCGTTTTTAATTGCCTTCTCAACCAATTCTTTTGCGGTGGTTAATCCACCCATAACTTCAACAATCACGTCAACATTTTCGTCGTCAGCTAAATCAGTAACATTTTCGTAAAACTTAATTTTGGGATCGACAAAATCTTTTTTGCTGCGCGAGGCTACAGCAACAATTTTAAAAATGGTTTCACTTCTTTGAGTCAGAATTTTGGCGTCTTTATGCAAAATATCATAAACGCCTCGGCCAACAGTTCCAAGGCCAGCGAGACCAATTTTTAACTTTTTCATTTTTGATTTGAGATTTTAAAGCGTGACAAAGAAATGTGGCTAATTTCTAACTTTCGATTGACCTAAATTCAAGCGGTTTGTTATCCTGCGCGGGAAGAAGACCTTTCACAAAAATTTCCAATTAAATGACTAAAAAATCACATTACCCAGAAGCAAATCAAAACCTTGATTTTGCTTTGATGGAAGAAGAAATTCTGCGCTTTTGGCAAGAAGAAAAAATTTTCGAAAAATCGATTGAGATCAGAAATTTTTCTGGCGAAATTGACGAAGATAATATCTCGCCAGTCGTTGAACCATGCGCTTTAAAGAGTCACGTCAATTGTCGTCACAAAAAAGAAGAAAGATCAGAATTCGTATTTTACGACGGCCCGCCTTTCGCTAACGGCCTGCCCCATTACGGCCACTTATTAACTGGCTTCATCAAAGATTTGGTAGCGCGTTATCAAACCATGAAAGGCAAAAAAGTTGAACGCCGTTTCGGCTGGGACACGCACGGATTGCCGGTTGAAATGGAAACTGAAAAAGAATTAACCGCTCGCGAAGGCCGCCAAATTTCTGGCCAAATTGCAATTCAAGAATATGGCATTGAAAAATTTAACGACGCCTGCCGCGCTTCGGTGATGCGTTACGCCGATGATTGGGAAAATTATGTGACCCGCCAAGGCCGTTTTGTCGATTTCAAAAACAGCTACAAAACCATGGATTTGAATTACATGGAATCGGTGATTTGGGCTTTCAAACAGCTGCATGAGAAGGGTTTGCTTTACGAAGATTTTAGAGTTGTTCCTTATTCTTGGGCCTGCCAAACACCACTTTCGAATTTTGAAACAAGGATGGATAACTCCTACAGGCAGAAGGCGAGTAAGGCGGTGACGGTGAAGTTTGAGTTGAAAAATTCTCCATTCGGCGATCGCACTTCGATGGTTGCTTGGACGACAACTCCTTGGACCCTTCCTTCGAATTTGGGATTGGCTGTTGGCAAAGAAATTGATTATGCAGTTCTAAAAAAAGGTGAAGAGTTTTTGATTTTGGCTGACGGATTAGTTGAAAAATTCGCTAAAGATTTAGGCGAGTTTGAAAAAGTAAAAACCCTGAAAGGCGCTGAATTAGTGGGTTTAAAATACAAACCGCTATTCCCTTACTTGGTCGAGAAAACCAAAAACTCTTTTGTAATTCTCCACGGCGATTTCGTCACAACCGAAGAAGGAACTGGCATCGTCCACATGGCTCCTGGATTTGGTGAAGACGATCAACTTTTGTGTAAAGCTAATGGAATTCCAACACTTTGCCCAGTTGATGAAGGCGGCAAATTTACCTCGGAAATGTTTGACCTGCCTAATCTTTCAATCAAAGGCAAACAGGTTTTTGAAACCAATGACGACATCATTAAATATCTAAAAGAAAGCGGCGCTTGGCTTAAAACTGAACAATATCTTCACAATTACCCTCACTGCTGGCGCACCGACACGCCGTTGATTTATCGCGCGGTTTCGTCTTGGTATGTAAAAGTGACCGACTTTAAAGATCGCATGGTTGAGCTCAACCAAGGCGTTAACTGGATTCCAAATCACATTAAAGATGGGCAATTTGGTAAATGGTTGGAAGGCGCCAGAGATTGGTCAATTACACGCAACCGCTTCTGGGGCTGTCCGGTGCCAGTTTGGAAAAGTGAATCGGGGAAGATAAAAGTTTTCGGATCGGTCGCGGAATTAGAAAAAATCTCGGGCCAAAAAGTTGAAAATCTGCATCGTCCTTTCATCGATAATATTACTTTTGAAGAAAATGGCGAAACCTTTAAACGCGTTTCCGACGTGCTTGATTGCTGGTTTGAATCGGGCTCGATGCCTTACGCGCAAGTGCATTATCCGTTTGAAAATAAAGAATGGTTTGAAGAAAACTTCCCTGCCGATTTTATCACCGAATATGTGGCGCAAACTCGCGGCTGGTTTTACACTTTGTTTGTTTTGTCGACCGCACTTTTCGATCGCGCGCCCTTTAAAAACGTGATTTGTCACGGCACGATTTTGGATGAGAAGTCGCAAAAACTTTCCAAACGCTTAAGAAATTACGCCGATCCACTGGAAATTTTCGCTACTCAAGGCTCGGACGCCATGCGCTTTTACATGATTTCGCAACCCGTAATGCGCGGTCAAGAATTGCGTATCGACAAAGATGGAAAAGCGATTCGCGACACTTTGCGTTTGTCGATCAAACCTTTAATCAATGCCTTCAACTTTTTCTGTCTTTACGCCAATGCCGACGGCATCAAAGCTCATCGTATCGAATATAAAAAAGATCTGAGCAATATTTTGGATCGCTATATTTTAGCCAAGCTGAAAGCAACAGTTTCTAAGATTGACGCTGCAATGACTAATTACGACACAGTGATCGCCTGCGAAGAATTCAATCAATTTTTTGAAGCCCTAAACAATTGGTATATTCGACGCAACCGCCAAAGATTTTGGAAAGGCGAAGTCGATCAAGACAAGCAAAATGCCTATGACGTGCTTTATACAGTTTTAGTCACAATGTGCGAAACCGCAGCACCGCTGCTTCCGTTCACTAGTGAATTTGTTTGGAAAAGTTTGCAAACCGAAAAAATTGCCAACTAAAATTGGCAATTAAGGCATAAGAAAAAGGATTATCTGGATTTTTTTACGATCATCTCAACAATGTCATGCAGCTTCTTTCCCACTTTTTCACAGGTATAATTCGCAAAGAATTTTTCGCTGGCTTTTGCAGCTAATCTTCTGGCGAAATCTTCATCTTTTGCCAAACGCTCAACCGCATCGGCGATCAATTTTGGCATTGCTTGTGCGTCTTCTCTTGGAACTTTTAAACCATCAACTCCGTCTTCAATAATCTCGTCTGGACCCCAGCTGTTACTGGTAATAATCGGCGTATTATAAAGCATAGCTTCAAGCAAAACGATGCCGAAAGTTTCGCCAAAAGATGGCAGAATAAAAATATCAATTGAGTCAAAAAATGCTTTTTTGTCAGAAGTCCAGCCCAGAATTTTAAAACTATTTTCAACGCCCAATTCTTTGGCCATGGAATTAAGTAATTCTTCCTGATGCCCCACCCCGCCAATCACATATTCGCATTCAATTCCGCGATCGCGTAAAATTGGAAGCGCTTGCACCATTTTATCAAAATATTTTTCTGGATAAAGTCGACCCAAAGATCCAATGCGCAAAGGCTTATGAAATGCTGGTTTGACGGGCGCGACAAAATCTGCCGGAACTTCTATCATATTTGGAATTACGAAAGCCGTTCCCGGAGCTTTTCCAGCTTTGATCAATTCTTTACTAAAATAAGAATTCACCGTCAAAACGTAATCGGCTTTTAAAAATTTACGCGGATTAATGCCGTGATCGATGGCGATGATGGGAAATTTTTTAGGACAAAAAAGACGTGCCGCACGAGTGAAAAACATCGCTCTGCCCGAATGACAAATTGCGGCGTCGGGCGCAAATTTAAAAAGAGAAAAAGCAATTCGCAAAATTGAGAAAATATCAATTTGACTGAAAGCTGGAACTTCAAGAAATTTCGATCCAGTTTCCTGAACATCTTTTTTAAAAACCATGCCGGTTTTTGTGATCGAAATAACTTCGCAACCGTTGAAAATTAAGTATTGAGCGTAATCAATAAAACATCTTTCAACGCCCAAAATTTGATTATCGTTTTTGGATTTTTTATGGTTAAACAGAATATTCGCGACCTTCATTAACGCTGCCTTTTGATTTGATTGGGAATATTTTTTCGATATTTATCGATCTCTTCCTTATCGGCATTGAAGCGCGCCAATTCTTTACCCGCAAGCTTTAATCCTGATGTCGCTTTTACTTTTGCCGGATTAATCGGCTTGCCTTTGTAAACCACTTCAAAATGTAAATGTGGTCCAGTTGAACGTCCCGTACTACCAACATAAGCAACCACATCACCTTGGCGAACATTTGATCCGACATGCAATTTTGCAACATATCTGCTGGCGTGGCCGTAAGCCGTTGAATAATCAGAGTTGTGCTGAATTTGTACGAAATTTCCGTAACCACCTTTTTTACCGTAATAGCTGATACGGCCACTTCCGGCGGCTAAAATTGGCGTTCCCATTGCTGCCGCAAAATCAATACCTTGATGCATTTTTGAATAGCCAAGAATTGGATGACGACGAAGACCAAAGGCTGAAGAAACCCGCGCTCCGTTGATTGGAGTTCTAAGTAATGATTTTCTAATACTGTTTCCTTTGGCGTCAAAATATTCAACTTTGCCATCAGTTTTGTGCATATAAAAATCAATCGAACGATTTTGCAAAGTAAGTGACGAGAAAAGCACATTGCCGTCTTTCACTTTTTTACCGTCTTGCGTGTAAAAACTTTCCACCAACATTTCGAACTTGTCGCCATTGTGAATATCGCGCTGGAAATCGACGTCATAACTGTAAAGCTGAATCATATTCATCATCGAAGTTGGAGAAATTCCCGCCTCAACGCCATCCGAAAAGAAACCGTTTTTTAGAGTTCCGTAATATCTGGAAACGTAACGCAATAAATTAATTTTAATTTCTCTGGCGTCGTATCCACCAGCATTAGTGAGCGAAACCACAATTTCTTGATCAGGAGTGGTATTAATTGAAATGCTATTGATGGTTACGCTTTTGCCAAGATTTTCGCCGCTATTTTTCTGAGATTGATCCAAGCCAACTTTGACACGATATTTAATCAAAACTTGATCATTTTTAGAAATATTTTTTGGATTATAAACTTTCTTCATCTCGTTTATAATTGTGGCCACATCAGCTTCTTGCGCACCCAAATTGATCAAAACTTTGGTCAAAGTGTCGCCTTGTTTAATGCGATAATCCAAAACTTGCTCTTCGTCAAAATCAAAACCAATGTCAGATCCGGAAATATTAATACGAATTGGAGTGGTTTGGTTTTTGCGAATTGAATAATCGTGATAGTCGTCGATCAGGCTTTGAGCATAGTCAAAACCGTTAATCAAAACGAAGCTAGTCAGAATAGAAATAACGATTGGCTTAAAGAGATTGTGCTCAATAATTTGATCAAAAAAATCTCGCAGGAAGATCTTATCGATTTTTTTGATTTTCTGGATTAGACTTTTCAACAGTAAAAATGTTGGGATTTGTATGAGCTTGCGTCTGGTCAGGCGTTATGTCGTGCCACATTGCAATATGAATTTGTCGCGCATTAAATCGTCACTTTTTTAAATTAGAATATTTTTTTTGAATTTTCTAAATTTAAACCTGTTTTATTCTTAAAAGGAATTTTCTAAATTGAACGACCTCACAAACTCTTTCCATCAATCCAATTTTTTTAAGCACAAATGCCTGCAAAAAAATCAAAAGCAAAAATTAAGCCTGCAAAAAAAGTCGCAAAAAATAAACCAGCGAAAGTTGTAAAAAAAGCAACGGTAAAAAAAGCTGTGAAGCCTCTAAAAAAGCCAGCGAAGAAGATTGTAAAAAAAGTTGTGACTAAAAAAATTGTGAAGAAGCCTGCAAAAAAAATCGTTGTAAAACCAGTAAAAAAAGTTGCGGCAAAAGCCCCAAAAAAAGAAGTTAAAAAAACCGGTAAATTAGCAAAAACAAAGGACCTAAAATCTAAAGTTAAAGGATTGGACATCAAAACTTCTGCAAAAATTATCGCTAAAGCCAAAACCGCCAGCAAAATTAAACCTGAAGTTGAAAAAATTCCGGAGAAAAAAAGCGAAGCTCAAAAAAATCTTATCATTGTAAAAAAACTTTCTGAATCACGTAATAAAATCACTTTTAAGTCAGAAGATTTCGCGGTTTATCCATCTCACGGCGTGGGCAAAATTGTTGATATCGAAAGAACTATGGTTTTGGGCCAAGATTTTAGCTGCTATTTGATGTATTTTGAAAAGGAAAAATTAACCATCAAAATTCCAGTAACTAGTTCAGAAAAAATCGGCTTAAGACATTTGGTTTCTAAGTCGCAAATGGAAGAAGTTTTCTCAATTTTAAGAAGCGGTGTTAAAAAATTAAAAGGCATGTGGAGTCGTCGCGCTCAGGAATATGAAACTAAAATCAATTCTGGCGACATCATGCTTTTAGCTGAAGTTTTACGCGATTTAACTCGCGACATTGAAGATGGCGACCGATCTTATTCTGAACGCATCATTTACGAAACTGCAGTTCATCGTTTAGCCGCTGAATATGCCGTAATCTATGGAATTGATTTCGAAGAAGCCAAAGACAAAATCATTTCAACCGCTAAAGATAAACTTGGCATCGAAGGCAAAATTAATCAGAAAGACGAGTTCGATGAATTCGATTATAAATCTGAAAAATCTGACGACGATGAAGACGAAGACGAAAATGAAGACGAAGAAGAAGAGGAAGACGATTTCGACTATGGCGGCGGTGGAAGCGATGAAGATTATGACGATGAAGATGACGACGACGATCGCCCAAAAAAGAAAAAGAGAAAAAAATAAATGGAAGATTTCGCTCTGAAGCTAATCGATATTCGAAAAAACTTCTCGCAAGCAGCGCAAGTTTTTGAAGTATTAAAAAGCGTCAATATAGAAATAAAAAAAGGCGAATTAGTTGCCCTTACCGGCCCTTCTGGCGCTGGAAAAACTACTTTACTTCAAATTGCAGGATTGCTTGATTCGTCAACTTCAGGGCAGATTTTTATCAACAGCATTGAAGCTTCAAAAGCCGATGATGAAACCCGCACCAAAATCCGGAAAAATCACATTGGTTTTGTTTATCAATTTCATCATTTATTACCGGAATTTTCGGCACTAGAAAATGTTGCTTTGCCGCTGCTGATTCAAGATAAAAGGAAGGAAGAAGCCTTTGCTGTCGCAAAACAAATTCTTAAAGAAGTTGGTCTTGAAGATCGCTTAAATCATAAGCCAGCGCAACTTTCGGGCGGACAACAACAAAGAGTTGCAATCGCTCGCGCCGTAATTTCAAAACCTTCGTTAATTTTAGCTGACGAACCTACTGGAAATTTAGATTCAGCAATTTCAGAAAAGATTTTTGAGATTTTGCAAAATCTGGTTAAGAGCTACAAAATTGGATGTTTGATGGTCACGCATAATTTGGATTTAGCAAAAAAAGCTGATCGAATTATTGCAATTAAGGACGGGATAATTTCTTAGAGCCCTGTCCTAAGTATTTTTTGCATATACCAAACTACAAATCTATTGATCGCATTAACTTCGTCTTTTTGGTAATAATTACGAAGAATATCGGGATATATTTGGAGCAATTTTATCAGAAAATAAGCAAAAATAGAGTAAAATATGGGGTTAAAAAGATCTGGGACAGACTCCAAACACTACAATTCGGATAAAAAAACCCTCCGCTACTTTACGTAACGGAGGGTTTTTTATTACTCAAATCTTCACAAAAATTATCGACGATTTCTATTATGATTCGACATATCCTGATTGTAATAATAAGGAATCATGTCAGCTGGCCTTTGCCCTGTTCCCATTGTTGAATTTCCAGAAAAGCTACTGCTTTTGGGAATCGCAACATTGTAAGTTTTTTCTTTGAAATCACCGCATCTTTGAGCGTTATACATGTTGAAAGAAAACACCAAACTCATCATATCAAGAAAACATCTGGTTCCATCGGTAGTTCTTTCGCCATCGATTGTAGTTCTGATTGTTCCCCACCAAATTTCCATATTTAAATTCGCCGTTCCGTAACCTTCTTTAACTAAAACTGCGGTACGAGGCTTTGGCTCAAGATTCAAAGTTAATGGAGTTCTTCCATAATTTCTGCCTTCAATAAAAACATCAGCTCCTGAAGGAGTGCTATTAATTGCCACATCAACCGTTTTTGAGTTGAAGAAAGCACAAGATGAAGCCAAAGGAATCAATGCCAAAACGGCAATTGTGCGAAGTTTTAATTTCATAGTTTTTTATTTAATTTTCAAAAGTGTTATCGCTTCCAGCGATTATGAACCCAGAACCACTGCGCCGGATATTCTTTAATCCAGCTTTCAAGCTTCCGATTAATCTCAAGGGTTAATCGAACAACATCGTCATTTATGTTTTTGCCTCTTTGAAATTCAAGAGGTTTTTCGACTTCCGCTCTAAATTCAAAACCCTTTTTGGTTCTGATAATTCTAGCTGGAATTAAAGGAACATCGTAACGCAAAGCAATGCGAGCAATTGAAGTTGTGGTAACCGCCTGATCGTGAAAAAATTGTATTGGCTCACCTTCGGAAATTTTTTGGTCGGCCAAAATAATTACGTAACCACCATTTTTAATAATTTCTATGATACGGCGATTGCCTTGCGAACTTTTGGTAATCAATTCAGTTTCGCGAATTGAAGCCGTCATTTTTTCAACGTAAGGATTGTTCAGCGGACGATAAACTGTGCCAACTTTAATCCCCAAATTTAGAAAAGCTTTCGGCCCCAATTCCCAATTCCCAAAATGGCCAGAGACAACGATTCCGCCTTTTTTATTAGCTTTCATCGCTTCTATATTATCGATGGTTTCTTGCGAAATCGTAACAAATTCCATCATTTCCTGCGCCGTAAATTTTGCAACATGAGGATATTCACCAACCACGCGACCAAGATTATCCCACATTTCATCAAGTATTTTTTCTTTTTCTTCTTTACTTAAATCTGGCAAAGCATTGCTAAGATTTCCATAAGCCAATTTATGAACAGCGATTTTTTTACCAACAAATCTGGAGATTTGCGCACCAACTTCCGAAGCATTTTGTAAACCAATAGACTCAAATAACCAAAGTCCAAACTCAACAGCTGCAGCTTCCAGCAGATATCGCGCGGTTTTAATTTTTGATTTTATCCAATCCCTAACATTCATAATTTATAATTTTTTGTAGTTCTTGCTTCACAAATTCTTTATCCAAAAATTCTAACTCAATATCCAGATAAGAAATTTTTTCTTGGAATTCTTTCGAAAATTTTACCCAATCTTTTTTGGTGGTAATAAGTTTCAAGCCTTTTTCTTGCGCGGCTTCGTATAATATTTTTAAATCAGAATCATTGTAAGAATAATGATCGGGAAAAGATTTTTCTTCGCACAATTCCAAATCAGAACTTTTTAAAAGCGAAAAGAATTTTTGTGGATAAGCTAAACCACAAAATGCGGACAATTTTTTACCTCTAAATTCTTCCAAATTATTTACAACAAGATGGGCGCGGACAATTTTTTTACCAACTAATTTTCTTTGTAAATTCGCCGTCATTTCACCAACCACAACGATAAAGTTCGCTTTTTTTAAACCGCTGGCGATCGTTTCTCGCATTGGTCCAGCTGGAATTAAAAATTGATTTCCAAAAGCAATTTTAGCATCAACAACCAAAATCACCAAATTTTTATAAAGTGAGTTATTTTGCATTCCATCATCCAAAATAATCGCTTTAATTTCTCTGATATTATCGATTTGTTGCGCACCAAATACACGCTCTTTTGCCACAAATGTTGGAGCGGTTTTAATCAGCAACATCGGCTCATCGCCAACATTTTTTGCCACATGTTTTCCATCGCGAAGTGCCACAAATTTCGCACCATCGCCCATATAACCCTTGCTCAAATAAGCGAATTCATAATCTGGTGGCGCAATTTCGCGAATAATTTTTCCCAAAGCGATAGCAACTGGAGTTTTGCCAGAACCGCCGGCAATCAAGTTGCCGACACAAATTACGGGTTTAGAAATTCTATAAGGTTTTTGAAAAAATTTTCTCAACGACGACAGCAAAAAATAAATCACGCTGAAAGGCGTTAAAGCCAAAGAGATAATGTTTTTTTCGCTCCAAAATTGAGGGGTTTTTAACTGCACGAACTTAAATAAATTTTGGTTGGATAGTTTTTGATTCGCTTTTGTTCTTCGCTATCAATCCTTGATTTTCAAGGCTTAAGACGTAAGAAGTAAATTCTCCGTCAGCAAGTTCAGTAATAATTTTTTCTTTGGAATTAATTTTAGAAATTGAAGAAATTAATTCGCCTTTTTCATTTTTTACCAAGGCAAATCCGCGCTTCAAAATTTCACTGTAATGACCAGTTTTTAAAAGTTTACCTAGATTTTGTAAGCGTAAATTTTCGATTTTCAATTCGCTCTCAATCCTTGATTTTGCTTGTAGAAAACCGTGATCCATTTTTTGTTCGAGCATTTTAATTTTATGAAGAATTTCTAGATTTGAAATTTGCAAAGTTGTTAATTTTTGTGATTTTTTTTCAAAAAAATTCGTCACCGAAAAAGTAAATCTTTTTTGAATTACTAAAAATCTTTCATGCATTTGATCCACTATTTTCGCGGGATCGACAATATATTTCTGAAGATTTCTTAAATGCAGAATTTTTTCTGAAATAAAATTCTGCGCTAAAAAATTTAATCTTTGATCGAAGAAATTGATCTGATTTTTTAGCTCAGCAAGAACTGGTGTTGCAAGCTCCGCCGCTGCTGTTGGCGTTGGTGCGCGCAGATCGGAGACGAAGTCAATTAAAGTTGTATCGGTTTCGTGACCGACAGCGGAAATTAAGGGAATTTCTGAAACAAAAACTGCACGAACCAATTCTTCATCATTGAATGGCAATAGATCTTCAAACGAGCCGCCGCCTCGTGCTACGATTAAAATATCGGGACGCTCTTCGCCTTTTAATTTATTAAAAAATTTGATGCCGGAAATAATTTCCACTGCTGCTTTATCGCCTTGAACTAAAGTTGGATAAAGCTTCAAATGCACGCCACATCTGGCTTCAAGGCGATGAATAATATCTTGCAAAACCGCACCAGTTTCAGAAGTAATTACGCCGATAATTTTAGGGAAAAATGGAAGTGGTTTTTTGTGAATTTCGTCAAACAAACCTTCCGCCGCTAATTTTTGGCGACGCTTTTCGAGCATTTCCAAAATGGCGCCGACACCTGCAATTTCAAGTTTCTCGACGATAATTTGATAATTTGATCGACCTTCAAAAGTGGTAACGCGACCAGAAGCGGAAACTTGTAAACCGTCAGCAATTTCAAAATTTACCAAACTTGCTGCGCCTCGAAAACAAACGGCCGAAAGCATTCCACCTTCGTCTTTTAAATTAAAATAAAGATGCCCTGAAGAAGCGCGTTTGAAGCCAGTGACTTCTCCTTTGATTCGCGCATAACCAAAAGAATCTTCTACGACGCGCTTGATTGAGCGCGAAAATTCAGCAACGGTAAATTCAGGAATGTTTTGGTTCATTTTACTTAATTATTTAACAATAACTCGTCATTGCGAGAAGCCAACAAGGCACAGTAGCAAACCGGCAAGGAACCTCTGAAAACTGGGTCGCCACTCTACGCTCGCGATGACGAGGTCTTTTCCAAAATATCTGGCTCAATTTCTTTTATTGTCTGAATAACAAAATCGCGTTTAAAAAGTTCAGAATGCGGAATTTTTAATTTTTCACCAAGATCAATCACCAAATTTTCAATCACTAAAATATCAATATCAATCTCACGCGGAGCCCATTTATCGCGCTCTTGTCGCCCTAGATTTTTCTCGATTTCTTTAATAATTTCTAAAATTCTTTCTGGGCTAAATTTTTCTAAATCAATATCGGCACTCAAGGCGATATTAAAAAATTCCTGATCCCATTCTTGTGGAGAATTTGGCAAAAGCAGCGCCGGATTTTTAAGGATTTTTGATTGTTTTAAATTTTGTAAATAAAGCCTATTTTCAAGCTCTGCGACTGCTTTTTGTAGATAAGATTTTTTATCACCAAGATTTGAGCCAAGACCAAAAATTATTTTTTTCACACTCTTAATTTCACCTTTTTTTGGCATTAACCCAGATCCGTCATTCAGCATCTCAAGAATTAGAAAAGCCTAATTTCTAAAGTTTAAAGCTTGATTTTAAAGCTTGACACCAACCTTCTCTAAATCAGCATCCACCATCATTTTGACCAATCCTTTGAAATCAACTTTTGGTTTCCAGCCTAGTTTTTTTCTGGCTTTACTTGAATCTCCAATCAACAAATCAACTTCTGCGGGACGGAAGTATTTCTCGCTTATTTCAACATATTTTTGCCAATCTAATCCCGCGTAACCAAACGACTCATCAAGAAACTGTTTGACAGAATAGGTTTCTCCGGTTGCCACAACGTAATCGTCAGCTTCAGGCTGTTGTAGCATTAGCCACATTGCTTCCACATAATCTCCGGCAAAACCCCAGTCACGTTTGGCGTCAAGATTTCCCAAATAAAGTTTGTCAGTTTTTTTCGCCATGATGTCGGCAAGACCGCGAGTAATTTTACGAGTAACAAAAGTTTCGCCTCTTCTTGGCGATTCGTGATTAAATAAAATTCCACTGCAGGCAAACATGTCGTAACTTTCGCGATAGTTTACCGTCAACCAATGCGAGTAAAGTTTAGCACAAGCGTAAGGGCTGCGCGGATAAAAAGGCGTGGTTTCTTTTTGAGGAATTTCCTGAACTTTTCCAAACATTTCACTGGATGAAGCTTGATAAAATTTGGTTTTGATTCGAGTGTCGCGAATGGCATCTAAAATTCTGCAAGTGCCCGTAGCATCGATGTCTGTAGTATATTCTGGCACGTCAAAACTAACTTTAACGTGGCTTTGCGCGGCTAAATTATAAATTTCGTCAGGCGCAATTTTTTCTAAAAGGCGCGCCATATTGGAAGCATCAGCCAAATCACCGTAATGCAAAAAAAACTTGATGCCAGAAATTTTCGGATCGTTATAAAGATGGTCGATGCGCCCAGTGTTGAAGCTGCTTGATCTTCTGATAATTCCGTGAACTTCATAACCCTTGCTAAGCAAAAGTTCAGCTAAATAGGATCCATCTTGACCGGTAATACCAGTGATTAGTGCTTTTTTTGTCATTGTGAATTTTCTGGAATTTAAAACTTGAAAGAAGAACTTTTCTAAAAATAAGTTCAAACGGATGCAACAAAAAATCTTTAAAAATTTTATTGTAAAGATCGGCGATGCTTTTTACTTTGATCGTATCTTCTTTTAAAAATTTCATAAAAAATGGCTAATAAAAAATCCGCATCCGGCCTCAGTTCGCAAAGGCCAACCTCTCCTCACTTACAAATTTATCGTTGGAATGTTTCTTCTTTCACCTCGATTTTGCATCGCCTTACTGGAGTTGCGCTGTTTTTTTCAATTCTCGCACTTTCTTGGTATATCACCTATTACACCTACCAAATCAACATCTCAGACAATTCCGAAAGTTGCGATTGTCCTTTAAATCAGTTAATTACTTACGCATTTTTTGCCGCCGGAACTTTCATCACTTTCGCACTTTATTATCATTTCTGTAATGGCATCCGTCATTTATTTTGGGATATTGGCAAAGGTTTTGAAAAATCAACCGCCAGAAAAACTGGCCTTACCGCCATCGCTTTGGCAATTATTTTTACTGCTCTGACTATTGGCGCGGTAGTTTACTTTAAAATGTCATAAAAATGAAAATTAAAATTGCCCCTTCAACCAAAACTGGCGCGCATCATTGGTTGATGCAAAGAATTTCTGCAATCGCGCTTTTGCCTTTAATTATATGGTTCGTGCTTTCTTTTGTACAAATCGCCGAAGATCCACAAGGCTATTTACCGGTTTTCTTTGCCTATCCTCTCAACGCAGTTTTAGGAATTTTAATGATTACCACTTCACTTTATCACGGCTCTCTTGGTATGCGCGTAGTAATTGAAGATTACATTCCAAACAAAACCAAAATGCATTTTTATATAATGCTGGTGAATTTCACCGCAATTTTAACCTCAGTTGCGGCAGTTATAGCAATTATTAGACTTCATTTAATCGGATAACCCATGTCAGAAAAAAAAATTGGAAATTATACAGTAATCGATCACGAATTTGATGTTGTAGTGGTTGGCGCTGGCGGCGCTGGACTGCGCGCAACTTTTGGCATGGCGCAAAAAGGATTGTCAACAGCTTGCATTTCAAAAGTCTTTCCCACTCGTTCACACACAGTTGCTGCGCAAGGCGGAATTTCTGCCGCTTTAGGAAATATGGGCGAAGATGATTGGCGCTGGCATATGTATGATACCGTCAAAGGCTCTGACTGGTTGGGCGATCAAGATGCGATTGAATATATGTGTCGCGAAGCGCCAGATGCAATTATAGAGCTTGAACATTATGGCGTTCCTTTTTCTCGCACCAAAGAAGGTAAAATTTACCAACGTCCCTTCGGCGGAATGACTAAAGAATTTGGCGAAGGTGGACCCGCGCAAAGAACTTGCGCCGCCGCTGATCGCACTGGTCACGCAATTCTGCACACGCTTTACCAGCAATCTCTTAAACATAATGCCCAATTTTTCATCGAATATTTTGCCCTTGATCTAATCATGGAAAATGGCATCTGCCGTGGCGTTACCGCTCTTTCTCTTCTTGATGGAACTTTACACAGATTCAAAGCTCAAATCGTAGTTTTAGCAACTGGCGGTTATGGTCGCGCTTATTTCTCCGCAACATCGGCTCACACTTGCACTGGCGATGGAAACGCCATGGTTCTTCGCGCTGACTTACCTTTGCAAGATATGGAATTTGTACAATTTCATCCAACTGGAATTTATGGATCAGGCTGCTTGATCACCGAAGGAGCGCGCGGCGAAGGCGGGTATTTAGTAAACTCAGAAGGTGAGCGTTTCATGGAGCGTTACGCTCCAAGTGCTAAAGATTTAGCCAGTCGTGACGTGGTTTCTCGTGCAATAACCATGGAAATTTTAGCCGGTCGCGGCGTCGGTCCAAAAAAAGACCACATGTATTTACACTTAAACCACCTAGATCCAAAAGTTCTTCACGAAAGACTTCCAGGAATTTCCGAAACTGCCAAAATTTTTGCTGGCGTTGATGTTACAAAACAACCAATCCCAATTCTTCCAACCGTTCATTATAATATGGGCGGCATTCCAACCAATTTTAAAGCTGAAGTTTTAACCGTAAAAAACGGCAAAACTGAAACCGTTCCAGGATTAATGGCGATCGGCGAAGCCGCTTGCGTTTCAGTTCACGGCGCTAATCGCTTAGGTTCGAATTCACTTCTTGATCTGGTGGTATTTGGCCGCGCTGCTGCAATTCGCGCAGCTGAAATTATTAAACCAAACACCGCGCATTCTGAACTATCCTCAGAAGCTGGCGCCGAATCTTTGGCTCGTTTGGATAAAATCAGGAATGCCAACGGCAAATCTTCAACCGCCAAAATTCGTGGCGAAATGCAAAATTGTATGCAACTTCACGCAGCTGTTTTCAGAACCGAAGATTCAATGACTGTCGGCCTTGAAAAAATGAAAAATATTTTCAAAAACTTTGAAGATCTTAAAATTGAAGATCGTGGCTTGGTTTGGAACAGCGATTTGGTTGAAGCTCTTGAACTTGACAACTTAAGATCTCAAGCCTTGGTCACCATCAGCTGCGCCTTAAACCGCAAAGAAAGCCGTGGCGCTCAAGCCCGCGACGACTACAAAGATCGCGATGACGAAAATTGGATGAAACACTCAATCATGTGGTGCGACCAAAATGGTCAAACCAAAACTGACTTCCGCGAAGTGATTTTAAAACCACTAAGCAACGATGTTCAGGCCTTTCCTCCGAAAAAACGAGTTTATTAAAAAGAAAATCAAAACTTATGGCAGAATTTACGCTCCCAAAAAATTCACAAATCGATAAAAAGGCCGGCAAAACTTTTAAAGCTAAAGAAGGCGCAAAGAATGTGCGGGTTTTTGAGGTTTATCGTTACGACCCCGAAGATGCTGAGAAAAAAAATCCTCATATCGACAAATTTGAAATCGACATGGATGAATGTGGTCCAATGGTTTTGGATGCTTTAATTAAGATTAAATCTGAACAAGATTCTTCGGTAACTTTCCGTCGTTCTTGCCGCGAAGGAATTTGCGGCTCTTGCGCGATGAATATCGATGGAACCAATACTCTAGCTTGCACAAAGGCAATTTCAGATTGCAAAACCGAAAATGTTAAAATTTATCCGTTACCACACATGCCGGTGGTGAAAGATTTAGTACCAGACTTAACTCATTTTTACGAACAGCACAAATCAATAAAACCTTGGCTTGAAGCTGATGCCCCAGAAAATCCAAACAAAGAAAGATTACAATCGCCCGAAGATCGTGAAAAACTCGATGGTCTTTATGAATGTATTATGTGCGCTTGCTGCTCAACTTCTTGCCCAAGCTATTGGTGGAATGGCGAAAAATATTTGGGCCCTGCAGTTTTGCTTCAAGCTCAAAGATGGATTGTCGATTCACGAGATGAAGCAACCGATGAAAGATTGGACGCTTTGGAGGATCCATTCAAACTTTATCGCTGCCACACAATTATGAATTGCACCAATACCTGTCCAAAAGGCTTGAATCCAGCTAAAGCCATCGGCTCAATTAAACAGGCAATCGCAGATCGCAAGGCGTAAAAAACTCAAGCCGCTGAGCCTAAGTCGATTTAAAAGATCAATTTAGGCCAGCGGTTTTTTGTTGGAATTCGTTAATTTTTTAACCATTTGAAATGAAAAATATTCTCTTCTTTGGCTGTGGAAAAATGGGTTCGATTTTAGCCAAGAATCTTATTGAAGAAAAAACCGCCCTACCCTCGCAAATAAAGGTTATAAAGCAGTCAAAAAAAAATTGCATTCCTACGCTAGAATATTTCAAAAACTCTTCCGAATTACCCCAAAATTACCAGGCTGATTTGGTTTTTCTGGCGATTAAGCCTCAAGATTCTGAAAAAATTTTGCGCGAATTTTCTAAAAGCAGAATCTTTCATCCAAAAACGATTTTCATTTCAATTCTAGCTGGCAAAAAGATCGAATTTTTTGAAAAAATCTTCGGCGAAAAATCAAAGATCGTAAGATCTATGCCAAATTTGCCGATCCAAGATTCTCAAGGGATTTTCACCTATTTTTACAATCATAACATTAATAAAACCGAGTCAAAAAAACTGGAAAAAATATTTCTAAAATTTGGTTCAATTTTAAAACTAACCAACGAAAATTTATTTGACGCGACAACGGCAATTTTTGCTTCTGGGCCAGCTTATATTTTTTTGCTTGAGGAAATTTTTACAGAAATTGCATTAACTTATAAGGTTAGCAAACGCGAAGCCGCTGATCTGACTCGCCAATTATTTTTTGGCACCTCCCTAATGTCACACAATTCTAATCTGAATTTTACTGAACTTCGTGAATCAGTGACTTCTAAAAATGGAATTACTGCAGCAGCTTTAGAAGTTTTACAAAAAGATTCTGCTCTTAAAAATCTTTTTAGAACCGCGATTGACTGCGCGGTTAAACGCTCACAAGAATTATCAAAATAATGAGAGATTTAGCTGAAGTTAAAATTTATACCGATGGAGCTTGTTCTGGCAATCCAGGGCGCGGTGGATATGGCGCCGTTTTGCTTTACAAAGAACATCGTAAGGAGATTTCTGGGTTTGAATCTGACACAACAAATAATCGCATGGAATTACGCGCCGCGATCGAAGCCTTAAGAATTTTAAAAAAATCTTCGGAAGTAAAAATTTATACTGACAGCAAATATGTGATGGATGGAATCACTAAATGGATTTTTGGCTGGAAGAAAAATGGCTGGAAATCAGCCACTAAAAAACCGATTAAAAATATTGATTTATGGCAAGATCTTGATGCGGAAGTTGCAAAACATCAAATAACTTGGATTTGGGTTCGAGGTCATGATGGTAATTATTTTAATGAAATGGCCGACAGATTGGCAAGAGAAGCGATTCAACATTAAGCAGATATTCCGACACGAATTGGCGTTTTCCAAGGATTTATTTTTTCCCAAGCGGACTGTTTCTGTAGCCGTAACCAAAATAAACCACCAAACCCAAAATTGACCAAACTAGGAAATAAACACCATTTTCGATCAACAAATTATAAATCAAATAACCGCAACTTAAAATTGCTAAAGGCACGGTAACAAAAATTGCCGGACATCTGAAAGAGCGTGGCAGATCAGGTTGAGAGATGCGAAGAACTAAAACCCCGATTGAAACGATTACGAAAGAAACCAAAGTTCCAAGACTGGTCATGTGACTTAAAGTTTTTAGCGGAAGGAAGCCGGAAACGAAGGCAACGATAAGCACAACTGCAGCAGTTGCAACGTGAGGTGTGCCGAATTTTTTATGCAATCTGCTGAAAGGTTCAGGAATCAAACCGTCGCGCGACATCACAAAAAAAACTCGTGATTGACTATACATTAAAATCAATAAAACCGAAGTTATGCCAGCAATTGCACCAGTTGCAACCAAAGCCGATCCAATATTGCTGCCATTTTCGCGAAGAGCACGAGCCAAAGGTTCGGCATTGTTTAGAGTGTCGTAGGGCACAATTCCAGTTAGAACTAGCGATACCGCAACGTAAAGTATGGCACAAATTACTGCTGAAAGGATGATTCCAATCGGCAAATCTCTTTTGGGATTTTTGCATTCTTCGGCGGCTGTGGCCACGGCATCAAAACCAATATAGGCATAAAATACAGTTGCAGCTCCAATGAAAATGCCAGAAAGACCAAATGGCATAAAGTTAGACCAGTTTTCAATCTTAACCATTGGCGTGGCAACAATAAGAAAAAGGAAGATTACGCAAAGTTTTACCGCAACCAAAATGCGGTTTAAAGTTACGCTTTCTTTGGTGCCGCGAAATAATAAAACCCCGATAAAAAGCGAAATGCAAAAAGCAGGAAGATTTACAAATCCGCCACTATCTGGCGAGTTGGTAATAATTTCTGGAATAACTATTCCGCCAGTTTTTAAAATACCGACAACATAACCCGACCAACCAGAAGCAACACTGGCAGCGCCCACCGTGTATTCCAAAACTAAACCCCAACCAACTAACCAAGCGACGAATTCACCAAGAACTACGTAGGTATAAGTATAAGCACTTCCCGAAACTGGAACCATGGAAGCAAGCTCGGCGTAAGCTAAACCCGCAAAGATACAAACAATAGCAGCTAAAAAATAAGAAATGGCGATTGCTGGACCAGCGTAAGTTGCGGCAGCAATTCCAGTCACAACAAAAATTCCAGTACCAATCGTACATCCAATCCCAATCATCACCAAATCAAAAGCGCCGAGGGTTTTTTTTAGAGTATTTTTTTTGGCGGTATCAAGAAGCGTCTGAATATTTTTTTTACGAGTGAAGAACATTTTAAAATTATTTAGAGACTTTATTCAGCGGGCTTTTTTTGTAGCCATAAAAAATATAAACCAAAATACCAATCGCAAACCAGATCGCGAAAGGAGTGCCGGTTTTTAGAAGTAAATTATACATTAAATAGCCACAGCTTAAAATTGCCATTGGCGCAATGATCCAAACTGACGGACATCTGAAAGGTCTTTCCAATTCTGGTCTTTTAACGCGCAAAACCAAAACACCAAAAGAGACAACAACGAAGGCAAAAAGAATACCAAGACTGCTCATATTTCCCATGGTGTGAATTGGAGTAAAACCAGAAATCACCATTACGGCGATTGTAACAAAAATACAGCCGACATAAGGTGTGCCGTATTTTTTATGAAGTTTGCAGAAAGCTTCAGGCATTAATCCATCGCGCGCCATCACGAAGAAAACCCGAGATTGCCCATACATCAGAACCAATAAAACCGCCAACATCCCAGCAATTGCACCAGTTGCAACTAAGGCCGATCCAACATTACTGCCGTTGACACGAAGAGCGTAGGCCATTGGTTCTGAGCTATTAAGTTCTGAATAAGGTACGATTCCAGTAAGCGCAAGAGAGACGACAACATATAGAATGGCACAAATCGCTAAACCACCAATGATTCCGATTGGCAGATCACGATTTGGATTTTTACATTCTTCCGCAGTTGTGGCCACCGCATCAAAACCAAGATAAGCGAAGAAAATTGCCGCAGCACCAGCACCAACACCACTCCAGCCAAAAGGCATGAAATCGGCATAGTTTGTCATTTTAATATGAGGAGCAGCGATTACCAAAAATAAGAAAATCACACCAAGCTTAATTCCAACCAAAACGCGGTTAACTACAATACTTTCTTTGGTTCCGCGCGTAAGTAGAGCGCCGATAAATAATGCAACAAAAACAGCTGGAAGATTTATAATTCCACCGTCAGAAGGAACTCTGGTTAAAGCTTCTGGCAACACGATTCCGCAAGTTTTTAAAATACCAACAAAATATCCCGACCAGCCCGCTGAGACGGTTGAAGCTGCAACGGTATATTCCAAAATCAATCCCCAAGCAACCATCCAAGCAGTAAATTCGCCAAGAATTGCGTAAGAATAAGTATAGGCACTTCCCGCAACAGGAACCATGGCGGCGAGTTCGGTATAAGCCAAAGCGGCGAACATACAGGCTAAGCCAGCCAAAGCATAAGAAATTGAGATTGCTGGACCAGCATATTGAGCGGCGGCAATTCCAGTCAAAACAAAAATTCCAGTACCAATTGTACATCCGATGCCAAAAAGAATTAGATCGATCGATCCAAGAGTTTTTTTCAAAGAATTTTTCTTGGCACCGGCAATAATACTTTCGATGCTTTTAGTTCTAAATATTGATTTCATTGGTCTTTAATTGATTGAAGGTTTTTTGTCTGGGTGATTGTTGAAAAAAATAAAAAGATAAAGTTGCCTATTCGCTCGCTAATTGAGCTTCTTCAGCAGTTTCTTTTGAGATTAATCCCCTTTCTAATAATTCGTTGATCGAATCTTTCATTGTGCACATTCCAGCTTTTTTACCCAATTCCATGATTGAGTTAATTTGAGGAATTTTGTCTTCACGAATCAAATTGCGAATTGAAACATTGGCCAACATAACTTCGTAAGCTCCACATCTTCCTCCACCTTCTTTTTTAAGCAATCTTTGCGAAACTACAGCTTTGATTGAAGAAGAAAGCATGCTGCGTACGACCGATTTGTCTTCGGACGGAAATACGTCGATAATTCTGTTAATAGTTTGAGCAGCAGAGCTGGTGTGAAGCGTCGCCAATACAAGATGTCCAGTTTCAGCGGCGGTTAAAGCCAATTGGATGGTTTCAACATCTCGCAACTCGCCAACCAAAATAACGTCTGGATCTTCACGAAGTGCGCTTTTTAAGGCACCAGCAAAAGATAATGTGCTGCTGCCAACTTCGCGCTGGTTGACTAAGGATTTTTTATTTTTATGAACGAATTCCACCGGATCTTCAACGGTGATAATATGAACTTCTTGATTGGTGTTAATGTGATCAATCAAAGCTGCCAGAGTTGTTGACTTACCGCTTCCCGTCGGCCCAACAACTAAAACTAAACCTTTGTTAAGATTGGATAAAATACGAACCGCTTCAGGAGTATGTAGGTCTGAAAGCGTTTTAATGCCATTGGGAATTTCACGAAATGCCGCCGCTGGACCGTTAATAGTGCGAAAAGCGTTAACACGGAAACGTAAATCTTCGCCAACCTGAATGGCAAAATCTAATTCCAATCTTTCTTCATAAGTTTTTCTTTGATCTTCACTCATAATCGAATGAAGCATTTCGTAAACTTGAGTTTCTGTAAGAGGAGAAGTTCCTGGAATTGGAACCATATCACCATCAATTCGCACAATCGGAACAGAACCTGTTGAAATATGAACGTCGGAACAGCCTTGTTTCTTGGCATAAGACAGAATTTTCTCAATGGCAAATGCCAAAATCTTTTCAATCATTTTTAAATCCTCGTTACTATTTGTTTCTAATAAATTCTACGCGCTTCCTTATTTGATCAAGCGGAATCGACTGATCGGATCCATTACTTTTTTTAATAACTTCCAAATAAAGAGAAAAAGCATTGTCGTAATCAGCAGTTTTGTCGTAAATCACGGCTAAATTATATTTGTAATCAAGGCGATTTGGGTCGCAAGTAACCGCTCTTTTTAGAAGATCGATCGCTTGGCTATAGTTTTTTTCCTTGTCATAAGCAATTGCTGCTTGAGCAAGAATGTAAGAAGATTTTGGGTTTTCAGCAGTGAGCCTTGAAAGCAGATAAATCGCATCTTTCGGAGATTCATCGACCAGAATCGCCAGCAAATTTCCGACAATTTCCTCTTTATTTTCGGCATCACTCTTCAACAGTTCATAGTAAACAGTTTTAGCTTGTCGATTTTGGCCTAATTTTTGATAGACAACGCCCAAAGAAAATTTTGCGTAAAGATTTTCTGGTTCAGATTTTATAACTTGTTTGTAAAGCTCGATTGAAACTTCGTACTGACCAATCAAGGCAGCGTTATAGGCCAATTTTTCTTTTTCTCTAACGTCAGAACTGCTGACTTTGGGATCGGCAACAATAATTTGAATATCAGAATTGGAATAATCTTTATCTTTGGAATCGCCGCCATGATTGATGACTAGATTATTTTTTTTTCTGGTTTCTTTGGGCTTATAAACATTGAGTTCTTGTCGCGCACCTTTGTCAAAAAGCAGAGTTTTTTCGATTTCCTTTACAACATCCGAAGTGGCAACGTAATTCTCAGCAAGTGCTGATTTTAAAGGATTTGTTAGCGCAATCGCCACAAAAAATAACAAAATATAAGGACGATTTTTGACAGATTTTACAATCATTGAAGGCTATTTTTTCTCGTTATTTTTATAGTTATTTTTGACATAAATCATCACCGCCATCATTGAAGCCGGTGTAATTCCTTGCATCCTAAAAGCAGCCGCGATCGTTGTCGGGCGCAACTTTTGAAGCTTTTCTTTCACTTCACTCGAAAGACTTTGGATGTTGTTATAATCAAGATCAAGCGGAATTTTCATGTTCTCGTCTTTGCGAAAAATCTGCAAATCTTGTTCCTGACGCTTTAAGTAAGAACTGTAAGTTGCATTGATTGCAATTTGATTTTTTATCTTCGAATCAATTCGAGAATTTTCTTCCAGAAGTTGCGGCCAAATTCTTTCCAAAACCGCAAAATCAATTTCTTGAAAAGATAATAGCTGAATAGCGTTACGCACCACACCATCTTGTTTAATTGTAATGCCAAATTCTGCCAATTTGCTGGGCGAAATTCTGAGTTCTTCCAGCATTTTTGTCGCTTGCTCAATTTTAGCTTTCTTAGCGGCAAAAAATTCAGCACGTTCTTTTTTTACACAACCAATCTCAAATCCCATTTCGGTTAAACGAGCGTCAGCATTATCGGCGCGAAGAGATAAACGATATTCCGCACGCGAAGTTAACATGCGATAAGGTTCGGAAGTTCCAAGAGTTGTAAGATCGTCAATCATAACGCCAATATAACTATTGGAGCGATCGAGAGTAAATTCCTGCAAAACCTTTGTTTGGGTAATTAGCGCCGCATTTATTCCCGCAACCAAACCCTGCCCGCCAGCTTCTTCATAGCCCGTGGTTCCGTTAATTTGTCCAGCAAAAAACAATCCGCGGATTTTTTTAGTTTCAAGCGTCGGCAGCAATTCGCGCGGATCAACAAAATCATATTCAATCGCATAACCAGCTTGAGTTACGACGCAATTTTCAAGTCCAGAAATTGTTTTCAAAAATTCAATTTGCACATCTTCAGGCAGTGAAGTTGAAATGCCATTTGGATAAATCAAATCACTGTCTAAACCTTCTGGCTCTAAGAAAATTTGGTGACGAGTTTTGTCAAAAAAGCGATGAACTTTATCTTCAATCGATGGGCAATAACGCGGGCCAACGCCAACAATATGGCCGCCATACATTGCAGATTTGTGTAAATTATTTTTGATGATGTCGTGAGTTTTTTGGTTGGTGTAAGTGATGTAGCAAGAAATTTGTGGAACTGAAATTATCTCGTTCAAATAAGAGAAAGGCTGCGGCGGATTATCGCCTTTTTGCTGCTCAAGATTAGAGAAATCGATCGAGCTTTTTAAAATGCGTGGCGGCGTTCCAGTTTTAAGGCGAGCAAGCGCAAAATTGTGGCGCTCCAAAGTTTTCGAAAGTCCGTAAGACGGTTCTTCGCCAACTCGGCCAGCGGGAGTTTTTTTTTCACCGATGTGAATTATGCCACGCAGAAACGTTCCAGTTGTAAGCACCGCAGAATTGCAGGAGATTTTTTGTCCGTCACTTAAAATTACCGCGACAACTTTTTTATCAACAATTTCAATATCTTCAGCGCAGGCAAATTTGATCTGCAGATTTTCGTAATCTTTTAAAATTTTATTAATGGCTTTTTTGTAAAGCTTGCGATCAGCCTGCGCGCGTGGCGAGTGAACCGCCGCACCTTTCGAGGCGTTTAAAATTCGAAAATGAATTCCTGCTTCATCAATGGCGCGACCCATTACGCCGTCAAGCGCGTCAATTTCTTTAACGATTGTACCCTTTGCAACGCCGCCAATTGCGGGATTGCATGACATCTCACCCAAATTTTCGGCATCTTTTGTCAGTAGCAAAGTCTTGGCTCCCATGCGCGCCGCAGCACATGCCGCTTCAATTCCGGCATGGCCCGCGCCAATTACAATTACGTCGAATTTTTCTGACATTTTTTAAATTTTACCGATATCTGTCACCATTTGTATCTTCAAGGGCGGTTTTAATATTATTTTTTTCCCTAGATTGCGCTCTACCAGCATGGCTAAGTCTGCTAAATTTTTTGATAGTAATAATTTCAGGAAGACTTTTGGCCTCCTTCTCTCTTAAAACAAAAGACTTTGACGGAGTCTTAAAAATTCCTTTGTCCAGATTGGCTATTTCTTTTTTGCTTGCGGCTTCGATACCATTTCTTGCCTCATTTAAACCATTCTTTAAATTTTGATCCTTAAGTTCTCTTGCGTCTGATTTTTCTTGCTCTGTAGGAGTGGGATTAAAAGCCTTCAAAGAATTCAAAGCCTCATCAACATGTTTAGAAGCCAAAGCCTGCAATAAATCCATTTTTAAAGCAGAACTCGCCGTACCAATTCGTCCAACTTGAACCTCAATCACTGACTCGTGCGCCTTAGCTTCGTATTTTTCAACATTCATTTTCCACCCTGAATCACCTATTGTAGCTGTGTGATCAAAAGGCTCTGTGTTGGGTTTAATAGTAACAAAAATATTTGCGGACTCTACGAATTTATTCTGCATGGACTCGAGCTTCTGACTAATTTCTTCATGCTTTATGGTCGAAGTCTTGTTAAGTAGATGCGTTTTAAATTCTTCCGTTACTTGATTATTTTCAAATACCGGAACCATCTCTTCTTTTCCATTCCTCAAAATTTTATAAAAAATATTAGAAGATAAAAACACATCACCAGCTTTATCGGTGCCTTCAGTAGTATCAACCTGATGCGATATAACAGAAACTTTTCCAAATAGCTCAAGGTCAACACCTGGTATTTTCAGATATTTGCTATCCACAAATCTTGAACTTCCTTTGTAATTGCTGCCATCGCCTATATTAATACTTTGA